>Ga0209656_10001863_pt1 | contig 13755 bp, 14 predicted proteins | sample BogFormECP12_OM2_FD_188239 | JGI IMG/M metagenome (GOLD analysis project Ga0209656, IMG submission 188239) | Bog forest soil microbial communities from Calvert Island, British Columbia, Canada - ECP12_OM2 (SPAdes) (version 2) | ecosystem: Environmental > Aquatic > Freshwater > Wetlands > Bog ... | reverse complement strand
ATATCGAACAGCGCCTTCTTGGCAATTTCGAGCCGGCGCGGCGAGTCCTTCACCTTCTGGGCGCCCTGGTCGGTCCAATTGGCAAGCATGATATAAGTCGGCATGGGTCTGCTCCCTTGATCCTCTTCAGGATGCGCTCTCCGCGGCGATGCGATCGAGCTTTGCCGCCATGATGAAGTCGTTCTCGTGCAGTCCCTTGATCTTCTTGGTGTGCAGCGAGACCCTCGCGTAACCCCAGCCGAAACCAATATCCGGGTGGTGCCCTTCGGCTTCGGCGAGCGCGGCTGTGCGCTCGACAAATCTGAAGGCTTCGCCAAAATTCCTGAACCGGTAGGTTCGCTCGATCCGCTTGGCCTGATCGAGAAGCGCCCAGTCGGGCGCTTGCGCATGATAGGCTGCGGCTTCCTGTTCGGTCAGCGGCGGTATGCCGCCGCGGCACGGCGTGCAACTCTTCTCCGCGAGTGTTACCGGCATCCCATGACGCTCCTCGATTTTCGACAGGATAGCACGACACGCGGGACGATGCCGCGGTGCTTCTGCAAAGGGCCCTTTCTGATGAAATTGGCGATTTGTCCTCGCCTTCTTCGCCTGATGCTGGTACTCGGAGCGCTCGGCTGGCTCGGCACCGCGCCGACCGGCGCGGCGGGGGCATCCGGGACTTGGCAAGTCGTGCTCGCCGCCGGCGACGATGTAGAACCGGTATTCGACAATGCGACCCGCGAAATGAGCCGGCGGCTCGCCGCGGCGGGCGTCCCGCCCGGCAGCATCCACCGGCTCAGCGCGAGCGCTCCCGAACTCGCCACCGGCGCCGAGCCGGCCACCGCCGAAACTCTGTTGCGGCGGATCGCGGACCTACCGGCGCGGGCGGGCGACCAGTGCCTGATCTTTTTGACCTCGCACGGCGAGCGCGGCAGCGGCGTGTGGCTCGCCCGGTCGAACCGGGCACTTACCCCGGACGAGCTCGCCCGCGCGTTGTCGCGCGGCTGCGCCGGAGTGCCGACCGTCGTTATCGTCTCGGCTTGCTACAGCGGCAGCTTTGCAACCGGGAAAATGGCGAAGCCCAATCGCGTCGTCTTGACCGCCGCCCGCGGTGACCGACCATCCTTCGGCTGTCAGGTCCATCGCGCCTACAACTTCTTTGACGAGTGCCTGCTCGCAGTCTTGCCGCAAGCGGTGACTTGGCGTTCCGTGTTTGATGGTGCCGACCGGTGCGTGCGGGGCATGGAGCACGCCCTTGGGGTGCGGCCATCCGAGCCGCAGGCCTATTTCGGCGGAACCGTCGCGGGCCTGAAGGTCGGGTTTTAAAGCAGCGGCCGGAACCTCAACGCACAATGACGATCGGCACCTTTCCCTGGCGGCGTGTGATGTCGACCGACACCTCGCTGCCGTAGCGCCGCAGCAGGATATCGGCGACGCCATGCTTCGCATGGAGCCCCCGCAAGTGCAGCTGGTCGAGAAAATCCGGCAGCATCGGCCGGTCGAACCGGATCTCCTCACCGCCTCGATCGAAGCTCAGGCTGAGGCTCCCCTGCAGCAGCGCGAACACCGTAGCGCTCGCCCAAGCCTGTGGCGCGCACGCGACCGGATAGAGCGTCGGTGCGGTTAGCTGCCGCCAAGCAAACCCGCAGAACAGCTCCGGGAGCCGCCGCAAGTCCATATAGCTCGCGGCCTGAAACAGCCCCTTGAAGATCCGCAGCACGCTGGCTTTCAGGCCATAACGGGCAAGACCCAGAGCGATCACCGCGTTGTCGTGCGGCCAAATCGAGCCGTTGTGGTATGAAATCGGATTGTAGCGCGCGGCAGATCGCGCCACTGTGCGCACACCCCATCCGGAAAAGCAGCTGGTGCCAAGGAGCGTGTCGGCCACCAGTGCGGCGCGCTCGGGGGAGGCAATTCCCGTCAGCAAGGCATGCCCGGCATTCGACGAGATCACCCGGCATGGCTGCTTGGCGCCGTCCAGCGCGAGCGCGTAGGTCGCCAGATCGTCGCACCAGAACGCCGCCTCGAACCGCTCGCGCAGCTCGTCGGCCTGACGCGACAGGGTGGCCGCAGCTACCGAATGGCCCAGCGCCAGCGCCAGAGCCGCAGCGTGCCGCTTGGCCCCGTAAACGTAAGCCTGAACTTCGCAAAGAGCGATCGGGCCCTCGGCGAGGCTGCCGTCCTCGTGGAAGATCGCATCGTACGAATCCTTCCAGCCCTGATTTATCAAGCCGTCGGCGTTCTTGCGCTGATATTCCACAAAGCCGTCGCCGTCCGGATCGCCATAGGTGTCGATCCAACGGAGCGCAGCTTGGACATTCGGCCATAGCTGCCGAACCGCCTCGAGGTCTCCGGTGCGTCTGAAGTATTCACCGACCAACAGCACGAACAGCGGCGTCGCATCGACGCTGCCGTAGTAACGCGCGAACGGCACCTCGCGCAGCCGCGCCATCTCGCCGTCTCGCATCTCGTGCACAATCTTGCCGGGCTCGGCATCGCGCTCGGGATCGAAATCGGCCGATTGGGTGGCCGCAAGAAAGCGCAACACGCCTTTGGCAATCGACGGATCGACCCATAAGGCGAACAGGGCGGTCAGGATCCCATCCCGCCCAAACGGCGTGCTGAACCACGGAATGCCGGCGAAGGGATAGGGTCCAAACTCGGTTTCGGTCAGCAGCATGTAAAGGTCGGCGACCGAGCGGCGGGCGAATTCGTTGAACAGCGAGTTCGAGCTCTCGATGCTGGCCGCCCGCCCGCTGGAAACTCTAAGCGTCCGCCGCGCAGTGCGAAGCGAGCTGTAAAATTGCCGCCCGACGCCAATTTTCTGATCGCTATCGTCCCTGCATGCAACCCGCAGCACGGATCGTACCCCCTCGCCCGGCCCGAGCGACAGCTCGTAAACCGCGGTGGCGGTGTCAAGCCGGGTTGGGGCCGGCTCGAACTCGAGACTGGTAACCCTCTCGACACCGTCGAGGCCGAGGTACCGCAAAATGACGCATGAAGGGGACCTGCGTTCGATGGAAGCCTGGCCTCGCAGGGCCCGCTTTTGACCCCTCACCTCGAACAGGTCGGCAAAATCGGCGGCAAATCTGATCCCGAGCCTTACATCATGGACCCGCGTGTCGAAGTTGTGCACGAGGAGCCGCTCGTAACACGCGTTCTGCCAGATGTATTTGAGCCGGTTCACATGGATCAATTCGCCGCGCAATGCGACTCCCTCACGAGAGATCAGCTCGGGATTGGCCAGATCCACCGTCAGTACGGCGTTGTCCTCTTGGACATTCGAGCTGAGCAGGAGGAGTGGGGCACCGTTCAGTCGCAGCTCGAGCTGCGACAGGAAACGCGTGTCGTGGAGGTAGATGCCATCGGAGTTGCCCTCCCCCGCAACGATGTCGCCGCGATGATCAAACAAGGCGAAGGTGTAACCGGATTTCAGCGTGCGCGGTCGACGCTCCTGAAAGGAGACGTTAGACTCGATGTAAAACGGGGACGCCTCGTCGTCGCCGTCCCGGTCAGGTGCCGGCGTGGTTGGGCCGGTATCGCTCGTGGAGGTCAGGCGGCGTCCCGTTGACCGGCTGCCCTGGTGCTCAAGACAACCGCTTTCGCTGAACTGCGGCGCAGCACATCGCCGTAAAGCTCGACGTAATCGCGCGCCATGCGCTCGACTGAGAACCGCTCCTCGAAGCGGCGTCGAACCCGGCTCCGATCAAGGGCTGTGGCCCGTGGCACTGCTGCGACCGCCGCACCGACGTTGTCGACGACAAAGCCGGTCACCCCGTCATCGATGATTTCCGACACGGAGCCTCGGCTGAACGCGATGACCGGAGTGCCATTGGCCATAGCCTCGATCATGACCAGCCCGAATGGTTCCGGCCAGTTGATCGGGAACAGCAGCGCCATCGCGCGACCGAGAAATTCTTCCTTTTCGTGGTCGCCGATCTCACCAATGAATTCCACCCCCGGACCCTTCAGCAATCTTTTGATCTTGTCATTGTAGTAATCGAGATCGGCTTTGTCGACCTTGGCCGCGATTTTCAGCGGCAACCCGGCGCGGCGGGCGATTTTGATGGCCGTATCCAGTCCTTTCTCGGGGCTGACCCGACCGACAAAAGCGAGGTAGCCGCCGTCTCCGGGGCCGGGAAAGTACAGGTCCGTCGGCAGACCGTGATGAATGGTGCCATACCAGCTTGCCCACGGCATCGGGGCCCGCTGAGCATCCGAGATGGACACCAGCGGCATCATCGGAAATTCGCGAAAGAGGGGCGGCAAGTCGGGCAGGTCGAGGCGGCCATGGGCCGTCGTCAAGGTCTTGCTCCACAGCGGCGCAAACAATGGAAAGTGCAGGAAATCAGCGTGAAAATGGATGATGTCGAATGCTTCGGCGTTTCGCGCGACGCGGTTCAGCATTATCAGATGGTACGGCAGCGGATCTTTGCACCGAGGATCGAGACGCAATGCGCGATCGCACGGCGCTAACAAGGTCGCCTCGGTCTGCGAATCGCCACTGGCAAACAGAGTAACCTCGTGCCCCTGTTGAACCAGCTCTTCCGTCAGATACGAGACGACTCGCTCGGTGCCGCCATAACACTGCGGCGGACAGCTCTCGTACAAAGGCGAAACTTGCGCAATCCTCATTTCTACAAGCTTCCTCGTCTGTTGCTGCTGGTTTGCATAGGACTTACCTGACCTGCAATTGAATTTGTTAAGACGGCGACTGCAGATCTAGAACTGTTTCGGCAATCGAAAAGTTCCAGAGCTCGGCGAAGATCTGCGCCGTCGGTCCCGCGGCGCAGACGACGGCTTTAAAAACACGACTGATGGCGGCTTCCACTGCCGTCCGAATGCGAAATTGAGCCTCCTCATAGCCACATCCTCCGACGAGCAACATGGACACAAGGCGCGACGAAATCGTGGCGATGGCCGCCCACCCGGCGGCCGATTTGGAATCTAGGTTGCCCTGCACCACAGTTCAAGACTTGTTAACTACATAGAACCCTGTTTTAGTTATGATATTTTGTAGAACATCAAGACCTTGAAGATCTTCCCGGCGTGACTAGATCGAGGGCGTGCCGGATGCCGATTAACGGGTCACGGCAGGGAATGATGGCCGGACCAGAGATGGGTCGGCCGCGGTCATGTCGCTTCGCTGAGAGGATGTGATCCCAGTTGCTGTCCCACCTCCTCGCGCGAGGGACGCCATTTTCGCGGTGCTCCCTATGCCTGTCAGCCGCAGAAATCCGTTCCCTGTGTGCCGCGCCGGTCGCCACCCGCGTGCCTGACCAGGTAAACATGCAGAGAGGTGAAACCATGGCGCTTTCAGAATTTCCTCGATTGGGTTTCGACCCTTTTGTCGAGCTGCGGCGAATGCAGAGCGAGATGAACCGGCTGTTTTCCGGATACAGCGCGACAGCAGCGCGTGACTTTCCGCCGATCAATATTTGGCTCGGCGAAAACAGCGTGGTCGTGACAGCTGAGCTGCCGGGTGTTACCCGCGATGATGTAAATCTCAGCCTCCAGGAGGATGTCCTGACGCTCGCGGGCAAGCGCGAACCGAAGTCGCAAGAGCAAAACGTTAGTTGGCAGCGCCGCGAGCGCGCTTACGGCAGCTTCTCGCGCGCGGTCCAGCTTCCGTTCCGTGTCGATCCGGACAAGGTCCAAGCGCGTTTCAACAACGGTATTCTGGAAATCGAGTTGCAGCGGCTGGAAGCGGACCGGCCGAAGAAGATCGAAATTCGCGCAGCGTGACCTGAGAGAGGGAGTGCAATCATGGCCCAGGAAATCAGACCCGTCGAACAACAGACGCCGGCCACCACGGAAGCCGGTCAGCGCATGCCGCCGCGGCCGGTGTTTCTGCCGCCGGCCGATATCTATGAAACCAAGGAAAGCATCGTCGTGCTGGCGGAAATGCCCGGAGTCCCCTCGGAAGGGGTCGACATCAGCCTCGAGCGCCGGGTCTTGACGATCCGCGGTCGCAGCGCCGCCAACGAGCATGGCGGGTACCAGCGGGTTTACAACGAGTATGCCGACGGGGATTACGAGCGGGTTTTCACACTGTCGGAAAACATCGACCGCGACCGGATCGAGGCCACGTTGAAGGACGGTGTCTTGCAGCTTGTCCTGCCAAAGGCGGAAGCTGCCAAAGCGAGAAGGATCGAGCTCAAAGCCTCTTGAGCGGCACTGCCGGGTTTGGCTCGAATAGAGGGTGGAAACGGGCCGCAGCCCGTTTCCACCCCATCCTGCTGCTCTATTTCGTGCTCGCTCCTCCATGGTCGGCTGCGTCGGCAGCCGACGCCGTCTCGGAATTATTGCGGCAGGTCTATTGGGGTGAGACTTCGCAGGCGCTTCTGCGGCAATTCGATGGCGCGGTGACGCGACTTCCCCGGGGTCTCGATTTCGGCGACAGCTATGTCGATGTCGTACTGGACGGGGAGACCGTGGGCGGCGTCCCCGTCGTGACCTTCTTTCAGATGGACAAGGGGACGCACGGCCTCAAGCGCATCCAGATGGAGCGGCCGCGCCACGGCGTCAATCCGCCCGCATTCCGAGCGATCTCGGCCGCGCTGCACGCCTCTTACGGCCGGCCCGACAAGATCTGCCTCACGCCGGCCCGTCCGATCGGCGGCTACCAAGCGGCAGCCCAGGAGTTGTGGGTTCGCGGCACGGATGTGATCAGTGCGATTTACCGCGACACCACCCTGCAAGCCTTCGAGGGCTGCCTCTTCGGGGTTGCGTCAGGATATTGTGGACTGACCGGGCAGCTTTTGGTGCGCATCAGTCCGGCCGACGGTATTGCCGAGCCGGACCCCTGTTCTCTGCTGCCGCTTTCCGCACCGCCGCCGCGCGGCGGACTATGACGCCCGGACGAGCTGGCCGCGGATTTCCCCGGGTTTATTAGCTTCGGTGTGGATGTTGACATACCATTTGCCGGCCTCCAGCTGAGCGATCTGCGCATCGGTCAATGTCGCCGAACCCTTGATCGGGCTGGCGAGGTCGCCGGTGAACGGCACGACAATCCCAGCATTTGCCCCGGGGTCTGCCGGACCGTGAATATGTGCCGCGGTCGCGGGTCCGCTTAGGCCGGAATAGTCGACAGTCCAAGTCAGCGTTTTTGTCGCGGTGTCGAGCGACGCCGTCGCAGTGCCTTTGCCTGAGCTGGTTATCCCGGGGCCCGCAGCGAGATCCGCCTTGAACCTGACCTGTTCCGCCTGTGCGGTGCCCCATACAAGAAATATCGTGAGAAAACCAAAGCTTAGCCATCCCGCCCGGTGCATTTTCCTTCCCTCCCATCGGATGATCGAGCCCCGTAGAGTAGGCCGCCGAAGGTCAAACAGGAAGTCGAAATCGCTTGCAACGGCAGCGGTCTACCACAATGGGTAGATGTTCTGGGCTGGCGCCGGCGCTCGACGTCGTCTCGATCGACGCATGCGGGTCAAGGCGCCGACCCCAGATACCACCACTGCAAGACCCGACAGGATCCACCATTCCATCGGCTATTTCCCCTCGGCGGCAACAGAGGTGCTGCGCCGCAATGCGCTTGCAGCGCGGTCGACTGCCGGCAGCATCGCTTCGGCGACCGCCGCGTTGCCTGCCTCCGACAAGTGATACAGATCGATATAAACCGGATCTGTGCAATCGTCAAAAAGCGCAGAGAGATCGACGGTGTCTGCCGGATCGTCGAGCTCGGAACGGCGGTGGCGCTCGCCGAGGATCGCCTCATAGAGCAGCCGCCGGCGCTCGGGGTCGTTCGTATAGTCGTTGACCCAGCGCTGCTCGTCCTGGGTTTTGAAGTTCTTTGTCGTGATTACCGGCTGCCAGAAAAAGACCGGATGAACCCCGTATTCACGCGCCAACAGTCGTACCAGCCGCAAATTGGCTAGGTAGGCTGCAATGACATTACGAGCGAGCTCGGCGATATTGACCCGGGAAAGGTCCGTTTGCTCTACCGGCAACGGGCCGCGCAGCGGAAGGCCGGTCAATCGGCGTAGCCTGCGCAATGTGCGCGGGGCCGAACTGATCAACGCCGCGGCAATCAGATCGCGCCGCCGATCCGGATGAAGCAGGTTGAACTCGGCCCGGCGGCCCGCCTCGTTGAACAGCCCGTCGGCGCGGCCGGTCTGCTCGGCGCACGCCATCTCGTTGATGCCGTCGTAGAACAACGCGATGTCGATCCGCTCTCCCGATTTCAACAGCTGTTGCAAGGTAATGACCTCCTGCGTGCTGTTGTGCCCGAGCTGCCCATAATTGGTCACTGAAACCCGGTATCCGCGCTCGGTGAGCCGGCGGGCCAGGACTGCCGGAATGGTTTCATCGTCGCGCGCCCCCATTCCCATCATCGTCGAGCCGCCAAAGCACAGGATGCGGATCGCCTCGCCGTCAGCCGTCTTCTCGCCCGGCGTCGGCCGCAGCCCGCGTTCGTCGAGGGTAACGTAGGCACCGCGTAACGGGCGCTGCCACCATTCGACATAGGGTTTCCACTCGACGCGAACGGCGCGGCGGAACTCGTCGAAATACCCCGCCGACCAATCGGCGCCGCCATAGGCGTCGGCGATCGCGGCGCGGTCCGGGCGGGTCGCGCGGCGATAGCGTAAAAAGCGGCTCAGCCGCCGCCACCCCTCGACGCCGAACTCGGTAACCAGCACCGCCAGCAACAACAGCCCCACCACGTGCCACAGGGCAACGACAAACCGGCCGAATTCCCCCAGCATTCGCCGATACGCTAAGCAGGATGCTCGACGAGAGCGTGGCCGCACAATGCCCGGCTCTCGCTGTAGCGCAGCAAGGTTTCGACAGTCCCGCCGTCCAGCCGGTTGAGCCGGAAGAGGTGGGTCTTCTGCTCGCGGCCGGCCAGATGCATGACGCCGATCACCTCATGGGGCGCATAGGGCTCGACAAAGAGGCCGCGCCCGGCATCGAAGGCCGGCGGGGCGTCGCCCGGCATCCAATTGCAATAGGCCGGGAGAAAGTTCACCGGCAGGTGCTCGGCGAAGATCACATAATTGAGCGCCGTCTGCTCGACAAAAAAGAATTGCGTGCGCTGCAGCACTCGCGCCAGAACCCGCGCCCAGGCGTCCCAATGCGGCGCGTCACGATGCAATGCGAACACCCCGCAATTGACCATCGGGTTGCGTCCCAGACGATCGGCGGCTCGCCAGCCGAACGCCTCGCGATAATTCTTCCACGCCAATGTCCAGCCGAACGGCTTCGGCCGCTTGTAGTGGCGCTTATAGGCGCGGTCGATCTCGGGGGTGATCGCCAGCCTGTCATGCCCCGCTGCATCCACATAAAGATCGATCGCCCGCCCGTCCTGGAGCCAGGCGTCGGCATCGATCCAAAGATAAGTCTCGAAGCCCGGGAAGTGCCGCGGCAGAAACGGGCGGGCCACCTGCGCCTTGAACGTCTCCGGCGCTTGCGCGCGGTGGGGAAAGTCGAGATCCCATGCCGGCCGCACGACGTGTTCGACCCGCGAAGACAGCCAGTCACATTGTTCCGGATCGAGCCCGAGATCGAGGATCCCGAGCGCGACGTCTCGGCGATGCGCCCGGATCGACAGCACCGTATCGCACAATAGCGGAAAATACTCGCGATCCGCGCCGCTAGCGATCAGCAGCCGCACGCCGCCTATTGCCGCTGCTCCGACCTGCCGGGGCGCCTCGCCGCCGTATGCTCACGGCACGAGGCGGTAGCCGCCGGGCTCGGTCACCAGGATTTCAGCGCGCGTCGGGTCGCGCTCGATCTTCTGGCGAAGTCGGTACACGTGGGTCTCGAGTGTGTGGGTCGTCACCCCGGCATTGTAGCCCCATACTTCGCCAAGGAGAGTGTCGCGCCCGATCGCCTGATCGCCGGCGCGGTAGAGATATTTGAGGATCGCCGTCTCCTTCTCGGTCAACCTCACTTTCTTGCGGCCGGTCGCATCGAGGAGGAGCTTGGCGCTCGGACGGAACGTGTAAGGGCCGATCGTGAACACCGCATCGTCGCTGTGCTCGCTCTGCCGCAGATGGGCGCGCAGCCGCGCCAGCAGCACGCTCAGGCGAAACGGCTTCGTCACATAGTCGTCGGCGCCCGAATCGAGGCCGAGCACAGTGTCGGCATCGCTATCCGCCCCGGTCAAGATGACGATCGGCACCTGCACCCCGGCGCGGCGCAGCAGCCGGCACAATTCCCGCCCGTCCATGTCGGGGAGCCCGACATCGAGCAGGATGGCGTCGAACCGCTCGGTACTCGCGATTTGCAATGCCCGAGCGGCGCTATCGCACTGGACACTGGCAAATTCCTCATGCAGCTCGAGCTGCTCGGCGAGCGATTGGCGCAACGAGCCGTCATCGTCAACAATCAATATTCTGCGGCCAGCCCTCATCATTTTCCCGCCGGACGGGGCAGAAACGCGGTGGTTATGCGCGCAAATTGCGTCGCATATCCCCGTTCTCGCAGCTAGAGTCCTAAACGATTTATGCCGCGACTTCCAGTAGCGGCTGTGTCACGGCCGGGGCGGAAGGGCGGCCAGCAGATCCAGGGCTCGTTCCCACCGTTCTGCCGCTTGCCGCCAATCCGGCAGGCGGGCACCCGCGGCGCGCGACCCTGCCGCGAGGCGCGCAGCCAGCGCCGGCTCGGCGATCACCCGCCGCAGAGCCCGCGCCAGCGCCGCCGCGTCTCCGGGCGGAACCAGCAACCCGGCTTCACGGGGCACCGTCTCGGGAATTGCACCGGCGGCGGTGGCAACTATCGGTAGCCCGTGCGCCATCGCTTCCGCAAAGGCCATCCCGTAACCCTCGTGAAAGGAGGGCAGCACAAAGATGTCCGCCGCGCGGTACGCACGCATTACCATTGGCGGCGGCTGCTCGCCAGCGAGAGTGATGCGCCGGCGGAGGCGGGTCGCGGATATCATCCGCCGGATCACCCGCGCCGTACGCGGGTCGCGGTCGAGCGAGCCGATACAAAGCAGCTGCCAGTCGAGGTCGCAGATGCGCGCCAGAGCCTCGACGAGCACTTGATGGCCCTTGCGGGGGATCAGGCTCGCCACGCAGAGCAATGACCGAACCGGACCGCGTCGCGGGCGCAAAGGCCGTTCCGGCTTTGCCGTGCCGGGCGGGATCACGAAGATGCGGTCGGGCGAGACGCCATAGGTCTCGACCGCAACAGCCGTTTCCGAGCTGGGACAAAGTATGCCGCGAAAGCGTGGCAGCGCGGCGCCCTCAAGGAGAATAAGGCGCTCGGCCGCGGTGCGGGAAAGGCCGGTTTCCTCGGCAAGCGGATGATGGACGAGCGCGACGAGGCGCAATCGGCGCCAGTCGGCAATGATCGCCTGCTCGAGACCGGGTAGCGCCAGGCCGTCGATTATCGTCGTGGTGCCGTCGGCGAGTTCGGCCAACGCCGTTTTGCGATCATTCGGGGCCAGCTCGACGACCCTTACTGTATGCCCGCGGGCCCGCAGGCCTTCGATGATGTTTCGGTCGTAAAGGTATCCGCCGGTGAGCTGATCGAGCCTGTCCGGGACGATAAAGATCAGCTCGGTCATCCGAGCGCGGCATCGTAGGCGGCCCAGGCTACCGGGTTTTCGCGCAAAACGACCTTGAGGCTGGCGATGGGCTGGGAGCCGAGCGCATTCTCCTGGATCCGCCGCGTCAGCCGCCGATGGATTTCACCGGCGAGAAATTCGGTCGTCGTGTTCCGCCCCCGCAACTCCGCGATTTCGTCGAGGTTGCGATAATCGAATTCGCCGAGGATGGACTTCAGTAGATCGAGAGCACGGCCGATGTCGCAGACGATCCCGTCCGCGTCGAGCGCATCGCGACGCAGCTCGGCCTCGACCACATAGGTCGCGCCGTGCAGCCTCTGCGCCGGACCAAAGACCTCGCCGGCCAGGCTGTGGGCGATCATGACATGATGGCTGACGGTGATGCTGTACATGGCTGATCTCCTCGAGCCGCGGGGCGGAATCGTGCTCCGCGAATGTTTAGTCGTACCGCAAAGTGTGGCAGAGGACGCCGATAGATGAGGCCGCGAGCCGTGGCATCAATGACGGCAAGGCGGCAAATTCGGTTTCGCCGGAGAACAGGACATCGAATACCGGGTCGCGGAGCAGCGCGAGCGCGAGCGTCAGGCGGCGCGGGCGCGACCAGCGCGGCCGCCGGTCCGCCGGAACAGCGCCGACCTGCGACGAACGCAAGGTCAAACGGCGGGAATGAAAAGCGCCGCCGAGCTCGAGCGGCACGGTCCGGGTGCCATACCAGCTCATCTCGAGCACCGTCGCCTCGAAGCCGGCGATCGTCAGCGCGACGGCGAGCCCCGCAGGTGATCCGCTCGCATGGACGACCAGATCGGCCTCGGGAGATGCCTTCGCCGGGGTCGCAAAGTGGCAGCCAAAGGCCGCGGCCAGCATTTCGCGGGTCGGATCGATGTCGATCAGCTCGACCTCCGCGCCCGGCAGCCGCGCCGCGAGCGCGGCGACGAGACAGCCGACGACGCCGGCGCCGATCACTGCGATATGGTCTCCTGGACCGGGCGCGGCATCCCACATTCCGTTGACCGCGGTTTCCATGTTGGCGGCGAGCGTCGCGCGGCGGTCCGGGACAGTGTCGGGAACCTCGACGACGGCATCGCTGGGCACGATGAAGCGGTCCTGATGGGGATGCAGGCAGAACACCCGGCGTCCGAGCGCTTCAGCCGGACCGTCCTCGACAATACCAACTACCGAATAGCCGTATTTGACCGGCGCCGGGAATTCGCCCTCCTGGAACGGGCAGCGCATCCGCTGCCATTCGCTCTTCGGCACCTCGCCGCGAAAAACCAGGGTTTCGGTGCCCCTGCTGATTGCGCTCTGGCGGGCCCGGACCAAAAGCTCGCCGGGTGCCGGCGATCGCAACTGTTGCGTCCTGATTTCGCCGTGGCCGGGCGCCGTCACCCAAAACGCCCGTGCCTCAAGCATCGGAATAAACCGGGTCTCGGAATGGTCTGACGGATGGCCGCTTGTCGATCAAGTACCGGCAAGGCACGATGGCCAGATACACCGAACCCATTGATATGTCGATCCGGATCACTTCGCCTACATCCGCCTCGCCTGCACTCGTTCGCGAGACGCGCTCGCTCTTCGCGCGCTCGCTCGGGTTCGCCTTCGTGGCAGTTCCGGTGCCGGTCCTCGGCGGCGCCGTGGGCACCTTTCCCGCACTGACCGCGCTGGCACTGTTTGCCGGCCTGCTCTTCGCCGTCGAGCGCGGGCTCGCCACTCACCATCCTCATCCCCGGCTCGGCGCGGCGAACCGTATCACTCTCGTCAGAGCGGCGATCGCCTGCCTGATCGCGGCGCGGGCGATCGAGCCGGCGCCGCTCGGCACGCTGGAAAGGTGGCTTCTCGCCGCCGTCGCCGGGGCCGCGCTGATGCTCGACGGCGCCGACGGATGGGCGGCCCGGCACCAGGGATTGACCTCTGCCTTTGGCGCGCGTTTCGACATGGAGGTCGACGCGTTTGCCATTCTCGTTCTCGCGATAATGGTCGCAAAGGCGCACGCCGTCCCCTATTGGGTGCTCGCGATCGGCGCCATGCGGTATTTCTCCCTCGCCGCGGCGCTGGCTTTCCCGCTGTTACGGCGGCCGTTGCCGCCGCGGCCGATCGCCGATCGCCGCCGCAAGACGATCGCCGTCATCCAGAGCGTCGGGCTGACGGTTTCGCTGGTGCCTGCGACCTCGCCGGGCTGGGCGGGAGCCATTTGCGGCACGGCGCTGGCGCTCCTGACTTATTCGTTTGCCGCCGACATTATCATTCTGCTGTCCACCCGACCGCAT
>Ga0209656_10001862_pt1 | contig 13759 bp, 15 predicted proteins | sample BogFormECP12_OM2_FD_188239 | JGI IMG/M metagenome (GOLD analysis project Ga0209656, IMG submission 188239) | Bog forest soil microbial communities from Calvert Island, British Columbia, Canada - ECP12_OM2 (SPAdes) (version 2) | ecosystem: Environmental > Aquatic > Freshwater > Wetlands > Bog ... | reverse complement strand
GGCATGTCCAAGAAATCCTTGCCGTCCCAGGTCGGCCAAGGGAGCATGACCTGAAGTCGCTCGCTGTTCGGGTCGACCTTGATTTCGATGCCGCTGCCGTCCTCGGGCGGAGCGATATACGTGGCATGGCCGTGGTCGAAGTCCCGCGCCGGCACCTCGGGCGCAGGCTTCGGCGGGTCGAAGCGGAACGGCTTTCCGTCGCTGCCGGTCAAGGTGTCGGTCAACGGGTTGAACGACAGCCGCCCGCCAAAGGCCATCGCGGTGACGATCTCCGGGCTGCCGATGAAATTCATCGTCGTCGCCTTGCCGTCGTTGCGCGCCGGGAAGTTGCGGTTGTAGGAGGTGACGATCGTATTGGGCTTCTCCGACGCCTCGGTCGAACGGCGCCATTGCCCGATGCACGGGCCGCAGGCATTGGCCAGCACGGTGCCATTGATGTCCTGCAACGACTGCATCTGCCCGTCGCGCTCGATCGTCGCGCGCACCAGCTCCGAACCCGGCGTCACCAGGAACGGCACGGCGGCCTTCAGGCCGTGCGCCTTGGCCTGCTCGGCCACTTCGGCGGCGCGGCTCATATCCTCGTAGGAGGAATTGGTGCAGCTGCCGATCAGAGCCGTCGAGATGTCGTCGACAAAGCCGTTCTTCGCGTCCTTAACCTCGGCGGCGAGCTTCGAGACCGGCCTCGCCCGATCGGGAGAATGCGGCCCGACGATATAGGGTTCGAGCTTCGACAGGTCGAGCTCGATGACGCGGTCGTAGAATTTCGCCGGGTCGGCCTCGACCTCCGGATCGGGCCGCAGCAATTCGAGGTTGGCCTCCATCGGCGGCACCAGATTCCCGCGCCCTGTGGCGCGCAGATACTTCGCCATGTGCTCGTCGGCCGGGAAGATCGAAGTCGTGGCGCCCAACTCAGCGCCCATGTTAGTGATCGTCGCCTTGCCGGTGGCACTGATCGTACGCGCGCCCGGGCCGATATATTCGACGATGGCATTGGTGCCGCCGGACACGGTTAGCGCCCCCGCGACGAAGAGGATCACGTCCTTGGGCGCGGTCCACCCGCTCATCTGGCCGGTCAGAACGATCGCGATGTGACGCGGGTAGAGCACCTCCCATGGCAGCCCGGCGATCGTCTCGACCGCGTCGGCGCCGCCAACCCCGACGGAGCAAGCGCCGAGCCCCCCGGCATTGGGTGTGTGCGAGTCGGTGCCGATAATCAATTCGCCCGGGAAGGCGTACTGCTCGAGCACGACCTGGTGGATGATGCCGGCGCCCGGGCCCCAGAAGCCGGCGCCGTATTTGGCCGCGGCAGAACGCAGGAAATCGTAGACCTCTTGGTTCTCGGCAAGCGACTCGCGGAGATCCTGTCTACCCTCGTGGCGCGCTTGGATCAGGTGGTCGCAGTGCACCGTCGTCGGTACGGCGACCTTATCTCGCCGCGTCTGCATGAACTGGAGCAGACCGGTCTGCCCGAGTACGTCCTGGAACACGACGCGGTCCGGCCGGGTCAGCAGGTAGCTCTTGCCAGGCTCGAGCTCCTGGTTCTCCGGGTCATCGAGATGCCCGAGCAGGATTTTGTCGGCTAGGGTCAAGGGCCGGTGCAATCGGCGGCGGACGACTGCAAGGTTGCGCGCCATGGTTGCGTAGACTGCAGCCGCCATTTCGGGGGTCGATTCGATAGCAACCATAGTCGAACCTTTCTTACGATTACTTCTGGCAGTGCGAAGATCATGCCTCAGGGGGCAGAAAGCGTCCAGGAAATCTTCCGTTGGTGTGTCGGGCAGGACGACCGGAATACCTGATCAAAAGGCAGTTTCGAGCTGGTGTGTATTAGTGGCAGGTCCTTCGATGACATCGGGGAAGCGGATCGAAAAGATGGCGCCGCCACCTGGGCGATCCTCCACGGTCATAGTCGCCCCGTGCATCTCGATGATACGCGAGACGATCGACAGGCCGAGCCCGGCACTCCCCGCACGGCGGCGATCACGGCGCCAGAAACGCCGGAAGATCTGCTCGCGTTCGGTAATCGGTACGCCGGGGCCATGATCCGCCACGCTAAGAGTGCCTAGGGCACCGACGGAGATTTCGACCGTGGTGCGCGGTGCCGTATGGGCGAGGGCGTTTTCGACGAGGTTGCGGACAGCGCGGCCAAGCGTGTCGGTGTTGCCACGAACCGGTGCCGAGCGGCGTGGGCCGGTGACCGCCACGGTCTTGCCTTGCGACAGCGCCAGCGGGGCGATGTAGGCGGCGACCTCGGTCGCAATTGCCGCAAGGTCAGCGACCTCACCGTCGCCGATCACGAAAGTCTCTAGCTCGGCCATCTCGAGCAGCTGGTTCACCAGCCGGCTCATGCTCTCGATGTCGTTGCGCAACGACTGCGCCAGCTCGGGATCGTCGATCATGTCGATTTGAGTGCGCAGAATCGCAAGCGGCGTCCGCAGCTCGTGCGCGGCGTCGGCGGTGAACTCGCGCTGCCCGCGGAAACCCTCCTCGAGCCGGTCGAGCGCATGGTTCACTGCGTGCACAAGTGGCAGCACCTCTTGTGGCATGCCCTCTTCCGGCAATCTGAGCTCAGTACGGGTGGGACCGATGCCTTCGGCCAGCGCCGAGGCGGCGATGATCGGCCTCAGCACACGCCGGAAGATGATGACGTCGATGACCAGCAACAGCAACAAAATGGGCGCGGTGATCCAGCCCACCCGCGTGAAGAACTCGGCGACGATGTCGTCGATCAGCACGTCACGATGAGCAAGGTCCTCCGAGACCTGAACCATGAGAGGTTGCCCGCCAATATCGGCCGTGACGGTCACCCCGTAGATGTCCGTGTTGTCGCGGTGCTGTGCAAAATACTCGAACGGCGTCGTGAGCGGCCGTGTCCGTGTAATCGCGCGGTTTCCCGACAAGGACGAGAACAGCACGCGTCCATCGGGATCGAGTACGGCAAACGCTGCACGACCATAGGCTTCGGAATAGAACTCGGCCAACGCCGAGGGTAGCGATAGCTGGAGCGCCCCGTCCGGCCGTCTGTCGAGATAAGGCAGAATCTGTGCCGCTTGTTCCCGCAATGCCCGGTGGTGCAGTTCCTGCGCCGCGTAGTCTAGCATCATGTACAGGGCGAGCGGCATACAGATCGATGTTACGACTATCGCAAGCAGGTGGAGCGCAATAATCCGCGAGACAACCGAGCGGAACCGCCACACCTCATTTCTCCGCGGCGATCAGATAGCCGACGCCGCGCAGGGTGTGTATCTGGACTGAAGCGCCGACCTCTGCGAGATGCCTGCGCAGTCGATGCACATAAACCTCGACCGCGTTAGATCCGACTTCCTGCGATAGGCCGTAGAGGTTGTCTTCCAGAAACGTCTTGGCAACCACCCGCCCGCTGCGACGCAACAGATGTTCGAGTACGGCAATCTCGCGGGGTGAGAAGAAAATCGGCTGATCACCGACGAAGAGCTGGCGCGCCACGGTGTCGAGAGTGACATTGCCAAGCTTTAGCGCAACGCCCAGGAGGCTGCCCGGTCGCCGCAGCAGCGCCTGGAGCCGGGCGATGAGTTCCTCGAGGGCAAAGGGCTTGACCAGATAGTCGTCGGCACCGCTTTGCAGTCCGGTGACGCGATCCTTGAGGCCCCCGCGTGCGGTTAGGATCAACACCGGCGTTGGATCTCCGCGTCGGCGCATCTCGGTTAGAACCTCAAGGCCGTCGGCATCCGGCAGCCCCAGATCGAGCACGACGATCTCAAAGCGACTCGTGCGCAACGCCGCTGCGGCATCGTCCGCAGTCGCCAGTACGTCGACTACGAATCCGGCCGCCGAAAGACCCCGCTTCAGCAGCGCGGCGAAGCGCTCGTTATCCTCGACGAGCAACAGCCGCATCAGATGATCCTCTATGGGGCCGGCGCGTCTCGATCCTTAACCAACGCGGTACAAGTACGGGTATGCTCAGATCTCGGCGCGAAAGATCCCCCACGCACTACGCCACAAGGGCAAGGGCTCAAAACCCCCATGCCGCAACACTTCGCTGCGGGCGCTCAGATCGCATCGAGCTGCCAAGCCACGTCGTTGGCGATCCCCCAGAGATAGCCGATATCGGCCTGACCGACGAGTGCGTACGCACGTCCTTGGTGTCGCCAATACAGGAGATTGACGTCTTGACGGCGATCGAAAGTCGGGGAGATATCGGGCTGTCTCGATGACCCGATGATCAGGGTCAAAGGCCCGATTGCCTTGTTGTCGGTTGTATAGACAAGTTCGGCCGCCGGCCGCCCTTCTGCGACAACGAGCCGGGCGCCGCGGAAATCGAGACCCCACGGCTTGAGATTCAGTTGCGGCAAGCGGCCCTCCTGCGGCAACTTCTGGCTGATCTTTTGCAGCGCCTCGTGGGGGTCGCCGGTTGCCGGGACGTCGATCGGCGGGTTATCGCCCGCGCTGACAACAAGCTTGAAATAACCGGCGGCGTTGTCGAGCCAGACGTTGTTGGCCGCGACCGCCTCGAGTGCCGTCTGTTTGCTGGCCTCGCCATCCAACACGAGCTTGCCGACTCCGAGATATGCCGCGCCGATGCCAACCAAGAGACCAAAGAGCGAGGCGGCAACCGGCAGCCCCATCCACAAGCGTCGCGAGATCACCACCTGCGCGTTCGCACGCCGACGGAACGGCAGAATCTGCGCTCCGGCTTGCGCCGGGGTCTTTTCTCCACGCGCCGCCGCGATCAGCCGGTCGGGTACCGGCTCGTGAACAACCTTGTCGAAGGCGAGGCGCAACAGGTGCGCCGATTCGGCGAGCGCTGCCAGTTGCCGACGAGCAGCCGGGTCGGCATCGAGCCAAGCTTCGACCTCGCGCCTCTGTGCCGTCTCGAGTTCTCCATCCAGATAAGCGACGAGACGGTCGTCACTGCGCTGCTGCATCCTTGGTACTCCTGAGCGCCCCGCGGCCGGCCTCGAGCTGCAGCTGCAACGCGATACGGGCCCGTGAGAGACGGCTCATGATAGTGCCGACCGGGACCTGCACCACTTCCGCGGCTTCCTTGTAGCTGAGCCCTTCGACGGTGACGAGCAACAGGGCCATTCTTTGATCCGATGGCAGATGATCGACGGCTCGCCAAACCTCGTCGAGAGCAAGGCGTGCTTCGACGCGGCGCACCGGCTCATCTGATCCCAGCCGATCCTCGGCTATATCGCCACCTTCCTTGCGCACGTCCCTCGAACGGACTTGGTCGATCCAGATCGTCTGCACGATCCGAAACATCCAGCTGTCGAACCGCGTACCCTCCTGAAACTGGTGCTGGCGCGCGAGCGCCCGCTCACACGCAGCCTGCACGAGATCGTCAGCATCGGCGACGGATCCCGAAAGCCCGCGAGCAAATCGGCGCAATCGCGGCAGGACTGCGATCAGTTGATCGCCGAACCGGATGCTCACCGGAACTTTGCCCGAAACCAAGCGCAACGAGGGCCGCGCCAATCCCTGACGAGATGACAACGCACCCCCTGCATGTTTATTCCCGGCAGCGCCTTGCGACCAATTGTAGGCGCTTGATTGTCCATGGATCCCGAGCCGTGCGCCGTTCCTGATGGGTTCGGGATGACGCCGAAGTCCCGCGCGAACAGTTTATCACCGGAGTCGAAAGTGGCCAAATCGAGATGACCTGGGCTGCTCTCTCGCACTTGAACCCGTGCGGCCGATCGACCGAACGTGACGCTAGGAGGAGGCACAGGGTTCTCTCTTCACAAATCCTGAGAGCCGCGGCATTGTGCGCGCCGTTTTTGTCGGTTCGGCCATCTGGGAATAGCCGCTCGATGAAGGTCGCCATCGTCAAGGAGAGGCGGGCATTCGAACGCCGGGTGGCGGCTTCGCCCGATACCGTCAAGCGCATGGTAGGCATGCGGCTCGATGTGGTTGCGGAAAGCGGCGCCGGCGAGGGCGCCTGCTTCGCCGATGGTAGTTTCGCAGCGGCGGGAGCGTCGATCGCCCCGGATGCGGCGGCAGCGCTCCGCGATGCCGATATCGTCCTGAAGGTGCAGCGCCCGCTGATCGGCGACGAGGCCGGGAGCGACGAGCTGAGCCACATGAAACGCGGCGCCGTGTTGATCGGCCTTTTGCAGCCGCTGCGGTACCCCGCGGAAATTGACGCCTACGCCGCCGCCGGGATCATCGCCTTCGCCATCGAGCTGCTGCCGCGAATTACCCGTGCCCAGGCGATGGACGCCCTCTCCTCCCAGGCTAACCTCGCCGGCTATAAAGCCGCCCTCGAGGCGGCAGATGAGTTCGGGCGAGCCTTCCCGATGATGATGACCGCGGCCGGTACGATCAAGGCGGCGCGGGTGCTGGTAATGGGGGCAGGGGTAGCCGGGCTGCAGGCGATCGCCACGGCGCGGCGCCTCGGCGCCATCGTCTCTGCGACTGATGTTCGCGCTGCGGCGAAGGAGCAGGTCGAGAGTCTGGGAGCCAGTTTCATCACCGTGGACGAAGCGGCAGCGCGTTCGGCTGAAACCGCCGAAGGCTACGCCCGCGAGATGGGGGAGGATTTCCAGCGACGCCAGCGCGAGAAAATCACCGACACCCTGAAGCGCACCGACGTCGTCATCTGCACGGCTCTCATTCCGGGCCGCAAGGCCCCGGTCCTGCTGACCGAGACGATGATCGCCGAGTTGGCTTCCGGATCGGTCGTCGTCGACCTCGCCGTCGAGTCCGGCGGCAATGTCGAGGGCAGTCGGCTCGGCGAAGTCGTCACCACTCCCAACGGGATCACGATCATCGGGCATGCCAACATGCCCTCGCGCATCCCCACCGACGCGAGCCAGCTCTACGCGCGCAATCTCTATAATTTCCTGGCACTTCTCGTTGACAAGGACGGCAAGCTCAAGATCGACACGGCTGACGAGATCATCAAGGGAACGCTGTTGACCGAGAATGGCGCGGTGGTGAACCCGGCGCTCGCGGCGCCGGCCGTGGCGGAAACCCAAGCAGCGGCGAGCTGACGGGGCGAGCGGATGGCGGACCCCGTCTCCCTGGCCGAGCGCGCCAGCCAAGCCGCCGGCGAGGCCGACACGCTCGCGCGCAGCCTCGACGCGCTGGCCCACCAGCTGGTGCAGCAGGCGCCGCCGGCGGTAACGGCCGGCACGCCCTTTGTGTTCGAATTGACGGTCTTTGTGCTCGCGGTCTTTGTCGGATATCACGTGGTATGGCGGGTGACCCCGGCATTGCATTCGCCGCTGATGAGTGTGACCAACGCCATTTCGAGTGTGATCATCGTCGGAGCGCTGATCGCGGCAGGTCCCCTGGGCATCAGCTTCGCCAAGATCATGGGCTTTGTCGCTGTGACCCTTGCCGCGGTCAATATCTTTGGCGGGTTCATCGTCACCCAGCGCATGCTCGAGATGTTTCGGAGAAAGAGATAGCGGGGCCGCGGTGAGCGAGAGTCTGTCCGCCCTTTGCTATCTGATCGCCGCGGTCTGCTTCATCATGGCCCTCAGGGGCCTCTCCTCGCCGGAAACCGCGCGCCTAGGCAACATTTACGGCATCGCCGGCATGATCATCGCGGTGGTCACCACGCTCGTGACCCCGCATGTGGTGAGCTTTTGGCTGATCATTGTCGGCGTTCTGATCGGCGGCGCGATCGGCACCTATATCGCGCTGCGTATTCAGATGACGGCGCTACCCCAACTGGTCGCAGCATTTCACAGCCTCGTCGGCCTTGCCGCCGTCTGCGTCGCCGCCGCCGCCTTCACCTTCCCCGAAGCTTATGGAATCGGGGTGCGCGGCTCGATTCACCGCGGCAGCCTCGTCGAGATGGCGATCGGCATGGCGATCGGCGCCATCACCTTCACCGGCTCGATCGTCGCCTTCGGCAAGCTCCAAGGTCTGCTCAGCGGCAGGCCTCTCATTTTCACCGCCCAACAAATGGTGAACGCCGGGCTCGGGGTTTTGCTGGTGCTGCTGATCATCCTGTTCGTCTGGACCGAAGCGGCAGTGGCGTTTTGGCTGACCCTCCTGGTTTCGCTGGCGCTCGGTTTCCTGTTGATCGTACCGATCGGCGGGGCTGACATGCCGGTCGTGATCTCGATGCTGAACTCCTATTCGGGCTGGGCAGCCTGCGGCATCGGTTTCACCTTGTCGAACAGCCTCTTGATCATCACCGGAGCGCTCGTCGGTTCGTCGGGTGCCATCCTCAGCTACATAATGTGCAAGGGAATGAACCGTTCGATCCTCAACGTGATCCTGGGGGGGTTCGGCACCGAGGGCGGTGCCATCGCCGCCACAGACAAGGGGGACCGCTCGGTAAAATCCGGCAGCGCCGAGGATGCGGCGTTTATCTTGAAGAATGCCGGCTCGGTCATCATCGTGCCGGGCTATGGCATGGCCGTTGCCCAGGCCCAGCATGCGTTGCGCGAAGAGGCCGACCTCTTGAAGAAGGATGGGGTCAAAGTCCGCTACGCGATCCATCCTGTCGCCGGACGCATGCCCGGTCATATGAACGTGCTGCTTGCCGAGGCCAATGTTCCCTACGACGAGGTCTTCGAACTCGACGAGATCAACCGCGACTTTGCCTCGACCGACGTCGCTTTTGTCATCGGCGCCAACGACGTGACCAATCCAGCGGCGAAAACCGATCCCACCTCGCCGATTTATGGCATGCCGATCCTCGAAGTCGAACGCGCCAAGACCGTTCTCTTCGTTAAGCGATCAATGGCCTCGGGTTACGCCGGCGTCGACAACGAGCTCTTCTATCGCGACAACACGATGATGCTGTTCGGCGACGCCAAGAAAATGTGCGAGGAGATCGTCAAGGCGCTCGAGTGATCGGTCTCTTTCGGACCGTGCGACGGTTTCGAGGCTCAGTAACCCTCGCGCTCCATCCGCTTGCGAAGCAGCTTGCGATAGCGGCGGACCGCCTCGGCCTTTTCCCGCGCCCGCCGCTCCGAAGGTTTTTCGTAATTCCGGCGCAGCTTCATTTCTCGGAACACCCCTTCGCGTTGCATTTTTTTCTTCAAGGCTCTCAGAGCCTGATCGACGTTGTTGTCGCGAACGAGGACCTGCACGGGGGCGTTTCTCCAGAGATCGATGGACGTTTCTACCGACCAGCGGACGGCCAGCTTATTGCATCATCTAGCACCTCTGCAGCCTGGTGCGAAGCCGGCCGGGCGGCAGACCGGCCTGACGCTTTACCCCGAGCGCTTGGCGCAGCATATTTCAGCCATGGCTCTGTTGAAAATCGCCCGCATGGGGCATCCGGTGCTGCGCGCTGCTTCGGCCGTGGTCGAAGACCCGACGGCACCGTGGGTACGCCGGCTCGTCGAGGACATGATCGAGACGATGGAGGATGCCGGCGGCACCGGCATCGCCGCTCCGCAGGTCCACGAGCCGCGCCGGCTCGTCGTCTTCCGGGTCCCCGACGAGCGGGTCACCGAGATGCCCGGCGACTGCGCGCAGGATCTGACGGTGTTGGTCAACCCGGTGGTCGAGCTTCTCGGGCGCGACCGCGCGTTCGGTTGGGAAGGCTGCCTCTCGGTTCCCGGATTGCGCGGGGTCGTGCCGCGCCATTTGCGCATCCGCTATCGGGGGACGAGCCTCGAAGGGGAGGTCATCGAGCGCGACGTCGAGGGCTTCCACGCCCGCGTCGTCCAGCACGAGTGCGATCACCTCGACGGGATCCTGTATCCGCAGCGGATGACCGATCATCGGCTGCTCGTTTTCCTCGAGGAACTGCAGCGGCACCCGATCGATCTCGCGAGCTTTCTCGCCGAAAACCCGGCCGGATGAGGAGCCCGCTCGCCGAGACGCAACGCGACGCGCTGATCGAAGCGATACTGCCCGACGTGCCGTTCGACGGCTGGTCGCGCGCGGCGCTGCGCGCGGCGGCGAGGCGGATCGGCATGCCCGGCGATGAGGCGATGGTGCTTTTTCCGGACGGGACCGTCAGCCTCGTTGCCGGCTTCAGCCGCTGGGCGGATGATCGTATGCTCGAGCGGCTCGAGACCTTGCGGCTCGAGCCGTTACGCGTTCCCGACCGCATTGCGCTTGCGATCGCCGTCCGCTTGGAAATCATCGAGCCGTGGCGCGAGCCGGTCCGCCGAGCAGTTTCAGTGCTGGCCCAGCCGCAACACGCACCACTCGCGTTGCGGCTGCTGTACCAAACGGTTGATGGGATCTGGTTCGCCGCCGGCGACCGTGCAACCGATTTTAGCTTTTACACCAAGCGCGTCACGCTTTCCGCGATCTATGCCGTCACCCTGCTCTATTGGCTCGAAGACAGCTCTCCGAACTTTAACGACACCCGCGGCTTCCTCGATCGGCGACTCGCCGAGGTGGCCCTCATCGGGAAGGCACGCCGACGTTTTGGGACGGCCGTAGAGCGCTTACCGAACCCGCTTCGCTTACTGCGTCAGTTCCGATAACCCCCACCCTTCCCTCCCCCGCGAGCGACCCGCGAACGGGGGTGGGAGGGGTGGGGCTTCAGCGATGAGGGATGAGCCGGGTGACGTGGCCCATCTTGCGACCAGGCTGGATCTCGGTTTTTCCGTAGAGGTGGAGCTTTGCCAGCGGATCATTGAGCGCATCCCGCCATTTCTCGACATCGCTACCGAGCAGGTTCTTCATCACCGCGTCAGAATGATGCTCGACCGAGCCGAGCGGCAGACCGCACAGCGCCCGCACCAGCTGTTCGAACTGGCTGGTGATGCAGGCGTCGATCGTCCAATGTCCTGAATTATGCGGGCGCGGGGCAATCTCGTTGACGAGGAGATCACCGGTTTGAGTCACGAACATTTCGACCGCGAGCACCCCGACGAGATCGAGCCTTTCGGCAACGTGCCGCGCGATCACCTCGGCGCGCATCGCCGTCTCGGCGGCGATGCGCGCGGGTGCGATCGTGGTGTCGAGGACATGGCCGACGTGGTGATTTTCGACCGGCGGATAGGTCGCCCAGGCGCCGTTGCGGCCGCGTGCGACGACAACCGAGATCTCACACCTGAAATCGACAAAGCTCTCGAGGATGCCGATTTCACCGCCCATCCGCCGCCAAGCCTCCTCGGCCTTGGTTTCCGGAGTCAAGGTCACCTGTCCCTTGCCGTCATAGCCCATGCGCACGCTTTTGAGCACAGCCGGGTAGCCAAAGTCCCGCATCGCCCGGAGCAGGGCTGCCGAGTCGGCAACCTCGCGGTAAGCGGCGGTGTCGACATCGATCGAGCGGAGGAAATCCTTTTCTCGCAAGCGGTCCTGCGCGATCTCGAGAATTTCGGGGCGCGGCAGCACCGGCCGCACGTCGGAAACCCACCGAACCGCCTCGGCCGGGATGTTCTCGAACTCGAAGGTGGCGATGTCCACGGCGGCGGCGAAGCGCTCGAGCGCTTGGCGGTCGGAGTATTCCGCGATCGTTGCTGCACCGCAGACCTGCTCCGCGGGGCTGTCCGCCTCGGTCGCGAAAACGTGGCAGCGAAAGCCGAGCCGAGCCGCGGCGATCGCTGTCATCCGGCCGAGCTGGCCGCCGCCTAAAATGCCGATCGTGGCGCCGGGGGCCAGCGTCGCCGCCGGCATTATCGCTGGTCCGGGCGGTCAGCCACAGCCTGTGTTTGCGCCCGCCGCCAGTTGTCGAGAGCCTGCCCGGCGGTGGCATCGGACAAGCCGAGAATTGCCGCGGCAAAAAGAGCGGCATTGACGGCGCCGGCCTGACCGATGGCGAAGGTCGCAACCGGAATCCCGGCCGGCATCTGCACGATCGAGAGCAGGCTGTCGATTCCCTTGAGAACTCTGCTCTCGATCGGAACGCCGAGCACCGGGAGCGATGTCAGGGCTGCGATCATACCAGGGAGATGAGCGGCACCCCCGGCCCCGGCGATGATCACGCACAAACCGCGCGAGCGTGCCGCGCGGGCATATTCGTACAGCCGCTCGGGCGTGCGATGCGCCGAAACGATGCGCGTTTCGTAGCTGATGTTGAGCCGGTCGAGAGCGCCCGCGGCATGCTGCATCGTCTCCCAATCGGATTGGCTCCCCATGATGATGCCTATCGACCGATCGGGGTCGCTCATTGGGTTCCTTCGAGGATGTGGCGGCGAGGACCGGCTCATATTAGAGGTTGGATCGGTCCACACAAGCACCCCTGGTAGACCAGTCGCCGCGCGCGAACCGCGCTCTCAGGCGATGATATCGGGCAAGAGCTCGCTCTCGATCTTCGAGATCTGGTCCTTGAGCAGCAGCTTTCGCTTCTTTAGACGTTGCAGCTGCAGCTGGTCGAACGGCGCGCGTTCGGCGAGCCGAGCGATGACATTGTCGAGGTCGCGATGTTCGCTCTTCAGGGTTGCGAGCTTCGCCTTGAGGGCTTCCACGTCGAGGTCCATGGCCGCTGGCCTTAGAGTTTACCATCAGTATATCATCTTGGATGCAGGGGGTGTCGAAACCGGCGAAAGCTCGCGACACTCCCAGATCCCATCATTGCCCCGCGCAATGCGGTGATTCCCGACAGCACCCCCGTGCGGATTGGCCGTAGGTTGCAAACTGGTCGCCGTGACGATTGAGACGATCGACGAGCCGTCGGAGGCATTGTGGCGTTTTTCCTTAGCGTTCTACGAGCGCCCGGGCGTCTCCGACGCGCTGGTCGCGTTGCAGGATCACCGCGGCTGCGACGTCAACCTGATGCTGTTTTCCCTTTGGCACGGCGTTTCCGGACGAAGCCGGCTGACCGACAAGGAACTGGTGATCGCCGATCAAATCGTCCGTCCGATCAAGGCCGGCATCGTGAAGCCTCTGCGGGCGCTGAGGCGAAAGCTCCGGTCGGACACGGACGCGGATGTTCAACGGTTACGCGAGGGCGTCAAGGCGCTCGAGCTCAAAGCGGAGAGGGTAATCCAGGATCGCCTCGCCCGCCTTGCCGGGCCGCCGGGCAGTGACGCCGATCCGGCCCGGCGCGCCACCGCCGCGCACGCGAACCTTGCCCTCTATCTCGGACCGGAGAGGACCCGCAGCCCGGAAGCAGCGACGTCCGAGATAGAGGGCAAGGTTCGCGTGCGGGGTTGAACACGTCCTGGTCGTTACACGCCGTCGCGCGGCGGTTTTGAGCGGAGCGGGTGCGCGCCTTCGGCAGAAGTTTCGCCCCAGCGTCGCACCCATCCGGTTTCGAGATTGAACAGGTCGAGAATGCGGCCAAGCGTCTGATCGATCATATCGGCAAGGGTCTGCGGCTTGGCATAAAAGGCCGGAACCGGCGGCGCGATCACTGCGCCCATTTCCGAAAGCGCGGTCATCGTTCGCAGGTGGCCGGTGTGCAGCGGCGTCTCGCGTACCAAAAGGACGAGCAGTCGGCGCTCCTTCAGCACGACGTCAGCCGCCCGCGTCAACAGCGTCGTCGTCACACCGCTGGCGATCTCGGCCATGCTGCGGATAGAGCAGGGGGCCACCACCATGCCGATCGTCTTGAACGAGCCGGACGAAATCGGCGCGGCCAGATCGCTGTTGGCATGGACGACGTCCGCCCGGGCACGGACCGCCGCCGGCTTGAGATCGGTCTCGACCGTCAAGGTCACGTCGGCCATCCGGCTGACCACGAGATGCGTCTCGACCGGCAAGGGTCGCAACAGGTCGAGCAGCCGGGCTCCATAAATGACGCCCGAGGCGCCGCTGATGCCGACGATCAGGCGGGGCCGGCCGGGTTTTTCTCCGATATCGCCCGTTGTGAAATCCGCTGACGCGATATATCTGCGTTTCACGGGTCAGCTACTCCCTGGCCGGCTGCTACAGCCGGCGTTACCATGGAAATTTATCATCATCT
>Ga0209656_10001859_pt1 | contig 13779 bp, 7 predicted proteins | sample BogFormECP12_OM2_FD_188239 | JGI IMG/M metagenome (GOLD analysis project Ga0209656, IMG submission 188239) | Bog forest soil microbial communities from Calvert Island, British Columbia, Canada - ECP12_OM2 (SPAdes) (version 2) | ecosystem: Environmental > Aquatic > Freshwater > Wetlands > Bog ... | reverse complement strand
ATGTGGAGTCACCCGTTTCTCATTCAACGCAGGGCACCTCTCTCTGGCAACAGCGACATGCTTTGCCAACAGATACTGCACACCGTCCGGGCTGAGCCTGGTTCCTCTGGCCATGGAGCGAAATCAAGCACTCATTGATCTGCTGAAGCGCATCGCTGATGAAAAGAAGGCGACTCCCGCCCAGATTGCATTGGCGTGGCTGCTAGCGCAGAAGCCATGGATCGTGCCGATTCCCGGAACCACGAAGCTACATCGTCTCGATGAAAACCTCGCGGCGGCCGACGTGGAGCTGACATCCATCGACTTGGCCGGGATTGAAAAGGCCGCGGCGAAGATTCAGATCGAAGGTGAGCGGTATCCCGAGCACTTGATGAAAACCACCGGGCGCTAATGGAAGCAGTCGAATCAGGCCCGGCCAGTCTCGATAGTCTCGCACTAGTTCGAATCGGATACCCAGGAACTCAAGGCCCTCTTCAATCCGCTGCAAGACTGTGCAAGCAACGTCAGGATTGCTTGCGGAACTAAATGGCTCTCCGCGATTCTTGCCTTCGAGAGTCTTGCAGTAAAGTGGAACAACGCCACTAAGAAAATCGGCCTCAATTTCCGCTTCGATTGCGGAATCTCGGTAACCAACATGCTCCCTATCGGCGACAAGCACGCTATACCCCGATTCATGCTGAGCAAATTGTGGCCCGATCTTCTTGAACATCATTTTCCGCCCGTCAAGATGTTGGTTACAGATGGATTGTTCTCGAGAGCTGGGAACTCAACGGTATTGAAGATACTTGTCGCACGCGGATTATTCAGGAATCCTACGACGTTGCCCTTGGCCTGCTGTGCGTACCGTTCAGAGAGCGTCGCCCACACTTCGAGCGCCTCATGGGTTGTTAAGGGTGAGTTCGGACCAAATACGTTTTGCCCGTCCAACCAAGACCCTCCTGAAGGGACAACTCAATAGACGATGCGCTTTCCATTTGGGAACTCGCCCTGATATCCACATGGGAAATGCCCCTTAACGTACCAAAATGCCTGGCTCGTATAAAATCCCGGAGGGTAGACATCAGCGTATTCTGACTCCAGGCAAACCCCGATGATATCGCCCTGAACAACATTCTCAAAAACCTGCGGCAGTCGATTTTGTACGACCACTGATTCTATTTTTCTCTTTACAAAAGGAACCGTTACCACCTTCAGCTCATTGACGACATGATTCCACTGAACAAATCGTTCCTTTGAGCGTTCGAGCAGCCTCATTCTATATTGATTGTAAGCCTCCAGGCAGAGATTCTCCCATTCGATCGAACTACAATGCTCTATTGCTTCTTCCCATGAAGACAAGATTATCGGCTTTTCTAAATCATGAACTCCAACCTTGGAGAACCACTCTACCTTTTCCAGCTGTTCAAGCGTCGCAATCGTACTCGGTTTCATAAAAGTTCCTAAGGCTTCTTCTGTGGAAGCCTTCCAGGAATTCGCGGTACCGGTTCGTCTTGTTGGAGATTGAACTGTAAACGTTGTTGTTCAGCCTGATTTGCTAAATCTGTGGCTTCTTGTTCCAAAAACCCACCGGCTTGGAGCGCGTCCTGAAGAGCCTGACCATATTCCGCGTTACTTGGAAGGTTTGGATACAACGGCCCGTTGGATCGATATTGATTCCAAAACTGCTCAAGCGATGCATGAAAATCGTAGTGCGGCGTTCCAGGCTGAGTAAATGCATTCCCATCCATTCCGACCGACAATCCTTCATCGGAAGGAATGAAACTTCGATACGCCGCATCCTGGTTTAGATGATTGGCTTGAACTCCGTCCGGTAATGTCCCGCTTAAATCTCCGTACGGCGTCGCCGCGATCGTCGGAGTGGCATTTTCCGCTAACAGTAACGGCTGCGCTCCATTACTGTTAGGACCACTTAAATTGAGCGTTCCAAACGGATCAGGGTTTGCTCGTGAGGCCGAAGTTACCGGGCCTTCCTGCGTAATAACGAAGCCGTTGGGCCCAGGATTATTGATCAGATTACTCTCTGGAGCATCAGTTGCAGGCGCGACTCCGTTAACCGGTTCCGAAACGTCGACCGCCGCGTTGATCCCGGTCGAATCCTGAGCCGAACTTACCGACGGAGCGCTTTGGATCTGGGAGAGACCGGTGCCAGCGCTTGCTACCGCGTAACCAAGTCCCCCGAGCCCCAGGATTTCGTTCTCAGTCCATGAGCTGGACCGGTTGAGCGACTGCGTGGCCGGAAACTGTGTGGAACCGTCCGCGGCCGGAGTCCCATTGACATAACCGGCTCCGATCGCCGTTGCCGTCGGAGCCGAGTACGAATAGTACGTCGTGCTATCGGCCGGCACCTGAGCCGAAACCGTGTTTCCGTTAATGGATCCCGGCAATCCATTCACCGCCCAGTAGACCGGATCGTGGTTGCCTACCAATGAAAGGAACGCCCCGGCGTTGTGGAGGACTCCGGTGACATCCTGAATCGATTCGCCATCCCAGAGCAGGTTCGATTCCTGTGCAGCCAGGCTCAGATTGATCAGTTGTCCGCTGGCATCGGGCGTCGTCGATTCGCCGATATTGCGGTAGACCGTCCCGGTATTGTCGTCGATGACGTCGACGTTATAGAGCCCGTCCGCGTTTGGTTTCTTTTCAATGACGACCTTATCATTGTTCTGGAAGATCTGGTTAGCGCCGTAAGCGCCCATCTGGTAGTTGCCGTCGTAAGCGGACGCGGCGATCCCGCCGGCGATGCTGGTCAACTGACCGCTGAGGGAATTTGCCACGTAACTGTTGTACGATGTGTTCCCCTGGTTGAAGAGGTAGGTCGTTTGTTCAACACCCCCCAGACCCAAGCGAACGCCGTTGATCGCAAACGGTGCGATATAGCCACCGGCGGCAGCTCCGATCCCAAGCGCCTCCGGGTCCTGGACACCCAACGCGCTGCCAATCCCGTATTCGCCTAACCCTTCCAGGGCAGGCTTGATCAGGATCTCGCCCAAAGTCATCGGCTGGTAGATGGGCTGGCCGCTCGAGGTATAACCAGCCACTTCCTGCGTCATCGGCGTATTGATCTTAGGCCCGCCGATCTGGTCCCAGGGGATGATATGTCCGATGCTGAAAGCGACGGCCGCGGTGGCTCCGGCCAGCAATGCCGCAAAACCCCATTGTTTGAAAAGCCCAGCGCCGGTCCGGCCCGTCTCGATTGACTGCGCGAACGAGCTCGCCATGCTGTTTTCGAACCCTTGCACGGCCGATTGAACCACCTGAGCGGCCCCTGACAATATCGTGTTTCCGACATCGGTCAGGTAATAGCCGGACGCGCTCACGATGCTTTGCACCGCACCGGAAAAGAATTGTCCGATCGCGAACCCTCCCAACAAACCGGTTGCCATGCCGATCAAGCCGCCGGTGACGCCGGACGAAAATGCCTGGCCGACGTTGCCCGTTGCTATTAGCGTGCTGAGCGTCGGCGCCAGCGGACCGAACGCGGCTCCCATCAGAAAGCCGGTGAAGGCAACGGTTGCAACCGCAGTCGCTGCGGCTGAAGCCCCAATTGCCGACCCAAGCGAGCCCATCACAGCGGCGGCGAAGCCTGAGAACGCTCCGTAGCTCAGGACCGACAGAACGACGACCACCACTGCCGCTACAACCAGTCCGACGATCTGCAGAACACTGTTCTGGTTCTCCGCATCGATCTTCTTTTGAACCTGTTGTTCGACCTTGTGCTGCCAGGAGTAAAACCCGGGGAAATTCTGAGCAATCCAGGCCTGGTGGGATTGAACCACGGCGACGAAGTCAGGCCGGGAACCGACCTGCTGGATATTGATGCCCTGCGGCACGACGCCATGGAGGCCCGCGAACAGGCTCGACGTAGTAAAGAGCCCTTTGGCTTTTTCGGCGAGGTCGGCCGCTTTGAGGTTTGCCAGCCAATCAGCCCGGGACTTGTTGCCGTCCGGGATTCCTAAACCCTGGACACCGGCAAATACGGATTGGCCGGGATCGGTGGCGTTGACCGCGGGCTTAAGGTTGTGCGCCCAATCCAGAAGCGCGCTGTCGGTGAACACTTTGCCCAGCAAATGATCGAGGGCACGAATCGGCGAATGATCGGGGATCGGATCCCGAGCCAGGAGCGCCTGGAGTTCGGGGCTGAGCTCGATGGCATCGTGGCCGGTCGGAGTCCAGTAGGAATCGAAGAAGTTAAATTGAAGCTCCGGCGACTCATCGAAAATGACCTGAGCCGCGAAATCCTGGCCGGGAATCGTTTGCACATTGGCGCTGATCAGGCCGAGGCTACCGGCTTGGTTTATCCCGATGGTTTGAAGCCCGGCTGGAATGAGGGAGGCCGGGGCGGTGGCAAAGAGCGGTCGAACAGAGGGTACAGATGGAGCCGGCACTTGCGGGATCGATTGCAGTCCAAAGTCAGAGGCGGCAAGCACTGGCCCGGTAATGGCCTGAATCTTCGGCGGAGCAAGCCCCAGCGAGATGGAGCCGGGCTTCAGGTCAGGGACTGAGGTCAACGCGGGCGCAGGCGGGAGTTCACCAACCGGTTCGGCCACAGGGCCGACATTTGCGCTTTGGAGCGATGGAGCAACTGGGCCTACCGGTTTGCCGCCGGCGCCGACATCGCTGACGCCAAGGCCGTTGTCCTGGACATTGACGTTGGTGCCGCCAAAGCCTTCGATCACGGCCGGGGTCCCAAGCTTGTCGTTAAAATCGAGGTGCCGCGCGTCGTTCGTGGGCGGGGTCGGAGTGATGACAAACTTGAGTTTAAGCGAATCGGCGACCCCAAAGAAGTCGTGGGCGGTCATCCCATCGATCTTGCCGGGGTAGAACGCGTCTTTGAATATCCAGGGGCTCTGAGTCGGCGAACTGGTCGCGGGGTTCCAGGCGAAGAATGGGCTATCGATGTAATCCCAGAAATTGTTAGCCCTCTCCCAGCCGTCTCCGATGATGGCGATATCGGTCTCGGCACCTTTGTTCCCGCCTTTAACTCCGACGGGCCGGTACCGGTCGTTGCCGTTCAATGAATCGGTGTTGCCGTTGGCCCGTTCGGCGGCTTGATAGACCAATAACCAGTTCTTTCCGAAGTAGGTGCCGTTACCCACGTTTTGCCATGGACCGGTTAGAGTCACGGTTCCACCGGCGACGATCTGGGACGCCTGGTTTTCACCGCCGTTGATCGTATTGATTACCAGATCGTTCCCGGCACTGACGATTCCGGGAGCCCCTTGATAGTTGATGATCCGGATATAGTTGAGCATCAACGCCAGTTCCCCGTAGTACCCGTGAGGCGGGGAGACTCCGCCCGGCAACCCTTTGCCAATGCCGGTGCCATCGGGGTAAATCACGGCGTAATGTTCCCAACCGGTGTCCGTGCCCCCGCCGCTGGTGGTGTTCACGAACGAACCGCCATCCAGCCTCGCATCGTGCCCGGCCAGGAACTCGCCTCCTTTATTGAGGATTTCGTAGCCGGCCGCGTTGACCGAGAGATCTTCTGCGGCGGAGACGATGCCGGTATTGGTGATCTGGCCAAGGGCGGCGATCGTGACATTGTTATCCGCCAGCACCTGGCCGCTATTGGTGAGTCCGCCTCCGTTGGCTTGAAGAACGATGTCCTGGCCCGCGGCGATCGTTCCGGCATTAGTGAACGTCCCCTGCTCTGCGACGATCTGGACCGGGCCGTAGAGGCTCTCGATTACCGACCCCGTGTTGAGTATGACCTGATTAAAATCGATGGAGCTGCCCAGATCGGCCAGGATCGAGCCGGAATTCGTTAACGTGCCACCTGTCACAGCGAGCACCTGGGTTCGGATCGAACCGGTGTTATTGAGTGTCCCGGCGTAAAGGTGAATCTTGCCGTTGACGATCAGCGTCCCTGCTTGCGTGAAGGTTTGCGCGACGTTCCCAGCGAATAATCCGCCTGCGGCGATCGTCCCTGCGGTGTTATCGGCGTTTTCTCCGATATTGAATGCAGCAATATCGGTTCCGGCCCGGATCGTGCCGTTGGTATTGCTCAAATTGCCATTCACGATCAAGGCCAGGTTGTTTCCGGTGGTAATGCTTCCGCCCAGGTTGGCGAACGAACCGGTTACCCCGAGTTGGCTGTCGCCGGTGACCGTGATCCGACCTCCGCTGTTATCGAATCCGTTGCCGCCGTTTACCTGGAGCTCGAAATTGCGTCCGACCTGGATCGTGGCGTTGTTGTTCTCCACCGGTCCCCCTGCCTGCCAGACTAAGTCGCCGACGCCTGCGGTGATGCGGCCTGAGGTATTGTTAAATCCTCCTCCAGTATCGATCAGAACATGGCGCGCACCGGCGAGCGTTCCTTTCGTGTTATCGAATCCGCCGCCCGTGATATTGATCAGGAGATCGCCCAGCCGGGCGCTGGTTCCGGCAATCATCGAGCCGTTCACGTTGCTGCCGCTTGCTGCCTGGAGCTGGAGGCTGCGTCCGGCCTGGATTGTTCCGTTGTCGTTGTTCCAAGCCCCGGTCGATGCAACCACCGTGTCCCAGCCCGATTGGATCCAGCCTCCGGCTCCGGTGTAATCGCCTGAAGCGATGTTAATGTTGTGTCCGGCTTCGATTGTGCCGTTCGCGTTATCGATCCCGTGCACGACGGCGATGGTAATATCGCCCAGGCTGTGCAAGGAACCGCTGTTATTGGCCAGCGCATCGCCTTCGACATCGAGGATATTACCGGCCTCGATCGTTCCCTGGTTCGTTGTGGTGCCGGTCCCGGAACTGATCGCGACGTTATTGCCCGCAACGATTCGAGCGGTTGTTGCCACACCGTTCCCCGCCGCAATCGCGATATCGGTTCCGGCGGTCAATCCGGCGAGGTTGAAAATGTTGGCACCGGCTCCGATTGCGATTCCGTGTGAGGTCTGGATCGATCCGATCGTGTTCACGGCACCGTTGGCCGACAGGATTTGGACGTCGTCGCCCGCGTCCAGATTTTCGTCAAAGAGGACTTTCCCGTTGGCGGCGATATCGGCTTTGCCCCCCAGGTTCGCCGCACCGGACATCGCGAGGTTGCCTCCGGCATGCGCCAGGAGATCGGTCTGAGCCGAAAGATTGCCTTCGGCGATCAGGTCCCCACCGGCCTGGAACTGGAGCCCGTCGCCGCTGGAGAGATTGCCTTGGCTTGTAACAGATCCGTTCTGGGCAACCAGTTGCAAGCCTTTGACCGCTTCGAGATCGGCGCTGTTGGTGATTGACCCGGTGGAAAGATAACTCAGCACGCCGCCGACCTGGGCAGCGCCTGTGTTGGTTAAGGTTGTGCCAGCATCCAATTCGACGTTCGTGTTGCTCCGGATCAGGCCGCTGTTGGCAAGGGCGCTGCCGGAGCTGACCACAATATCGGAGAGCGACTGAAGCCGGCCGCCGTTGGTGAGGTCGCCCGTCGCGGTCCGGATCAGGATGCCGTTCCCGGATTGGATCTCAGCGGAGTTCGTCAATGTTCCCTGGGCTACCAAACGCGCCTGATCTTCGGCATTGATTGCGCCGGTGTTGTTCAGGTTCCCGGCCGTGGTCAGTGCGATTGCCTGGGCCGATTGCAGCGAGCCGCTGTTGGTGAGGTCCCCTTGGACGTTGAGACCGATCGCGCCGCCGGAAACGATCCGTGCTGCATTCTGGAGGGTACCACCCACCCAGGCTCCGAACGATTGCACGGTCTGGATTACTCCGGCGAGCTGCAGGTTCCGGCCTACTTCGATCGCGGCCCTGGTCGCGTAGATTCCGGCCATCTGTTCCATGTTGCCAGTAGCAATGACCGCGAGCCGGCTGGAGGCGATCCATGCCTGGGTGTCGGTGACGTTTCCACCCGACTCGATCCCGATCGAGCCTCCAGCGCTCAGGCCTCCGTGCAGGGTCACGTTTCCGCCGGCGGTCAGTATCAGGTTTTTGGCGGCGGTTAAGAGCGCACCGGTCGTGATGTCGCTTGATGAAGCGCTCACCTGGAGGCCACCGGCGGCGGATGCTCCCTTGGCGAGAGAGACGCTCTGAGCATTAAGATAAAGGTTGTTGCCACTGACCAGTTGTTCGGTGCTCTGGAGTGCGCCGTTTGCGTCGAGTCCGACCGTGCCCCCGGCCGTTAATGAAGAGTGGTTGGTCAATGATCCGTTGCCCGCGACTGCGACCAGATCACCCTGGGTGGCAATTGTACCATCGAGCGTCGTGTTCCCGCCGCCGATCAGGTTTAACCCGCCGTTGGAAACGACTGTGCCGCTCACAGTCAGGTCCCCCGTTGCGCTCAGGATCGCCCTTCCAGAGCCCAGCGTGACTCCGGTATGCTCAAGGGAGCCGCCTCCGGCGTATTCGAGGATGTCGCCCGAAGCGCTTTCGACTCGCCCGCTCTGAGTGAGTCCGCCTGACCGGCTGATCAAGGTGACCCCCTTGTCACCGACGATCTGGCTCGCATTGGTCAGGTTACCGGTCGTCTGGATCGTGATCGAGTTCTGGCTCTCGATCTTTCCTAAGTTACGCGCTGTCAGGAACTGGGCCGCGACTCCTTTGACCGCGTTGATCTCCCCGGAGTTGACGCCTGCGCCACCCGCACTTGCCAGCAATACTCCATTAGTGAAGAGCGTCCCGCTATTGGTCCAATTCCCTGCTCCGGCATCGAGCTCCACGTAGGACCCGCTTTCCATCTGCGCCTCTGTCTGGATCCCGGCGGCCGATTGGTAAATAATCGCTCCGGAAGCCATTGTCTGGCCGCTGTCTTTGATCCGGCCGCCGGTGCTCTGGACAATCACGCGGTGGTTGCTCTGGATACTCCCTTTGAGCCGGATCCGGCCATCGGCCGAGATCATCACATCACCGGCGCTGGCCGCCATTTTGCTCTTTACCCGGACCCCGACCCCTTTATCGGTCGATTGCAGAATGATCTGACCGGCGCTCATCGCGCCCAGAGCGCTGGCATCAATCCCCCAGCCTTTTCCTTTCTTGCCCGTCCGCGTGCTGACCCGGGTCTTATAATCGTAGAACCGTTCGCCGCTTAAAACCTGCAACAGGAAACCGGCCTGCAACGGGCCATCCAGGAGGATGTTTTTACCCATCACGGTGACGTCATCGATCGTCAGCACGTTGAGGCCGCCGTTCCCGATGTGAACGTAGCTGCTGCCGATCTGCAGCGTAAAATCGCCTTTGGCGCCGTTCTGCATATTGCCCGCAGCCAACGTCAGTCGCGAAACGTTGTAGGCCCTTGCGCCATTGACGCTGATCCTGTTCGGGTTCGCGATCACCAGATCGGCACGTGGCCCTGCAATTTCGATCGGGCCGTTCAGGTTCGACGGATCCGCCCCAACCACCTGGCTTATAATCAGTTTGGCGTAGTCGCCCCAGCTTATATTGGGGTTGTGTTTGACAATCCCGGCCAACTGGGTCCGGCTCGGGAGAAAGTCATTGTTAAAGATGACCCCGTTCTGGCCCACGCTGAACTGATTGAAGTCCTCGGTGCTGATCCCGTTCTTGTTGGGTGTCGTGATATCGATCACCGGGGTGCCGTTCCCGGCTTGCCGGACTCCGGCATGATTTCGACCGGCCGCGGCGCTGATCTGGGCGTGGAGAGACGTAGAGCAAAAGCCCAGCAGGGCCCAGATTAGAAACGAAAAAGACCGAAACAATGTGCGACTGCTTTCCATGCGTCCCTAAAGTCTCCTCGTTTATCGCGCAGAATTGCGGCGGTCAATATCGAACACACGTAAATTTCGCGATTGAAGCGTACTCCCTCTTCTTCCAGAAAATCCCGCACCCCGCATCCCTCTCTTCCATCATTGACAATCGTTCTAAACGCACTAGCCCCGTATCGAATCCAAACGAACCGAAGTTCCCCATCCAGCACATCGTTGTGTCCGGAGTGACAAGCGGGATTGTTGGGATCTATCCCGTAAACATGAAGACTTGTTCCCCTTCGCAGCCTTCCTTCGCCGCCGCGACAGAATGCTCCGTGGATTTGGACAAATATTCTAGTAGGGCTTAATACTGTGTCCTACTAGAATATTTATCCGTTTGTCCAAATTGCTCGTAGAGCGGCTCCCAGAGCCAATCTCCAGTCGCTTCACACTCATTGACTTCACACTTCACACCTTTTTTGGTCCCGGATATTTTGTCCGACTTCATGCCTTTTTTGTCGCCCTTGCCCTCGTAAAAATCACGAATCGGTTGTCGCGACTTTGGCGACACGCCGCTGCAAAAATGGACAGGGTTATCGATCAATACGTACCGCTTCACACCTTTGTGTCGCCGGAGCTCCTGTCCGAATTCTGAAATGTGCTTATTTCTGCGCCTGAAATGTGCTTACTCGGGTCTAAATGCCAAAATTCTTGTCAGTGCTGCCTTCCGAAGTGCCCGAAATCTGCTTACTTTCGCGCCTGAAAGTATGCTTACTCGACTCGCCAGAGCATCCGAAGTCCAAAATATATGACGCGCTCCCACCCATAAGGCTTTGATAAAATCGTGAAGGAACATTTCGACGGCTGACGCCACATAATCTTGCGGTGCCGACGATTCTTCCGCTTGACGCCAGCCCATCCGTCCGGCGTCTGAAATATGTGTACTCGCCGGACTGTTGGCGAATTCGGTCACTCAAGTAGACGGAGTCCAATATGAGGCCATATCAACGGGTGCGCGTTATGCGTGAACTTCAGAGGCTGTCCTGCACAGAACCTTCCAAAAAGATCTTGCATCTTAAGATTACTTACATAATCTCATGAGCGTGAGGTACCCTGCGGAGCAAAAAGCCGAGACCCACGAGAAAATCCTCGCGGCGGCTGCGCGATCGTTCCGGGAGCACGGGTCTGAATTGAACGGTATCGGCCAGGTCATGAAAGAGCTGGGTCTGACCAAGGGCGGCTTTTACCGCCATTTCGAGAGCAAGGGCGATCTTTACGCGGCGGCGGTCGCCCGGGCGTTCGAGGAGTTGGGCGACCGGCTGGTGGCCGTCTCGGAAGCTGCCCCAAAAGGTGCGGAGTTACGAACCGTGATAGAGCAATACCTTAGCACGAAACACCTGAATGCCCCTGGGACCGGCTGCCCGCTCGCAGCTTTGGCGCCGGAGATCGCCCGTCAGCCTCTGGAGGTCCGCAGGCGAATTAATCAATCGATGCTGGCCTATGGCGAGCGCATGCTTCCCTACATTTCCGGTCGCACGGCTGAGCAAAAGCGAGCCCGCGCCTTCATTTTGTTCTCCGGAATGGCTGGCATACTCGTCGCCGCCCGAGCGATTGCGGACCCGCAGGGCCGTGAACGCATGCTGGCCGCAGCGCGGTCATTTTATTTGGAGGCGTTTGCCCCCGAAAAGGCGGAGTAAAAAAATTTCGCTGTGTAAGATTATGAACGTAATCTTTGGTGAAGACCATGCCAATAGAAGTCGTCAGAATCACTCATGAGCCAAAAACGCGACACATTCACGGTCTTCCGGATTGGCGCTTTGCGTCCGGCGTCGCACTCAACGGTGCATACGGTGGCTGAAAGGCGTGCCGGGCTCACGCAACCGCTTCCCCAAGTTCAAAGGTCGTGTCCTTTTTGATGATCGTAGGCGGACTCGTGACAGCTCTTTCGCAGTCGGAATTGCAACGAGTCCAAACGCAACAACCTGACCAAACCAAATTAAATCGAGGTAAACGATGAAATTACTGTTCCCTTTACTAACGTCCATGCTCCCGGCGGCATCTGTGGCGCAATCCCAGTTGCCCTCGCCCAAACCAAATAATTTCAATCTTCCCTTCGTTCTGAGCGTTATCGGCGCCTTCATCGCCAGCTTCGTAGTGGCCAAGCTCTACGTATGGCCAACGCTTCGTTCGTTGCCCCGATACAACGCACTACGAATCCTCGCCTCTCTGCATGCGTTTCGGTTTTTGGGGATGAACTTTATCGTAATTGGATTCGTATCTCCCGCGCTCAGCTCTGCGGTCGGTGACCAAATAGCATGGGGCGATTTCGTCGCCGCAGTCTTGGCGCTTTTTTCAATTGCGGCGCTCACGTGGCGTTGGGCGTTTGCAATTCCAATCGTGTGGATCTCGAATCTCTGGGGCTCGGCCGATCTTTTGAACGCCTACTATAAAGGCGTCACTCAAGTTGCCGACGTGGGACTCTTCGGTGCCGGAATCTACATTCCGGCCCTTTTTGTCCCGATACTGCTCACCGCCCACATGCTTGCCTTCATGCTTCTTTTGAAGCGCGGCGACGTTGTGGAACACGGCAATTCACAGTCGCTCAAGGAATTGTCGCACGAGTTTCAGCACGGTCCTCATGAGACGCGTTGAGAGCAACTCACCCACCAACGCGAGGAGCTCGCCAAGCTGTTTTGGCACGGGTAGGCGCCAAGCTTCCGAAGAATCAGCGAAGCCGTCACACGGTGCCCTGCTTGATAGAGCTCGGTAACCGAAGAATCTCGTTCCAATGAGTAGCGATGAGACGGACCCCTTCAAGGAGAAACAGATTGCCTGCGGTATCGACACGGTCATGATGCGCGCGCTGCTTCATGCCGAAAAGATGTTCCACCACCTGGACACGGTCCCGGGTGATGAAACATTTCGATCCATGATAATGGCGTCTGCCCGCTCTTCGAACTTAAAGACCCTAAACGCCGGCGGGTACGAGTTCTCGTTCCGAAAGAATTTGTTTCGCCCGCGCCGTCATCGGACATTCTTCCCCGACTGGCCGCACTTCGATCGTGTCTCCGTGTTCCAGACCGGGGAACTCTTTGACAACTGCAACCGCTTCCTCGAGGCTGCTCGCCGTCAACAGGCAGTATCCGCCGATGGCTTCCTTCGATTCCGTGAAAGGGCCGTCCACAATCTGGCCGTTTTTCCGCGAGAGGATCTTTCCCTGGTGGACAAGCGGCTGTCCGGCCTTGATTTTGCCGGTTGCACTCAGCTTTTCATGCCACGCCTGGAACTTGCCCAGGATCTTCTGGAGTTCCTCCGACGAAGCGTTATCTAGCCATGCGCCGCCGCGCATCAGGACCATGTATTCTTGAGTTGGTGTGTTCACTATTTTTCTTTCTTGTGATGGGTTAATGATTGCCGTTCGTTGTTTCACCAATATGACGAACGAGCGATCCGGTTCAGGACGATTGATTTGTTCGGGGTAATTGAGGAGAAGACACGATTCGGACTTTAAAGCACGCTAAGCGGCCGCGGCGAAGTCATGTGCATGGGTGCGGAGCGGCCGAAATTCAGCTGGACCGAGGGTCGGCGATGTGTCCCAGTGGTAATCGCCGGTTAGATTGATGTGCTCCCACCCGAGTGGCGACAAATGGGCCATATCACCGCATGCCGGATGGTGCCCTTGGTTGCGTAAGTGATCGACAGCGCGCTGCAGGTAGGTTGTATTCCATGATGGCCGCGACGAGCAGCTTTAAACCACTGACGCGGTCCTTAACGTGCTTTAAATTCCGTTTCGTGTCTTCTCCTCTATTTGGCACCACATGCGTAGCTGATCGCTTCGGTTCTCCTGAGTAATGCTCCCTCTGCTGAGGCGAAGATAGGGCACGGGCCAGCGAGATCGTGGAATTGCGGCCGCCCGCATCGTTGCTGGAAGACTGCATTGCCGCTATTAATTACCAACAATGAGCGCTCCGCTCCCGCTTGGGATTTTCCGGACCGAAAGAGGAACGTCGTTACCGACCTAAGATGAGAATCAGGAGTCACTAGGGGTCAGCCGTTTACTTATGACTTATTTGATTCTTTAAGACTTTCAGGGTTTGGGCCTCGTGGACCTTGGTTCGTCGAATCGTCTGGGCCACCGAATTGCTGCTGGGCATGCGGAATAGCGCCGCAATTTCAT
>Ga0209656_10001858_pt1 | contig 13780 bp, 11 predicted proteins | sample BogFormECP12_OM2_FD_188239 | JGI IMG/M metagenome (GOLD analysis project Ga0209656, IMG submission 188239) | Bog forest soil microbial communities from Calvert Island, British Columbia, Canada - ECP12_OM2 (SPAdes) (version 2) | ecosystem: Environmental > Aquatic > Freshwater > Wetlands > Bog ... | reverse complement strand
GCCTCCGGCCGGTTGATGATGATGACCTGGACCGCACCGCGCCGCTCGACCAGTACCTCGTCGCTCATCCCGTCTGCACCTCCCCAGCTATTAGACCAGTTGCTAGCCCGTTGTGGGCCCCTTCGTGGGCCCCTTCGTGGGCAGGGTGGCGAGTTTACGGAAGTCCCAGCTGGTGATCTTCGTCGGCGTGATGCGCAGCCAGGCGTGCCGGCCGTCATGTGTCATGTCCGGGGCCCCGAAGTACTTAGCGGCCATCAGCCGCTCGGGTTCGGCGAGCTCGGGGGTCTGGGGGTCGGCGTCGCCCGTCCGCGGGACGGGACCGACGACGACGGCCTCGCCCTCGATCTCGACGCCGTGCAGCTCGGCGTAGTGCTCACCCCCGTCGATCACCGCCGCCACCCGCCGATCGCGCTGCAGATCGGCCCAGCGCTGGCTGCGGGTCAGCGAGTAGATCCACAGGGCGCCGCCGGCCCAGGTGAACCAGACCGGCGAGACGTGCGGCCCGTCCGGCCCGAGGGTCGCCAGCCGACAGGTCCGCTCCCGGCCGAGGAACGCATCCACTTCCCCGGTACTCATCGCGATCACCCGGCCGCGCCGTTGCTCTCGCATCCTCACACCTCGCTTCGCGGCTTGCTTGAGACGATAATGGCCGACGAAGAACACACTGCTACGTCACCTGGGGGCATTATGGCCGACCGCCCGCCACCACCGCCTGCCGGGCAGCCCGACGAGCTCAGCGCGCTGGACTACCTGTTCCACCGCGGCGAGGCGCATCCGGCCACCCGTTCCGCGTTCCTCGACCTGGAGATCCTCGACCGGCCGGCCGACTGGGGCCGACTGCGCGAGGCGATGGACCGGGCCAGCCGGGTCGTCATCAGGATGCGGCAGAAGGTGGTGGTCCCGCCGGTCCCGACCACGCCGCCGCGGTGGGTCGTCGATCCCGACTTCGACCTGGACTACCACCTGCGCCGGGTCGCGCTGCCCGCCCCCGGCACGCTGCGCCAGCTCCTGGACATGGCCGAGGTCACGCTGCAGTCGCCGCTGGACACCTCGCGCGCCCTATGGGAGGCGGTGTACGTCGAGGGGCTGGCCGGGAGTAAGCCCGGGAATGAGCAGCGTAACCGGGCCGCGCTGCTGATCAAACTCAGCCACGCGATCACCGACGGCCTAGGCGCGCTCGCCCTGTTCGAGCAGATCTACGACACCGAGCGGGAACCGGAGCCGCGGCCGATGCCGCCGGTGCCGGTGCCGAGCGACCTGAGCGGTGAGGACCTGTTCCGCGACAGCCTCAGGCAACTGCCGGCCACGACGCTCTCGACCTACCGGAATTGGCTGGGCCAGGCCGTGGGTACGGCCGCCCGGCTGGTCACGCGGCCGGGACCCACGGTGGCCGAGGTCCTTGGCTTCGCCGACTCGGCGCGGCGCATGCTCGGGCCGCCGGCCGAGCGGTCGCCGCTGCTGCGCCGCCGGAGCCTGGTGACCCGCACCCACGTGCTCGAACTGCCGCTCGCCGACCTGCGCGCGGCGGCCAAGGCGGTCGGCGGGTCGGTCAACGACGCCTACCTCGCCGCGCTGTGCGGGGGCCTGGGCCGGTACCACGAGGTGCTCGGCGTGCCGGTCGAGGCCGTACCGCTGGCCATTCCGGTCAGCCTGCGCACCGGCGACGACCCGGCGTCGGGCAACCGGTTCGCGGGCGTCACCATCGCCGCGCCGCTCGGCGAACCCGATCCGGCGGAGCGGATGAAGCAGATACGCGAGCAGGTGATCGCGCGCCGCAGTGAGCCGGCCATCGACGTCATCGGCCGGCTCGCGCCGGTCCTGACCCTGCTCCCCGACGAGACGCTGATGGGGATCATCGAGCGGATGACGCCACCGGACATCCAGGCCAGCAACGTGCCCGGCTACGCGCAGGAGACGTTCCTGGCCGGGGCGAGGGTGGAGCGGCAGTACGGGATGGGGCCGATGCCCCGGGTGGCCATGATGGCGATCCTCGTCTCCCGGGCGGGCACGTGCACCGTGACGTTCCGCTACGACACAGCGTCGTTCACCGCCGCCGACCAGCTCGAGAAGTGCCTGCAGCTCGGCTTCGACGAGATAGTGGAGATAGGGCGGACACCCACTCGTTCGGCATCAAAAACACGCCCGGCACGGCAGACGGCGGGCACCAGACGGCGGACCCCGCCCCGGCGCACCTCATGACCGCCACGTCGCACGAAGGTGCCCCCCGGCCGCTGCGGCGGCCCGCGTCGCGGCTACCCGGCTCGGTGGCCGAGGTCGACGCCAGCCCGGAAGGCCCGCACATCGGCGCGTTCTTCGACCTGGACGGGACGCTGGTGGCCGGGTACACCGTCGCGGCCGTCACCAAGGACCGGCTGCGCCGCCGGGAAGTCGGCGCGTCCGAGTTCCTGCGCATGATGCAGCTGGCCCTGGAGTACCGGCTCGGGCGGCATCAGTTCGAGGGCGTGATCGAAGGCGCGGTACGTTCGGCCAAGGGACGGCTGGCCGAGGATGTCGAGGAAATGGGCGAGCGAGTCTTCCGGCAGTCCATCGCGGACCTGATCTACCCGGAGATGCGCGAGCTGGTCCACGCCCACCAGCGCCGCGGCCACACCGTGGTGCTGAGCTCGTCCGCGCTGACCATGCAGGCCGAACCGGTGGCCCGTTACCTCGGCATCGAGCACGTGGTGTGCAACCGGTTCGTCGTGGACGAGGAGGGGATCCTGACCGGCGAGATCGAGCGCCCGGTGATCTGGGGGACCACGAAGGCCACCAGCGTCCAGCGGTTCGCCGCCGAGCACCAGGTCGACCTGCGCATTAGCTACTTCTACGCCGACGGCGACGAGGACGTGGCCCTGATGCACCTGGTCGGGAATCCGCGGCCGGTCAACCCGGGACCAAGGCTGGCAAAGGTGGCCGCCCGCCGCGGCTGGCCCGTCCTGCGGTTCAGCAGCCGGGACGCCGGCAGCCCGCTGGCGCAGGCCCGCTCCCTGGCCGGGATCTGGTCGCTGGGCCCGCTGGCCTGGGGCGCGCTGGGCATCGGCGTGCTGACGTGGAACAAGCGCACCGGCGTCAACTTCCTGAGCCGGTACTGGCCGGAGACCATGCTGGCGCTGAGCGGCGTGAAGCTGAACGTCACCGGCGCCGAGAACCTGACCGCGCGCCGCCCGGCGGTCTTCTTGTTCAACCACCGCAACAACTTCGATATCTTCATGGTCGCCGCGCTGGTCCGCGACAACTGGACCGGCGTCGCCAAGATCGAACTGGAGCGCAACCCGCTGATCGGCCCGCTCGGCAAGCTGATGGACGCCGCGTTCATCGACCGCGCGGACAGCGCCGCGGCCGTGGCGGCCCTGGCAGGAGTCGAGGAGGCCGCCCGCAAGGGACTGTCGATCGTGATCGCCCCCGAGGGAACCCGGATGGACACCGAGGCGGTGGGCCCGCTGGAGGTGGGCCCGTTCAAGAAGGGCGCCTTCCGGATCGCCATGGCGACCGGTCTGCCGATCGTCCCGATCGTGATCAGGAACTCCGATTCGGTAGCGGGCCGCAACACCTACCGGCTCGTCCCTGGCACCGTCGATATCGCGGTGCTGCCGCCCATCGACGTCAGCGACTGGACCCCCGAGGAGCTGCCGAAGCGGATCGAGCAGGTCCGGACGCGTTATCTGGAGACGCTGGCCGACTGGCCCGCCGCGGGAACGCCGTCGTGAGCGCCGTCGTGAGCGAGCTGGCGGGGCTGCTGGCCGACGGCACCGAGACGGTGCTGCTCACGCAGGCTTCCACGCCGACCGAGGCGCAGCTCATCCGGGAGCGGATCGCCGCGTCCGGCGGTCAGGACCGGCCGCAGGTCAGCCTCGGGCCGCCGGGCAGCCCGCTGACCGGGCTTTCGGAGTCGCTGCTGGACCGCGACGAGAACGCCCGGCTTGTGCCGGTCAGGGTGGCCTGGCTGCCCGAGGAACGCGCGGGCCGCCGGGCCGCCCGGCTGGCCGACATGTTGCCCGGGCACGACCCGTATCATCCCAGCGAGCGCCAGCAGCGGCAGATCCTGTCCCGCCAGCCGGGGCGGGCCGCCGTGCTCGTCGGCGAGCCCGCGACGGTCGCGTCGCTGCGCCGGCACTGGGCGCAGACCACGGCCGGCGAGGACGCGGCCGACTTCGCGGCCTACGTGGCCCGCCGGGCCACGCTGGCCCTCGACCGGGCCGAGTACCGGCTGCTCGGGCCCAGGTACAAGACACCGAGCCTGGTGAAAGAGGAGATCCTCTCCTCGCGCCGGTTCCGCACCGGGCTGCGCAAGGTGCAGCGGGGGCCGGACGAAGCGCCGCCCACGCTGGCCGACGCCGGCCAGATCCTCGACGAGCTCGCCGCGGGCTGGAGCCGCCGGCTCATCGACATCATGCCGACCCTGGGGCGGCTGATCTTCCAGCAGGGCTTCGACCCGCAGATCGACTACGACGAATCCCAGGTCGAACGCCTGCGTGCGGCGATGGAGCGGCACCCGTGCATCTTCCTGTGGTCGCACCGGTCGAACCTGGACAACCTCGTGCTCACCGCCGCGATGCAGGAAAACGGGCTGCCACCCGCGCATGTGTTCGGGGGCATCAACATGGCGTTCGGGCCGATGGGCGCCATCCTGCGGCGCGCCGGAGTGATCTTCATCCGGCGTTCGACCAGCGACGACCCGCTGTACAAGTACGTGCTGCGGGAGTACGTCGGCTACGTGCTGGAGAAGCGGTTCAACCTCAGCTGGTCGATCGAGGGCACCCGCTCGCGCACCGGGAAGATGCTGCCGCCTCGGCTGGGCCTGCTGTCGTACGCTGCGGACGCTTACCTGCAGGGACGCGTCGACGACATTATGCTGCTGCCGGTCTCGATCACGTTCGACCAGCTGCACGAGATCGCCGAATACGCCGAGTACGCGCGGGGCGGGCAGAAGAAGCCGGAGGGGTTCGGCTGGCTGTACGGCTTCATCAAGGCGCAGGGCGCCCGGTACTACGGCAAGATCTACGTGCGCTTCGGCGAGCCGGTCCCGGTGAGCGCCTTCCTCGGGCCGCCGAATGGTCCGGTCGCGACCGATCCCGCGGCCCGGCGGCTGGCCTTGCAGAAGACCGCGTTCGAGGTGGCCTGGCGGATCAACCAGGGCATGCCGGTCACGGCGACGGCCGCCGTCACCACCATCTTGCTGGCCATGCAGGGCGCAGCCCTGACCTTCGCCCAGATCCGCCTGGGCCTGGCCGACGCGCTTGATTACCTGGAGAGCCGTTCGGTGCCGAGGACCGCGAGCCTGCGGGCGCTGTCCGCGCCGGGACCGGTGCAGGCAACGCTGGACGCGCTCGTGGCCGGCGGGCTGGTCACCACCGTCCGGGACGGCCGCGAACCGGTCTGGTTCATCGGGCCCGACCAGCAGCTCGCCGCGACCTTCTACCGGAACTCACTCGTCCACTTCCTGCTCGATACGGCGCTGTGCGAGCTGGCCGTGCTGCGGGCCAGGGACGCCGGCGCCGACCCGGTCGGGGCCTTCTGGGCCGAGATCGCGCGGCTTCGTGACCTGCTGAAGTTCGAGTTCTACTTCAAGGACCGCGAGGAGCACCGGCGCCAGGTGCACGCCGAGATGGACCGGCACGACCCGGCCTGGGAAGAGCGGCTGCGGGCGGGCCCGGTGGAGGCGGAGACGCTGCTGGCGCAGATGCGGCCGCTGGTGTCCCACGTGCTGGTGCGGCCCTTCGTCGAGGCCTACCGGATCGTGGCCGACGTGCTGGCCGGCGAGGACGTGCCGACCACCGAGGACGGGTCGGTCGACCGCTACGAGGTAACCCGCCGCGCGCTCGGGCTCGGGCGGCAGTACGTGGCCCAGCAGCGGCTGCGCAGCTCGGAGTCGGTCTCCGTGCTGCTGTTCCAGACGGCGCTTCAGCTGGCCGACAACCGGGGGCTGCTCGGACCGGGCGGGCCGCTCGGACCGGGCGAGGACGTCGCGGCGCGGCGGGTGAGTTTCCTGGCCGAGCTCCGCGACCTGCTCCGCCGGCTCGACGAGATCGAGCACCTCGCCATCCGGCGTTACATCAGGGACGCGGTCAGCGCCCGGCCGGCCGAATGAGGCACGGGCTTTCTTCTGGACGGCGGCTCAACTGCTCCCGGCCTGGCGTGCGGCCGGGGCGGGTACCGGCGTCGCATCGAGGTCGGCCTGGCTCCAGTCCGAAACCTGCTTCGCCGGGTGGCCGCGTTGAATGTCGGTGGGTTGGCCTACGGTGGGGTGGACACAGGAGCCCAGCGTGAGCAAGGGGAGACGATGACCACACTCCAGAACCGGCCGAACACCGCACTTCTCGTCGTCGACGTGCAGAACGGCGTCGTCGCGGAGGCTCACGAGCGCGACGCGGTCGTGGGACGCGTGGCCAGCCTGGTCAAGAAGGCGCGGCGGGAACGGGTCCCCGTCGTCTGGGTCCAGCACTGCGACGAGGAGCTGGCCAGGGAGAGCGACGACTGGCGGATCGTGCCCGAGCTGACCCTGGACGACGCCGAGCCGCTAGTCGAGAAGAACTACGGCGACTCCTTCGAGGACACCACCCTGGAGACCGTGCTGTCGGGCCTGGGAGTCGGGCGGCTCGTGATCGTCGGCGCGGAGACCGATGCGTGCATCCGCTCGACGCTGCACGGCGCGTTCGCCCGGGGGTACGACGCGACCCTGGTCAGCGACGCCCACACGACGGGGGACAAGACGGCATGGGGGGCGCCGCCGCCGGAGCAGGTCATCGCGCATACGAACCTGTACTGGACCTACCAGACGGCGCCGGGGCGGACGGCCGGGACGGTCGCGACCTCCGATGTCGACTTCGGCGGCACGTCCCGGCTAAGCCTGGATGGCGGCGCCGCAGGCGACCAGGTCCGCCGCGTCGGCTAGGCCCCACTCGGTGAGCGCCTCGGTCGTGTCCTGGCCGGGCACGGGAGGCGGCTCGGACAGCCGACCCGGCGTCCGGGAAAACCGCGGCGCCGGAGACGGCTGGGTCACGCCGTCGCGGACGACGTAGGTCTGCCTGGCGGTCAGGTGCGGGTCGGCGGCGGCCTCATGCATCGACAGTACCGGTTCAACGCACGCGTCGGTTCCGGCGAAGGCGGCCGCCCACTCCTCCCTGGTCCGGTCCTTGAAGCGGGCGGAGAACAGCGCGCGCAGCTCCGGCCAGTTCTGCGGGTCGTCCCGGGCGGGAACGTCGGTCAGGCCCAGCCCGGCCAGCAGCGCGGCGTAGAACTGCGGCTCCAGGGCGCCGACGGCCATCCATTTCCCGTCCGCCGTCTCGTAGACGTCATACCAGGGCACGCCGCCATCGAGCAGGTTCACCCCGCGCTCATCCCGCCAGGCGCCGTGGGCCATGAACATCAGCGGCATGGCGAGCAGCGACGCCGCCCCGTCTACGATGGCCGCGTCCACCACCTGACCCCGTCCGGACGTAGCCCGCTCGACCAGAGCCGCGCAGATGCCGTAGGCCAGCAGCATCCCGCCGCCGCCGAAGTCCCCGAGCAGGTTGGCTGGGAACTGGGGCGGGCCGCCGGCCCGGCCCAGGCCATGCAGGGCGCCGGCCCGGGCGATGTACCCGATATCGTGCCCGGCCGCCACCGCCAGCGGCCCGTGCTGCCCCCACCCGGTCATCCGCGCGTACACCAGCCGGGGATTGCGGCGCAGGCAGACGTCGGGCCCGACGCCGAGGCGCTCGGTCACGCCCGGCCGGAAGCCCTCGAGCAGCACATCGGCGGCGTCGACGAGCCGGAGCAGCGCGTCGGTGGCGCGCGGATGCTTCAGGTCGAGGACGGCGGACTGGCGGCCGCGGTTGAGCAGGTCACGCTCGGGCCGGGGGCTGACGCCCCCGGGACGGTCGATCCGGAGCACGGTCGCGCCCTGGTCGGCGAGCATCATGGCGCAGAACGGCGCGGGCCCGATGCCCGCCAGCTCGAGCACGCGCACGCCGGCCAGCGGCCCGCGGCGGGCTGGACCCGAAGACCCCGACGCCCCCGCCCCCGGTCCCGGCCCGTTGCGAGCTGGCTCCGCCCCTGGTCCCGGCATGCTCATGTATCGCTACCTCCGGGCGATGTGTTTCCGTCTCATTAGCTTGGCGCCATCCTCAGATGTCGAGGCGGTCCTGTCCGGCCCGCATCCCGGCCAGCAGCCGCTCGACGTCATCTCGTGACAGCGACCGCCGCCACTCGCTGAACAGGCCGCGGACGAGGAAGCCGCCAGGCGCGGGCTCGACCGAGGTCAGCATGAACCCGTCGGGCACCTCGGGCAGGGCCAGGTGGAACGCCGGGGACCACAGGGACACGCGCCGGTCGAGCAGGTACAGGGCCCGCGGCCGCACGCTGATGGACTGGCCCTCGGCGCCGGTTTCCACGTCCAGCCGCACCCACGGCATGCCAGCCACGCCGACCTGCGGGACGCCGGCCACCAGGGTCAGCTCCAGCCGGGGCGACACGGCGGCCAGCCACCTGGAGGCGAACGAGGCCGAAATGAAGGCCTCGCAGTGAACCGGCGCGGTCACCAGCGTCAGCCGCGCACCCGGCCGCACGTGCACGTTGCTGGCCCAGACATCGATTCGCTCGAGCTGGTAGACGTGCCATTGGACGTCTCGTGCGGAGATCCGGACCTGGCCGTACTGGCCGACGACCCGGGCGAGGTCCAGGCCGTCCATCGAGATGTCGGACAGGGTCAGGGTCAGGTCACGCCCGGAGAAACGGAACGTCCGCTGCTTCCCGGTAAGCCAGGACCGGGCGGCGTCCACCAGTACGGCGAACGGGTCGCCGGGCAAGGTGCTCGGCTGAGGCAGGCCGATCGATGCGGCCGCGGCGGAGGACATGGACACGATGTCCGTCCAGGTCCGCTTCCACTCATCGGTCCTGGAACGGTCGAAGGGCCACCATTCCGCCATGGCGACATGCTGACACAGGGCACCTAGCTGGGCAACGTGGCGGTGGCGGCCGGGTGGTCAGCCGGGCTCGCGCTCGTGACCGGCCCGCACCTGCCTGCTGAGCCCGCGGTAGGCCTCCGACGCGGGAATCTCCCCGGCCAGGACGCGGTACACCTCCTGGCAGACAGGCATCTCCACGCTGTAGCGCTCGGCCAGCTCATGCACGGTGAAGGCGGTACCGACGCCCTCCGCCACGGTCCGGGTCGCCCCGAGTATCTCGTCCAGGGTCCGGCCGGCGCCGAGCTGCTCGCCGAGCGTCCGGTTGCGGCTCAGCGGGCTCATGCAGGTGGCGATGAGGTCCCCCATGCCGGCCAGGCCGGAGAACGTCGCCGCTTCGCCGCCCATCGCCACGCCCAGCCGGGTGACCTCGGCCAGCCCGCGGCAGACCACCGCGGCCCGGGTGTTGTCCCCCACGCCCAGCCCCTGCGCGACGCCGGTCGCGATCGCTATCACGTTCTTCAGCGCCCCGCCGAGCTCGCATCCGATCACATCGTGGTTGGTGTAGATCCGGAACAAGCCCCGCCGCATGACGGACTGCAGCGCCCGGGCCACGTCGAGGTCCTCGGTCGCGATCACGCTCGCCGCGGCCTGGCCGGCCATGATTTCCCTGGCCAGGTTGGGTCCGGTCAGGGCGGCAGCGGGATGGCCGGGCAGTTCGTCGCGGACGAGCTGCGTCATGCGCAGCAGGGAACCGCGCTCGAAGCCTTTCGCCAGGCTGACGACCGGGATCCACGGCCGCAGGTAGGGGCGGGCGTCGGCCAGGATGGCCCGGAAACCTTGCGTCGGCACGCCGACCACCAGCAGGTCGGCGTCGTGCACGGCCTTCTCCAGATCCGCCGTGGCCTTCAGCGCGGGCGGCAGCGTGAACCCGGGCAGGTAGCGCGAGTTCGCGTCGCGCTCATAGATCTCCCTGGCCAGCTCCGGATCCCGGGCCCAGATGGTGCAATCATGGTGGCCGGCTAGGAGGGACGCCACCGTGGTGCCCCACGACCCGGCCCCGAGCACTGCGATCCGCATACCAGACCACTCACCCTAGGTTCACCTGGCCTTTAGGATAAAGCCGCCGACCCGCCGGTGCTAGTTGCCCCGCGATACCGGCTCCGGTGCCTGTTCCGGTGCCTGCCAGGGCGCGCCCGGCCGCTCACCCGCGATGCTGACCGCGACCTGTCCCGTCGCCACCACCTTGCCCGAGGCCGCGCCGCACGCCTGCGCCTGCGCGAAGTGCACGCTGCGCCCGCGCCGGGTGCACCAACCGGTCGCCAGCAGGTCTTCACCGGGTGCGACGGACAGGTACTGCACCGATAGGGAGATCGTGGTCAGGCGGCTGCCCTTGGCGAAGTCGTGGCCGGCCATGACGGCGCCTGAGCCGGTGGTGTCGAGCAGCGCCGCGACCACCCCGCCGTGGAAGATGCCCGGGTGCGCGCTGAGCACCTCCGCATAGGGCAGGAACAGCTCGACGGCCTCGTCATCCCACCGGCGCACCTCGATGCCGCAGTGCTCGTTGAACGGGATCCCGTGGGCCCAGTGCTCGCGGAACCACTCCCGCCGGTCAAGTTCGGTCAGCTCCATCACGTCGCCCTCCGCGTTTAAATTGAGGTTTATTATATAACTATATAAGCGGTTTGCCAGCTGGCTTGCGGCCAATGCTGCGCTAGCCGTTGCGGCGCCAGCCGGGTGCTGTCGGGTTAAGGACACCGACCAACGCAGGGTGGGCCGCGCGTTCTCCGACGTTATCTGGAAGCTCGCGCTCGGCCCGGCACCTGATGGCTTGCTCCCCATCTAGCCCAGCTGGGCCGTCCCAACGGTCCGGCATTTCACATTTATCACAATAGTATTTTTGTTCGATTATTGGCTGATTTACTGGCAGTCAAAGGCTATATCCGCTATCATGTTCTATAGACATCAGATCAAGATCATTTTCCCGAACGGGTGGTGGTGCATGCCTCGAGGATCGGCTCCAACGGGACCCGGGCGGGACGAGGACCCTGCCCGGGAGCCCCGCGAGCCGGTTCCCACCCCGGACCCAATGACCGAGGAGGACTGGCAGGCCTGGTGTGACTCTGGGATGGACCAGGATGAGCCACCAGACCCCGGGGAGGAGGAACCCGACCCGGACGGGCTGCCGGGGCCGTGGGAATACGACCTGGACGCGATCGTGGCCGAGTGTCGGCGCATCACCGCGGAGGAGGCCGCCGCGTGCGCCCGGGCGGTGCGGCTGGGCCAGGCCGGCGGGCAGCCGGTCGGCTGGGCACGGCGCGGCCCGGGCCAGCCCGGCTCGGTCCGGCGGGTGCCGGGGGAGTACCTGTCCCGGGCGGCGGGGTTCGCCGCCGGGATGCTGCTGGACACCATGCCCGGGTGTAACGCGCTGGCCGGGTTCGCGGCCGAGGCCGCCGGGGACGATGACCGGTACCAGGGCGCGCGGGATGATGAGGTCGCCGGGGTGATCGCCGCCTGGGACCGGATCGAGGCGCACGCGGCGGCGCGCAAGCACGCGGCGGTCGCGGAATTCATGCGCTGGCCATTTTTTTGCAGCATGATGGAGGCATGGACGACAGGCAGGAACTTCTGGCGAAAGCCGAGCTCAGGGCGGGCGTGTACGGGCGTCTGAGCGAGACCTACGACGCTGCGGAGTCGGTGCCGACCCAGCTTGAGCGCGGCACCGATCATGCAACCCGGCGCGGCTGGCAGGTCGTGGCCACCTTCAAGGATGACGGGTACTCCGCGTTCAAGGAGATCACACGCGACGGCTTCGGGGAGCTGATCGCGGCGATCGAGGCGGGCCAGGTCGACGTGGTCATCGTCCGCGATATCGACCGGCTGACCCGCAACCTGACCGACTGGAACGCCTTTGAGAAGGCGTGCGTGCGGCACGGCGTGCGGTTGTCGGCCTATACCGGCGGGGACCTGGACCTGTCGACCCCGGAAGGCGCGTATTACGGCGGCATGGAGACGTTGCGGGCCAAGCGGGAAAGCGCGGTCAAGAGCTTCCGGGTCCGCGAGGCGCACGAGCGCAACGCGCGGGCTGGCAAGCGCGCCGGCGGCGGCTGGCGCTGGTTCGGCTATACCCGGATCTATGTCAACCCGGCCGAAGCCGACCCGCACAAGCGGGCCATCTTGCGCGAGGACATCAACGAGGCCGAAGCGGATGCGATCCGCGATGCCGCGGTGCGGCTGCTGGAGCACGGGGAATCGGTCCGGTCGATCATGCGGGACTGGACCGCGGCCGGGATCAAGCCGGTCGCGGGCAGGCAGTGGTATCCGTCCACGTGGGTCGGCATGATGACCTCGCCGCGGCTGGCCGGGTTGCGGGCATGGCAGGGCCGCAAGTACCCGGCGCAATGGCCGGCGATCCTCGACCCGGATACGCATGAGCGGCTGGTGAGGATGTTCGCTGATCCGGCCCGCCGTAAGCACGTGGTGCGCGCCCAGGCGCATCTGCTGTCCGGTATCGCCACCTGCCCGAAATGCGGCGGCCGGGGCCTGCACTACCGTAACCAGGCGGCGAACGGGCGGGCGGATCAGTACGCGTGCGTGGCCGGCCCGTACGGCTGCGGCCGCACCGCGATCAAAGCCGTGCTGCTGGAGGAATACGTGACCGGCGCGGTGCTGGATGCGCTGGAATCCCCGCGGGTGCAAGAGGCGCTGCGCGATGCGGACCTGGACCCGGCCGCGCCGCGCCGCGCGGAACTGCTGGCCGAGATCAAGCGCGCGGAGGAGGTGCGCGCCGATGCGCGCCGCGACCTGGCCGGCGGGGTGATTGACCGGGTCGACTGGCTCGATATCCGGCAGCGCACCGAAGATGCGATCAGCAAGGCGCGGCGTGAATACGACCGGCTGTCCGGATCGGCTGCCGTGATGAGTGATATCCCGCCATCGGAACGAGTCCGTGATGCGTGGGGATCGTGGAGCGTGGACCGCAAGCGCGCCGCGGTTAAGACCGTGCTGTACCGGGTCGTCATCAACCCCCTACCGCCGGGCCTGCCGTCCAGCCCCGGCGGGAAACTCAAGGACCCTGCCATCCGCCGCGAACGCGAAATGGCGATCCTGCGGCAGCGCGTCGAATTCGACTGGCGCGTGTAGCGATCACGCCGCGCAAAAAAGCGGCGGAGACGAGTCAGGCGATCGTCTCCGCCGCTTCGTGCTCATGCCGCTGGTGTGCTCTTCCGGCGTGTTCTCTCGTTCTGGGGCGGCGGGCGGGCAGCACGCAAGAGTGCGGCGAGCACCGCGACCGTGGCCGGGTCTTCGATTCGCTCCGGGAAGCCGTGCTCGGCCCGGGAGCGTCGCGCATCGTCCGCGCCGGCCTGCCGGATCGCGGCGCGCTCCTGGTCGCTCATGGGCTGCCGGGCGGTGTCACGGTGCGTGGCCGTCCCGTCCGTCCGTCCCGCCGTCGGTGTCCGCGCGTTACGGGCAGATGCGCGGCCGCCCGGGACGGGACGGCCCCCAGGGGGGTCACTCACAGTGACCGCTCCCCGGGTCTCCGCGCGGGCCAGCGTCCCCCGCTGACCCCGATCGCGCGGCCCGCATCGGCGTACTGCCGCAGGTGCCGGTAAAGCCTGGTGCGCTTCCACCCGGTCATGCGCATCAGCTCGGTGACGTCCGTCCCTTCATCGGGGGGCTGGCAGAGCGCGAGCCATAGCGCCTTGCCGGTTGTTTCCCGCGCGTCCGCAGTGTCCGGCGAACCGGCAGGCCCGCTATCCGCCGAAGGCGCGGGACTGTAATCTCAACGGTGTAATTCAGACACCAGGGAGATGGAAGTGGCAGACGTGACGACTGCGCAAGACTCGGCCGACGCTACCGAGAGCGATGAGAATCTGTCGCCGGGTGACGAGCAGTTG
>Ga0209656_10001857_pt1 | contig 13787 bp, 12 predicted proteins | sample BogFormECP12_OM2_FD_188239 | JGI IMG/M metagenome (GOLD analysis project Ga0209656, IMG submission 188239) | Bog forest soil microbial communities from Calvert Island, British Columbia, Canada - ECP12_OM2 (SPAdes) (version 2) | ecosystem: Environmental > Aquatic > Freshwater > Wetlands > Bog ... | reverse complement strand
GACCCCAAGGAGGCGGCGCTGGCCGCCGCGCGGTGCCTGAACCCGCACCCGGAGCAGGTGACCGACCCGGAGTTCGGCGCCAGCGACTTCTTCGACGCCCGGGACGCGGTGCAGGTCAAGTACGAGATGGTGCGCAAGGTCAGGGCCGGCGGCGCCCCGGTGACCGAGGCCGCCGCGGCGTTCGGGTACTCCCGCCCCGCGTACTACGCCGCGGCCGCCGCGCTGGAGTCCTCAGGGCTGGACGGGCTGGTCCCCGCCCGGCCCGGGCCGCGCGGCGCCAGCAAGCTCACCGAGCAGATCCTCGCCTGGGCCCAGGAGCAGCTGGCCGCGGACCCCGCGCTGCGCCCGGCGCAGCTGCCGGACCGGATCGAGCAGGCCTTCGGCGTGCGCGTGCACCCCCGCTCGGTCGAGCGAGCGCTGGCCCGCCGCCGGGAGCGCCACTCCAAAAGCCGCGGAACTGCCCGCCCGCGAGACGCGGAAGGAGGATGACCCGTCCCCGTCCCTGCGACCGTCACCTGGCCACGCGGCTGCTGAACCAGGCACGAGCCTGGATGCCGGCCAGGACAGTGCCCCCGGCAGCGGGCTGGACGCCCGCTACGAGCAACTGCGCCATGCTGCCCTGCACGCGCGCGCCGAGGCGTTCCCGCTCGGGCTCGGCGTGCTGGCCAGCAAGGGCGTCACTGCCTGGCGGCATGCCCTGGCCGGCCTGGCCGCCGCCGCAACGGGCCGGGCGGCACCAGCCGCCCGGCCCGCCGAGATCCCGGCCCCGGTGGCCGCCGAGCTGATCAGCGCGCTAGCCGCCGTCGCGCTCGCCGGATCCGTCACCGGCCCGGCCCCGTAACCGCTCATGTTGAAGGAGACCCCGATGCTCCCCGATACCGCGGCGTCGAAGGTGACCGCCGCCCACCTCTCCAGAACGGCTCTTTTGTATGTCCGCCAGTCCAGCCTCAAGCAGGTCATCCACAACACCGAATCCGCGATCCGCCAGTACGACCTGCGCGGCAAGGCGATCAGCCTCGGCTGGGCGGCGGACCAGATCACCGTGATCGACATCGACCAGGGCCACTCCGGCGCCAGCGCCGCCGGCCGGGAAGGGTTCCAGCAGCTGGTCGCCGAGGTGTCGCTGGGGCGGGCCGGGATCGTGCTCGGCCTGGAATGCTCCCGGCTGGCCCGCAACAACGCCGACTGGCACCAGCTCCTCGAAATCTGCGCCATGACCAGCACCCTGATCTGCGACGAAGACGGCCTCTACGACCCGCGCAACTTTAACGACAGACTGGTCCTGGGCATGAAAGGGCAGATCAGCGAGTATGAGCTCCATTTCATCCGGGCCCGGCTGCGCGGCGGGATCCTGTCCAAGGCCCGCCGCGGCGAGCTCATCATGCCGCTGCCGGTCGGGCTGGCCTACGACGCTGCCGGGCACGTCATCCTCGACCCCGACACCGCCATCCAGGGCGCGGTCCGGCACCTGCTCGCCACGTTCGAGGCGGCCGGCTCGGCCACCGCCGTGGTGAAGGCGTTCCGCGCAGCCGGGCTGTCCTTCCCCTGGCGGCACCTCAAAGGCCCCCGCAAGGGCGAAGTCGACTGGCAGCCGCTGCGGCATTCCACCGTGCTGCATGTGCTGCACAACCCCCGCTACGCCGGCGCGTTCACCTACGGCCGGCACCGCGAGCAGCTGCTGCCCGGCGGGAAACGAGCCAGCATCACCGTGCCCCGCGAGGAATGGATCTCCTTCATCCCCGGCGCCCACCCCGGATACATCACCCTGGACCAGTGGGAAGCCAACATCGCCAGGCTCGCGGCCAACGCCGCCGCGCACGGCCGCGACCGGGCCGCCGGGCCGCCCCGCGAAGGCCCCGCCCTCCTGCAGGGCATCATCATCTGCGGCCGCTGCGGCGGGCGGATGACCATCCGCTACCACGCCCGCGGCGGGAAAGACCTGCCTACCTACCTCTGCCAGCGCGACGGCACCGGCAACGCCCGCCCGATCTGCGCCACCATCCCCGGCCACACCCTCGACGAGCGCATCGGCCAGCTGCTGATCGACACCCTGACCCCGCTGGCCGTCGAGGCCGCCCTCCAGGTCTCCGCCGAACTCGGGCACAGAGCTGCCGAAGCCGACGCGCTGCGCGCCGCCCACGTCGAGCGCGCCCGCTACCACGCCGACCTGGCCCGCCGCCGCTACCTCGCCGTCGACCCCGCCAACCGGCTCGTCGCCGACACCCTCGAAGCCGACTGGAACACCGCCCTGCGCGCCCTCAACGACGCCCAGGCCGCCTACGACCAGGCCCGCACCCAGCATGACGGGCAGCTCTCTGACGCCCAGAAAGCCCGGATCAGCCAGCTCGTCACCGACCTGCCCGGCATCTGGAACGACCCCGCCACCCCGATGCGCGAGCGCAAGCGCATCGCCCGCCTCCTGCTCACCGACGTCACCGTGACCAGGACCAGCGACACCATCACCGCCCATGTCCGCCTGGCCGGCGGCCAGGCCCGCACCCTCACCCTGCCAGTCCCCGAGCCGGCCTGGAAAATCCGGCAGACCAAGGCCAGCACCATCACCGAGATCGACAAGCTGCTGGACCACCACACCTGCGCTGAGATCGCCGCCATCCTCCGCCGCCGCGGCCTGGCCAACGGCGAAGGACGGCCCTTCAACCCCACCATGGTGCAGCGGGTCATCCGCACCTACCAGCTACGCAGCCGCCGCCAGCGGCTGCTCGACGCCGGGCTGATCCCGCTCAGCCAGATGGCCGGGCAGCTCGGCGTGCCCGCCGGCACCGTCAAGATCTGGTACCACGCCGGAATTGTCAGCGGGCAGCGGTATAACGACAAAGGCGAAGTCCTCTACAACCCGCCCGGACCCAACCCGCCAGCCCGCCACCAAGGACGCCGGCACGACACCGTGCGACCTGCATGAACGCCACCTACCCGCCAATCGCTCCGAAGAGGTGCAGTATGCAACCCGAGGTTTCGCTGTGGGCGCCTGCGGCGGGCTGGCTAGGATCCTGATGCCCTCCGCGGTGAACACGGCATCGAAAGAGCTGCTGAACTGGCCTGCGCGATCCCTGATCAGGAACTTGACTGAAGTCGCGTGCTGTCCGAGGTTCATCAGGACGTTACGGGCTGCCTGGGTTGTCCATGCACCGTCCGGGTTGGCGGTGATGCCGGCCAGGTGGACGCGGCGGGTGCCGTGCTCGATGAGGACCAGGGCGTAGATGCGCCGCAGGAACACGGTGTCCACGTGGACGAAGTCGACCGCGAGGATGCCGCGGGCCTGCACGGTCAGGAACTGCTTCCACGTCGGGCCCGTGCGGCGGGGCGCGGGGCCGATCCCGGCATCGTGCAGGATCTGCCACACCGTAGAGGCCGCGATCTGATGGCCGAGCCTGACGAGCTCGCCTTGCACCCGCCGGTGCCCCCACGCCGGATTATCCGTCGCCATGTGGATCACGAGCTTCCGGATCGCGGCTACCGTAGAGGGCCGTCCGGGACGCTGGCGGCTCGTGTAGTCCCATCTGCGGGTGACCAGCCGCCGGTGCCAGGCGAGCAGCGTCGCCGGGGCCACCATGGGCACCTCACCCCACCGGCGGCGGGGAACCAATCGCGACAGTGCCGAGAGCCACAGCCGGTCGCCCGGCTCGTAACGGACTCGGGCGATCTGGCGGCGCAAGACCACGTTCTCATGCCGGAGCACCAGGAGCTCGGCATCCTTGGACACCTGGTGCCGGGTCAGCACCATCAGACAGTCGAGCAGACAACGTACGAGCAGGTAGACAACCGAAATGATCACTCAGCGATGATCCCAGCCGGGAAGTCCGCCCAGGCCAGATCCAGTAATCGAGCCCCACAGGGTTGACGCTCCTCCCAGATTCACCGCTGAAGGATCACTGCGCGGCCGGGCCTGCCAGCCCTAGCCCCTCTCCTAGTAGCGCGCAGGATCGACTCCGCGCACGCGGGGAAGGACTACTCGAGGACGGGAACCGGCACACCGTGACGGCTCCTAACCTGGGCCCATCGCGTTGCCCCACGCAGCTGGGGTCAGCCGACGAGCAACAGCTTGCCTGCAAATCGCGGCCAAGCTGCAGCACCCACCATGCCCAGCTGATACCGCCCCGAACTGGCTGATCTGTACCCCCGTGCGGCACCTACGCCCGAATCGCCGAGCCGGAAATATTCGGCGTTCGGTTCGCTCATGCCCGGAAACGCCAGTCGCGCTGCGTAACAACCGCTGGTCCCGGCCGTCGCGCGAGATCCGCCGTTAGCCATACATCTTTGGGGATGGTCGCGGTGCGTGAAAATCCGGCTTGGTGCGGGCGGTTGCGGGTTGGGGTCGCTCACTGGCGCCAAGGCCGACGAAAGGCAGGTGCTGCTGTCCATCCTCGACGACACCGGACTGGCCGCTCTGCTGCCCGGCCAGACGCTGATCGGCGACAAGAACTACTACGGCCGCGACTTCGAGGCCGCCCTCGGCCAGGCTGGCCTGCACCTGCTGCGCCCGGCGCGCCAGGGTGAGCCCGCAAGGCCCGGCGCGCAGTTCTTCAGGCCGCTGCGCCAGACCATCGAGTCAGTCAATGACACCCTCAAAGGCCAGCTCGACCTGGAACGCCACGGCGGGCACACCCCAGCCGGGGTGATCACCCGGGTGCTGCAGCGCATTCTCGCCCTGACCGCCGCCATCTGGCATAACGACCACACCGGCCAGCCCAGTCACCTACGACTCCTACTGACCCCTTGGAATAGGTCGTCTAGCGGCAACCCCGCCGAAGGCATCTGCTGGCGGGGTTTCCGCTCCTGCGGCGCCGACCCGCGGGGCCGTTAGGCCGGTGCCGGGGTCTGCCGGGCTTCGGCCATCCGGTTACGCGCCCAGCGCCTGGAGGTCTTGCCGAACTGCCCGGCCAGCTTGCGCTCAGACAACGGCTGACCCGCCTGGACACTGGCGCGGTAGGCGGCCACCGCGGCGGCGTTGATGTCGCCGCTCTGGCTGGCGGCAGTCACCGGTCGCCGTGAGCCGGAGGGCTGGTCCGCTGCGTGGTCCGCATGGTCCGCCGCGTTCCAGCCCGGTCCGCCTGCCAGGCCCGCGCCCGCCATCCCGCGCACGCGAAGCGGGCCGTCCGCACCGCCGGGTGTGAGGCCAGTATCCAGCCCGGCAAGGTTCCCCGGTGCGGCATCAGGCCTCTGAGCAGCAGCGAGCCCGAGGCTGGTACCGTGGCGGTCCGCCTGCGGCCCGCCGTGGTCCGTGGCTGGCCCGCGGCCCAGGTCTCCCGCGGCTGCGGTCCGGATGATCCAGACCAGCAGCTCGTAGCTGCCCACCAGGCTGACCGCTGGCCAGGCCGCGAGACCGCGCCGACTGGCCCATGGGACCATCCCTGGGCCATGTTGGCGGCCAGTGTCGCGATGATGCCGAGTGCGAGCAGCCAGCGGGCCAGGGCGGGGACCGGGAGGCGGTGCCGCGCGGCGTAGAGGTTGACCATCGAGCTTGCGTAGACGAGCCCGTCGATGGTGGCTGGCTCCAGCCGTGCGGTGACGCCGGTCTCGCCGTGGGCGCAGACGACGGCGTAGGCGTGCCAGTAGGAGACGTATGCCGCGACGCCGGCCACGGTCAGGACGGCGATCGCCGTGGACGCGCGGATCGCGCGGTCGACCCCTGCGGCTGCGGCAGGCTCGTAGCTGATCCTCGTGTCCGGGGCGAGCGCGAGAGCGGTCATCGTCCCGCCTCCGTTCCCCGGCGGCCGGTAACGAGCCAGGCGCCGCCGGACCCGAACGGCGCGATCGGATAACCGAAGGCGCGCAGCACCCCGCCAGGCACGGTGTTCATGGCCTGCTGGGTGCCGGCGTAGGTGCCGTACCTGGCCCATTCCAGCACCAGCCGGTTGTGCGCGATCCAGGACACCGCGATCCTGCCGCCAGTCCTGGATTCCGCCGGGACCGCGAGCAGGCACACTCCGCCGAGCCGGTACAGCGGGTCATGCTGGGCGCAGTGGTGCACGGTCAGGCCCGCCTCGGTCATGGAGCGGGCGATGTCGCGGGCGAGCGGCGCCAGCGGGTTGCTGTCCGCCAGGCGGCACCCGTCGATGCGGACCAGCCCTGTTACTGCCTGCGCGAGTTCGGCGGCCTCGGCTGCTGCGCGCAGCGGGCCTGGATCGGGCTGGTGGAGATCAGTGTCGGTCATGCTGTTCCTCCGTGACGGCGCGGAGGAACCGGGCAGGCCACGGCCTGCGTGAGCCATGCCCGGTCCCTCATCGTGGACGGGCATGGTCTAGTCGGTGGCCTGGCGGGCGCGGTCCAGGACGCCGGCGGTGGAGCCGACGTACATCAGCAGGGTGGTGCGGACGTTGGCGTGACCGGCCATGCACGACACGTCGGTGGGATCGAGCTTCCAGGTGAACAGGGCCGTCGTGCAGAACACGTGCCGCAGGCTGTGCCAGGTCCACTTGCCGTTGCCGTCCGCGTCGCGCCAGCCGATCGCCAGGTAGGCGCGCTTGAGGACGTTGCGGTTGAAGTTGGAGGACCGCCAGTGCCTGCCCGTCGGGGAGGGGAAGATCAGCCCGAGCGGGTTGGTGCCGGCTTCGTGCTCGGCGGTGGCCTGCTCGATGCGGGTGGCGAGCTTGTCGGCGAGCGGGTAGCCGTCCGGGGTGCGGCGCGGGTAGATCGTCTTGCGGTACTTCCGGCACTTGGGCGCCTCGACGTACAGGTGCCCGGCGACCTCGATCACCTGGCGGTCCACGGTGATGACGCGCCCGGCCTGGTCGACCTGCCAGATGGTCAGCGCGGTCAGCTCGCCCCACCGCAGCCCGCTGTAGGCCGCGGTGCTGGCCATCAGCTCATCCCGCTCGCCGTGCCGGCCATCGGCCAGCGCCCGGCCGAGCTTGCCGATGTCGCTATCGGACGGGATCTCGGCGGTGTCGACCCACAGCGCCGACTCCCCCGACACGGTCACCCGCTGGGCGGGCACCGGGCGGTCCCCGGCCTGCCAGTGCACCATGGCCAGCCGCGGGTTGACCAGGTACCCGCCCTCGATCCCCGCCGCGACGAGCGCGGAGAGCATCCCGTGCACCCGGTCGCCTTCCCCGGCGGTCGGCGCGGCGTTGACGATCTGCTGCATGTGGCCGGTCTTGATGTCCTGGCACGTCACGGCGCCGATGACCGGCTCGGCGAACCGCTCGCACAGCCGCCGCTGGGTGTGGGCGTGCTTGCGGGACCACCGCTCATCGACGGGCAGCCGGTCGGGGTCCAGGTAGTGCGCGATCAGGTCAGCGCCGGGCCGCTCCATGTTGGCCGCGTCGGCCTGAAGCCGTTCCTTGACCTTCTCCAGCTTTTCGGCGAGCTTCGCCTCGGTCGCGCCCTGCCGGTACTTACGCTGGCCGTTCTCGGTGAACACAGCCCGCCACGGCTCCCCGTCCGCCTCCGGCGGGTACACCAGAATCCCGAAGTCCAGCTCGATCACCGGACGGGCAGCCTGGCGGACGGAGTCGCGTGCCTCCCCGCTCACCCGGGGGCCGCGCGGGTGGCGCCGTGGCCCGGGCCGCCCGGCCGGGTGCCGTGAGGGCCGTCCGGGGGCCGGTTGTGTTACTTTTGTGTTGATCTTGGTCCGCGCGGGCGGTGACTGCGCCATAAGAGGGCCTCTCTTCCTGCGTTTATGCAGGTGAGAGGGCTGACAACCTGGCTCCCGCGATAGGACTCGAACCTATAACCTGCCGGTTAACAGCCGGACGCTCTGCCGATTGAGCTACGCGGGATCGACCCGCATAAGGGTAGCGCACCCGGGGCGGTAACGTGACGTCCGCGGGGTGCGGCGGGGCCTGTTCATCTGAGCCTTACCTGATGAGTACCATCTCGTAATGGGGGAAGGTCATGTTTACACGTGACTTATATGCGCGAAAGGGGTGCCAAATGCGATACCGCCTCATGTTCCTTGCGGGCCTCGCCGTCGGCTTCGTGGCCGGTACGCGAGCCGGCCGCGAGCGCTACGAGCAGATGGTGAAGATGGCCAGGAAGACGGCGGAAAACCCGACCGTGCAGAAGGCCACCCGTGCGGCCGGCGCCAAGGCCGCTGACCTCGGCAAGGCCGCCAAGGACAAGACCGCCGAGCGGATGCCGAAGCTCACTGAGACAGCGAAGAGCAGCGCCACCAAGGTGCGCGGTCAGCTTGACCGGATACCCGGCCGGCATGCCGCCGACCAGCCCGAGAGCGAGAACGCGACCGTGAACGGCACCCGCCCGGTCGACTGAGCCCTAAGCCCCGTGGAAACCCGGGTCTGGCGGCATCCTAGGCCCCACCAGACCCGGGTTTCGACATGACCACGCGCATGTCGGGGCACGCTCGCGGCATCCTCCGGACGAGACTCTCCCCAGCTGGGTGATGTCGGCGGCGCCCCTTTTTAGTCCAGGAACTCGCGCAGCATCTGAGCGCGACTCGGGTGGCGGAGCTTGGCCAGGGTCTTCGACTCGATCTGCCTGATCCGCTCCCTGGTCACCCCGAACTCCCGGCCGACTTCCTCCAGCGTCCGCGGATGCCCGTCGGTGAGGCCGAACCGCAGCTGGATGATCCGCTGCTCCCGCTCGGCCAGTTGGTCCAGGACCCGCTCGAGCTGGTTCTGCAACATGATGAACGCCGCGGCCTCGATCGGCACCACGGCGTCCGCGTCTTCGATGAAGTCCCCAAGATCGGACTCTTCCTCGCCGATCGGGGACTGCAGGGATACCGGCTCCTGGGCGATCCGCTGGATCTCCGCGACCCGTTCCGGCTCGAGCCCCATCTCGGCGGCGATCTCGTCCGCGGTGACTTCCCGGCCGAGTTCCTGGTGCAGCTGCCGCTGCACCCGCGCCAGCTTGTTGATCGTCTCGACCATGTGCACCGGCACCCGGATGGTCCGCGCCTGGTCGGCGATGGCCCGGGTGATGGCCTGCCGGATCCACCAGGTGGCGTAGGTGGAGAACTTGTAGCCGCGGGTGTAGTCGAACTTCTCCACCGCACGGATCAGCCCGAGGTTCCCCTCCTGGATGAGGTCGAGGAAGACCAGCCCACGCCCGATGTAACGCTTGGCGATCGACACCACCAGCCGGAGGTTGGCCTCGATCAGCCGCTGCTTGGCCTTCACCCCCTCGCCGACGAGCAGCTCCAGGTCACCGCAGACGGCGCCGAGCATGGGGAAGCCGCCGCCGAGCTTCTCCTCGGCGAACAGGCCCGCCTCGATCGCCTTGGCCAGCTCTACCTCGTCCTCAGCGGTCAGCAGCGGCACGCGGCCGATCTCCCTGAGGTAGATCCGGACCAAGTCGCTGGTCGCGGCCCGTCGGCCGGCTTCGGAGGCCCCCCGCTCAGCCTGGCGGATATCGGCCTCGGTCTCGTCCTCGGTCGGCACGTCGAGCACGTCGACGCCCTCGTCGGCGAGCGCGCGCACCGCTGTGTCGATGGCTTCCGGCGGAAGGTCGGCGCGGTCGAGCGCCACCATGACATCAGCCATGGTCAGGGAACCGCGCTCCCGTCCTAGCGCCACGAGATCCGTCAGCTGCTCTGCTGGTGATGGTCCGTTCGTTAGTACGGTGAGGGTCACGGGACCAGTGTGCGTCACGAACCCCTGGTTACGGGGGACCCAATTTTGTTACCTCCCGGCTACTTAACAGGCTCCGGCCCGCCGGGGATAATCCGGCTTCAGGCCCCGGCGGCCCGGTCAAGCAGCGCCTTCCTGCGTTTCTCCAGCCCCACCAGATCCCCGAACATCCTGTTGTAAGCGGCCTGTTCCTCCACCGGATTCATGCGCTGCAGCCGAGCCTTGACCGAGGTGATCTCCCGGCTGACGGCGAGCTCGCCCACCCGGGCGAGCAGGACATCCGCGTACTTGGCGTCTGGCTCGCCGCCGTCGATGTGCAGCGGCTCCACGGCCAGCGCGGTCACGAACGCCTGCGCCCGCTCGTTCGGCGCCGCTTCCCGCAGCTGGGCGGCCCACTCCCGCGCGCTCCCGCCGCCGGCCGACGTGCCGCCGCAGGCCGCGATCAGGGCGAACACCGCGCCGTGCACGGGCGCGGTGAACGCGTCCGCGCCCAGGGCGTCGAACTCGGGCCCGCACAGCGCGGGCCGCTGGACGGCGAGCTTCAGCGCCTCCCGCTCCACCACGACAACAGGATCACCCAGGTCGTAGGGCTGGCCGCCGGCCCCCCGCGGCCCGCCAACCTCCGCCCCATTTGTCCCGAACGATCCGGGCTGCTCGCCTCGATCCTCCCGCTTGCGTTCCTGGCCGGACCTGCGGCGCCCGGACCCGGTGTCCCCCGCATGCGCCCGCACCCGGGCCAGCACGAACCGCTCGTCCATCAGGCCGAGCCAGCGGTCCAGGTTGACCGCGTACCTGGTGCGCAACCCCTGGTCCTTGATCTTGGCCACGATCGGCGCGGCCTCGTCCAGCGCCGCGAGCTGGCCTTCGGTGGTGTTCAGGTCGTGGTGACCGAGCACGCCCTTGATGGCGAACTCGAACAGCGGGACCCGCCGGGCGATCAGGTCGCATACCGCCGCGCCACCGCGCTGCTGCCGCAAGTCACAAGGGTCCAGGCCATCGGGCTGCACGGTCACGTAAGTCTGCGTGACGAACTTTGCTTCCATGTCGAAGGCACGCAGTGCCGCCCGCTGCCCGGCCGCGTCGCCGTCGAAGGTGAAGATCACCTCGCCCACGCCCCGGTCCGTGTCCATGATCAGCCGACGCAGCACCTTGATGTGATCCTCGCCGAACGAGGTACCGCAGGTGGCCACGGCGGTCGGCACCCCGGCCAGGTGGCAGGCCATCACGTCGGTGTAGCCCTCGACGATGACCGCCTGCCTGCGCTGCGCGATCACGCGCTTGGCCAGGTCCGCCCCGTACAGCACGGTGCTCTTGCGGAACAGCGAGGTCTCCGGCGTGTTGAGGTACTTGGGCCCGTCGTCCTGCTCGTCCAGCTTGCGGGCGCCGAACGCGATGACGTCGCCGGACAGATCGCGGATGGGCCACATGAGCCGGCCGCGAAACCTGTCCCGCGGCCCGCGGTTGCCTTGGATGGCCAGGCCCGCGCTGATCAGGTCGCTGTCGGTGAAGCCGCGGCCGCGCAGGTGCCTGGTCAGGTCTTCCCACGCCTTCGGCGAGTAGCCAACGCCGAACCGCTGGGCATCGGCGAGCTCGAAACCGCGTTCGGCCAGGAAGGCACGAGCGGGCGCGGCATCGGATCCGCCCAGTCGTTCGGCATAAAATTCGGCGGCGGCCCGGTGCGCGTCGATCAGCCTGCGCCGCTGGCTGTGTTCCTGCCCCGGTACGTAGCCGCCCTGCTCGTAGCGCAGCTCGATGCCGGCCCGGCCGGCCAGCCGTTCGATGGCCTCGACGAAGCTGAGCCCGTCGATCTTCTGCACGAACTTGATCGCGTCGCCGCCCTCGGAGCAGCTGAAGCAGTAGAAAAGTCCGCGTGCCGGGGTGACGTTGAACGAGGGTGTTTTCTCCTCGTGGAACGGGCATAGCCCCTTGAGTGAGCCGCCGCCCGCGTTCCTCAGCTGCAGGTACTCGCCGACCACCTCGTCGATGGGTGAGCGCTCGCGAACCGCCGCGATGTCTTCGTCGCGGATCCGCCCAGCCACCATCCACCTCCGCACCCGACTCGCCTCACCCGTCGCCGCGAGTCTAGTCTCGTCCACCGTCAATTCGCCGCCGTTGGGCCGTTGGGCCGTTGGGCCGTTGGGCCGTTGGGCCGTTGGGCCGTTGGGCCGTTGGGCCGTTGGGCCGTTGGGCCGTTGGGCCGTTGGGCCGTTGGCTAGCCTGGGCGCGTGAATCTGCTTGCGCTGTGGGATGTCGATTACACGCTGCTGAGCGCCGACGGCCTGGGCACGCGCCTGTACGAGGTGGTGTTCCGGGAAATGTTCGGCCGTGAGCTGACCGCGGTCGCGCCCAAGGCCGGGCGGACCGACCGGGCCATCGTCGGGGACACGCTCGCGCTCGCCGGGGTGTCGCCGGTTTGGGTTGATGCGTTCCTGGCCGCGCTGGCCCGGGCCGCGGCAGACGGCGCCGTGCGCGCGGAGGTCCGGCCGCTGGACGGCGCGTCCGACGCGGTCGCGGCGCTCGCCTCCGCCGGGATACGGCAGTCGGTGCTCACCGGCAACATCAGGCCGCTGGCGGCGCTGAAGCTCCGCCTAGCCGGGCTGGGCGAACATCTCGACCTGGACGTCGGCGCGTACGGCGACGTGCACGAGGTCCGGGCTGAACTGGTGGCGGTGGCCCGGCGCGCGGCTCGCGAGGCCTACGGAACGGACTTCTCCGGCCCGTCCACCGTCCTGATCGGTGACACGCCCCTAGACGTCGAGGCCGCGCTGGCCGCCGGAGCACGAGTGGTGGCCGTCGCGACCGGCAGTTACCCCGCGGCGGACCTGGCCGGCGCGCACGTGGTCCTGCCTGACCTGAGTGACCCTGCCCGCGTGCTCGCCGCCGTGACGGGCGGGGCCTGTTCGCGCTGAACGGGGCAACCAGGCGAGCACGGTTTGGGGTGACCGTCCCAGCCATGCAGGCGGAGCACCCTGGCTACCTCCGCGGCGGTCGCGCAGGCCTTCCACTTGACCTGCGCCCAGCCGTACCGCAGCGACTGCTTTCCTTCCGCAGCCGCGGCATTGTCCCTGGCCTTGTCCTTCCACTGGTTCTCGGCCGGGTGCCCGAGCCGCCCGTCAAGCTCCACCACCACGCCGTATTCTTCGTATACGCGGTCCCGGCGCCCGCGCCGCCCGGCCGACGTTACGAACGGCACCTGCCGACTCGGTTCAGGCAGGCCGTGCGCTAGCTCCACGTCGCGGTGGTAGCGGAACTCGAGCACCGAGTGGTCTCCGCCCGCGGCGGCGACGATGAGTTCATGCAAGTCCGAACGCCAGCGCAGTCTCGGACGCGCATTTATCGCTTGCCGCAGCCTGGCCTCGTCGGTAAGGTCCCGAGCGATCGCACGAGTGACCCAGCCGCAGACGTCATCGAATGTCGCCGCCGTCTGCGTGAGATCGAGCACCGTTTCCTCGACCGTGGTCCGCGGCGGATTCGTGTTCCCTTGCACCGCCTCGGCCGCCCGGCCCGACCGATGCAGGCTCACTCCTTCGACTGCCATGACGCGTCGCTTGACCGGAACCGTCAGGTGGATCATCTCGGCCGGCTTGTCGGTGAGCCTATGAAGTTCCGCCGCCGTCTCGTGACTGAGGGCCGCACCCGGTCCTGCCGAGAGCACCGCAGCCCACAGGCGCGTCCCGCGATTTAGTTCTCCGGTGAAGGTCGCGTAGACACCGGGATAGATCTGCCGCCATCGGCCGCTGCTCACTCTGAACTTGATCATGCCCGGCGAGAGTCCCGCCCGAAGCGCCTGCGGGCGGGAGACAACACCGGACTGATTGCGAGCCAGGTAGCGGAGCGTAGAGGGAAGCTCACGTACCATGCCACATAGTGTGCCGACCCCCGCCGACATTTAGCCTGGCGCGCGAAAAATCGCGGAAGATTTGGCTTGCGCGGAGGATCTGGTACCCCAGATGTGCCCAAATCCTCCGTGGAGGCCGGATCCTCCGCGTTAATTTCGGCCTCGCCACGGCCAGCGGGAATAGCGATGCTCATGTGGTTACAGGGGCCAGTGAGGTTTTGGCTAGGCTGGGGGTGGCGGCATGGCGGAGGTGCGAGGGCTGGGGCGGTGCCGGGCTGGGGCGGTGCCGGGCTGGGGCGGTGCCGGGCTGAGGCAGCGCGTGATCAAACGTCGGCTAGGGGGATGTCGGGGTTGGTGAGGCGGGCGGGGTCTACTTGGCGGGCGGAGCGGATGAGGGA
>Ga0209656_10001856_pt1 | contig 13789 bp, 13 predicted proteins | sample BogFormECP12_OM2_FD_188239 | JGI IMG/M metagenome (GOLD analysis project Ga0209656, IMG submission 188239) | Bog forest soil microbial communities from Calvert Island, British Columbia, Canada - ECP12_OM2 (SPAdes) (version 2) | ecosystem: Environmental > Aquatic > Freshwater > Wetlands > Bog ... | reverse complement strand
ACCGCGACGCCAGCGAATGGCTCCCGCTCATGACCGACCCGCTGCTCGCCCAGTCCGCCATCGACCGGCTCACCTCCACCTGCCACGAGCTCATCGTCGAAGGCGACTCCTACCGCCGCCGCCAGCGCCCCGCCCCGCCCCCAGTTGACGACACCGCCCCGGCCACACCATGATGCTCACGTAACCCGGCCAGGTGGTCCCTAGGTCGTGGCGAGCCGCTGGTCCCATCTCGCTGGCGGGTGACATCAAGGTGGCCAGGAAGCAGGGGCTGGGCTGGCGCAGCAGGGCGATCAGGCCCTCGGGCAGGTTCACGCTTGAGCAGCTCCCGTCTGATCCGCTGAGAATGACGAAACCACATAGGAAGCTACTCTCAGCCGGGCAGTGATGCTGGCTCTGCTAGCCGGGCTCGTGCTGTTGCTTAAGCTTTAGTCAGCGGGCCGGATTTCCTGGTTCCCTGCGGTTCTGTGAGCTTATGGTCTGGACGCGGCGGGTGAGATTATGAGTCGGGATACGCCGAGGTGGGGAGGTCCGGCGAATGGATCCGGTAACACTGATCGTGACGGCGCTTGCCGCGGGCGCGGCCTCGGCGCTGCAAGACGGGGCGTCTGCGGCGGCGAAGGACGCGTACGCGCGGTTGAAGGCTCTGGTGAAGAAGCGGTTCGCTACTCGCCCCAAGGGTGAGCTGGTGCTGGCCGAGCATCAGGCCGCACCGCAGACGTGGGAAGCGCCGCTGGCTGCTGAGCTGTCTGCGGCGGGCGCGGAGGGTGACGCTGATCTGGTGGCTGCGGCGCAGGCGCTGATGAGCCTGGTGGATGAGGCAGGGGCGCGGTCTGGGAAGTACGTCGTGGCGGTTCGTGACTCTCAGGGCGTGCAGGTCGGTGACCACAACACGCAGACCAACACCTTCGGGCCACGGCTCGCCTGACCTGGGGGAGCCTGGCTGAGATGAGCGGCAGCACCGGTGCTGGGGATCCCCCGACCCGGGTGGAGGTACCGGGCGGGCAGGGTGTTCAGGTCGGCGATCACGGCACCCAGGACAATAAGTACATTCAGACCAACATCGAGTCTTTGGTGATCCAACAGTCTCCTGTCGCTGTCGCTGGACAGGTGGCGGCCGGTTCGCGGCTGCCGGGCAGCGTGCCGCGGGTGTGGAACATCCCGGCGCGTAATCCGGGGTTCACCGGCCGGGATAATCTGCTGGCGGCGGTGCGGGCGCGGCTGCTGGCCGGGGATAAAACGGTGGTACAGGCGCTGCACGGGATGGGCGGGGTGGGTAAGACCCAGCTGGCGGCCGAGTACGCGCACCGGTTCGCCGGGAGCTACGACATGGCCTGGTGGATCAACTCTGAACAGGGCGGGCTGATCGGGGACCAGTTCGCCGCCCTGAGCGTCGCGCTGGGATGCATGCAGGCCGGGGCTGAGACTGAGGCGGTGCGGTCGGTGGTAATGGCCGAGCTACGGGAACGGGGCCGGTGGCTGCTGGTGTTCGACAACGCCGCCAACCCCGCCGACGTGACACCTTGGCTGCCCGGCGGGAACGGGCACGTGCTGATCACCTCCCGCGAGCTGGGTTGGACTGAGATCGCCTCCCCGGTGGAGGTGGACGTCCTAGCCCGGTCCGAGTCGGTGGCGATCTTGCAGGACCGGGTGACCGGGCTCGGTGCGGCCGATGCGGACCGGCTCGCCGACCTGCTCGGCGACCTCCCCCTAGCCATCGCCCAGGCCGCGGGGTTCATGGCCGAGACCGGCATGGCGGCTGCGGAGTACCTGGGCCTGCTGCGGACACGGGCCGGGCAGCTCCTAGACCAGGCGGCGCCGGGGTCTTACCCGCGGTCGCTGGCGGCCGCCACCCAACTGATCGCCGACCGGCTTGCCGGTCAGGATCCGGCCGCCGCCGAGCTGGCTAGCATGTGCGCGTTCTTGGCCTCCGCCCCGATCCCCGAGGACCTGTTCACCGGGGCGGCTAGCGGGCTGCCTGGCGACCTCGCCGCCCGAGTCGCCGACCCACTGGCCTGGCGGCAGACGCTGGCCCACCTGGCTCGGCAGTCACTGGCCCGCATCGATCACCGCGGGCTGCAGATGCACCGCCTCACCCAGGCCATCCTCCGCGACCTGCTGACCCTCGGCCAGGCCACCGCTACCCGCAAGTGCACCGAAGCGATCCTGGCCGCCAGCAACCCTCGCGACCCGGATAATCCCGCTACCTGGCCTCGGTGGGCGCGGCTGATGCCGCACCTGCTGGCCGCCGACCTCGCCGCTACCGACAGCCCCGGCCTGCGCCAGGTGGCCTGCAACGCGTGCTGGTACCTGCTGATGCGTGTCGATACCCGCACCGCCTATGATCTGGCCCGCGATCTGCGCCAGCAGTGGCGCGACCGGCTCGGCGAGGACGACGAGCACGTGCTGACGGCGGCATATTTCCTCGCCTGGGCGCTCCAGGATATGGGCCGCCACGCCGAAGCCCGCGACTTGGACCAGGACACCCTGATCCGCCGCCACCGGGTCCTGGGCGAGGACCACCCCGATACTCTGGTCTCCGCAAATAACCTGGCCATCGACCTGCGCGAGCTGGGCGAGGTGCAGGCCGCCCGCGACCTGGACCAGGACACCCTGAATCGCCGCCGCCGGGTCCTGGGAGAGGACCACCCCCACACTTTGATCTCCGCGACTAACCTGGCCGCCGACCTGCGCGAGCTGGGCGAGGTGCAGGCCGCCCGCGACCTGGACCAGGACACCCTGGATCGAGATCGCCGGGTCCTGGGAGAGGACCATCCCGACACTCTGGTTTCCGCGACTAACCTGGCCGCCGACCTGCGCGAGCTGGGCGAGGTGCAGGCCGCCCGCGACCTGGACCAGGACACCCTGATCCGCCGCCGCCGGGTCCTGGGCGAGGACCACCCAGCCACTCTGGGCTCCGCGAGCCACCTGGCCATCGACCTGCGCGAGCTGGGCGAGGTGCAGGCCGCCCGCGACCTGGACCAGGACACCCTGATCCGCCGCCGCCGGGTCCTGGGCGAGGACCACCCCGACACACTGACCTCCGCAAGTAACCTGGCTATCGACCTGCGTGTTCTCGGCGAGGGAGAATGATTACTCTGAAGCCACCATCGATACGGCGGCGATCAGGCAGACGCGCTAGCGCTTAGCGGAAGGTCGGAGTTCGACCCTGCCCCTGGCCGCCAGTTTTGGACTAGCTTCTAGTGTTCTGACTAGCGCAAATGCTGACTGGGCGCTTCCGTGACTGCGACGTCGAGTGACCGTGACTGCCCGTGCGTGACCGTAGTCGGCCGCTCGCTGTCGCACGCGGATCGCACACGACGACAGTACGACACCACGCAGATCGACGATAAGAGCAGCGTCATCACACCGTCGGGCCTTGCCAACCCGAAATCTCGTTCGGCGCTGCCGCCCGGGCTCTCGGCAAGCTGGCTGCCACAGCCGGAATACCGCGATCATCCACACCCGCAGCAAGCGGCTGCAGTCGTCCTTCGCGCGGCAGATGCCCGTGAGCCGGGTCCTGGTCAACGGCCCCGGGGCGCAAGGCTGCATCGGCCTGGGCAACGGCCTGACCCCGTCCCTCACGCTCGGCTGCGGGACCTACGGCCGCACCTCGACGACCGACAACGTGACCTACACCAACCTGGTCAACATCAAGCGGGTAGCGCACCCGCTCGCCGGCCCCGGCGCCCCTGCCGACACGCCGCTGCCGGACGAGGGCGTGCCTGACATCGTCACGCACCGGCCCTGACAGATCACCGGTCCCACCCGCCCAGATGCCGCGCCGCATACCGGCCATGCCGGGTACCCCGGCGCGGTGCACAGATTCTCCGGGACGGTGCTTATCGGTGAGCATTGACGACCTGTCTCAGCCCGTTGCCGGCTCGTGCCGCGTGGAGGGCATGGGCTTCGTCGGTTCGCAGGCGGCTGCCAGCGCGGGCTAGCGTATCGTGGCGTCATGGATGCTGCTCCTGGCCCAGCGGAATGGTTTGCATGGTGGTCCTGGCCATGGCGCGTTGCGGGCGCTGGGACCAGCTCTTTTCCCTCTCTTGCTCCGCAAGCACTCGATCAGCCGATTCTTCCCGGTTGGCTTTTCGCGAATAGTATTAACGTGACTGAGGCAAATTCTAGCTCGCCTGAAACGGAGCGGGAGATTGTCGCAACGCATAGTTATGGCCAGCAGCTTGGCCGTATCATGGACGTTCTTGATGAACTGATCAGGAAACAGCCGGCCGGGTCACTCGGTGCTCGGCCCGTTCGGGAGTTCGATGAGCCGAGGAATGATGTCGAGACGATTAAAGCGCGTCAGGCCGCGAAGCGGGTCGAACAGATTATTACTGACCTAGCTGCGGTGAAGCGGCTTGATCCTGATGAGTACCAGCGCTTGGCAACGGAACTCCGGGAAGTCCTGGAAGACAGCTGAGATTGAAGGATGGCCTCCGGTGCCTGGGACGGTTCGGGTTCAAGGGGAAGCTAACTAGTCCGGGCAGGAATGTCAATAAGTAAGACCAAGGGATCTTGGGCGTGTTAACACGTGAGTTGCGGTCAGGATATGCTTCTATGGCACGCTAAGCGGAGAACACTCATCTGACCACATCGCCGGCCCGGCGAGGCACGAGCCCGGCCGGGCAGCCGGCGAGCCGGCCGATCCCCCCGGACCCGGGCTCAGGTATCAGGGCCGGGATCTGCGTCCGCGACCTCAAGTTCTGGATCCACCCCGCCTTCCCGGTGCTTTTCTGATGCGCGCATCACGGCCCGCATCCTGGCGAACTCATCGGTGGCCGACATGTCGGGCTCGCTGCCACGCTGGTCGCCGGCGTCTTCCGCCCCCGGTATACGGTCGCTCATGGCCAGATCCTCCTCCGCAAGCCCGGATTCCGTGTCCTGGCACGGTCCGGGAACCTGACATTGCAGCCGGGGCGCCCGGCCCGCGTACACAACACCGGCAGGTAGCCGACGCCGTGCAGGTCCACCAGGACCAGGCGGCCGGCGGCCGCCAGCACCCGGCCTGGGCGACCCGGCACGCCGCCCAGTCTAGTGGCGAAACCGATTCGGCCAGCTAAGAGAACGGCTCGTACACCATCGTGAAATCGCCGCGTTCTGCCATCATCCGGAAGAAGGCCGTCGACCGGCTTCGCGCCGCTTCACCATAGGTCGCCGCCGGTGAGCACGTAAAGGAACGGCACGAGCGGGATAAGGCTGAACAAGGCCCATGCCACCTTCGCCAGGCCCCCGATCTCACGGCGGGTTGCCAGGTCGATCCAGATGAGGATCACGGCGACGGGATGGAGGAAACAGACCAGGAGCTCGAGGACCTTCTTCATGACCTGAATCTACCCGGAGCGCGAATCTACCTGGAGCGCGGCGGGCATCAGGCCCCCGCCGGCCCACGGCGGACCTCCTCGAGCAGGTCGCGGATGGCCTGCACGACGGCGTCCGGGTGGCCGGTGGTGATGGTGCTGTGCCTTGCACCGATGCCGGGCTCTCCGGTTAGCCTCGTTCTGTGCCTCAAGAATCACCCGAATTCAAGCCGGCCGGCGCGACCAGCGCACCCGAACCCTCCGCCCGGCGTCCCGGGCTGATCGGCGCGGGACTGGATGCCCGGCTCGGTCTGCCGTTCGACCAGCTGCGGGCGGCCGCGCGGGAGGCCGGGCAACTTGGTTTCGAGAGCCTGTGGACCCCGGCCGGGGGCGTGCCGGACTCGTTCCATGTCTGCGCGGCGTGGTCGCAGGACACCTCGCTGCGCACCGGGATCGCCGTCGTCCCGGCAGCGCGGATGTGGACCCCGCTGGGCCTCGCGGCGCAGGCGGCCACCCTGGCTCAGCTCTCCTCCGGCCGGTTCGTCCTCGGCCTGGGCACGGGCGGCTACGGGCCCGGGTTCTGGGCCTCGGTCGGCCTGCCGAACCGCCCGATCGCGGTGATGCGCGAGTACGTCACCCAGGTCCGCGCGCTGCTGGCCGGCCAGACCGTCACGGCCGGCGAGACGGTGACAGGCGCCGCCGGCGGGGGCATGCCCGGCTGGCCCCGCTCGGCGTCGCTCGGGGTGGCGGACCTGCCGCCGGCTCCGGTGTACCTGGCCGCGCTCGGCCCGCAGATGCTCAGGCTGGCCGGCGAAACCGCCGACGGCGCGCTGCTCAACTGGGCGACGCCCGAGCACATCGCGGTCAGCCGGGCCCGGATCGGCGAGGGCGTCGCCCGGGCCGGCCGTGGCCCCGGCGCGGTCCCGGTCACGATGTACATCCGGGTCTGCGTCGACGACGACGTGGCCGTGGCGCGGCAGGCCCTCGGGCAGCAGGTGCTCGGCTACGCCCTGGGCCAGCCCGGCATCCCCCAGGACGCCGGCTACCGGGGCCTGTTCGGCCGGATGGGATTCGATGAGGTCCTGCGCGACCTGGAAGCCCGGCGGGAACAGGGCGCGACAATGTCCCAGCTCGTGGACGCCGTCCCGGACCAGATGCTGCAGGCGGTGGGCTACTACGGCCCGGCCGCGCCGGCCCCGGCCGCCTTCGCCAGGATCAGCGCCGGACTGGACGAGGCCGTCGTCCGGGTCATCACGGCCCGTCCCGGCCTGGAACCCGTCATCGCGGCCATGGCCGCCCTGACGCCAGCACTCATCAGGGCCGCCTGATCTTCCTCCGTCTCGGCGGCCTCCCGGTCTGGCGATACAGCTAAAATAGTTATATAATCAATCTCAATCCGCTCGGTCCCCGCCAATGCCCGGGGGCCGAGTGGACAGCCAGGTCAGCAGTGGAGCCGGAGGAGGAACCCGTGCGCCGGACCAGCTTCACCGAGGAACATGAGCAGTTCCGGCAGATGGTGCGGGCCTTCCTGGAGAAGGAGTGCGTCCCGCACACCGCGGAGTGGCTGGAGGCCGGCGTGGTCAGCCGGGAGGCCTGGCGCAAGGCCGGCGAGCTCGGGCTGCTCGGCTGGATGGTGCCCGAGGAGTACGGCGGCCTGGGCATCAGCGACTTCCGCTACAGCGTGGTCATCGCCGAGGAGATCGCCGCCACCGGCACCCAGGGCATCGCCCTGGCGCTGCACAACGACGTGGTGGCGCCCTACCTGACCGACCTGACGAACCAAGAGCAGAAGGCCCGGTGGCTGCCGGGCTTCGTGACCGGCGAGCGGCTGGTCGCCATCGCGATGTCCGAACCTGGGGCGGGCTCGGACCTCAAGCAGGTCAAGGCCACCGCCCGCCGCGACGGCGACACATGGATCCTCAACGGGACGAAGACCTTCATCAGCAACGGCCTTCTGGCCAACCTCGTCATCGTGGTGGCGCGGACAGATCCGGAGGCCGGCCACCGGGGGATGAGCCTGCTCGTGGTCGAGGAGGGCTTCGAGGGCTTCGCCCGGGGGCGCAAGCTCGACAAGATCGGCAACCGCGCCCAGGACACCGCCGAACTGTTCTTTCGTGACGTGCGGGTGCCGGCCGCGAACGTGCTCGGTACCGAAGGCCGGGGCTTCTACCACCTAATGCGCAACCTCCCCCAGGAGCGGCTCGGCATCGCCGTGTACGCGATCGCCCACGCGGACCGCGCGTTCGCGGTGACCACCCAGTACGCCCAGGACCGGCACGCCTTCGGCCGGCCCATCGGCGGGTTCCAGGTCAACCGGTTCGCGCTGGCGGAGATGAAGACCAAGCTGGATGTGGCGCACGCCTACCTCGACCGCTGCGTGCAGGCGGCCGTGGACGGCGAGCTCACCGCGGACGAGGCCGCGGGAGCCAAGTGGTGGGCCACCGAGCTGCAGTGGGAGATCGTGGACCGCTGCCTGCAGTTGCACGGTGGCTACGGCTACATCAACGAGTACGAGATCGCCCGGCTCTGGCGGGACGCCCGGGTCCAGCGGCTCTACGGCGGCACGACCGAGATCATGAAGGAAATCGTGGGCCGCGGCCTGGGTTTTTGAGGGGGAGGAGCAGCGATGCTATCGATGACCGCCACTGACCACTGCCCGCACTGGTGCAGTCGTGATCATTCCGCCGACCGGTGCGGGACCGCTTTCTACCACGCCAGCGAGACGACCTCGGTCGCCATCGCCCGGCCCGGCGGCCTGACCGCGCCGGACCGCCTGGATGTGCCGTACCGTCTCGATGTGCAGGCCGCGCAGTACCTGCCGGACGACCCGGCCGAGCCGGCCTGGTCGCCCACGGTGGAAATCGCGGTGCACGCCGGTGGCCGCTACCGGCTGATCGGGCTGACGCCGGAAGAGGCCAGGGACCTTGCCGCCATGCTGGCCAAGGCGGCGGACAGCGTCAGCTAATACCCTGGAGGCGCTCGCGGGTCCGGCTGAGCCAGGCGTCGTAGTCGGTGGCCTTGCGCAGGAACGAGGCGCCGACCCGTGGGTGCGGCAGGATCAAGAATCGTTCGGCGGCCATGGCCTCGATCACCGTGCCCGCGACGTCTTCCGGCATGAGTACCTCGCCGAGCGCGCCGCCGTCCGGGGGAGCGGTGGACTCATCATCCGGCGGCCGGCCGAACATGCCGGTGTACACGGCGTTCGGGCATAGGCACGACACCCGGATCCCGCGGTGCCCGTAGTTCAGCGCGAGCCACTCGGCGAAGCCCAGCGCGCCGTGCTTGGTCATCGTGTACCCGGGGCCGGACGGCCCGGTGATCAGCGCCGCCGAGGAGATCGTCTGCAGCAGGTAACCCTCGCCGCGCGCCAGCATCGACGGCACCACCGCGCGGGCCGCCCAGACGTGCGCCATCAGGTTCACCTCGACGATGCGCCGCCAGGCACTCACCGGCTGGCGCAGGTCACCGGGTGCCGGGTCGGTGAAGCCGGCGTTCGAGCAGAAAATATCGATCGGGCCGAACGAGTCCTCCGCCGCGCTCACCAGCCGGCTGATCGCGTCCGGATCCGAGACGTCGCAGCCGACGCCGATGCCTCGCACCCCGATCCGTTCGGCCGTCTTCCGCGCCCATTCGCCGTCGATGTCCGCGACCGTCACCCCGCGGGCGCCCTCGGCCGCGAACCGCTCGGCCAGCGCCCGCCCGATGCCGTTCCCGCCGCCGGTCACCACGACGGACCGGCCCGCGATGTTCATGTGCTGGCCCGCGATTCTGCTGGCCGCGGATGGCCGCCGCCGAGGTTGTCGCGACCCGGATAGCCGCCGCCGCCGAACTTCTCGTCCAGCGCCGCGTAGTCCTTGGCGAAGCCCCCGGTGCGCGGCAGCGCGTCGAGGAACTCGACCGTCTTCGGCTTCTTGTAGGAGGCGATGTGGCGTCGGCAGTGCTCGATGAGGTCCGCGGCGCTCACCTCGGCGGTCCCGTTGAGCACCACGACGGCCTTGACGTCCTGCAGGAACTGCTCGTTGGGCACGCCGATGATGGCGGCCTCCTGCACCGCCGGATGGGCTTCCAGGCAGTTCTCCACCTCGGCGGGGAAGATGTTCTCCGCCCCGGACTTGATCATCCGGGTCATCGTGCCGAGGAACGTGATCGTGCCGTCCGGCTCGCGCCGGCCCAGGTCGGTGGTGTGCCACCAGCCGCCGCGGAAGCGCTCGGCGTTGATCTCCGGGCGGTTCCAGTAGCCCAGGTGCACCGTACCGCCGCGGACGCAGATCTCGCCGGCCTCGCCGATGGCGCACTCCCGGCCGCCGGCGTCGAGGATCCGGACCGAGGTGACCGGCGCCGGACGGCCGGCGTTGCCCTCGCCGCGGCCGCCGTAGCCGCCGAATAGGCAGAAGCCGGTGACCTCGGTCTGCCCGTAGCCGTAGCCCATGCCGCCGCCTTCGCGGCCGTGGCGGCTGTCGTCCGCCGCCACCAGGCCCTGCCACAGCGGCGCGGCGATGGTGGCCTTCAGGTGCGGCAGTTCGGTGCCCCGCTCCCGCATCAGCGCGACCAGCTGGCTGACGGTGGCCGGCATGAGGTAGGCCCGGGTGCACTTCTGTCCGGCCAGGATGTCCAGCACCTCGCTCGCGACGACCCGCCGGGTGACCACGTTGGTGCCGCCCTGGATTAGCACGGGGATGCCGTAGAACTGGAAGTTGCCGATGTGGAACATCGGCCCGGAGTTCAGGAACACGCATCTGTCGTCGATGTCGCCCAGCCACGCGACCGACATGCCCATGGCGATCAGGTTGGCGTGCGACAGCATCGAGCCGCCGGGCCGCCCGCTGATCGCCGCGGTGTAGATGACCAGCAGCGCGGAGTCCGGGTCCACGTCCAGGCCGGGGTCCGCGGGATCGCCGCTGGCCAGGAACTCCTCGTAGCCCTGGTCGGCGCTAGTGTCGTGGCGTAGCCACAGCGCGCCCTCGGCGGCCGGGGTGGCGGCCCGCGCCGCGCGCACCGTGCTGCCGATCTCCTCCTCCTGCCAGATCACCACCTTCGGGCTGAAGTCCTCGATCGCGAAGGCCATCTCCGGCGGGGCCCAGCGCCAGTAGCCGGGACACACCATCGCCCCGATCTTGGCCGCCGCGCCGAGCAGCTCGTAGACCCGGAAGGAGTTCTGGCCGAGCCAGAGGATGCGCATCCCCGGCCCGACTCCGGTCCCGCGCAGCGCGTTGGCCAGCCGGTTGACCCGCTCGTCCAGTTCGGTCCAGGTCAGGCGGCGTTCCCCGTCGACCAGCGCCAGCCGGTCCGGGTAGCTGCGGCGGTGCTCGGCGATGATGTCCCCGACGGTGATCATGGGCTTTACGCTCCTTCGGAAATGGTGACCCGCTGGCCGCCCCGCCCGCAGCCGCACGGGCCGTCCGTCAGCGTGCCGCGCAGGCCCAACGCGGCCTCGCGCACCTGGTGCGCCCGCGGACCCGCGGTGCTGATGAACAACTCCCCGCCGCGCTCGGCCATGGCCCACTCCGCGCCGTTGAGGTGAGCCCCGGAGCGGTGCGGGCACTCGACCGCGAGGGCAGGCCCGACCCGGGCGACGACGAACGGCCGGGCGCCCGCCCCGGTCAGCAGCCCGACCGCGTCCGGCCTGGCCACGATGACCGGCACTCGCGCCACGACCGCGGCGAGCTCGTCCCCCAGGCCCTCGGCCACGGTCCGGTCGATGCCGAAGATCATCGTGATCGGCAGCCGGCGCGCGTACATGCCGGTGCGGAACGCCTCGAAGGCGTAGATCTCCCCGATCGAATACGGCGCGCCGAGCTCGCGGGCCGCGGTCTCGAACGGGTCGAACCAGGGTGATTCCGGCATGCCGTTGACGATGACCAGGCCCCCACTCACCTTCTCCGCGCACGGGGGGCTCCCGCCCCCCGTCCCCCCCGGCCCATCCCCCTTCACCGGGCCGACGCCGTGGCTGGCCAGCATGGCGCGCGCCCACGCCACGTCACGCTGCCAGTCGTCCCAGCCGACCTCGAAAAAGACCGGCTGGCCGGCGACGTCGTACCGGCCGATGCCCCAGGGCCCGGGCCGGGGGAGCGTCGCGGCCGCCGCTGCGGTCGATGCTGCCGTCATGCCTTCACCACCCGGGGTAGTTTCCCGCCGCGGCCGCGGGCGAGCAGCTCCGGCTCGGGCAGCAGCTCGAGCACCGGCGGGACGCCCACCGCGGCCGTGATCGCCTCGGACACCCGCTCCCGCAGCTCCGGGACCGACGTCGTGGTGTCCGGGTCGTAGCCGACCCGGACCTTCAGCTCGTCTATCTCCCGGGCCGGCCGGATCAGCTGGAATAGCGCGGTCGCGGTCTCCGGGACGCCCTCGAGCGCCCGCCAGATGTCCATCGGCACGAACGAGCGGCCGGCCACGATCGTCTCGTCGCCCTTGCGGCCGACCGGCCAGAACCGGGCGTGGGTCCGGCCGCACGCGCAGGGCTGTCTGGTCATCCGGATGATGTCGTCGGAGCGGAAGCGCACCATCGGGGTGACCGGGTTGTCCAGCGAGGTGGCGACCAGCTCGCCGAGCTCCCCGTCAGCGACTTGCGCGCTCCCGGCCGGGTCGACGGCCTCGAGCAGCACGCAGTCCTCCCAGGCGTGGCAGCCGTCGTGCTGGCCGCATTCCCACGCGCCGGTGACGTCCCCGGTGGAGGTCCACAGGTAGACCTCCACGCCCCAGCTTTTCAGCTGCGCTCGCGCCCGCGCGCCGAGCGGCTCCCCCGCGAAGGCGGCGCCCTTGAACGAGGAGAACACCTCCCGCATGTCCGTGGTCCGGCTCAGGTGGTCAAGCTCGGCCAGCGCCAGCCCGGTGAGCTGCCCGTAGACCGGCCGGTAGCGGCGAATCGCGTCCAGCGCGGTGGCCCAGCCGCCGATGCCCGTGTTCACAAGCACCGGGATGGCGCCGACCATCTGGTCCGCGTGATAGAGCGGCCCGCGCATCTTGAAGCCGCTGCCCAGCACGTAATCTCCCGGCCGCACGCCGATCTCCCACAGGTCCCGCGCGGTCGCGGCCCAGAACGGATGCCACCGGTCCCAGGCGTGCGCGTACAAGGTGGCGTCCCCGGTGGTCCCCGACGTGGAGAAGACCGTGGTCGTATCCGCGTAGTCCGTGCACAGCAGGCCGCCGAACGGGTCCTGCGCCGCCGTTCGGAACTGGCGGATGTCGTCCTTGGTGATGAAGGGCACCCGTTCGGTGAAATCGGCGAGCGAGTTGATGTCGCTGGGCTTGACCCTCGCCTCTTCCCACTTCTTGCGCACCAGGGCGGACCGCTCGTAGACGTAGGGCACCAGTTCGAGGATGCGCTCCTCCTGCAGGGCCGCGATACGAGCCCGCGGCATGGTCTCCACGTCCGGTTCGAAGAACCGTTCATCCGGCATCCGTCCACTCCTCACCACGCCGTCCGACTCTCCCCGCAGTGTAACCTGGATCTGCGTGATATAACTAACTTGTTTAGATGATTTAGCTGTGTGAGATATTGGTGACGGAGGGCGGCGTGATGAGCAGCGATGACGAGACGGTGCTCGGGCGGTTCCCGGCCGTCCGGCTTGACCACCTGAACAAGCGGTACTACCAGGGACTGCTGCGCCAGGAACTGCTGGCCAGCCGCTGCCGGGCGTGCGGCACCTGGCACACTCCGCTGCGACCGATCTGCCCGTCCTGCTGGTCGGCCGAGGTGAGCCCGGTGCCGGTCAGCGGCCGCGGCACCGTGCACCTGCTGACCTTCCTGCACCAGGGCCCGCCGGCGCCGGGCGTGGACTACTCGGGCGGCTTCCCGCTCGCCGCGATCGAGCTGGCCGAACAGAGCGGGCTGCGGGTGGAGGCCACCCTGGTGGACTGCTCGCGGGACCGGCTGCGTATCGGGCTCGAGGTGGAGCTCACCTGGATCGACCGCGACGGCGCCCCCTGGCCCGCGTTCCGTCCCGCGGGGCCCGCGCTATGACCGGGCGCAACCCGGCCAAGGACAAGGTGGCGATCGCGGGTGTCGGCCTGTCCCCGTACGCCCGGGACCGCGGGGCCACGACCGAACTCGCCCTGGCGCTCGAGGCGGCGGTCGCGGCGATCCGGGACGCCGGGCTGACCGCTGCCGACATCGACGGCGTGGTCGGCGGAGGCCTGCTCACCGGCGGCATCGACCCGGCCACCGTGGTCTCCGCGCTCGGGCTGCCCGCGGTCACCTGGTGGGCGCGCGCCGCGCCGCCGATCATGAATCACCTGGTGGCCGCCGTCAACGCGGTCTGGACCGGGGCCTGCGAGGTGGCGCTGGTCTACCACTCGGTCTATCGGGTCGGCGGCTTCTCGCGTAGCGCGAACGCGGACCCGTTCCGGCGCCGGGCCGCCTTCGGGCTGCCCGACGGCCGGGCCGCCACCGGCGACGGGCACACCGACGCCGAGCCGTGGAGCATGCACGGCTCGGCGGGCTACGCCGCCTGGGCGGGCCGTTACCTGGCGGAGTTCGGCGCCTCGCGGGAAGA
>Ga0209656_10001855_pt1 | contig 13793 bp, 8 predicted proteins | sample BogFormECP12_OM2_FD_188239 | JGI IMG/M metagenome (GOLD analysis project Ga0209656, IMG submission 188239) | Bog forest soil microbial communities from Calvert Island, British Columbia, Canada - ECP12_OM2 (SPAdes) (version 2) | ecosystem: Environmental > Aquatic > Freshwater > Wetlands > Bog ... | reverse complement strand
ATAGATCACGTAAGAGCTGGTTTGATTTCCGGCGTTGTCGACGGCGGTCACGGTAATTGTGTAAGTTCCTGCGACCGAGGCGCTGATTGTTCCGCCGCTAGAGATACTGGTGGTACCGCCTCCCGAGAGCGCATCAGTGGCAGTGCAACTGGCGATGCCGGACCCCGCTCCATCGGAGCAGCTAAACGTCACGGTGACGGGCGGTCCGTTCACATAATAAGGTCCAGCGGAGCTCACGGTGGGTCCAGTGATAGTTGGAGGCTGCAAGTCGATTTTGAACGGACCTGCAGAAACGGTAACGCAGTTGCCAGCCAAATCGCACGCCTGCGGAGAATTGGTAGGGGCTGCCGAATTGATGGTGCCAGCTGCCACATTGGTGGAAACGTTGACGGTTTCAGTCTGGCTACCCTGGATGCCGGTGGTCAGCGGTAAGAATCCGGATCCCGATACGTTGGCAACATAGTCTTGATCCGTTACCGTGCATGTTGCCGTTTGGTTCGTGTTGTACCAGACGCCAGTGTTCGGTGAGTTGCAGGAAAAAGTGGGAGCTACAGTGTCAACGCCGAAGGTCACAAAGCGGAACGACGCCCAGTTCGCAGTTGGATCCGTAAGTTGCGAACCCTGCGGATTGAAGATTAGTTCTTCGGTCAGAGCGCAATCCGTCGTGAAGTAGTGCAGGTTGTAAATACCGTCTTGTGGAGGAGTTATGCTGACGGTCGGCGGAGAAAAGGAACTTGTGGTCGACGTCGAGCATAGCGGGTCGCCAAAATTTGGATTCGCGGTCGAATTAAACAGGGTTATATCTCCCGAAACCGGATAGGTAGTATCGGGCAACGGCATATTCGCTGGAGTGATGCCGTACGTCACACTGTACGCCGACGCCGCGACGAAGGTGTTGGACGGTGGATTTGCTGTCGACGGACTATAGCTTGCCGGGTTCGCGGTGAAGGTAAGTTGGGCGGTAGAACTGGGCGCAGGTACCCAGCCGTTCGCTTGATACGTCGCGTTCGTTATTGCCGTGGAGGGTAGTGGCATATTCACGACTGGGATGAGCAATGAGTTCTTGCCGGCGGTCGTGCCACCATGCGACGGATCTGCCGCTCCCATGAACTGAGTCAGGGTGTCGAGCGGGCACAAGTCGCCCGCTACACTGCCTGTCAGTTGGCAATTGCTGGCCGAGTAAACTGTTCCAGTCGTCGAAGTATTGGGCTCGAGCGGAGTACAGGGCGCGCTCTGTCCGGGCGCACACAGCCAGTTGTCACTTCCCATCAACATGCCCGGCCCAGTGTTCGATGCGCAAGCAGCACCCGACACTGCACTCAACGCGTTGCTGCAAGCATCCGCAGGAGGAGTTCCCACCGGACCGTACAGGAAGTTAAGCCCGTTAGTCGGGGCGTCCGGCGAGGCAAACTGGACGGCGTCAAAAAGACTTCTCGACATGCCCGCGATCGCAGGATCGCAATTGCTTCCGCTCGTGGATCCCGAGGCGGTGCACTGGATCAGGAAGCCTTTGCACATTGGATTGCCAAGAGAATCCAGTTCACCGGACATGCGCAAACAAACGGCAGGGGCGGCCGACGTGCCAGCGACGAGCTGAGAGAAGAGAGACTGGGGCACGCCGATATCAGTAACGGCCGGCACTGTTCCCGTAGGAGGAGGGTTCTGCGTGGTGCTATCGATCAACGAGATGTTCTGGCCCGGAGAGTTGGCAAAGGCATAGGTCTGCGTCAAGGATGAAGGATCGTTCGGCGTGATGGGATTCCCGGTGATCGTGCCTCCAGGTGTTATTCCCGCCGGGCTGCAACTGGTAACCAGGTGAAGTGTGGCCGCGCCCAGATAGCCACCCGCATCCTGCAGCTGCACAGTTACGGACTGAAGTTGGTTCGTGCTCGGAGTTCCAGGCGTGAGCAGGCTGGAAACGTTGACCGGGCTTACGCCGTATGTCGCAATAAAGCTGCCTAGCGGACCGCCGGTTTGTGGGTAGGTAGCGAGGTCCGGATTCTGTCCGACGTAGTTGCTCGCTGCATTCTCATAAGGAAACTTGAAACAGTTCGATGCCCCGGCAGGATAACCTGTGAATCCGTCGAAGTCGTTGTCCCCACCTGTGCAAACATCTGTGGTGGTCGTTGTGGATGCTCCAAGGGTATCGGCAAACTGAATGGTGTTGTCCTGGAAAACGTTTCCTGACCCGTCGGGTGTTGAAGATAGAGACGCAGTAACGCCAGCCGGACACGACAGATTAATGTTCGCGCTTTGCACGGTGTAGCCCGCTGAGGGTGGGTTCTGGGTCCACGTTACGTAGGAAATGAGGGAGCGATCGACGTCGATAGGACCAAAAAGCTTGATAGCGCCGTATGCACCATTCAGCGGAACAGTAATCAAGCTGGTTTGCGTGGAGGAATTAAAGCTAAGGGTTGCTGTTTCCAAGGTTCCCGCTGGTTGCGTGGAGGTGAACTGTACTCCAATCTGGCAGGTAGTGGGGGCGGTTTGCGGAGTTAAGCAGGTGTTACCGTTGAATGTGAAATCACTCGCATACGGGCCGCCAGTAATCGCGAAATTACTCAGCGTGGCTTGTCCGGTCCCGGTGACGTTTACAGTGACCAGATCTGTAATGGCCAGTGGGGGTGGCGTTCCGGTTGGGATCCCGAAAGAAAGGTCGCCCGGTGAGACCGACACCGTCTGTGCCAGCGAGTTTTGGGCAAGGCCCAACCCCAGAAAGACAAGAACAACAACAATCATTGTGCCGAACCTGCCTTGGAGCGATTTCATCTTGTTCTCCTTCGGGAATTCGTAATCTGGGGTTCGATAACCACGGCGGTGAAAGCCTACGCGGAACGAATCGCAAGGCCACTGGGACTGCCTAATATTAAGAACTAATTCTTTTAGCGTAGCCGCTTGGATTAGGGGGAGGGTGAAGCGATCCAATTGGCGCGGCCAGAGCGACCAAGACGGCGATTCTCTACTTCCTACAACCGGTTTGCCGCCCTGGCGTGGCACGGATAGGGGGTATGACGCGCCCTTTGTAGAACCAACCTCACCGAACTCGACGGCCCACAGCCCATTCATACTGCATTCTCAGGCCGGGAATGTCAACAAGAGAGACGGGTAGCAAGTGGGCTACTTTGAACAAACTAGTCCACTTGATAGGGTCGCAGTCGAACATCACCGAGGCCCGTAGGGGCTGAGAAGAGAGAGGGAGAGTGAGAGGAAGAATCGGATATCGCCACTGCTGTTTGGCTGACCCGACGATGCGTGGCGAAAAGTCCGAGAAATTTCGGACGTGGCTCCGCAGCCAAGTCAAACTTGCGAGCCCAGGGTTACATCCCACAGGGGTCAGATGCAACGTTCCGAGGCAGTCGTAATTTTCATGCGAAATTCACACTTGCTTCAACTTTCCGTAACTATGCGCACGTATGTTTGCTTGTTCCTGTTACCCGCTTGGAGCGACCTTGCACGTTCGCCCCTACGCGAATTCAGCGCTGCAATCCTGCCGGCGACTCTGTGCCGCCATAACTTTGAACCCCAACCAGCAATGGAGCTCTCGAAAAGGAATCTGGTAATGAGATCCGGATTACAGGTTCACAAGTTCATTTAGTCTGCTGCTCACTGACCACCTGCTTGTCTCTGTGATGGTGAGCGGACAAGCCCAGGTCTGAACGAGAAAAGGATGCCTTTGCCGCCGGTGGAAACTCAATGAAAGTGGGCAGGCTGCCCATGTACATTGGGTTTTGTCCCCCCGCAGATCGGTTTATGACAATCACCTCGACGACAAACAACTTCTTTCCATCGGCCGCAAAGCTAAGTCTGCTGACGACCCACTTGGTCATCACCGCATTGTTTGTTTTAGCGGGCATGCGGCAGTCGTCAGCTCAGAACGTTGTGTTAACCGGCGCGATCGGTGGTCGCGTCACTGACCAAAGCGGAGCAATCGTTCCGGGAGCGTCAGTCGCGGTGAGAAATCTTGCGACCGGACTGCAGCACTCCGCTGTTACAAATCATGCGGGACTTTATCAATTCGTGGCTCTGATGCCGGGAACGTATTCGGTTACGACGACTGGAAAGGGTTTTCACGATGTAGCGGCTCTGGTGCGAGTGTTGGTGGGAAACACTACATCGCAGGATGTCAGGCTGGAAGTGGGAACCAGCGGCGACACAGTAAAGGTTACGGGCACAATGGCACTCTTGCGGCCCGCGGAATCTTCGGCCAGCACCGTGCTTGACCGCTCCTTCATTGATGAGCTACCGCTTAATGGACGCCGCTACACCGATTTCACCGCGCTAACGCCCAACACCAGCTATGACGGCGATACCGGCCTGATAAGCATCGCGGGCCAGCAGGGCGGGGAAGACTCGGGGTACGCCAACGGAAATGGCTCCAATGCATTCACCGTCGACGGAACCAATGCTACCAACAACTACTTCGCCGACATTATCGGCCGTTACCGCATCCCGTATCTATATGGCGAGGACGCGATCCAGGAGTTTCAAGTTTCGGTGAGCCCTTACTCCGCCGTGTATGGTGGCGGAGCCGGATTCGTGAATGCCGTGACTCGTTCGGGGAGCAACACGTTCCACGGCAGTGCCTTCTATTACAACCGCAATTCCGCTACCGGAGCGAATGATGCTCTCGACGAAGCGGCAGGTTTTCCGAAACCACAGGACAATCTGCAGCAGTTCGGCGCCGGGGTGGGTGGGCCGATCCTCCGTAACCGTCTGTGGTTCTTCGTGGATTATGAGCAACAACTGCGGAATGATCCGATTTCCGTGATCAACCAGGCGCTGGTGAGCACACAACCGGGTTTCTTATCCTCTAACTTTGGAATCCCGGATAAGACTCCACTCCCGGCACCAAACGGACCTTTGCCTGTGCCTGGCGCCGACGTTGCACCGGATGCTAACAATCCGGTGTACCTGCAGCAAGTGTCCAATGTGATCAATGCATTGAATTCCAATCTGGGCAGCCGAGCAAGAAAGCGCAACGATTTGGTGCTTACGCCCCGGCTTGATTACCAGGCGAGTGCGCGGGACGGTTTGTTCCTCAGCTTGAACTTCAATCATTTCGATTCGCCCGGAGGCGTGATCACCGATCCTACCGTTGGGAACTATGGCCTGCAAACCCTGGCTAATTCCTCCGTGCATACGTTTGAAACCAGCTTAGGCTGGACGCACGCGTTCTCTTCGAGATTGTTAAGTGAGTTCCATGCAGGCACGTCGCAAGACAACGAAATCTCGACACCCACCGGTTTAGCTCCAAACATGCCCACGGTAATTCTGGATAGTCCAGCTTTTACTCTGGGGAATGCCGCGTTTTCTATCGGGAGAGTTTTTGAAAGACAGTACTCGCTTTCGGAGCGCATCGATTACGTAATCGGCAAACACACGTTGCAATTTGGTTTTGATTGGAGCCGCTCCTCGGATGCGGACACCAATGACGGCGGCGCTGACCCGAACGAGGCTGTCGATTTCGGGTCGCCACTCGGACTCTACGAATTTCCGAGTCTGCAAGCCTTCGCCCTCGGCCAATACATCAATTTCAGCCAGGCAGCCGGCGATCCGAGGTTTGCTTTTTCGGTGCCTTACTATGGGCTCTACGTGCAGGATACATTCCGTGCGTTTCGGCAGTTGACGCTGGAAATGGGCCTGCGCGAGGACTTTCAGGTCTATCCGCAGCCGGCAGAAAATCCGGCGTTTCCTCTTACCGGACAGTATCCGAACCAGTTTCGCCGCTTCGCTCCGCGCTTCGGATTTGCCTGGCAACCAGCATCGAAGACCGTAGTACGTGGAGGATTCGGGCAGTTCTATACGAACATGAACGGCCTGAACTATCGAAATGCGGTTGTCTCGAATGGCTTGGCTTCGCAGCAGTCGTCGGTAAGTGCAAGTTACACAGCAGGTCCCCCGAACCAGCAACTGCCGACGTTTCCCAATATCCTGCCCGTCAACTCTCCCCTGTTTGGCGCGTCCCCAGACATTTCCCTGGTTTCTCCGCAATTCAGGGTGCCATACATTCTGCAGGCGAGTTTGCAGATTGAGCGGGAGATTGCGGAGAACACAACTTTGACGGTCGGCACCATGTGGAATCACGGCGTGCACATCCTCTCCGGCAGCGCTTATGACCTAAACTTGAATCCGCTGCAAGGAACGACCGCGTACATCGTGTGTCCTGCCAACACTGCCGCACTGCCCTGCAACGGCCCCACCTACGTACTGCCGAACATGGACAGTGGCCTGCTGACGGAAGGCCGCATCAGCGGAAGCCTGGGCGAAATTAACGAACTGATCAGCCCGGCGCAGAATTATTACAACTCGTTCTTCGTCCAGTTGCAGCGGCGCATGTCGCGTGGACTTTCTTTGCAGGCTTCTTACACCTTCGCGAAGAGCATCATGCTCGACGGCATGGACTTCAGCAATCAGTTCGACTTCAGCAATACTCACGCACCTTCACTGCTTGACCAGCGAAATCGAATTAGCCTGGCTGCGGTATACCGCCCTGAACTGGAAAGGCTGACCACTTCCGACAAAGGACGCGTAGTTTTGTCAGGTTGGACGTTGAGCACCGTACTGGAGTTCTCCTCCGGACGTCCTTATGCGGGTTTGCTAAGTCCAGCGTGCACGACCGCAAGCAACTCCGGAAACCTGACGAACCTGGGTTGCGAACCTTTCGGGAACGACAACCTGAATGACACCGCCTTCAATCAGGACACGGCCAACACAGCGGGCGGAATCAACGGCGCTGGCCCAACGCCGGGAATCGGCCTGAATTCCTTTTATGGTCCATGGCTGGAGAGAATCGACTTTGGCCTGGCGCGCAGCTTCGAAATCCGCGAAGGCAAGGAACTGGAATTTCGCGCGCAGGCATTCAATCTGTTTAATCATCCCAACTACTACGTGCAGAACGGCGACGGCATCAACCAACTGCAATACAACCCGTTCGGCAGCAATTGCGGGGATGGCACATCAGTGAACCAGACCTGCTATCTGGTGCCGAATTCAGGTCCGGGCAATTTTGGTGCTTTACAGGAGATCAGTCCTAACGGTCTTCCCAGGGTATTGCAGTTCTCCATGAGATTTACGTTTTAGGGGTGGCTGATCGTGAGAATTCTGGTCATCGAAGACGAAGCCAAAACTGCCAAGTTCCTGCAGAAGGGACTGGGAGAGGCAGGGTTCGTCGTGGATGTTGCAGGGGATGGATTCGATGGGTTGCATCTCGCACAAGAATTACATTTTGACCTGCTGATTCTCGACGTGATGCTCCCGGGGCTGGATGGCTGGCAGGTTCTCACGCGTTTGCGCCACGACGGCCAGCGCGGGCTGGTGCTTTTCCTGACTGCTCGCGACGCCGTCCACGAGCGGGTACGAGGCTTCGAACTGGGTGCAGACGATTATCTGGTGAAGCCGTTTGCTTTTTCCGAATTGCTAGCGCGCGTACGTTCGCTGCTGCGCCGTGGGCCTTCACGCGCGCCGGAGACGCTTCGCTTGGGCGACCTTGAGATTGACTTGTTGCGCCAGCGTGCCACGCGCGCCGGTCAGCGATTGGAGCTGACTTCCAAAGAGTTCCTTCTTCTATCCCTGCTGGCGCGACGCTCGGGTGAAGTGTTATCGCGGACTCTGATCGCTGAAGCGGTCTGGGACATGAACTTCGACAGCGACACTAACGTGGTCGACGTCAATGTGCGAAGGCTGCGCAGCAAAGTGGACGATCCTTTCCCGTTCAAATTGATCCATACCGTTCGGGGCGCCGGTTATGTCCTGGAATCCAGTCAATAGCCTCGCGCCGGTCTCACGTTTGCGGGGAACTTTGGCCTTCCGGTTAACGGCGGGCTACGCGCTTGCAGGCTTATTTCTGGTGTTCCTTGCCACAGCCAGTCTTTACTTTGTGCTGGTGAGCGAACTGGAGAAAAGCACAGATCTGTTTCTCGCGGACAAGGTGCACGTACTACGCACCATGTTGCGGGAGAGGCCCGACGACTGGGATGCGCTGCGGGAGGAAGTTGAGCTGGAATCGGCCGCGCGACGGTACGAACAATTCTATATTCGCCTGTTGGATGAACGAAGCAAACCACTGCTGATGACTCCAGGCATGGCAGAACAATTAGACCTGGCGCGATTAGCCAGTCAAAGCCGGCCTGATCGCACTGTTCCGATGAAGGGCAGAGACGGCCAGCCTTTTCGCGTGACCAGTGCGTCGGTTCCGGTCGGTTTCCAGGCAGCGCAAACCGATACCATTCAGATTGCAGTCGATGTCTCGCAAAAAGAGCGATTGCTGGCTCGCTACCGGTTTTGGTTCTGGTCCATTTTGCTGGCGACTTTCGCCATTTTTCCATTGGTGGGATACCAGATTGCACGGCACGGGATTCGTCCGGTGGAAGAAATGGCGACGACCGCGCGCCACATCAGTTCGACGAACCTGCGGGAACGAATTCTGCCGGAAGGATATCCGTTCGAGCTGGCGTCCCTGGCCCGTACCTTCAACCAAATGCTGGATCGCCTGGAAGAGTCCTTCGAGCGCATTTCGAGATTCTCGGCGGACATTGCGCATGACCTGCGCACGCCGGTGAATAACATTCGCGGCGAAGCAGAGGTAGCTCTGGCCCGTGCGCGGAGTGCCGACGAATATCGCGATGTGGTGGAGTCCTGTCTCGAGGAAGCCGTGCGACTCTCGGATCTGATCGGCGACCTGCTATTTCTGGCACGCGCGGAAAGCCCGTTGACCCATTTGCGCCGGGAGCGGGTGGATGTGGGCGAACTGCTTAGCGGAGTGCGGGAATATTACGAAGCTTCGGCTGCCGACGGCGGAGTTTCTCTCACGACTATTGTCGGGAACCATCCGGTGATTGCCGAACTCGATCGTACGCTCTTGCAGAGGGCGGTGGGCAACCTGGTCTCGAATGCTTTAGCACACACGCCGCCGGGCGGAACGGTCGTGTTGGGGACGGATATTGATTTCTCGAACAAGGATTTCTCGAACAAGAATTTCTCGACACCGGATTCTTCCACCATTCGCATTGAAGTCTCCGACACGGGCGTGGGCATTCCAGCGGAAGCTCTGCCGAGAGTTTTCGATCGCTTCTTCCGTGTCGACTCTTCGCGATCCCAAGGCTCGGGAGGTACCGGCTTGGGGTTGGCGATCGTCCAGAGCATTGCGGTGCTTCACGGCGGTAATGTGGAGATTTCAAGCCAACCGGGACACGGTACTCGGGTCACGCTGCAGATGCCGGCGTCTTCCGCCTTCGCAAGATGACAAGAATGTAATGTTCGCGTCATGCGGGCGTCAGCCCTGCGCTGCGACCATGGGATCCCCTGGCTAGATCCAGGAGGAGGAGCATAATGTCCCCAAAGTCTAGCAATAAGTCTTCGATGAGGCGTCTGCCTCTAGTCGTCGGACTGTTGGTAGCGGCGCTGAGCGTTTCGGCGCTAGCGCAATCCACAGAGTTTCCGACCTACACACCTGGCGAGAACACAAGCGCAACCACGGGCCCGGAATTCACGGCGCCCTTGAGCAATCCATGGGTGGTCAGCGATGGCACAATCATCACCCCGGCCGGCACCCAGGTCTACCTCGGCACAACGACCCGGGCCAAGGCCATCGCACTTAATCCCACGGGCAACGGAACCGCCGCTGTACTTCAAATGGGCGCCCCACAGTCCGTCTCGATCTTCTGCGTCGCCACCGCCGGCTGCGATGGCGGAACCTACACGCAAGGCCAGGTCATGCAGAACTACATACCGACTCTTGGCAACCACAGCGGCAGCTCCATGGGCATCACCTATACACCGAATGGCGCGTACCTACTCTTTAGCGAAGACGGCGGCTACGGGCCGGCTTACGTTGCTATGGCCAGTGTCAATCCAACGACCGGCTTGCTCTCCAATTACGCTGAGATCAGCGTTCCGCTCGACGCCGACGGCGGCGGCAATCTGACCAACGTAACGTGTTATCCGTACAACGCTGCGTCGACGCCCCCCTCTGGCAGCCCTCCGGGGACCACGGGCAGCATTGAAATCCCCTGCGGCCAGACCGTCTCGCTTGTATCAGACGGTGCACCCACTTCCTATCCGATGGGCATCGCGGTCACGCCGAATGGCAATACTGCTTACGTGGTGCTGGACAACAATGACACGATCGCCAGCATCAACCTGACGGGAACCCCGGTAGAGGGTCCGGAGCTCCGCGTCGGTCAGGTTCCGAACAACATCGTGATCTCGCCGAGCGGCGCCACCGCCTACGTTGCCAACGAGGCTGGAAAGGTTCCTACCGCGAGCAACTTCCAGGGATATTCGAATGGCACGCCGGTCGTCGCCGTCTATCCGACGGGCGCGACGAGCGACGGCACGATTTCCGTCGTGAACCTGTCCACGTTCAAGGTCACCAAGACCATCACGGTCGGCCTGCACCCGACGGGTATGACCTTCTGGACCAAGGGGGGGACCACTTACCTGTTGGTCACTAATGCCTATGACGACACCATCTCGGTGATCAACACGACCACCAATGCGGTCTCGTCGACGATTAAGCTTGATCCCTTCCTTGCTGGGCTGGGGGTCACAGTGCCCAAAAACCTCGTCACTCTCGTGGGGCCAAACTCGATCGCCGTCGACAACTCAAACAATGCATACGTGGCGCTCTACAATGCCAATGCAGTTGCCGTAATCGACCTGAACACCTCCGTTGTTCAAGGCCTGATTCCGGTCGGCTACGCGCCGAGCTCGGTCGTGTTCGATTCGACGGACGGTGAGCTGCTCGTTGCCAACGACAAAGGCCTCGGCACCGACGGCTACGGTGTGGCGCCGCCTCCTACGAATACGTTCGAAAATTCGTACGCCAAAGAATTCGGCGTGTACTTTTTTAACACGCACCAGGACCTCGGCACCGCGAGCATCATTCCCATTGCGAGCTTGAACCTGCCGGCGATGACCACGCAGGTTCTATACAACAACCACTGGGATCTCACGGCAAATATCGAATCTGCCTCCGGTGGCAGCAAGACTGCTACGCCGGTTGCGATCCCGGCTAAGATCGGCTCGCCTTCGCTGATCAAGCACGTCTTCCTGATCATCCGCGAAAACCGCACCTACGATCAGATCCTGGGCGACGTGACTGCCGGCAACGGCGACGCCTCCCTGGCAACCTTCGGAATCAACTCGACCTACACACCTTACCCCGTCGTAACACCCAACGCGCACGCGATCGTGCAGCGCTTCCCGCTGCTGGACAACTATTACAACCCGAGCCGCCAGTCGGCCGACGGTCACAACTGGATCACGCAGGCGATCGCTCCTTATTCCGACGACGTCCAGTCGCCAGACTGGCTACGCGACTACCCCTCCAACGGCGGCGACGCGATTGCCTACCAGAAGGCCGGCCACCTGTGGGATCAGGCTGCAAAGTACAAAGTCTCGTTCAAGAACTACGGCGAATACATCGAGTACAACTCGTTCCTGCAGCCGACCGGCTCGACCGCCGAGCCGCAGTGGATCGACTTCTACAACGACATCACCTGTTACGAGGCGGGCAACGAGCCCCAGCTCTACAACTACAACACGGTGGCATCGCACTCCCCGCTGCCGAACCTGATTAACAACACGTACCAGATCTACCCACAATTCGACTTGGGCATCCCCGACCAGTTCCGCTTCGATATCTGGAATGAGAACTTCCAGAGCGACGTCGCCGCAGGTACGGTTCCCCAGTTGGAGATGATGTGGATCAGCTCCGACCACACTGGCGGCCCGCCGAACGCGGCAGCCATGCAGGCCGACAACGATCTGGCTCTTGGCCGCTTTGTCGACGCCATCAGCCACAGCTCGATTTGGTCCTCTTCGGCGATCTTCGTCACCGAAGACGACGCGCAGACCGGCGTCGACCACGTCGACGGTCACCGTAGCCCTGGCTATATCATTAGCCCCTACGTCATCCAGAGTACGGGTGGTTCGACCTACGCAGACAGCACCTTCTACACGCAGGTCAACATGACTCGCACGATTGAGCAGATTCTCGGCATTGAGCCCATGAACCAGAACGACCTCGTGGCCTCGCCGATGAGCACGGTCTTCCTCGATAACCCCCCGGCGGACAACTTCCTGCCGTGGACCCACGTGGCAGCGGGAGTGCCGCTGACCTATGGTGTTAGCCAGAGTCCAACCCAGACCCTCCCGGCCTCGTGTTCTGCGACGCCCGCGGCGGCCCCTGCGGTCAAGGCTCAGTCCATCCGGACCGAGAGCCCTGCGGTTAAGGCTCTGAGAGCTGGATGGATGAAGAAGAAGGCCGAGGTCTTCGCTGGCAATTACCACAGGCCAGACGTCGAAGACTCGGACACCGTCAACCACCTGAACTGGTACGAATCCACCTCGTTCACTCGCCCCTACCCCGGCGAGAGCAAAGTTCGCCCCGCGAGCGACTTCAACAGACCGGCGCCCGCGAAGGCCGACGACGACGACTAGAACGCGTTCCAACTGTAACGGCCCTCTCCCCTGCGGGAGAGGGCTTTTTTGTTCGTATCCGGATACTGTTTAGGCGTGACTGCAGTCATCGGCTGGAGGGGCCAAGATAAGCGTCCCAGCTATGACGATGACTAAGAGGCGCCGGAGTTGCGCGAAGGTTCGCGGATCGTTCCAATCGCTACTATGCTGGATCTCTGCCAACATCTCGAATTCGAGTACACGTCCCGGCGCACGGAAACTTGTTAGTCCCGGTGTGTGCGGGTTGCTGAACTCCTATAAAAATTCACGCAAAAGACGATTGGGATGATTCGATCTTGCCGCCTCCATCTTCGACTCTCCGGCACTACTGATTTTGAAGTTTTACGCTCCTTTAATACCCGACCGCTAGAATGCCAGAAACCTACAACAAACATGAGGTGTGCCATGGACCAAGCCAGTTCTTTCGATCACGTCGTCGCCATCCTGGGTATCCGACCCGACCAATACAAAGATTCCCTGCCATTGAAAGAATGGGTCCAGAAGAATAAGGACCAGAAGTATGTGCCGACCGAACTGCTGAAGTATTGGGGGCTGGAGGACGACGAGGCTGCCTGAAAGCCGGGCAATCTGGCTTTGCTAACCGCCTGCAGAAAAATGCAACCGAGAGCGGGCTGCAGCGCTACAGGACGGCGCTATGGTCCGGTGCGAGCGCAGGCCACGTCGGCAGTCCCGCCTCTTACGGTTCGATCATGCCGCTGCGCGTCGGCCAGCTACCCCGAAGGAGTTACGCATCCACCAGTCATCCGGGGTAGAAGAAAAACACTACATCTCGTGACGCGCCACGCGGAGCAACCTGCGAGAGTAGGGATCATGGCCCTTTTACTTTCCTACGAAAAGATTTTCGGCGCCCGGAGATTGTGCTTGGTTTGCTTCTCCTGGTTAGTTTGCTGGCACATACGCACAATTGGACTGGTGAGCGGGTTCTTCCGATGACATTCGGACTGGCGACCGGCGCCCTGATGAAATTCCTGCGTGTCAACGAGTCGCGGTGAAATGAACAAAGCCATGAAAGCAGCGAGGATTCATCAATTCGGTCCGCCAGATGTGATCGTGATCGACGAGCTGCCGCGTCCAACACCGGGCCCAGGTGAGTTGCAGGTACGGGTTGCTGCCGCCGGGGTTGGGCCTTGGGATGCGCTCATCCGAGAACACAAGAGCGTCGTCGAATCACCGCTGCCACTCACTCTTGGGTCCGACGTGTGCGGAGTAATCGAAGCCGTCGGAGCGGGAGTCACGGATTTTGAGTTGGGTGAAGAAGTTTACGGGGTTACCAACCAACAATTTATCGGTGCTTACGCGGAGTATGCGCTGGC
>Ga0209656_10001854_pt1 | contig 13793 bp, 21 predicted proteins | sample BogFormECP12_OM2_FD_188239 | JGI IMG/M metagenome (GOLD analysis project Ga0209656, IMG submission 188239) | Bog forest soil microbial communities from Calvert Island, British Columbia, Canada - ECP12_OM2 (SPAdes) (version 2) | ecosystem: Environmental > Aquatic > Freshwater > Wetlands > Bog ... | reverse complement strand
CACGGAGGAGCGCTTCATGGCCAGCCGCTTCCCGGAGTCCTATCCGGGGTACAAGCGCTCGACCAAGATGCTGATCCCCTTCATCTTCTGAGCATCCGCGGCGATCAGCTGCCGGGGTGGCCGAGTTCCTCCGGCGACGGCCAGTCGCCCGGCAGTTCGGCTAGCTGCCGCAGGTAATCCGCACGGTCGAACGGCCGCTTCTCGGCCAGGGCGTTCCAGACGGCCTCGGTCACCGGGCCCATGATCAGGTGCATCACGTTGTGCCAGTCGTAACCGAGCCCGGCGAGCCGCTGGACCGTCTGCCACGTCTCGGGCGGGTCGTCGGCCAGGATCTGGTTGGCGATCACCTGATGGAGCGTGACGTGCAGCTGGGGGTTGAACGGCTCGCCGCCGGCGCCCGTCATCTCCTCGTGACGCTCGAGCGCCTCCGCCATGTCAAGGTGTTGCGCCTCGAGCAGGAACGTGCGCTCGTCCTCGTCGTCCGGATCCAGTCGCTCCAGGTCGAGGCCCCGATAGCTGCCCTGCCCCGGCGGGACCGCCCAGGAACGCCGGTCGCCTGGGAGCGGCTCGTCGAACCAGCAGTCGGTGTCCTCCTCGGCCACCCACCCGGATATGCTCCCGGCCCGCTGCGGTTTTCCGGCAGGTCGGCGGCCTGATGCCGGACGTCGGCTGCGGCCACGACCAGGCGGACGCCCGCGGCTCTTCGGACTCATTCAGCGATTGTCCCAGACGCAGCACCTTTCCGAGGGCTCGTACCATGGTCCGTTCGGCCGAAAATTGGTCCGTCGCCGAACGAGACGTGCCGGGGTAGAGGTACTGATCACACGGTCGGCGAGACCACCGTGAGCTACGAGACCACCGTGAGCTAGGAGACTCGGGAAGCAGCCACAGCATGGGAGCACGCGAAGGGCGCGCAGCCGACGGGCAGCTTCACCAGGCAGCCTGCCCCGGACGAGCGGTTCCACCCGTGCCCGGCCGGGCGGCACTGGGGGCCGAACGGCGCGGCAGGCATCCTGCCGTGGACGGTGACGCCGGACGGGCGCACCTGGGTGCTGCTGAGCCACCGTTCCCCGCACGTGCAGGCGGGCGGCACCTGGTCCACGTTCGGCGGCGCCATCGACGGCGGCGAGACGCCGTGGCACGCGGCCGTCCGCGAGACCAGCGAGGAGATCGACGGGATCGACGTGCGCCTGGGCGTCGTGGCCGCCGAGCTGGAGGTTCCGTGCGATCACGGCTGCGGGTGGACTTACACCACCTTCGCGGTGCGGATCCAGGACACCGAGGCGAGCTACCTGCCCACCGCCCAGGTCGCTTCCGGTCACGCGGCGTGGGAGACGGCCGGACTGGCCTGGGTGCCGGCCGAGCAAGTCTCCGACCATCCCGGCCTCCACCCGGGGCTGCGCGCCGCCTGGCCGACGCTACGAGACGCCATCCGCCGAGGCAGCGGAGTGAGGGATATCCGCTAGGCGACGACCGCGGGACCGTCGACGACAGTCACCTGACACGCCTGCTCGGGTCACCTCTGATAGAACGGCCCGAGGGTGTCGCGTACCCGCCCCAGGTCATAGGTCGCGGCTGGGCCGAAGTGCGCGATGCTGCTGAGCAGCTCACGCAGGTGCAGCACGGGCATCCGGTCCGTCCATCCGGGCGGCGAGGGGTTGAGTTCCTGATAGACAGCGAAGAACCGGTCCGAAGCGCGGGCGTGCGTTGCCCCGCAGCATGGACAGGTCGCCCTCGGCCCAGGGCGCGGGCGGGTTGGCGGCGGACCGCCGCCTGACCGCGACCTGCGCCGCGGCGATGACGGCGCCCGCCAGGATCCGCGGGTACAGAGCTGCTTGACAGCGGACCCGTCTAGTTATCGACAATCCGCTATAATCAGCTTTATGGGTCGCGCAGATGAAACGGCCGGGAGCCTGTTGCGGCGGGCTCGGGTCGGTGCGGGGATGTCGCAGGCGGAACTGGCCTTCAGGGCGGGTGTCGCGCAGAGCGTGATCAGCGCTTATGAGGCCGGTCGGCGCGAGCCGTCGCTCCCGACCCTGGCCAAGCTGATCGATGCGGCCGGATGCGACCTCGTGGTGGATATCCGGCATCAGCCTCCGCAGCTGAGCAGGCTGTCCGGTCCGGTAGGGCGGCAGGTCAGGCGAAGGCGGCGGGACCTGGTTGCGGCGGCCGCGGCCCATGACGTGACCAACCTGCGGGTCTTCGGCAGCGTGGCTCGCGGCGAGGATCGGCCCGGCAGTGACGTGGACCTGCTCGTTGACCTGCCGCCGGACATGGGCCTGCTCGGGCTGGGACGGGTCCAGGCTGAACTGGAGGCCATCCTCGGCACCAAGGTCGACCTGGTGCCAGCAAGCGACCTGAAGCCCGCAGTTCGCGCCCGGGCGGAACACGACCTGGTGGCACTGTGACCTACCGGGAACGGCAGCGGCTAGCCGACATCCAGGCCGCCATGATGCCATCCGGTCCCATCTGCAACGAGGTGACCTGTCCGACGGCCTGGTATTCGACGCCGTCCGGGTCCGGCTGCTGGAAATCGGTGAAGCCGTGAAGGCGTTGCCCGCCGAGCTGCTCAGTTCCCAGCCCGCCATCCCATGGACCCAGGTCGCGCGCATGCGCGATCACCTGGCTCACCGTTACTTCGACACAGACCATGCGATTCTGCGGGCTACCGTCGACAACGACCTGCCCGAACTCGAACGTGCTGTTCAGTCGCTGGCGGAAACCATGCCCGTTGAGGACTAGCGAGACAAAGATCGGCTCTTGACCGCGGTCAGGTAGGCCATGGCCATGGGCTCCACTCCGGTCCCGGACTCCACCAGCGGCCTGAGGCACCTGGTGAACATGTCGGCTTCGCCTGGGCTGAGCGTCAGGTCCAGTGCCTCCCTCCATAAGCCAGTGTGGCCGGCAAGGCGGTCTGCGCCTCCAGCGGCTGTAGCGCAGCAGTTACAATGTAGTCATGACGACCCCGCTATCCATCCGCTTCACCCCGTCATTGCTGGCTCGGCTCCGGCAGCGCGCACATGCCATGACCGGTGCCAGCGCCGCCGGGCTGGCGCAACGGCTCATCGACGAGGGCCTACGGATGGCCGATCACCCAGGCGTGATCTTCAAGGACGGCCCGTCCGGCCGCAGGGCGGCGCTAGCGTACGGACCTGATATCTGGGAGGTCATCAAGTTCCTCCGCGAAGTCGATGAGCGCGGGTCGGCTGCGCTCGACGCCGCCGCCGAGGTGTTCGCGGTCGATACCAGCCGGATCAGTACGGCGATCAGCTACTACGGGGATTATGCCGACGAGATCGACGCGGAGATAGCAGATGCCGACGAGGCTTCGGCACGTGCCGAAGCGGCGTGGCGCGTCCAGCAGCAGCTCATCGCATGAACCAACAGCCTGACGCCAGGCTCCTGCTGGACGAGATGTTCTCCCCTGCCATCGCGGCCGAGCTGTGCGAACGCGGTCACGACATAATCGCGGTAGCGGACCGGCCTGATCTGCGGGCAAAGTCTGACAAGCAGATATTCGCATGGACGAGCGCGGAAAGACGATGGCTGCTCACGGAGAACGTCAAAGACTTCAGGCCGATCATGCTGCGCGCCTTGTCGGCCGGGTTGCCAGGCTGCGGGCTGCTCTTTACCAGTAGCCGGGCCTTCGCCCGGTCCAGGAAGAACCCCGGCCCGCTGATCAACGCGCTGCACGCCTGGCTGACCGAAGGGCCGCCAGCTCCGCCTGTAACGGAATCCTGGCTTCTCGGCGTGCCGGACTCCTCATGAGACGATTTACCGCGACCGCCGAAGGCCAGTTCCATCAGGCGGGCGCCGATGACTGAAACGCCCGGGCGGGGCTCGCGCCGGTAGTACCAGGCCTTCCGGCGGCGCATCAGCGCCTCGCCCCTCTCGGTTGCTAGTCGGAGCCGACCGCCGGGTCTCTACATCTGCCGGGAACTCACTTGCCCCCCGAGATCGCCCAGGATCAAATTCGTCGCCGTGGTCTAGAACGAGTAGGGGACTCCCGAGGAGAGTTCTTCGGCGAATGCCGCCACAGCAGGTTGAGCGGGTGGGGCCGGACAGGTCGTACGAGAGGTGGAGAACGACAGATCTGGGCTGATGATCACTTAGCTGTTACGAGCTGAGACGGCACGATGGTCACCGGGAACGGAACCGCCGCGCGGTACTCCTCGCCGCCGACGACATGAGCGGTCTGCTCGTATGCGCCCGAACGAAGCTCGAAGACGGTCAGCTCGGGACGGTCGCTGGACGGCTCGACGATCCAGTACGCGGGGATGCCGAAGCCCTCGTAGATGTCTTTCTTCCTGTTCCGGTCGTAGAGCCGGGTTCTGGCTGAGGCAACCTCTACCACGAGTTCCGGCGGCGTCTCCTGGAAGAAGGACTCGAGGGAGCCGGTCCGCACTACCGCCACATCCGGCACTCTGTGTTGGAACTTGCTGACGTTGACGCCGACGCCGGGCAGCACGACCAGTCCGGCAGGACAGGCAGCGCTGAGTATCACGGTCAGGCGCGCCACCGCGAGCTGGTGCAGGGTGGACGGGGCCGGGGACACGATCAGCACCCCGTCATCCAGCTCGTAGCGGAACTCGTCGTCGGGCATGTTCTCCATGTCCTCGACGGTCAGCGCCCGGTCCTGGCCAGACCAGACGTCCGGGATTGGCATGGCATCCATCGTGCCCTCCTCCTGTCATGTTCGCCACCATGCCAGGTCGTACTGACATTCAGTCGCCACGATTCAGCGCAAATGCCCTCCGCACCGTCGGCTGCGCCGCCCACCTCGACGAGAAGGCCCTGAATCAGCAACTGCCCGGGAACGGCATTCCCCTGATCCTCATCCCGGCTTCCTGACGGCTTGTTCGCCGAGTTCGGCCAGGAGCGCGGACCGCCTCTCCTCGAGCGCGGCGAGCTGAGCCCGGTGCTGCTTCAGCTCCCGGTTGACCTGCTTCAGCTCAGCCCGCGCCTGCCGTTCCCGGAGGTACCGATCACCATGCTGGGTGCTGACCAGTTCCTCGACCTCACGGCGGAGCAGCCGCAGCCACGGGTTTCCGTGCATCGCGGCGGGCCGGTACTGCAGCTTGCCCGCCCTGATCGCCGCGATGATCTCGTCCTGCGTCAGCCCGAACTCCGCTCGAGCCGTCTTGTCGCTCAGCGTCGCGCCCTTGCGTCCCCATTCGTCACCGTACAGCTCCATGACCGGTCATTGTCTCGCACAACGCGTTCCGGCCAGTTGGCGTTTCGCGCCTTTACCCACGGCCGCCGAAGGCGAGCTCGAGCAGCCGGTCGCCGATCACCGTGACGCCCGGACGGGGCTCGCGCTCGTAGTACCAGGCCTTCCGGCGGCGCATCAGCGCCTCGCCGTGCTCGGTCCAGGTGAAGTCCCGCCGCCGCAGGATCTTCCGGAACACGGCGTCCACCGTGTCCGGGTAGGCGGCCGCCAGGCGCTGCAACGGCAGCGGCGCGATCGTCTCCGACCGCAGGTAGCCGCGCAGCACGTCCGCCAGTTGACCTCTTTCCAGATCTTTCATTCTGCGGGTTCGCTCGATGCTGGTGTCGTTGGCTTCGGGCAGCCGTCCTGCCGCAATGGGCTCGCGTCGACGTCGCCCGCTGCATGGATTATGGCTCATCGTCAGATTCATCGCCAGCGGCCTCCGCGGCCAGGCGGCTGCCGAGATCGTCGTACCACGACGTGACCCACCGGCGCAGGCCGGTGATCGTCGGCTCGTCAAGCCCGTATTCGGCGAAGTCCTCATCGGGGAACACGCTGACTCCGGCGAGATGATCCATGATCGTTTCCAGATCGAGGTCCGGCTCGTGGCGGCGGGCCAAGGCCTCAAGATCCGCGTACGAGAAGGAACTCGCGACTGCGTGCAGGTCGATGATGTCCCGGATCACGAAGCGGTCATGCCAGGCGCGCGCCTTCAGGCCTACAGCGTCCTCGAGCGACAGAGCCCGAACGCTTGCCTCAGGTTCTACCCGGACTGTGACATAGCCGGGTCCCAGCGCCTCCTTCAGTAGGTCTACTTTCAGCTCACTGGCGGAACCGGGGATCCGCACCACCAAACGTGCGTATCGGCCGGTCGCCTCAACAATGTGCACTCCATAGCCTGCGGCCTGGAACGCTAGACGGACGTCCTCGGCGATCTCAGGCAAAGGCGTGCCCTCCCTGGTGGCAAAGTCCAGGTCCTGAGACGGGCGGTGCAAGATCCCGTGCGCCCTGAACGCATATCCGCCTGCCAGCAGCAGTCCATGCCTTTCGAAGATGGGCAACCCGTCCAGCAGAACGCGCACATGGTCAGCCGGCAGACCGTCCAGGTTCACCTGGGAGCCGTGGCGAGCAACTGCCGCTCCCACGCCCAGCGTGCGTGCGGCCCCAGCAACCGCCGCAACCGGGGCCACATGCTGACCAGCGATTCCCGGTGCAAGAACCGCTCGAGATCCTCCCGCTGGGCCTCAGCAAGGAGCAGGGCATACAGCGCCAGACGCTGGCTGCTGTCCTGCACGTCATACACCCGCCGCCCGGACCAGGCCACGTGCAGCGGCAGCTCCACCTTTCCTGCCGCCGGTCCCTTCAGGTCTTCCAGGGAACACGGCAGGCGACGCGCATACTCGCTCCAGCGCGGAGGCAAGCTGCCAGTCTCCATAATGCCGATTATTCCAGTTCCCACGTCAAGCTGGGCGTTCCCGAATCCGTGCTGTCCATCGACAGCCGCCGCTCCAGCTCCGCGACCCGCAGTTCCAGCCGCCGCTCCCGCGCCCGCGACGCCTCCAGCCCGGACTCCGCGGCATCCAGCCGCGTCAGGGCCGCCCCGAGCTGCGCCTGCAGCACCGTGACCTGGTCATCCTTCGCCGCGATAACAGCCCGCAGCCGCGACACCAGCGGCTGCTCGCCGGCCACGCCGGGCTCATCGGACACGAGCCGCAAGCGTGCTCAACCTGACCTAAAACTTCAGGCAACCCGCCGCACCGGCGTGTCGCGCAACACCCCGTGAATGGGCGCAGACAGAGCCCTTTATCGCGTACTTGCTTCCCAATCTTCGAGCTGGCCCGGTAGCTCCTCCGCCGACGTGAACCGAACTGCCTGCAGCCCCAGCGCCGTGGCCGCTAGCGCGTTCTCGGCGCGGTCGTCGATAAACAGTACGGACTGGGGCGTTGCGCCTAGGTCATCGAGCACTGCTTCGTATACCGCAGAGTCGGGCTTGGCCAGTCCTAGCCGGCAGCTATAGAAACGACGATCGAAGCTGGGAGACCATCCGCTGTGGTCGATTGCGGTGGCGAGCGGTTCCGGGGCATTCGAGAGCAAGGCGAGCCGCACGCCTGCGTGAGTCCCGAACTTGATCAGCGCGGGAAGCGTCCGCGGGTTGAGCGTCATCCACCCGGCGACGTCCACCCGGACCATCGCCTCCACTAGTTGCGGCTCAGCCTGGAGCTCGTGGCCAAGGACAGCTGACCAGTAAGCACGGTCGGACTGGCCGAGGTCATAGGGCGGGCGGAATTTCCAGTACCGATCGCGAAACTCGTCCGCCTGCTGTCCGGCGAGATCCGCCAGTTCACCGATGGTCTCAGCAGGCATAGGGTCCGAGATCACCTCGCCGTAGTCAGCCAGGACCCAGCGCGTCATGGCGTGCCGTCAGATCTGGCTGGAGAGGCTGGTCCTTGCGGAGCGTCACGCAAGGCACGGGACAGAAGGGTGCCGACGGCCACGAACATGGTCAGGAAGGGCAGGAGACCGAGTGCCAGAGACAGGGAGGCGAGTGACGCAAGGTGACCGATCAATGGTGGGCCGCATACGAAACCGGCCCAGCCGCAGGCCGACACGGTCGCGAGGGCCGTGCCGGGGTGGAGTCCCGCAATGCGGCCCGCGGCGCTGAACACGGCGGGTATCACTGAGGCCAGGCCAATTCCGAGGAAGGCGAAGCCCGCGATCGCGGCAGCCGGACGGCAGATCGCGAGTCCGGCCGCAAACCCGGCTGTCGCCGCGGCCGCCAGCACCGGAAGAAGGCGTGACGGCCTGAAGCGCCTGAGCAGCCGGTTGCCCGACAGCCGCACGGTGACCATCGCGAGCGCGAAGGCAGCATAGCCCAGGCCCGGCACAGCGCCAGTGGCGTGAAGCGGTCCCGATAGATAGGCCGACGCCCAATCGGCGCTGGCCCCCTCGCAGAGCATCCCGGCGAACGCGATCGCCCCGAGCAAAATCATTCCGCCGGACCAGCGGGAGGCCGACAGCGTGTCGGTCTTCGGCCGCTCGTCAGCGCCCGGCCGCTCGATCGCATCCGGGAGCATTCGTGATGTGAGCAGGCCAGCCCCGAGCAAGGCGATCGTGCCGATGATGAGGAGCTGCGGGGTCAGGCCCAGTCCGGCGCCCACGGCCAGCGCGCCGATCCCGGCTCCGGCAAATGAGCCGATGCTCCAGCTTCCGTGCAGGCCCGACATAAGTACGCGCCGGCCGACTCGCTCCACCGCGATCGCCTGGGTGTTCATGGCCACGTCAAGCGTTCCCTGGAACGCGCCCCAGATGCAAAGTGCGCCGAACAGGGCGGCCAGGCTGCCCGTGAGACCGACCAGCGGCCCGATCCCGCAGTAGCCAACGAGGGCGAGCTGGACAACCCGGCGGCTGCCTAGCTTCGGAATCAGGTACGACGCCAGCAGCATCGCGGCGACCGATCCGACCGGCGCCCCGAGCAGGGCGATGCCCAGTATTCCGTCAGTCAGCCCGAGATGCCGCATGATGTGCGGGATATGCGCCGTCCACGAGGCGAACAACAGTCCGTGCGCCACGAACACGGCCGTTACCGCGACGCGCGGCGATCGGCTTCGGGCCGACCGGGCGCGGTGCTGAATCACCAGCGCGCGACTAGACACGCCGAACCTCCACCCCGGCGGCCTCGAGCTCCGCTAGCGGCTCGCTCGGGGCGGACGAGTCGGTCACCAGGATGTCGAACGCTGACAGCTTGCCGGCCACCGCCAGGGCCGATCGCCCGAACTTCGCAGCGTCTGCGACGAGGATCCTTCGCCCGCCCGCCTCGAACAGCGCCTGCTTCACCGCGGCATCACCAAGATCGTGAGCCATGACGTGTCCATCGGCGGAGATTCCGCAGCAGCCCAGCACTACCGTGTCGAAGCGCAGTGTCGCGATGCTGGCCAGGGCGAGCGGGCCGACCATCGCCAGCTCGCCCGGGCGGGTTTCGCCGCCCGGCATCATCAGGCGCACAGAGGCCGAGCCAGCCAGCGCCATCGCGGCATGAAGTGACAGCGGCATGGCCGTAAGCCGCCGGCCGGCCAGCACGCGGGCGATTTCCAGGACGGTGGTGCCGCTGTCCAGCCCGACCGCCTCGCCATCAGCAATCAGGCCCGCGACATCGCTGGCGATGCGCTTCTTCGTGTCGAGGGCGTCGAGCTCCCTCATGGCGAACGGCAACTCCTCGCCGCGCATCATCAGGTTGACCGCACCGCCACGTACCCGTCGTGCGACTCCGCGCTCGACCAGGACATCAAGGTCTCGCCGAACCGTCATCTCGGCGGTACCGAACTCAGCGGCCGCCGTCGCCACGTCGACCCGGCCATGCAGTCGCAGTGCCTCGACGAGCTGGTTGATCCGTGCTGCTGCGTCCATGGTTCTTAACTTACATCATTCATGTTCGTTCGCACAAAAATAATGTGCGTAAGACTTCCTCCGCCGATCAGGGCGACGGCCTGGCCCGCGATCGTAGGTGACGAGCAAGGGAGACATCGATCAAGAGACCTGGTGGTCTCTCCGGGACCGGGACGGCCAGGCGCGCCGCCTCAGCGACCTGCGCGTAGGAGCTCAGCCGACTTCTGTGACATTCTTCGCATGGTCCAACGCGGGGACACTCCGGTTGACCGCCGCCGTCGACTCCCCTGCCCGGAATAGGTAGAGGGTCGCCAGGCTACGGTATGGGCGCCACCGTTCGGCGATGGCGAGGACTTCGTCTGGTGTCGGCAGGTGGTCCAGTTGGTAGGCGTCGCGCACGGCCTTGCGCAGCGCGAGGTCGCCGGGCAGCACTACATCTTCTCGGTTCAGTCCGAGGATCAGGGCGCCCTGCACGGTCCACGGACCTATCCCGGGAACCTGGGTGAGCTCTGCGATGATCTGCTCGTCGGGCAGTGCGCTCAGCGCGTCGACGTTCAGCCGGCCGTCGGTCAGCCGTTCGGCGAGGTCGCGTAGCGTGCTGATCTTCCGCCCGGACAGCCCGGCCTGCCTCAGCCCGGCGGGATCTGCCTGGAGCAATTCCGCCGGAGACGGCAGGTGACCGCCGAACATCTCCTGGATCCGGTCGAGGATGCGGCGCCTGGACGCGACGGACAGCTGCTGCCCTGTCACCTGGAACACCAGCGCCCCGAACAAGTCCATCGGCGGTATCCCGTCCAGCCGATGCCGCGGGTCATAGTCGGGCCGCCGGTCGATCAGCCCGGCAATGACGGGATCGGCCGCGTGCAACCGAGCACGGGCCACCTGCAGCCGGGCCAAGACGCCCGCAGCGGAAGTGGTCATTATGACACCGTTCTGGCCGTGGGCTCGCTGGTCGCCGCCCAGTGTCCGTAGCAGCTGGCGCAGCGGTTCGTCGCGTCGTCAATGGCTGTATATAAGGGCCGCAGTCGAAGCAGTAGCTCTGGTGCATCGTCGCAACCGACTTTCCTGAACGTCACCTTAGAACGCCACAGCGCCCCCGGCATTCCCGGACGCGTAGTCGGAGAATTGCTCCGTGTTACGCTCGGCAGCGGCGGACTCGGTGCGATCGGTTCGCGATGCGGTTTGAGTTCCACCTGGGCGGCATAACTCGAATGCAGGTAGTGATCAAGAAGCCGGGCGAGGGCCTCGTGCCGGTCCGTGTCGGTATCAGTGCTGTCCGACAGTTCTGCTGCGTAAGCGCGGGTCAGCTCATGAAAGGCGTAACGGCCGGGCTGGTGCTCGGTGATCAGGGCGGTGCTAGTCAACTCGGCCATCAGGCGGTTCGCCGTTTCCGGTGCATCGCCGAGCAGGCTGGCGCTGGCCGCGACCGTGATATCGGCGGCTGGCTGCAGCGACAGCAGCCGGAAAAGACGGCAGGCCTGCGGGGTGAGGTGACGGTACGACCACGAAAAGACAGTCCGGGCGTCGGCGGCTACGCCCACGGTGCCGAACGCGTCGAGGCGGCCCCACGTGCGCCGGAGATCGGTGGCGATCGAGGCCAGCGTGAAGTCAGAATGAGCGGCGGCCCGCGCGGCCACGATGGCCAGGGCCAGCGGCAGGCGCCCGCACAACTGGATGATTTCCTCCACCGCTTCTGGCTCCGCGGCGACCCGGTCCACGCCCAGCCTGCGTTCAAGCGTCTCCCTGGCAGGCGCCAGCAGCTTGATGGCCTGCAGGCCGCGTCCCGGGGGCCGGGGTCAGCGCGGCGGCGGCGTCAGCTCGATGTTGTGTGCCACCGCCGTTTCGAACATCATGTCGCCCGGGCAGATCAGCACGATCTCACGCTGATCTGGCCTCTCATCTGCCAAGCCGAGCGCCCTGACCAGGACCAGGCGGACGCATTGAGGAACTGGAATGGCTATTGCTGCGCCGTGATCAGGGGCAGGTCATGCTCTGCCCGGTACCGCTCGGTGAGCTGGTACTTGATGACCCAGTCGATCTCCCGCGCGATGGCGTCGAGGTTCCCTGCCCCGACCGCGTCCAGAACCCGCTCCCACAGCCCGAGGACGCGCCTGCTGACCGCGTCCGCGCCACGGCTGTCGGCGAAGTCCTTCGCCCTGGCCAGGTACTCGCGCTGGATGTCGAGCGCGCTCATCTGGCGGCCGCGGGCCAGCCGGACCAGGCTGCGCCCGGTGATGTCGCGGCTGACCTCGCCGATGGCCTGGACCGGGTTGTCCAAGGTCATGTCCGGTAGCACGGTGCCCGCCTCGGCCATCCGCAGCACCAGGTCGGTGGCGCCCGCCCTGAGCAGCGTGGTGGTCTCGCTCATGGCGGGATCGCTGACGGTCACCCGCAGCCGCCGGAACCCCGCGGTGGCGCGCGCAGGCTACCCGCTGAGGCCCCGGAGGCCGACATACTCGCAGGTCCTCGCTTGCGCCGGTGATCTCCTCCAGGCCGACCTCCAGCATGGCCGCGGCCAGCGACCGCTCCCAGCGCGGGCTCCACGCGAAGTCGACCAGGTCCCGCTTCAGGTCCGCGCTGCGCTCGATGAGGACCGCGAGACTCCTCACCGCGACGGCCGTTCACTCCGGCTCCCGGCCGCGTGCGGCCAGCCGCCGGTTGACCTCTTTTATACCGAACGGTGCGGGTTCCTCGGCCAGTCGGTGACACTTTCCCACGCGTAACAGACGCTACACAGCCTACGATCCAGGCAAGGAGGTCCCGGTCTCGAGCAGGGTCTTCAGGCTGGCCAGGACGGCAGGCCAGCCGGCAGAGATGCCCTGGAGAACGTTGCTACCAGGCTCGAAGCCATAGTGGACGACCGTGAGCTTCACCACGCCGTGCCCGATGTCCTCGATGTCGAAGGCGACCTTGGAGCGGGGCTCGGCCCGCCAGGCGTCAGCGGTGGCGTCGTCCATGCCGACCTGGGTGGCCCACTCGGGCGTGAACGTGTGCCAGGTGTACGCCAGCCGACGGTAGGGATCGGACTCGAGGATCAGCTGTTCGGGGTCGCTCACGACGAGCCCGACCGCCTCGTGCGCCAAGTCGTACGTCGAGCCCTTCTTCCAGTCCGACCGGAAGGTCTTCTCACCAGCCCTTTGGTGCCGCCAGTAGCGTTTCGTGACGGCGGGGTCGGTGAGGCCCTGCCAGACTCGCTCGGGCATGGCGCGAATGTAGGTCGTGTAGGTAAAGCTCGTCATCTGGTCGATGCGTGCGGCCATTGCCTTGTCTCCAGTTCTCGGGTTGCCAGGTTGAGAGTGGTGCCAGCCCAGTACGCAACCAATGGTTGCACATCTCTTCCAGATGTGCAACAGAAGGTTGCGCGTCCAGGGGCCGGCGCGTGCTGGATCAACTGCAAGTATTGGTTGCACGTCTGGCTCCGACATGCTACCTTTGGTTGCAGTTCGAGAGCGGAAGTCAGCGATGACCGACATGCGACGCCGCGTGGCGACACCCACGGCCGGCGACATGCGCAGACGCGCATAGGAAGGGAGCGAAGACTGATGGCAGACCTGGTGATTGAGCGGGAGGTGCTGATCGAGGCACCGGCGGAGGTGGTGTGGCGCACCATCACCGAGCCTGATCAGATGAGCCAGTGGTTCGCCGACCGGGTGGAACTGGTCGTGGAACCGGGCGCTCATGGCTACATGCAGTTCGGGGACCAGGGCGGCCCGGTCGTCGTGGAGGCGGTCGATCCGCCGGCTCGCTTTTCGTTCCGCTGGAACCATCCCCGCGGGGAGGAACCGGTGGCCGGCAACTCGATGCTCGTCGAGTTCACGCTGACGCCGGAGGGCCACGAGCGGACCCGTCTCCGGGTGTCCGAAAGCGGCCACGAGCTGCGCGACTGGCCCGACGCGGAAAAGCAGCGTTATGCCGACGAGCACCAGGGCGGCTGGGCTGAGTACCTGGACCGTCTCGTCAGCGTGCTCGCGAAGCGCCGGTCGGGATGACGGCGCAGGCCGATGACGAATTGTGGTCGGCCATCGCCGACCCGTCTCGTCGCCGGGTTCTTGACCTCCTCGTCAACCATGGTGAGGTCAGCGCCAGCTGGCTGGCTGGCCACGTGCCTTTCTCCCGCCAGGCGGTCTCCAAGCATCTGGCCGTACTCGAACAGGCCGGGTTGGTCAGCCGCCGCAAGCAGGGCCGCGAGGTTCTCTACCAG
>Ga0209656_10001853_pt1 | contig 13795 bp, 8 predicted proteins | sample BogFormECP12_OM2_FD_188239 | JGI IMG/M metagenome (GOLD analysis project Ga0209656, IMG submission 188239) | Bog forest soil microbial communities from Calvert Island, British Columbia, Canada - ECP12_OM2 (SPAdes) (version 2) | ecosystem: Environmental > Aquatic > Freshwater > Wetlands > Bog ... | reverse complement strand
AGACATCGAGATGGGCGGAAAGCAGATTAAAAAGCGTCAGGCCGTCATGGCGGTCATGGCTGCGGCCAATCGTGACCCTGAGCGATTCCCCGATCCGGACCGGCTGGACATCACACGCCAGGATAATCGTCACGTCGCTTTCGGCTGGGGCGCGCATTTCTGTTTTGGAGCGCCCCTGGCTCGGATAGAGGGCCAGATCGCCTTCGAGGAGATGCTTCGCTTTTTCCCCAATTGGTCCCTGAAGCCCGGCCCCCTGGTCTGGCGGACCAACCTGGGCCTGCGCGGCCTGACTTCATTGCCGATCAGCTTCTCGTCTGCTTCGCCGGCAGACGATGCGGTTGCCCGGAACGAGGAAAAGTAAAATCAATCCCTAAAATTGAGATATAGCGAGCAAGACCAAAATACGTACGCAAGCAAGCGCTTAAACCGGCCCATTTTCCGAAAGGAATTTCTGCATGGATAAATTGAACAAAAGAATCGCCAATCTTTCCCCTGCCAAGCGCGCATTCCTGGACCAGAGGCTGCATGGGCTTGGGAATAAGGCCGTTATTCCCAGAAAGACCAAGCAAGAGCTGGCGCCGCTAGCCTTTCGCTCGGATGGGGAGGGAACGCCTTTGTTCCTTTTCCACTATCTCACGCCTTCACAAGTTCTGGCCAAGCATCTCGGTTCGGGACGCCCCGTGTTTGGAATCGATAGCGCCTTTGAAGAAGAACTGTATTTATGGGAGGAATCCGGGCGGATCGCGGTTTCGGTGGAAGAACTGGCGGGGCGCTGTCGGGCCGAATTACAAAACGCGCAGCCCCGAGGCCCCTATTACCTGGCGGGCTTTTGCTTCGGAGGAGTCCTGGCATTTGAGGTTGCCAAGCAGCTGACAAAACAAAGTGATCGCGTTGCTTTTCTGGGCTTACTGGATTCTTTCTACCTTCCGGGAATCAACGCCATGTCCGTGCCTTGGTTGACAACCGGCCCCGCCGAGGATCGGACGTCGGACATGACGCAGCCGGAGAAGGAGTTTTCACGTCGAGTCGCCTTCATGCGAGAGCTTGTAAGGCCCTACAAGAGCGAGCCTTATCCGGGCGGAGCGGTATTATTTCGCGCCATGGCAAATCGAGATCCTTCTGATTTTGGTGCCAATGGGTGGAATGAAGTGCTCGCCGAGGGCGTGCAACTCGAAGATTGTCAAAGTACTCGCATGGGGCTTTTTGAGCAGCCATTTGTAGTTGAGTTGGCGGCAAGGTTGGCGGAACGTCTTTCCAAGGTTGATGCAGGGCTTGGCGCGACTGGCAAGGCGGATCGGGCGGTTCTGCCAGCACCAACCCAGGAAAGTGGCCCGGAATTAGAGAAGGCCATTGTTGCCCCGCGAACATCCGTTGAGAAGGTATTGGGCGACATCTGGTCCCAAGTGCTGCGGATCCAGCAGGTCGGCGTCCACACCAAATTCTTCGAACTAGGCGGAGACTCGATTCTTAGCATCCAGGTCATCGCCAAGGCCAACAAAGCCGGATTGCGGCTGACGCTGAAGCAGATCTTTCAGCACCAGACGATCGCGGAGTTGGCGTTAGTGGCAGAGGCAGTCAAGCATGACCGCTTTGAGCAGGGGTTGGTTACCGGCGAAGTGCCGCTGACTCCGATTCAGCAATGGTTCTTTGAGCAAGACTACGCCGGCCACCACCATTGGAATCAGGCAAAGCTGTTGGAATTTCGACAGGATCTTGAACCAGAGTTGCTGGAGAGGGCGATTCAACAGTTGGTGGTTCACCATGACGCACTACGGCTGCGTTTCGTGCGAGGGGATTCGGGGTGGAGGCAGTTCAACGCTGGTGCTGAAGAGGCTGTGAAGCTGACGCTGGTGGATTTGACGGGGACGCCCGAGGGGGAACAGCCGGTCGTGACGGAAAGCACGGCTGCTGGGCTGCAAGCTAGTCTGAACCTGCCGCAAGGGCCAGTAGTGCGGGCGGCCCTGTTCGAGCTGGACCCAGGGCGGCCCAGACGTTTGTTGTTCGTGATCCATCACCTTGCAGTGGACGGCGTTTCCTGGAGAATTCTATTGGAGGACTTGCAGATCGTTTGCCAGCAACTCCAGAGTGGTGGGACTGTTAAGATGCCCGCCAAAACAACTTCGTTCAGAAATTGGGCGCAACAATTGGCGGAACATAGGCACTCTGCCGCGCTTGAGAGGGAAAATGACTACTGGCTGGCCGTGTCGTCCACAGAAAGCGGGCCAATACCGGTGGACTTTAGAGGAGGCCGGAACACCGAGGCGTCGGCCCGCACCTTGTCGGTGGAGCTGGATGCCGAAGAGACTCGAGCGCTGCTGCAGCAAGTTCCACAAGCCTACAATACCCAGATCAATGACGTTCTGCTGTCCGCCTTAGGCCTCACGTTGACATCCTGGATTGGACAGCCCAGCGTGCGGATCAACCTCGAAGGCCATGGACGCGAAGATCTCTTCGAAGGAGTGGACTTATCGCGTACGGTGGGCTGGTTTACAACGATTTTCCCGGTGAACCTGGATTTGCGTGGGATGGTCGGACCTGGCGATGTGTTGAAATCGATCAAGGAACAACTCCGCCGCATCCCGCAGCACGGGATTGGCTATGGGATGCTGCGATATCTCGGCGGCGACGAACCTGTCACGGCGCAACTGCGGGCTTTGGTGCAGCCGGAAGTCATCTTCAATTATCTCGGGCAGTTTGACCAGACGGCTCCGGCATCTCAGTTCGTCGTGTTAGAGGAATCGATAGGACCGGTCCATAGTCCACTGGCGCGGCGGAGCCATCTGCTGGGGATCAATAGTCTGGTGGCTGACGGCCGGTTGAGAGTGAATTGGGGCTATAGCGAAGCGGTGCATCGGCGCAGCACGATCGAACGGGTGGCACAGAGCTTTATGGAGGCGTTGCGTTCGCTCATCCACCACTGCACATCGCCAAGCGCTGGCGGTTATACGCCCTCGGATTTCGTCGGGACAGGCTTGGATCAGGTGGAGTTGGATCATCTGATCTCCCAACTCAGCGAGCCAGAGGTATAGATCACCATGAGCAAGCAAGACAAGAACATCGAGAGCATCTATCCGTTGTCGCCGATGCAGCAGGGGTTGCTGTTCCATACTCTATTGGCGCCGAAGTCCGGGGTTTATTTCGAGCAAATCCTCTACACGCTGACCGGAAACCTTCAGGAGGCTGCGTTCCGACTTGCCTGGCAACAGGCGGTGGACAGGCACGAAGTGCTGCGGACTTTGTTTGTTTGGGAAGGACAGAAGAAACCTTTGCAGGTTGTCCGCCGTCGAGTCGCACTGCCTTGGGAGCAACTCGATTGGCGTGGGCTTTCAGGTGACGAACAGACCGTGAAACTGGCGGCGTTCTTGCAAACCGACCGCCAGCGCGGCTGCGATCTTACCCAGGCCCCTCTGATGCGACTGGCGTTGATTCGGATGGATGAAACCGGCTATGAGCTGATCTGGAGCCATCATCATTTGCTGATGGACGGTTGGTCATCCTTCCTGATCCTCAAGGACGTCATGGCGATTTACCAGGCCCTCAAGGAAGGGCGGAATTGTCGCCTGGGACCCTTGCGTCCCTACCGCGATTTTGTCGATTGGCTGCAAAAATATGAACAATCGAAAGCGGAGAGTTATTGGCGCGCGGCTCTCAAGGGTTTCACTGTGCCAACACCTTTGTTGGGTAGTAAAGCGGAGGCGGGTCATGCAGGTGGGGACTATGTGGCCGCTCAACAACTATTCCACTTTTCTTCCTCGTTGATGGACGCGATGAAATTGTTCGCGAAACGACACGATCTGACCCTAAGCACGCTGGTCCACGCGGCATGGGCGATGATGTTGAGTCGTTATAGCGGCGAGCATGACATCGTGTTTGGATCGACCGGTTCGGGGCGTTCAGCCGAGTTGGAAGGCATTGATTCCATGGTGGGGTTGTTCCTCAATACGTTGCCGGTGCGAGCTCAGTTTTCGCCCCAAGATTCGGTGCTGGCTTGGTTGAGGGATTTCCAAAGTCATTTGGCGGAATTGAGGCAGTACGAACACAGTCCACTGGTGGACGTGCAGGGCTGGAGCGAGGTGGACCGCGAGCACCCATTGTTCGAGTCGATCATGGTGTTTGAGAACTACGCGGTGGACACTGCGGCTTTGGAGCAGGATGGGACCTTGCAGATTTCTAATGTGCGGGTTCTCGGACCTACCAACTATCCTTTGACCGCCATATTCGTGCCGGGAAAAGATTTGTACGTCAGGGTCAGTTACGATTCCCGCCGGTTTGACGCGGCGGCCATCTCCCAAATGTTAGGGCATCTTAACGCTTTATTGGAAGGAATTCTTTCCAATCCTGACCAGCAGCTGTCGGATTTGTCCATGCTTTCCGAAGGTGAGCGTCACCAGCTATTGGTTGAGTGGAACGCCACGGCCAGTGACTATCCCGAGAACCGGTGCGTCCACGAACTCGTTGAAGAGCAAGCCAAGCATGCGCCCGAGGCCGTTGCGGCTGTCTTCGAGAGCACGCAACTGACCTATCGCCAGCTCAATGACCGAGCCAACCAGTTGGCGCACCATCTGCAAAAGTTGGGCGTCGGACCGGATACGCTGGTGGGCATCTGTTTAGAGCGTTCGTTGGAAGTGGTGGTGTGTTTGTTAGGCATCCTCAAAGCTGGGGGCGCTTACCTACCGTTGGACCCAGGTTACCCTAAGGAGCGGCTGGCATTCATGGTACATGACTCGGGCGCAGCTGTGCTTTTGACCCATCAAGGGCTGCGCGACCAACTACAGGTTGAAAATCCAAATTGCCAGATTCTTTGTCTGGATGCCGATTGGGGAACGATTGCCAGGTCCCCGACCCGGAATCCAATAAGCGGCGTGAGCCCTGAAAACCTGGCTTATGTTATTTACACTTCAGGCTCGACAGGCCGCCCTAAGGGGGTCGAGATAGAACATCGCGCACTCACAAATTTTTTGTGCTCGATGGCGCAGGAGCCTGGCCTCAGCGAGACTGGCGTGTTGCTGGCGGTGACGACTTTGGCGTTCGATATCGCGGGCTTGGAATTATTCTTGCCATTGATAACTGGAGCGCGGATTGAGTTGGCAAGCCGTGAGATGGCACAGGATGGCGCGGCGTTAGCGCGCACTCTCTCCAGCTCAGGTGCGACAACAATGCAGGCGACACCGGCGACCTGGCGATTATTATTTGAATCGGGATGGAAGGGAGATCGGCGCCTGAGGGCCCTCTGTGGAGGAGAAGCGATGGACCGGGACTTGGCGGCACGCCTGGTATTTACCTGCGGGTCCGTTTGGAATATGTACGGTCCAACGGAAACGACAATCTGGTCCTCAGTAGCACGAATCGAATCAGATGAAGTGACTATTGGAAGGCCTATTGCCAATACGCAGATGTATGTTCTGGACGGAAACCGCGAGCCGGTACCGCCAGGCGTCACGGGCGAACTGCACATCGGCGGCGTTCAACTCGCCCGTGGGTACCTGGGCAGACCCGAGCTGACCGCCGAAAAATTCGTGCAAAATCCATTCGGCGAAGGACGACTTTATAAAACGGGCGATCTGGCGCGCTATCGATCGGACGGCGCCATTGAATGCCTTGGACGCATCGATAGTCAGGTGAAAATCCGGGGTTTTCGCATTGAACTAGGCGAGATCGAGACCGTTTTGAGGCAGCATCCGAGTGTCCAAGAGAGCATCGTGATTGCTCGCGAAGACATTCCGGGGGAAAAGCGACTAGTGGCATACATAGTGGCGCGGGATCACACGCCGGGTGACGAACGGCTGACGCGGCATGCGATCAGCCGCAACGGTGCCGCCAGTCCCTCGGAATTGCGCGAATTTCTTAAGGTCAATCTGCCGGAGTACATGGTGCCGGCACACTTTGTTTTTCTGGAGAAGCTGCCGCTGACACCCAACGGCAAGATTGACCGCAAGGCCCTGCCCGAGCCGCAGGAGGGTGAACTTTGCCTGGAGCAGTATGTAGCTCCTCGGGATCCGATCGAAGAGATTCTTGCGGGCATCTGGGCGGAGGTGTTGGGACGGGAGCGGGTAGGCATCCACGAGAACTTCTTCGATTTGGGCGGTCACTCGCTACTGGCCACGCAAGTGGTATCGCGGGTGCGGGAGGCCTTCGACCAACGCATCGAGGTCCCGCTACGGACGCTCTTTGAAGCCCCGACAGTTGCTAGCCTCGCGGCACGATTAACTGAAGCCGGGCAGGGAGAGAATGTTCCCCCGCCAATCCGAGCGGTCTCAAGGCAGGAGCCGTTGGCGCTTTCCTTTGCCCAGCAGCGGCTGTGGTTTCTGGACCGGCTGGAAGAGGGCCGAAGTGTTACTTACCAGGTTCCCCTAGCGATCAGGCTTCAGGGTGCCCTGCAAGTGGATGCGCTGGAGCGAGCGTTGAGTGAGATTGTTCGCCGTCACGAGGTGCTGCGGACCATTTTTGGTCCAGGAGAAGAAGGTCCGCTGCAGCTAATCGTGCCGGAGGCCGAAACCGGTCTTAGTCTCATTGATCTGATTGATTGCCCGGAGGGGGAACGTGAGGCGGAGCTGAGGCGACGGCTGAGGGAGGAGGTCTGCGAGCCCTTCGACCTGGCCCGGGGGCCATTGCTGCGCACCAGGCTTTACCGGCTCGGGGAGCAAGAGCATGTGCTCTTCGTCAATATGCACCATATCGTTACTGACGGCTGGTCGATAGGGGTGCTGTTCCGTGAGCTGGGCTTGCTGTATTCTGCGTTCTGCAAGGGCCAACCTTCGCCGCTACCGGAGTTGGCGATTCAGTATGCCGACTACGCGCGTTGGCAGCGTGACTGGCTGCAGGGGGCGGCGCTGGAGCGGCAGCTTGAGTACTGGAAAGAACAGCTAAAGAGCGCTCCGACCCTGCTGGAGCTGCCCACCGATCGGCCGCGTCCCCCGGTACAGACTTTCCGGGGAGGAAAGGTTGCGTTCACTATCCCGAAGGCAGTAGCCGTGGGGCTCAAGGGGGTGGGTCGTGGGGCCGGAGCGACGCCCTTCATGACGCTCTACGGGGCCTTTGCAGTACTTTTGTCGCGCTGGTCAGGGCAAGAGGACCTGGTCATCGGTTCGCCGATAGCCGGTCGGCGCCATGCGGCGCTTGAGCCCTTAATCGGCTTCTTGGTCAACACGCTAGCGCTACGGGCTGACCTGTCTGGGGATCCGAGCTTTTGGGAGCTTCTGGGGCGGATCAAGACAATGACACTGGAGGCCTTTGCTCACCAGGATCTGCCATTCGAGCAGTTGGTCGAGGAGCTTCAGCCGGTGCGCTCGCTAAGCTACACGCCGCTTTTCCAGGCGATGCTGGTATTGCAGAATGCGCCGGTCGAGGCGATCGATCTGGGCGAACTGAAGGCAACGCCGGTGGAGTCGGGCTATGAGGTAGCCAAGTTTGATCTGATGCTTGGCCTCCAAGAGGCGGAAGAGGGACTGCGAGGTAACTTCAACTACAACGCCGATCTCTTCGATGAAGAGACGATCGGGAGCATGGCGGATCAGTTTCAAATGTTGCTGGAAGGGATTGTGGCCGAGCCGGAAGGGCGCATTTCGGAGCTGCCGTTGCTCAGAGCGGCGGAGCGGCACCGGATAGTGGTGGAGTGGAATGCAACGGCCACTGAGTATCCCAAAAACAAGTGCATCCACGAACTTTTCGAAGAGCAGGTGGAGCGCACGCCCGATGCGGTGGCGGTGGTCTTTGAGGAAGAGCAACTGAGCTACCGGGAGCTGAACGAGCGAGCCAACCGATTGGCCCATTATCTGCGAGGGCTGGGCGTGGGTCCGGAGAAGCTGGTGGGCCTCTGCCTTGAGCGCTCGGTGGAGATGATCGTGGGGCTTTTGGGCATTTTGAAGGCGGGTGGGGCGTATGTGCCTCTGGATGCGGAGTATCCAAAAGACCGACTAGCCTACATGCTCGAGAACGCGGGAATCTCCGTGTTGCTGATGCACGAGGCGACACGTGCACGGCTGCCCGATGTGGGGGCGCAGACCGTCAATCTGGATGCGGCCCAAGAAGCAATCGGCAGAGAGCCTGAATATAACCTAGTGGTGGAAATGCGGCCAAGCGCTTCGGCCTATCTGCTTTACACCTCGGGTTCGACGGGCCGTCCGAAGGGCGTATTGATGGAGCATGGGCCTCTGGTGAACCTGATTTGGTGGCAGTGTGCGGCAAGCGTGGTAGGCGTGAGGGATCGAACCCTGCAATTCGCGCCGTTGAGTTTCGATGTTTCGTTTCAGGAGTGTTTTTCGACCTGGTGCTCCGGCGGGACTCTTGTGTTGATTGGAGAGACGCTACGTCACGACTTCGCTGCTCTGTTGAGTTGGCTGCGTGATGCCCGGATACAGCGTCTCTTTCTTCCATTCGTTGCATTGCAACACTTGGCGATGGAGGGTATGCGCGATGAGTCGAGCACGTGGACGCTACGCGAAGTGATCACTGCAGGCGAGCAGTTGCGTACGACGGCGGAAATCCGGACCTACTTTCAACGGCTGGTGGGGTGTCGACTAGTGAATCAGTACGGCCCGACAGAAGCGCACGTGGTGAGCGCGCATACCCTGTCAGGATTGGCGGAGGCGTGGGCAGCCTTACCGCCGATCGGTGTGCCGATTGCTAACACGCGGCTGTATATTCTGGATCGCCGTGGTCAACCGCTTCCAGTTGGCGTTCCGGGCGAGCTACACATTGGTGGGACAAGCCTAGCCCGCGGATACCTGAACTACCCGGAGTTGACGGCGGAAAAGTTCGTTCCAGACCCCTTCAGTGACCTACCGGGGGCACGACTCTACAAGACCGGCGACCTCTGCCGGTGGCTGTCGAATGGGCATATAGAATATCTGGGGCGGATAGATCACCAAGTGAAGATTCGCGGTTTTCGCATTGAACTAGGCGAGATCGAGACCGTTTTGAGGCAGCATCCGAGTGTCCAAGAGAGCATCGTGATTGCTCGCGAAGACATTCCGGGGGACAAGCGACTAGTGGCATACATAGTGGCGCGGGATCACACGCCGGGTGACGAACGGCTGACACGGCATGCGATCAGCCGCAACGGTGCCGCCAGTCCCTCGGAATTGCGCGAATTTCTTAAGGTCAAGCTGCCGGAGTACATGGTGCCGGCGGCCTTTGTCAGGCTGCAGGCCCTGCCGTTGACACCCAACGGCAAGGTGGATCGGAAAGCCCTGCCCAAGCCCGACTTTGAGGCAGTTGCCGATGAATGTAAATTTGTAGCCGCCAGCACGCCAACAGAGATTGTCCTGGCAAGAATTTGGTGCAAGGTGCTCGGCTTGAAACAAGTCGGCATCCACGACAATTTCTTCGAGTTGGGCGGCCACTCGTTGCTGGCTCTGCGAATCTTCTCGGAAATCGAGAAAATGTTCGGAGATCGGCCCCCGTTGGCTACGTTGTTCCAGGCGCCGACAATCGAAAAGCTTGCTACCGTTCTGGATGACCGAAGCTGGAAAGCTAATGCGGCGTTGTCGCCTCTGGTGGCAATCCAGCCGAGCGGGTTGCGGCCACCGTTTTTCGGCGTCCACGGCGGCTATGGCGATGTGATGTTTTACAGCGAACTAGCGAGGCGCCTTGGTAAGGATCAACCGTTTTACGCTCTCCAGGCTGCAGGGCTGAAACTCAACTTGATGAAATACGCCTCGATCGAAGCGATCGCGAGTTACTACCTTCAGGAAATTCGTCAAGTCCAGGCGCACGGTCCCTATTTCTTGGGCGGATATTGCCTCGGGGGCGTTATTGCATTAGAGACGGCGCAGCAACTCCGCGCGGCCGGCGAGGAAGTAGCGTTGTTGGTCCTGTTTGACACCAACAACCCAGCGCGACCGACCCAGCTTTCGACCGTTGGAAAGCGAATCCGGCTGGCGTTAGACGAAAGCTCAAGCTTGCCGCCAAGTGAGAAGTTGCGATATATCGCGCGTCGAATTGCGGCCAGGTTGAAAAGGGACGCCCTCAAGGTGCAGAAGGCGCGCTACGAATTTTTGGAGCTGCTTCACAAGACTCGAAAGCCAGATGGTGAGAACACAGATGGCGGCCTTTTGCCTCTCGAATTGCCGGTCTGGATCACCCTCAAGCGCGCAACGGCAAAGTATAAGCCTCGCGCCTACCCTGGCCGGATTGTTCTCTTTCGCGCGATAGTGCCAGACGGCCATGAATTTTTCGACGACCGCGGCTGGACCGAGGTCGCGGAAGGCGGCCTCGAAATTCACGACATTCCAGCTAAACATGGGACGATGTTTGATCAGCGCCACGCAGCGGTGGGTGCGGAAAAATTGGCCGCGTGCATTCAAGCAGAGCTCAGCAGGTAGAAGTGAGCTAGGTCTCGGCGTTGTAGACGGTGTTGGCGGCGCAGCACTCGGCGTAGCACGCTTCGGCTTTGATCTGTGTGCGGCGGAGGGATGGGAGCTTCATCCCAACGTGTCCGACGTTGAACTCGATGAGCTCTACGCCACGGCGCATTATGCGCTTGCTCCGTTTGCGTATGGCGAGGGCAGCAAACTCAAGCTGATGGAGGCTTGCGGACGCGGAGTTCCCATCCTCACTACCCGGGCCGGCATGACGGGTCTGGCAACGCGTCCCCCCTGCATCCAAGTCAGCGACGAATGGAAGGAGTGGAAACGGATCGTGCAAAGCGGCCCGCCGCCGGCGCAGGCGCTCCGCGAAACCCTGGACTTTGCCGAACAACTCTCATGGTCGCGCCTGGGTGCAAAGCTGGTGCGGCTCGTCGAAGACTCGGCGGTCGTTGAGATATCCTGAAGCCCTGTGGCAATGATTATCCCCCTGGACTTTCAGATAGCGATGGTAACCTTTGTTACCGACCAGATTCTTGCGCTCGACCCCTTCGGGTCGCTGTGCGGTTATTTTTTCATTCCATGCGCCTGTTGAACCTTGCCCCACACTGCTCGATACCTCCGATGGACGGCGCCGACCGCAGGGCGTGGCATCTGCACGAAAGCATGGTTGCCGCTGGCGTTGATGGGCGGTTTATGGGCCGCAAAGTAATCGTGGACCGAGGGGAATTCTCGTCATTGCCTGGCAAAGCGGTGGGTTGGCGGGATAAAAAGGTTGTCACCGCATTATCGGCCCTGCTCGGCGGGCAAGATTATTGGCAATGTAAGATGCTGACGCCCGGTTTTCGTTGGGCGGTGGCCCAGCTTCGCGCGAAAGACTTCCAAGCGGTGATTGTAAATTTTCTTTACAGTGTGCCCTTAATTGATGCATGGCGTGGGGAGCGCCTGCGTCTGCTCATCGAGACTCACAACTACGATCCGGCTCTCTTTGCCGCGCTGGGCAACGCCACCCGCAACCCGCTCCGCCGCCTCCTCTGCCGCCGCGCCGTGCGCACCTCGCTGCGCGCTTTGCACGCGCTGCCGAGGGGGACCACTCTTGTGCATGTTAGCGAGTCGGATTTGGCGGCTTACCGGAGCCTTCGTCCCGACCTCCATCACGCGGTAATCGAGAACGGCTGCCGGTTGGCCCCGCGAGCGACCACGCCCGACTACACAGCGCCAGGCGAAAAGCAGTTGCTTTTTGTGGGAAGCCTATCTGTGCAGATGAACCAGGATGCGCTTGTTTACCTGAGCAAAGTGTTCTGGCCATCGTTGCGTGGAAGCGCTCGCCTGCACGTGGCAGGGTCGAATCCGTCACCTGCGATCACCGCGCTGTGTGCGGCGGAAGGATGGGAGCTTCATCCCAACGTGTCCGACGCTGAACTCGAAGCGCTCTACGCCATGGCGCATTATGCGCTTGCTCCGTTTGCGTATGGCGAGGGCAGCAAGCTCAAGCTGATGGAGGCTTGCGGACGCGGGGTACCCATCCTCACAACCCGGGCCGGCATGACGGGTTTGGCAACGCCTCCCCCCTGCATTTACGTCAGCGACGAATCGAAGGAGTGGAAACGCATCGTGCAAAGCGGCCCGCCGCAGGCGCAGGCGATTCGCGAAACCCTGGACTTTGCCGAACAACTCTCCTGGTCGCGCCTGGGTGCAAAGCTGGTGCGGATCATCGAGGACTCGGCGGTCGTTGAGATATCCTGAAGCCCTGTGGCAAACCGGACCCGCAGACCGAGAACGGCATGTTGGTTCCGGAGTGGATAGAAAAAGCTTTTGTTATTTCCAAAACAGGACAAATAATTTGTAGTTAGAGGTTGCCATCGATTGGTCATGGGATATGGGAATGGCAGAAGAGAGAACTGGAGGTTTCCGACTAAGCTTTGCAGGATTATTGTAAGAAAGTCGGCTCGGTTTCTCTGGAACAAAGCCAGTACATTATTACGCCGCGGCTTGATGATTTGAGCAAGCGACTCGTGCAAAGCAAGTCGAACCTCATTCAGGCCGGGGGGAGCCTACCAGGACTCGCGGATATGAGCACCAATATCGAAGACTTGCCGGCGTGCCCCCAGGTCGCCACCGTTCGGGACGTAGTGCAAATTTCCATCGACGTGATGCGGCACGAAAACGATTCTGTGTTGGTTCGCCAACGGTATCGCGAAAAAAAAGCCAAATATGCTGTAGCCGCCGCCTCGCCGTACGGCCTTAAGCAACAAGCGCCCACAAACGCGCCCAGGGTGCGCACTCGCATTCAGGAAAACATATGTTGAAACAACTGCTCCATGCTTGCCTTTGGTCGAAAAGACATTTGAGTGGTCATTATAAGGTCCCAGAGTTGGAGTATCTTCGACGGTTTATTTCCGAAAATGGCATATCGGTGGATATTGGCGCGCACGCAGGGGCTTGGCTGTTTCCTTTAGCCAAGTTATCAAATAAAGGACATGTTTACGGATTCGAAGCTCTTCCGTATTACGCACAGGTCCTTAGATTGACGGCGAAGTTGGTGGGACCAAAGAATCTTACGGTTGTAAACTGTGCCGTGACCGAAGGAGGCCACACTCTAGAAAAACTTGTCTGGAAAGATACTTCGGGTAAACGGTTGACTGGCTTTACGCATCTTGCGGGAGCTTCTGAGACCAATCAGCGTTGCGTTCATGTACCCACCGTCACCCTCGATGAGTATTTTAAAGAGGAACGAAGAAAAATTCAATTCATCAAATGTGACGTCGAAGGTGCTGAAGCTAGGGTTTTCCGTGGTGCGCAAATGACTTTGCAACGTCACCGCCCAGTTATTTATACGGAACTCGTAGACTCTTATCTGTCACGTTATGGCCACAGCCTTGTTGATGTTTTCTCACTGTTTGGTAAACTTAATTACCTGCCATTTCGATTTTGTCATGGAATGAAGATACTGCCAGTGGATGGGCCGCGCGGTCATCAGGGAAACGATATCCTATTCATTCCAAATGAATATAGGTCTTAGCAAGATGGTTAAATGCGAGTAGGGACAGGCCAAATATCCGAGAAGTCGTGTCGTTTCCACTACACTTTTGTGTTTTGTTCTGTATGGTATGTTGCAGACCCATGAGTTTCCCGCGCGTCAAGGCTGAGTCAGAGTTTTTACCACTGCGTTTCCAGGGTGGTCGACCGTCGATTCATTTTCCAGACTTCTGGCCACGGTTCGGCTGAGGCAGAAGGATTTATGCGACTAATGCAACGGCTGGAGGCCTTTAGCGGCGTGCGGGTTTTGACCTATGCTCTGATGTCTAATCACTTCCATCTGACCTGTCTCTCTTTTTCTTTCTGAGACCGTTTTGAGGCAGCATCCGAGTATCCAAGAGAGCATAGTGATTGCTGAGATGAATCTTGCTAGTTAATGGCGATTTTTTCTGGCAAATCTAGGGAATCGAAGGGGGTGCCTAACGGAAGAGTTGGCGCGCGGCAGGGCCGCC
>Ga0209656_10001852_pt1 | contig 13810 bp, 14 predicted proteins | sample BogFormECP12_OM2_FD_188239 | JGI IMG/M metagenome (GOLD analysis project Ga0209656, IMG submission 188239) | Bog forest soil microbial communities from Calvert Island, British Columbia, Canada - ECP12_OM2 (SPAdes) (version 2) | ecosystem: Environmental > Aquatic > Freshwater > Wetlands > Bog ... | reverse complement strand
ATACCGCACCGATCCATGGTTTTCGAGATGCCGCGGATTATTGGATGAAGTCAAGTGCGCAGCATTATCTGGATCGAATAACAGTTCCGACTCTGCTTATTAACGCCTGCAATGATCCCTTTCTCACCTCGGAATGCTTTCCCTTTGCGGAAGCAGCTCGTAATCCTTCTCTGTTCTTCGAAGCGCCGGAATCGGGAGGCCACGTAGGATTTATTGATCTGGTCCACGGAGTTGAACCCTGGTCCGAACGGCGCGTCGTTGAGTTTCTAGCGAGGTCCGTGCTTACGGTTTAAAATTCGTGCCTGCTGAGACATATTAAACTCCCAAAATTGGCAGAAATTAACTTACGTCACCAAAAAAACAAAAAACCAGATGGCTGAGCCAGGAACGCTCGCCCATTTCGAATCCGTAACCGCAGGATTTGTGGGTGCGGGAATCACTTCCCTTTAGCCTGAAAACCGAAGAGAAGAGGTAAACCGCAGATTGCACAGATTTCACAGATGACTGAAGCCAAGGGGCTTGAGGCTGATCGTCGCAAGAATTCACCGCAACAAAAATGTTGGCGTGAGAGAGCGTGTTCCCTTCTCATCTGATCTGCGCAATCTGCGCAATCTGCGGTTTTAATTTCGGAATTTAGGTTAGAAGATCAACTCACAATCGGATTAAGATCACAAACATTATGGGAGATTACAAAGGTCGCGTGAACACGAGGCGACGTAAAAGGCGTTTTGCTAAGGACCAGCGGATAAAGGCACTTGCTGCCACTAAAATGGGCACCACTCCTCCTCCAGGTGTCGCCGAGCAGATCAAGGCTTAACGGGATTCACGTTGATTGGCGTTCGGGCGCCGGATCGCGCGGAGCGCGTCCCTACCATTATAGCGTGTTTGAGGACGATCCTTGAAGGCGCCATCAACGAAAGGGAGCGTCGCTAACAGTGCTTTGTTCTAGAGCTGGCCGCGGCTAAATGGCGCCACCCGCCGGGGCAGCCGGATCGAGCTCGTTGCGGCACGAATTTCGTTGCGTAGCTCGGTGAGCATTGATCGAGTGACTTCGAGCTGTTCGGCCTTGCGCTGTTTCCACTGCTGCGCGGCTGTCTGCAGACGGTGGTAGGCGCTCCGCATGAAAGCGGAGGCGGCATCGGTGAGTCCCGGGCTGGCGAGCTCCGTCTCGAGTTGTCGCTGCACCTCGGCTAGCTCTGTGAGGATAATTTTCTCCGTAGGAACGCGGCGGAGATTCCTGACAAGGCCGAGCTTTGAAAGGGTCCAGATTATCCACTTCGTGGGGTCGATCTGCCATGGCTTTACGCCGTTGCGGTAGTCGTGCTGAAACTCGTGATGATAATTATGGTAGCCCTCGCCGAAGGTAACGATCGCCATAAGCCACGAGTCGCGGGCGCTGCATCTGGATGAATACGGGCGCTTGCCTATATAGTGGCAGAGCGAATTGATGCAAAAGGTGCAGTGCTGAAGAACGACGACGCGTGCCACGCCCGCAATGAGAAATGCACCGAGGGCCGAGACCCAGCCGCCCCAGAGAAACCCGAGGGTAGTCGGAAACACGAAGGCGACAGATACGGCGATCCAGTGGATGTAGCGATGCTGCCACCTGATGAGGGGATCCTTCTGCAGGTCAGCCACGTTGTCGAAAGGCGGCAACGGCTTGAGCTTGAACATTAGCCAGCCCATGTGGGCGTAAAAGAACCCCTTGGAGATGCAGTAAGGGTCTTCATCGTGATCGACATGCTTATGGTGGGTACGGTGCTCGCAGGCCCAGAGGAGTACCGAGTTTTCAAAGGCGCCAGCGCCGAAGATCAACGTGAGCAGCCGCACGACGGGGTGCGCCTGGAAAGTGAGGTGCGAATAGAGTCTATGATAGCCAAGTGTTATAGAAAATCCGCACGCGCAGAACATTACAAAGAAGAGTGCTATCTGGAACCAATCGATTCCGAAAAGCCAGATATAAACGGGCACCGCCGTGAACGAGAGAAACAAGGTGCCGATAAGAAACGAGCTGGTGGGCCAACTGACTTTCTGGAAAGGGATTCGTGAGAACATAATTGTAACTTGAAGGTCGGGTATCGCCTGAAGCGGGAGAACTGCGACGAGCGAAGCGCCGGGATTTTATTTAGTGTGGAGACCGGCTATTTTCTTTCCGCATAACAGGCAGGGGAGCATCGCCCATCTTCATTGATTTCTCCCATACTCTTCTCGATGGGTTCGGATTGCTTTCGAGTATGGCAAAGATCGAGAGCAAAAACGCTGCACTCGAGAACTCAAGAACTCAAGCACTCAAGAATGCTGCACGGACCTCGGCGCGAGAAGGTCCTTCTTGAGTTCTTGAGTTCTTGAGTTCATTTATTTGACAGCTTTCTAGCCGCAATGAACTCGTCGCTTCGGCTTTCGCGGTGATTTTTGCGGGCTATGCAACGGTTGCGTCAGGATGCGCCTTGAGGAAGCGGTCCAGAGCCTCGTCCAGTGAGGCCCAGTCGACCCTTTGCGCGAGAATATGGTAGATGAGGTGTAAAAAAATGTTGCGGTGCCAGCAATAATTGTTCAGCGGAATGAGCTTATGTCCGACCTCAATTTTTACCTCATAAGACGATCGCCCGCTCACAACGGCCGAAAAACCGCGCGATAGGGCTAGATCGACCACGGCTTCCCATAACCGAAAAAAAAGCATCCATTCCTTCGGGCGGCTGTAATCTATACCGATAAACATATTTACCAGGCGTTCGCCCAGGTCGAAGCACTGCATGAATGCGATCATTTCGCCCGTGATCTCCTCCCGGAGGATGATAAAAAGCGTGGCCGGCTTTTCAGCAATGGCTTCAAAAAATTTACGGCTGAGCCTCTCAAATTTCGTTGCCGACTTTTCATAGGTCTGCCAGAACAAGCCAAAGATGTCATCAAGCGTCTTTGCGTCCGGACGTTGGACGATTTCCACGCCGAGCGCAACTTGCTCTCTACTGCGTTTCAGTTTCGTTTTCAGCTTACGCCGCCTCGTTCCCTTCAAGGCTGCGAAATAATCCTCTTTGCTGGGTGACGGAAATTCGACGACCGTGTTTGGGAGACTAATAACGCGAAAGAGCCTCCGCTGCCGCGAGAGCCAGTTGAAATCGCCTACCGAGCTCTCAGGAAAGTCCTTCCAAACGATGAGAGGAGCACGAAGCTCATTTGCCTTCGTTTCCAGGGCAAGCTGCAGAGAAAGAAGCGCGTCACGTCGATTAACATGGGGAATAAGACCTACTCTGCCTTCATCGAGGATGGGAGAGCCGACAAATAAGGTCCGCTGGCTTAAGACCGAAGGGATGAGCTTTCCGACGAGCCGCAATATCCGCAAAAACTGCTGTGGCGCAACCTGGTCGACGGGCACGTCCATAAAGAAAGCGGGCGCTATTCCGACCGGTGAACCGAAGTGATTTATCAAAGCATAAAGAAAGGTGAACTGGTCTTCGATGCCGGATTGATCGAGAGCTTCGTACCACCAACGGCCCTCGGCCGGAGGTTGAAAGCAGGCCTCCCATAGGCCGATTGGGATTTGCGAGGCTGTCTCTAAGAACTCAACCTGAAAGCCGTTCACTCTCATGTGCGCGCCACCACCAGGCCGACGCCGATAAAAATCAGGCATACGCCAATCCAGCGCATTCTCGTCACTTTTTCGCGAAGAAGACATTGGGACATGAGAGTAATCGAAATCAGGCTGAGGCTGCTGATAGCGTAAGCGGCACCGACGTCAAGTAACAGCAAGGCGTTGGTGTATATCAATGATTCAACGACCAGAATCACGACGCCGAACGAAATCCAAAGATACCAACGCACGGCGCCCAGAACGGATTTTTTCAAAAACACTTGGCCAACGCCTTCAAGCAACGTGCAGATTACTACGAGGAGCACCCCGATGCTGGTTTGGCTCATCAAACGTCGCTTTCCTGGGTTTGGGTGAGATGCTCTGTCTGACTGATGAACCAAACGCCGACAAGCACGAACATGATACCCGCTATCTGAAGTACATCGGCCGCTTCCTTTAGATAAAGGACGGATAAGAAAAAAACTGAAACGTAGCTTAGCGACGTGACGGGTTGCGCATAACTCAAGTCTGCGTCGCCGAGGATCATCAACCAATTAAAAAATTGGCAACCCATCAAAAATATGACAAATACGAAACGAGGATTTTGCAAGATTGCCTGAACATTAAGCCAAGGTGATCCATCGTGAGGCAAAGTCAGAACCGCAGACTTCCAAACAAGTTGTAAAGCTGTATCGATGAGGATCGCGATGAACAACCCCACCGCCAGCCTTGCGGGAAATTTCCTCTTTATGCGTACAGCGTTATTGCCAGTCACTGTTTGGCTTTTGAACAACATTGCAGGCGAAAACTTAACTCGTTGACGTCCCTTTTCCATTCTGTGCCTTTATACACTATTCGTTCTAGGCCGCAAATCTGACCCGCTATACGCATCCACACGCTTATTGCAGGCTAATTTCATTAATTTCTTCATGAATGAATCCTATTTCGTGGATACGCACAAACGTCGGTCGGCTGATGAGCCTCAAAGACCAGCCGCATGCGATCGCGGTGGGCATGGCGGTCGGGATGTTTTTCGGTCTAATCCCGCTGTGGGGGGTAAAGACTCTGCTGGCGATCGGCGTGACGCGGCTGCTGCGAGGTAACATTGTGGCAGCCGCGATCGCCGTGACGTTGCACGACATAGTCCTGCCTCTGGTGCCCTTGCTGCTTCGCTGGGAATACGATGTAGGCTACTGGCTTTTAAGCCATCCCCATGCACTGCCACCGAGGCTGCACATGTCTCATCAAAACCCGGCGATCTGGTTCCACTGGTCGACGTTCTTCACGATAGGCCGGCCGTTGCTGCTTGGATCGTTCGTGATCGCGGCGCCCGTTTCCATCGTGACCTATTATCTCACACTGGCGTTGGTCAAACGATGGCGACGAAACCGCACTTCGTCGCCTGGCGGCTGAGCGCTGTAAGCGAAGGCGCGCCAGCCTTTGCCTTTCTCGTCAGCGAAGGCTCCAGCCGCCCGTCCGCGATGTGACCCTGGCAACCCGAGAGTATGCCAGAGAGCAAACCGTCGTGGATCTGATCGGGGAACAGGTGGCCCGGCGACCCGAAGCGAAAGAGGTGCAGAGCGCGGCCTCTGTTTGCTGAAATGCGATCCTGCCAAGGTTGTATCTTTCGACCATTCTTCAGAGGACCTCAGCGAAGACGAGCTTTCCGTTCTGCTTCTGAAGAAGCTGGAGCAGATAAAATGAATTCTCTTCCCCCGTCTCTCCAGGCTAGCCTGCCATGAGCTCGTTGATTCTTAAGCCCAAATTCCGAATTTCAGGATTCGTCCTCGTCATGGTCACCGGTAGGATCTCGCTGGCAGTGAAGAACTTGCAAGATTTCGAATTTTGACGGCTGTAGGTCAAGCCGCGATAGTGTCCATGTCGCACCCAAAAAAGCCACGGCTTTCCTGGATACTCGTCGTCGTCCTCGTCCTCGAGATTCCCGATCGCAATCAGGCTAACAGAACAAATTAGTTGCAGGATATCGGCCTTTATGCGGTCACGGAATCCCGATGCCCCGAGGACGAGGACGAGGTAGTTAGTGCGATACGTTTATGTCGGCGCCCGCCGTGGCAGCGACATCGCCCTCACCGAGTTTCCGCTTGAACAGTTCGAGCGCCATTCCATAAACGATTCGAGCCGCCGCGGCATCGTAACGGGCGCCTTCATCACGCATAAAGGCATGCGCACCGTTGAATTCGTGCCAGCTAAAATTCGTATTCGCATCGGCCAATGCATTGTAAATAACGGCTCTTCCTTCGCGCGGCACATGCGGATCCTGTCTGCCAAAAACAATCTGCAACTCGCCCTTGATATCCGGAATGCGGTCGAGCGAGTTATCGTTGAGTCCCTTTCCGAGACTTCGTTTGTGAATGTCGGTCGGATAACAGCAGGTTGCAGCAAGCACTTCAGGATTCATTGCTGCCCGAAACGCAAGATGACCCCCGATGCAAAAACCGATTGCACCAAGCTTACCGGTGCATTTTGGGTGCGTCTTCAAGTAATTGAGTGTCACCCGCGCGTCATCGTCGTAGCTGGACAATTCTTTGGATATTTTATCGGCATTACCGCGATCCGCGCCGGCTTGATCGTACGGCAGCACGGTACCGGGCTCTTCGAACTCGTGAAAAATCTCGGGCACAGCGACGAGGAAACCGTGACCCGCCAGTAGAGCCGCGGCTCGCCGGATGGGGCCGGTTACCTGGAATATTTCAGAAAACAGTACCAACCCTGGGTAACGGCCTTCCGCGACGGGACGTAAAATGTACGTTCTCATCGCGCCGAGTGATGTTTGGAGTTCGATCGATTCGTCGTCTTTGATGGTCATAGCAGAGGGATAGCAGAGCGCGATAACTCTCTGATTCGTCGGTGTCAACGGGAAAGCGCGTGAAGTGGGCTACTGTGTGATATACGGGACGTCCACAATTTCTCGCAGCGCCCGCAGGTCGTTACGCCAATCTTCGCAGAGCGCCACCGGGGCATGGCAGGAGCCGAACATATGCTCCCAGAAATGCGGAAACAGCTTGCGGGAACCCTGAGCGTCGATGATGGTTTGTTCTTCCATAGCGGCCTCGCAGAGCTGGACGAGTTGTGGGCGTTCGGTCATCATAGACATGCATGAACATCCCGACGTCGTTGCCTGGATTGCCACTCCGTCTGGCACTCGTCGCAGCTGTTCTCAGTGTCGGCATCTTAAGCGGCTTTGCTGCAGAATCAAAGTTGTACGTCTTGTGGGATACGATCTCGCCGGATGGCAACTATGCGATGGCATGCTCAACAACAGGCGCAGCGACTCTTGATGAAATGCCTCTTCCTGACGAGACCGAGGAGAATCCGGTCTCGAATTATGTCATTCAGGTCGCCTCACGAAAAATCGTGCTGACGATACCCGGAGGTCACTACTGGAGATTGTATGGAGGAGGTCAACCAAATCATTTCTCACTAGAGACGGTCTGGTCAGAAAACAGTCATTCAAATGCTGGCAATTTACGACTCCCGATGGTCCACGATCGCGGTATTCCTCGTTGACGTCTCATCCCCACGGGTTTATAACTCCGTTGAGGCAGCGAACCGTTTGATCAGCTTCACGAGCGAGTCGATTCGCATTTGCTCGAATGCCATCGATCGAGCGTCGGGAAACGCGGCTGAGGCCAAATCAGTCAGCGTGCGGCCCGGCGGCAATTCCACAAAAAGACGAATGCCCCGTTCGTAAGCAACCGTGACAGCGTCGTGCCAACGGACGGCGTATTCGATGTTGGTAGCCAGGTCTTCACGAATTCCTTCGGGATCGCGCAAGGCACGAGCGCGCCGATTGCTAATATAGATCGCATCGGGTGTTTTCATCTCAATCTTCGCGATGCGGCGGGTTAATTCATCGGCGACGGTTTTCAGTAAGGCACAATGAGAAGGGACGCTCACCTGCAAACGTTTGGCGGTGCGTGCGCCTTCGTTTTTGGCTCGATCAAGCACGGCATTCATCCCGGCGTAGGATCCCGCAATTACGATCCGTGTTGGTGCATTGAGGTTGGCCAGAAAAACCGGAGCGTCGGGCTTATTGATTTCGCTTACAATTTTGGAAAGCTGCTGTTCGTTCAGTCCGACAACCACAGATAATCCATATCCGCGGGGGTATGCCTTTTCCATCAATTCGGCTCGCAACTTGACGAGGGGCAAGGCGTCTTCGAAGGCGAGCGCTTCAGCTGCAACTGCGGCAGCGAAGGCGCCAACCGAGAGACCGGCAACGAGGTCGAATTTTATTCCTTCGGCCTGCAAAGCCCGTGTCGAGGCAACTGCGGAGATTAAAAGCGCCAGTTGAACGGCCACGGTCGAAGAAAGCGCCTGTTCCGTATCGAGCTTAAGAACATCCTGACCGAGGACCTGACCTGCCTCCTCGAATGTTGCACTAATCTCGCGGTGATCCGGCATCTGGTGAAGCATACCGGGAACTTGCGCCCCCTGCCCTGGGAAGAGGAAAGCCAGGCTCATTTCAAGTGCATGGTCAGAAGCGTAGTCAAGAACTCAAGAAGTCGAGAATTCAAGAATGGTGCGATGCGAAATTCGGCGCGAGACTGTGAGGCTATTTGTTCTTCTTGACTCCTTGAATTCTTGACTCCTTGATTTCTTCAGCCCACATTCCATTGCTCGGCGAGTCGGCGGCGCACCTCAAGGGTGGCGCTTCGGCTCTTTCGAGCGCCTTCGGATTGGAGGCGACTGCTCAAATCCCGTTGACCCGAACGGGCATCGGCTATAGCCGCCAACAAATCGGCCCGCACTTGCTCGACATGCTTTGCCTCAGGGGAGTCTACGTTAACTCCGTCGATCAATTTGTAGAGCGTGCCAAGCTTGGCGTAATCTTCTACTCTATAGGACATTGGGATCACCTTCTCGGCCAATTTATCGAGTTCTTCCACGGAGCGTCGCGTGACGAGTGCAGCCGCCTTTTTCGCCATAGCATGAATCATCACGCCCGGATCGTTAAAGGCAAGCAGTCGGTTCGATTGTGCGCCATGCGTTAGATAACCGCCCGAGATGGCATGGCCGGCAAGCAGGGAGATTACGGGATGCCCTGCCAGCCGAGCAGAGACGTAAGCATCCGTCGCCGCCGCCGCGGCAAGAAAGATGCCGAGCAACTCCTCGCGCCGGCCGTAGGCTTGGCTCGGCACGTCGACGATGGCGACGATTGCTCGCTTTTCACCCTTTTCATCGGCCTGAATCGCCTCACGAACTTGCTTGGCAAGGTTCCATCCTTCTTGAAGTCCGACTTGTCCCTGCCTCGCACAGGGAAAGCGATTGTCAGGGTCTGGCACAACGGCAAGAAATCGAACCCGTTCGTTCTGCAGCGTGGTATCGGCAACAAGAACAGAGGGTACGCTCGGTACAAGCTTCGCGTATTTTCCTGCCAGGGCCTCGAACCAAATCCGGCCGCGCGTGCGAGGAGTTTGTTCTGCGTTCATAAGGACTCTTTTTTCCACTCAAGCTTTCGCACCGCACTGCACTCCAACTGATCGGAAACATCGATAGCTGCGAGGCGTTTGAGATAGTCGTCCACTTGTTCGCTGCGATGCTTAGAAGGAATACCGAGACCGAATGCTTCAATGATGCATTTTTTTACCGCTTCGACATCATCTTCAACCAAGTCGTCCGCGAAACCGGTAGCATGACGCTGTTCTCCGCCGGTCACACCCCAGATGAATTGCCGGTCCCTGGCATCGAACTCTTCGATTCCCGCTATCTCTTCAATGACTTCCGGGCCGTTGAGCCCCAGCCTCGCCTCGCGGGTCATTATCAGGTAACTGCAAAGCGAGGCGGTGATGGACATTCCGCCGAAGCAGCCGACCATTCCAGCGATGACTCCGATGACCGGAACATGTTGCCGTAGGGCGACAAGTGACGAGTTGATTTCGGCAATGGCTTCTAAACCAAGATTTGCTTCCTGAAGCCGAACACCGCCGGTTTCCAGAAGCAGAACGACTTGAATGGGCCGGCCTTTTTCCCCGTCTTCATGAGCCAGGTCAAGCGCTGCGGTCATCTTAGCGCCGGAAACCTCACCAGCGCTGCCGCCCTGGAATCGTCCCTCAATGGCCAAAATCACGGAATCTTTTCCGCCAATCCTGCCACGCGCCACGATCAGGCCATCGTCGGCTTGCGGAACTACGCCCTGCATCGGCAGCCACGGTGATTCTAGGCGGTCGAACGGCCCGAGCAATTCGCGGAAGGTGCCTTGATCCATCAAGGCTTGAGCGCGCTCGCGCGCATTGAGTTCGATGAAACTTTTGCGGGCTAAAAATTGTCTGGAATCAAGCAGGGTTGCCCGGCTCATGACTGGCTCCTTTCCACGGCTTGCTCCAGGCGAAGTGTAACAATTCCAGGTGTCGCGCCAAAGTCGTGAATCTCGATGGAGGCCGCGCCTTGGTAACGCGAAAAAAAACGATCCAGAACTAGTTTCCATATGTTGCCGAAGCCGTCGACGCTGGTGGATACTCTGACATGGGCCTTTTGATCGGAAGACGGTTCGAGCAGCACTTCAAGATCACCCGACCCAACCACGCCAACATGGGCTCGGTGCTCGACCGGTTGTGAAACCGGATATTCAAAAGTAAGTATTTCCACGGTTAGTTTTCTGTTGATGGGGCGTTGGCAATAAAATCGAGGAAGAGGGTAGCAGCTAGCAGGTCTGCACTGCCGCCCGGCGAGGCGTTGAGGGCGATCAAGTCGCGATCCAGTCGCTGGAGCAGGCTCCAGCCTCGAGCCGTGGCAGTGCCTCCGGCCGCTAGAACCGCTGCTGCACCCACTTGAGCGGTTTTCAACGCGAGGAGACCACCCCGGTGAAGCAGGCAGGTGTCATTCAGACTCGTCATGATCGCCAGCAGCGCATCGAGCCGCGCCTGCGTTTCGGTCGCGCCCTGCAGACGTGAGCGGTACAGCATCGGCAAACCGATAGTCACTATATGAGGGAAACCAGCTCGAGCTTCCCCAGCAGCGCCGAACACCTTGTAGCGGCGACTAACCATCAAACCGTTACTTAGCTGATTTGGGGCATTCCGGTCTGGAAAGCAAGCCAACTGCCCAGCACAGTCTGCTATTGCCGCCACAGGGCGCGATCCCATCGCGGCGGCGGAGACGAGCAAGCCCAAAGTCCAAATCGCGCCGCGGTGCGTATTGACTCCGCCCGTGATCGACAACATGGAACGCTCGGCCGCGCGACCGATTGCGCCAAGTTCCTCCCGGAGGGTTTGGCTGAGAATCTTTTGAAAAGAGGCCAGGGCCATGACTCCAAAATAGGGGCGAAGAAGTCGGGCAGACCGCCTCATCAGCGTCAGCGAAAGATCGGTGTGCGCGCCCGGGCCGCGTTCATCGACCAGAGCCGGTTTTGGCGTAAGTTCGGCTTCCTCAAGCAGGGCTCGGACGGCGAGACTCGCCAGGTGCGCGGCCTGGCTTTGCGCCTGGTCATTTATCTGGATCAGGTTGGGGACCTCAAGAGTGACCGAATGCATTACCAGCTCCTGAATTGGGCGGGCGGTTTGTAAAGATTACCAGACCAGGCGACTAAATCCTCCACACTGCGCGCCGCCAGCAGGGATCGCTTCGCATCGTTACGGCTGATATGAAGATCTTCCGGGAAAGCAACTATTCCATCGCGACGAAGCTTTTCCACCCGTTTGGGATCACTCTTCAGTCCTATCGGACTGACGCCTGCCACGGCTGCCAGCGCCGCACGACGTTCTTCCAGGCTCGAGGATTTATAAAGGCACGCGATGCCCTCCTCGGTGACCACATGCGTCACATCATCGCCATAGATCATAATCGGCGCGATCGGAAAACCGCTATCCTTGCCCACTTTTATTGCATCAAGAGATTCAACGAAGGCCGGAGTACCGCCCTTCGCATAGGTTTCGACCATCTGCACCACCAGTTTACGTCCCCGTTGAATAGAGCTTTCCCCCTGGATGAGACTGAACCAGGGCGGACTGCTATGGCGCCGGCCGTGAGGATCGCAGCCCATGTTCGGCGCTCCCCCAAATCCAGCCAAACGCCCCGCGGTGACCGTCGAGGAATTTGCATCCCCATCCATTTGCAACGTGGAACCGACAAAGAGATCCGCTGCATATAGACCTGCAAGTTGGCAGAGAACGCGATTGGAACGCATGCTGCCGTCGCTGCCGGTAAAGAAAATATCGGGTCGCGCCGCGATATAGTCTTCCATTCCCACTTCACTGCCAAAGCAATAGATGCTTTCGACCCAACCGCTCTCAATGGCCGGGATCAAGGTCGGATGCGGATTGAGCGCCCAGTTGCGACAAATTTTACCCTTCAGACCATGCTCCTCGCCAAAGGTTGGCAGGATGAGTTCTATGGCCGCGGTGTCAAAGCCAATACCGTGGTTTAGTGCTGTAACCTGATGCTTCTCATAAATGCCCCGGATCACCAACATGGCCATAAGAATGTGGAGTTCATTGATATGACGCGGATCGCGAGTGAAAAGCGGCTCGACGGCAAAAGGTTTGTCAGCTTGGACGATGAAATCGACCCATGAGCCGGGAATGTCTACCCGAGGCAACTCGTCTGTGATTTCATTAACTTGGAAAATCACGAGCCCCTGGCTAAATGCCGCCGCTTCAACAATCGTGGGGGTATCTTCAGTGTTGGGCCCAGTATAAATGTTGCCCTCAGGATCACCTTTCTCCCCACAAACCAAAGCAACGTTGGGAATCAAATCGACAAACATGCGGGCATAAAGCTCGACGTATGTATGGATCGCTCCGATATCAAGCTTCTTGTCTTCAAGGAGTTGAGCAACTCGCAGGCTTTGTGGGCCGGCGTAGGCAAAATCAATCTTGTGCGCGATGCCGTTCTCGAAGAGGTCCAGGTGCTCAGGCCGGCTAATGCTGGAAATCAGCATGTGAATATCATGAATCTTCCTGGGATCAACCTTTGCCAGGGAGCGAGAAAGAAAATCGGCTTGCTTCTGATTATCCCCTTCCAAGGCAACGCGATCTCCAGACCGGATGAGGGTTTCCAACGCCTCGACGATTTTTTCCGGCGCAATAATACGCCCACTTGCGAATGAACCCGCCTTCGCTAGAAGTGCGTTCTTCTTGTCGCGTCGCTTCGACCAAGACCGAACTATGGGAGCAGCTTCTGGCGCTTGCTTCATGATAGTCTTTCGTCCTCCATTTTAATTCGATGCTGGAATGCTTCGTAAAGAACCAAATTGCACGCGTTCGGGACGCGCTCCGGTTCATGCTCCCTTGTGACCGGGGTAACGCCACCCCAGATCGCGCGCGCCCCACCAATCGATCCAACATCCCGATTGCTTGCGGACGCGGGTCGGTTAAAATGGAGTGGTTGCTGCTCTGCGGAGCAAAGAAAAAGGGCGGAATCGTATGAAAATGTCGCTGTTCGTGGTCTGCCTTATCGGGATCGGCTTTTTCGCGTTATCGGCCGCTTCTCGCGCGGCTCCTTTTGGCGGCGGATTCCATCGGAGCGTTCAGAGTGGCCGTATAGCAGGTTTCGGAGGAGGCGGGCGTCGTGTTTTTATCGGACGGGAATTCCACGCATCGTCCGCATTTCGTCACGACAACCATCTCTTTTTTCACCATCAGTTCCATCGTTTTTTCCCCGCTTCTAATGTCGTTGCATTTGGCCTTCCCGTTTGGTACCCGAGCTACTACTACTCAGATCCCGACGGTTATTTAGAGAATGACAACGAGTCTTACGAACCGGACTACGATTATCAGTATTGGAGCAGTTCGGGCGCGCGACAGCAATCCGAACTCGCCACACGCCCGAACAACAACGCTCCGATAACCGTCGTGATCAATTCCGGCAGTCCGCAGTCGATGGGATCGAGTTACGGCGGTAATCCTTACGTTTCGAACGGACCGGTCGGGCAAGATAAGAGTGTTACGCCCACGCCGAACGCGCCAACCGAAGCACCTGCCAATCCTTTGACACTCGTTCCTCCGGCCGCTACGGTAACGAAAAGCGGCGTCTTTGGCGTCTTTGATAAGCTTGTGCTGGTCAGCTGGCTGAATGACGCCGGGAAGGATGTTATCTACGTCAAGAATACGGAGACGAACGAAGTGGAGCGGATCACTTCCGAGCCCAACAATGATAAATTCCGAATCGTAGCGATTCACTCCGACCCGGACCCGAACTTGTTCGAAGCGGTAATCTCTAACGGAAAAGAGCAAGGAACGGTAAGGTTCCGTCCGTTGTGAAGGCACCAACAAATTGAGCGGA
>Ga0209656_10001851_pt1 | contig 13812 bp, 12 predicted proteins | sample BogFormECP12_OM2_FD_188239 | JGI IMG/M metagenome (GOLD analysis project Ga0209656, IMG submission 188239) | Bog forest soil microbial communities from Calvert Island, British Columbia, Canada - ECP12_OM2 (SPAdes) (version 2) | ecosystem: Environmental > Aquatic > Freshwater > Wetlands > Bog ... | reverse complement strand
AGGTGATACTTCTCGCGCAGGGCGCGCAGGTTCTCGCGCTCTTTGCGCTCCTCGTCGGAGTAGAAGCGGGCCTTCTCGAACTCGTGGTTCGCGATGGCGTTTTCCATGCGGTGCACGATGAACTTGATCCGCTTCTGCACCTCGGTGATGTCCTCGGGCAGAGAAGTTTGGCGCAGCTTCACGCGGGCACCGGCCTCGTCAACCAGGTCGATGGCCTTGTCCGGCAGGAAGCGATCGGGCAGGTAACGGTTAGAGTGCGAGACCGAGAAGGTGATCGCATCGTCGGTGTAACTGACGGCGTGGAACTTCTCGTAGCGCTCCTTGATGCCGAACAAAATTTTGACCGCGTCAGCCTCGTTGGGAGGCGGAACTTTCACCGCCTGAAAGCGACGCTCCAGCGAGCGGTCCCTCTCGATGGACTTGCGATACTCGCCAGGTGTGGTGGCGCCAATGCACTGAATCTCGCCGCGCGACAATGCGGGTTTCAGAATGTTGGCGGCGTCCAGTGAGCCCTCAGCCGAACCCGCGCCCACCAGGGTGTGCAGCTCGTCGATAAAGATGATGGAATTTTGCGACTCCATCAGCTCCTTCATGATGGTCTTGAGGCGCTCTTCGAACTGGCCACGGTACTTGGTGCCGGCGACGATGAGCGAAAGATCGAGCCCGAGAATGCGCTTGTCGGCCAGGAACGACGGCACTTCGCCGTCGGCGATACGCTGCGCCAGGCCTTCAACGATGGCCGTTTTGCCGACGCCCGGTTCGCCGATCAGCACCGGATTGTTCTTGGTGCGGCGGCACAGAATCTGGATGACGCGCTCCAGTTCGCTGTCGCGCCCCACCAGTGGATCGAGCTGGTTGTCCATCGCTGCCTGGGTGAGATCGCGCGAGAACTCCGACAAAAGAGACGACTCGCGATTGCGCTGCGAAGGTTGCGACTTCTCCTGGGAAGTGCGCGCCAGCTCTTCGCGGATGGTGGAGAGCCGCAGTCCGCGCTCGTGCAGAATTTCAGCCGCGAAGCACTTCTCTTCCCGCAATAGCCCCAGCAAAAGGTGCTCGGTGCCGATGTGCTTGTGCGACAGCCGCTCCGCTTCCTCGGCGGCATATGCCAGCACGCGCTTGCACTCGTTGCTCAGGGGCAGGTCCACGGAAGTGGACACCTTCTCCCGAATGGTCGTGTGACCCTCAATCTGTTTCCGAATGGATTCGACCGAAGCATGGGACCGAAGGAACCGATTGGTGAGCGCCTTGTCCTCGCGCAGGAGTCCGAGCAGAAGGTGTTCCGTCTCGATGTACGGAGAACCAAACTGGCTGGCTTCGTAGCGCGCGAAGAAGATTACTCGCCGGGCCTTTTCCGTGTACCGTTCAAACATGGACCTCTCCAGGAACTCCTCGGGATGTTCCCCCCGATTCAAGCTCTGTTACCTGCCACTCTCCCCTGTCACCGGCCCTCGAAAAACTGGGACCGAACCATGAGAACCTAATAAGGCCCTCCACTACTGCAAACCCGCCTGCCGCTCGCCTGTTGCAAAAGCAGGCAGCGACTGCGGAGACACTTCGACCGCCTGACCCCGCTCCAGCCGGAGAACACGGTCGCACCGGCGCGCAAACCCAAGATTGTGAGTAACGATGAGCGAGGTAAGACGATAGCCGCGATGTAATCGAGCGATCAAATTAAAAACCGCTTCCGCCGTCCGGTTGTCGAGGTCCCCTGTAGGCTCATCGGCCATCAGGACCTTCGGTTTAGTGATCAGCGCACGGGCCAGCGCCACCCGCTGCTGCTCTCCCCCAGACAACTCGCCGGACCGATGACTGGCACGGTCGGCTAACCCAACCTCCTGCAACCAGTGCAGGGCTTCGTGCTCTGCCTCGCGCCTGACGACGCCGCGCATCAGCAGTGGCATGGCAACATTCTCAGCGGCGGTAAATTCCGGCAGCAAATAATGGAACTGCCACACAAACCCGAGCTCGCGACTGCGAAATTCTGCTGCAGCATCTTCCGAGAGCTTCGCCAAATCAACTTGGGCGAAGTATACGTCACCTGCGGAAGCAGTATCAAGAACTCCGAGTATGTGCAGGAGGGTGCTTTTCCCGGCACCTGACTCGCCGACAATGGCGAGCATCTCTCCCGCCTGCAACTGGAACGACAAGTTTTCAAAGAGCACTAAGTCAGAATTGCCGGAGCGAAAGACCTTTTTCAGGTTTCTCACTCGCAACAAAGTGTCTTGAACCATTGGATGCAGGCGCGCTCCAGCACGTCACAAATTCCGGCCTCACCACTGGCGCCAAAACCCATTTTGGAACCTAACGGTAGCCCTGTGAGAATTAGAACATGTCTGGGAAAGAAGTCAGTGACTTTGCGAAACCACACAAGCCGCAACGGGCTGGGCTTCATCGCTGGATTTATCACGCCGGCGACCGCCAGCGGGACGCGCGGGGCTGCCCGTCGAATGGCGCCGCGCACAGATAAGGGCTTAGTGGCGTTCGGATCTAGCTGTTGTTCTTCGGGATGTTTCCCAGGACCAATTAGTCCCGCGATCCTTGTTGACGAACCGTAGACGTACCGGGGGCGGCAACCAAGCTTGGACTCGGTCGTCGCCCCATGTGCTTCCGGTCTGCGGTAGCCGTAGCGTTCTATCGAGCGCTTGAGATCTGAGTATTCTCTTGCAATCCTTTGCTGACAAGAATGGTCACTTCTACGCGACGATTCTTGGCACGTCCATCACGGTCGGAATTTTCAGCCGCCGGATGTGTTGCACCGTAGCCGGCAGGCACTGCGATCCGGTAGGCAGGCACATCCTCGTTTTCCCGCAGATACTGGGCGACAGCCGCTGCTCGCCGCTCACTGAGCCACTGGTTGTGTTGTGCGCTGCCAGTGCTGGAGGTGTAACCTGCAATTTCGATCACGTAACCGGTCAGATTGGAGTTGGCAGAAACCAGTTGGTCCAGAGCTGCCTTGCCGGTTTTGTTCAACTTATAGCCGTTCGATGGAAAGTAAACTCCAGTTTGTGCCACCGCTTCGTATTGGCTGAGGTCCGACACGCGCTGGTTTACCTTACCCACCGCAACAGCATTGGATGTCGCTAGCGTATTGGCTGCCTGCGCCGTCGAGACTCCCTGATCCGCCGTTGACTGCGCCTGCACTGCAGATTTCTGGGCTACAGCCGCATTGGAGATTCCCCGGTTTGCGGCTTCCTGTGCGTTCTTGGCAGCTGCCTTGTTATCCAGAATCTGCTGTTCCTGCGCTACTGCGACTGAATATCCGTTGTACTTTAACTTTATGGTCTTGGCCTCGAGCCGATCTTCTGCATTCCGGACGCCTTCCACCTTAGCGGTCATGCCGGGAACCAGTGCGGTTGGTCCTACGAGGGTCCTACCACGTTCAACCTTCGTCTGATCCGTAATGGTGACGACCTTGATTAAGCCATCCTTGTTGTCCTTGACTGAAACCAGGTCCCCGTCACGCGTGATAATCACCGCTTTGATCTTCGTTTTATGTCCATTCGCATCTTTGTTCTTCGCCGCAAATGACGGCACAGCGACCAGCAAGCAAAGGCACAATACAGCCATGAATGTGAAATGAGTGTTTTGTCTAAAACGTATTTTCATCGAGTCTCCTTGGGTCCTACTAAAACAAATGGAGCGCGCTGCAAACCGGCAGCTATTTCACGCCTCCTAGCTCTCCGTACGGCAAATGGAGGGCTAAAACTCGCATTAAATAGACACACGCTTTATGTGACTTAGCGATTATCCAAGAAGTTAGAGCCTGCTCGGATGCCCGCATTTGGTCAGTTGCCCAGAAATGGGCGCGAAGTAGGTCTGATTCGAGTCAAGCCTCGATAAAACAGAAGCTAACAAGCGGGTTTGTCCTGGCATGAAACGTGCGTCCACATGTGGGGCGATCGGCTCAACGAAAGCCTCGCATGTGATACGTAGGGAGGCATTATATGGCAGAGATTAGAAATCAGAAGGAGACCGATTCTTCAAAGATTCCGTCCGAAGTTGCTGCGGTCGGAATAGAAGCATCGAGAGAATCGCTGACCCCAGTGCTCGCATTCAGCATCGTCTTCCTCTTTGCGCTAATTATTGTTGCTGGACTAGTCCTCATATTGTCGTAGAAAGGATGAACCGCCAAGCCGCCAAACCCGGTACGCGCAAGGTATTACTCTGAGCTTCGGCAACTGGCGGTCGGACGCCAATCAAGGGATGCTCACTCGTACCTTAGCGCCTCCGCCGGTAGCACGCTGGCCGCCGACCACGAGGGATACAAAGTTGCAATGAACGAGATGCCGATTGCGACGATCGCCACCAGCACTCCATCCTGCGCTCGGGGCGCAAAGGGAACGTAATCGATGGAGTAGATCTCAGCCGATAGCGACACGAGGTGATAATGCCCGCCCATCCAGGAGAGCGCATAACCGGCGATCAGGCCAAGCACGGTCCCGATCACCCCAATCAGCATGCCCTGATATATAAAGATGCGCCGGATTTGACGCTTCTTGGCGCCCATCGAAACCAACACGGCGATGTCGCGCGTCTTCTCCATCACCATCATGATCAGCGAGATCAGAATGTTCAGCGCAGCGACGAAGACGATCAGGCCGATGGTGATGAAGGTCACGACGCGTTCCAGGCGCAACGCGCGGAAGAGAGCGCGGTTCTGCTCCATCCAGTTGGTGGACATGAAACCTTTCCCGGCTTCCGCCTCCAGCTTCTGGGCAATCTCCGGCGCTCTGTAGATATCGTCCACCTTGAACTCAAGTACCGAAACAACGTCGCCGAGATCGAACAGCTTCTGCGCGTCAGAGAGGCGAATGAAAGCCCAGTTGCTGTCGTAGTCGTAGAAGCCGGAGGAGAAGACGCCGGCGACCTTGAAGCGCTTGTACTTGGGAACGATGCCAAAGGGAGTAAGTTCTCCTTGCGGACTGGTGACCGTCACCAGCGATCCGACCGGCGCGCCGAGTTGGTCGGCCATGTCCTTGCCCAGAATGATGGGCGGCAATGAAATCACTTGCGATCTGGACGCGTCTTCGCTCGAAGTCGTTTGCGCGGGCTGGCTCGCACTTTCCTCCAGCGCGTCAGCACTGCCGTTCCTCACCGAATCCAGAAGGTCGCTGACTTTGCGCTCGTCTTGCGGATTGATACCCTTGAGCACTGCGCCCTGGGCGCGCGCGCCTCGCGAGATCAGCACCTGCTCGTAGATGGCGGGTGCTCCGGCAACAACGTGGGGCTGCTTTTCCAGCCGCGACAACAGATCTTGCCAGTTGCGCATGCCGTCGCTTTCCACCCGCAGCAGATTGATGTGCGAAGTCGAGCCGAGCAACCGGTCCTGCAAGTCCTGGCGGAAGCCGTTGTTGATGGCCAGAGCGATGATGAGCGAAGCAACACCCGCCGCCACTCCAATGATGGAGATCACGGTAATGATGCCGATGACGGCCTGCCGTCGCTTGGCCCGCAGGTAGCGCGCCGCTACAAAGAGTTCAAATTGCATTCTAAGGAGCTCAGGGATACCTCATTGTACGAAAAGAAGGTTGACCGCAGGTTTACACGGATGAACACGGATTTCTTAGTAGCTGAATGTCAGGCGCAATAGAACATGCGCGTTTCGCTACGGTCCTTGTTACATGGCTACAGCGAAATCGCTGCAAATCGACGAAGACGAGAAATGAAATAAAGGAATCCGTGTTCATCCGTGAAATCCGTGGTGAAAAACTTCGTTTTAAATCCAGAACGGATATCTCCGGAAGCGGCAGTTGTCTAGGAGACAGAAGCGCTTCAGCATGTTGTCGGCGCGGACGCCAAGGCGAAGCAGTGTATATGAGATTAGCTCCTAGCCCGCCTGCGGGAATTCGCGCCGCACGAAGGCCAGCGCGTCGTCCTTCGTGTAGAGCGCGCCATCCAACTGCGCGTCCTCGACGGCGGAGAGAATCTCGCGGAACTGCGGGCCGGGCTGGTATCCGAGCGCGATGAGGTCCTCGCCGGTTAGCAGCGGTTTCGGCCTGATCTCCTCTTCCGGAGTTTGCTGGAGGCGCTGGCTTACGAAGTCATACAGCGACAGATTGCCGTGACTGCTGAGGCAATCAATGCGGTGCAGTTCCAGGTGCTCGTCGAAGCGGGGCAGGCGCAGGAAGCGCTTCAGGGTCGATTCCTTCATGCGCTCCACATCGGCGAAACGCATGTGGTTGGCCACCAGCTCGGTGATCTCCCGCGTGTCTTCGTTGGAGAAGTGCAGACGGTGGGCGACCTCTTCCGCCATGCGCGTGCCAACTTCGACGTGCCCGTCGAAACGGATGCGGTCGGGCGCAACGCGAAAGGTCGGGGGCTTGCCGACATCGTGCAGCAGCGCTCCCCACGCCAGCGCGCGCGAACAGCGGGGCGCCAGCTTCTCCAGCAGTAGTAGGGTGTGGATCCAGACGTCGCCCTCGGGGTGGAACTCGGGCGGCTGCGCGACGGCGTGCATGCGGTCCACCTCGGGCAGCACTTGCCGCAGCAGTCCGGTGCTGTCGAGCAGCTCGAAGGCGCGGCGCGCGTGGCCTTCGGTGAGCATTTTCGTGAGCTCGTCGCGGACGCGCTCGCGGCTGACCTGCTGAATGCCAGGCGCCAGGCGCTGAATGGCGGCGAAGGTTTGCGGCTCGATGGTGTAGCCGAGACGCGCGGCGAAGCGCACCGCCCGCAACATGCGCAGCTTGTCTTCGGCGAAGCGGCGTTCGGGGTCGCCGATGGCACGAATGATGCCGGCCTGTAGGTCGTCACGACCGCCGACGAAGTCGAGCACGCGGTCGCCGTCCAGCGGGTCCATCAGCAGGCCGTTGATGGTGAAGTCGCGGCGCTGCACGTCCTCTTGCGGGTCGTTGGAGTACCTGACGCGGTCGGGATGGCGCCCGTCGGTGTAGGTGCCGTCGTTGCGGAAGGTGGCGACCTCGACGTAGTTGGGGTGCTCGGAAGGAACGTCGGCGGGCGGGGCGTCACCGGGGTGCCCCACCCAAGCTTCTTTTGCTTGGGTGGGAATTTTCATCGGCACCAGCACCACGCCGAACTGCGCACCCACGGCATACGTGTCGGGGAAAATGCGCATGACCTGGGGCGGCGTGGCGTCGGTGGCGACGTCGTAGTCGGCGGGAACGACGCCGAGGAGCGTGTCGCGGACGCAGCCTCCGGCCAAGTAGGCTTGGAAGCCGCGGTCGCGAAGCTCGCGAACGATGTTGGTGGCGTGCTGCTGCATCGGCAAAGTTGATTGTAGCGGCAACGCGCTTTCCCCAGCCTTCAAAAGCAGGTCCCTCCACTCGGGCTAAAGCCCTCGGTCGGGATGACACCAAATGTTGGAAAGACGGATGTCGGGATGACAATAGATAAAGGAGCGCACTTCACTCGTTACAATAGTTCCGTGGGCGGCGACGTTTACATTCTCGGCATCGAGAGCTCGTGCGATGAGACAGCGGCGGCCGTGGTGCGCTCGGGCGAGGAACTGATCTCGAACGTGGTTTACTCGCAGTTTGCTACGCACCAACCGTACGGCGGAGTTGTGCCGGAGCTGGCCTCGCGCGAACATTTGCGCGCCATCGTGCCGGTGGTCCGCAAGTCGCTCGAGGACGCGGGCAAGTCATACGAGACGATTGACGCCATCGCGGTGACCAAGGGGCCGGGTCTGGCGGGATCGCTGCTCGTCGGCTTGAGCTATGCCAAGGCGCTCGCGTATGCGGTGGATAAGCCGCTCGTTGGAGTCAATCATCTGGAGGGGCACATCCATGCGGTGCTGCTGGAAGAGCGGCAGAAGGGCAATCGCGAGCTGGAGTTCCCTTTGCTGGCGCTGGTGGTGAGCGGCGGGCATACGCATCTTTATCTGGCGGAGCGCAAGGCAGACGGTTGGGTGTACCACGATGTGGGACATACGCGCGACGACGCGGCAGGCGAGGCTTTCGACAAAGCCGCCAAGCTGCTGGAGCTTGGATATCCCGGCGGGCCGATCATCGACTACCTGGCGCAACACGGGAATCCGGAGGCGGTGAAGTTTCCTTTCGCGCAAATCAAGCATCGCGACCGCAATCCGCAGAACCGCCATGCCGATGACGACCGACGGGTGGATTTCTCTTATAGCGGAATCAAGACTGCGGTCCTGCGGTACGTCGAAACCCATGACATGCGCGAGAGGATTGAGCAGCGGCGGCAGGAGATGGCGGGAACGGCGAGCCGCTCTCCCGCGGACTATCTAGGGGCTTGCGATCGGCAGGCACTCGACCTGGTTGCTTCCTTTCAGCGTGCTGTGGTTGACGATCTGGTCAGCAAGACCCTCCTGGCTGCGCGCGAGCACAACGTTGCCACATTGTTTGTGACGGGCGGCGTGGCCGCCAATAGCGAACTGCGAAAGTCGTTCGAAGCGCAGGCTGGCGAAGAAGGGTTGCCGGTTTATTTTCCATCGCGCAAGCTTTCCACCGACAACGCTGCCATGATCGCGGCGGCGGCGTATGCGCGGTTTCTTGCGGGCGAGTTTGCCGATGCGGAGTTTTCCGCCGATGCAGCGTTGCGGCTGCGATAGGGAAGGCTCGGCGAGGAAAAGCCGATCCCTCGCGGGACAGGAGGCCGCACCGTCGAGAATTATTCACCACGGAGACACAGAGTACAAGGAGGTTTTGGTTTCTGTTTTCTGAGTGATGTCAGTGCCTCCGTGGTTAATTTCTATTCCTCTGGAGTGGCGATCTTCGACTCGATGTCCATATCGCGGAATTCGCTCGATTCGAAGATCTCGCGGCAGTCGAGGCACTCGACGTATTCTGCGTCTTCGTCACGCGAGACTATTTGGACACGAGGATGGAGACACTGCTGGTCCATGGGGTTCGCTCTACAAGAGGTTGGACATCCTAAGCGCCGGCTGGCTCATTTTCGTGCAAGCACGCCTCTGCCCTGGGGAGAGAGGAATTGTCCGGTATTTTAGACTGGCTGGACACGTTGTCAAGCGTTTCTCGCGTCTGGAATATTAATTCTTTCGGTGAGCCGTTACGAGCCAGTTGATAAAGTGCGGGCTGCGGGACGGCCGTCAGCCACAATATCCGATAGAAAGCATCGCCATTCGTTAAGCCATTCACTGCTTATGACTTACAGCTTGGTACGCCAGATGACCATTTACTGGAAAGGGTTGCAATCAGAGGCCAGCGCGTCGTAGAATCAAACTGCGACTGATTTGGTCGCATATTCATCTGAGTACCTGATGCTGAAACTTACCAAGAAGGCAGACTACGGGCTGATCGCCATGCGGCATTTGGCCGAGCACGCCGACTTGGGAGCGTGCAGCGCGAAGGACCTGGCCGAGATGTACAGCATGCCGCAGGAGGCGCTGGCCAAGATCCTGCAGAAGCTGACCAAGGCTGGGCTGCTGGTTTCGCAGTACGGAACCAACGGAGGCTACACGCTGGCCCGCGATCCGCGGCGCATCAGCGCCTTCGAGGTGATTCGGGCGATTGATGGACCTTTGTTCATCACCTCCTGTAGCTCCGCGACTGAAGATTGCGATCAGAGCGACCGCTGCACGATCCGCGGGCCGCTCCTCAAAGTGAGTCGCAGCATCGAAGAAGTTTTGAACCGACTGACGATTTGGGAGATGACCGAGCCGGAGCACGATGCTGCGCCGGAGCTGGTCACTCTGGGCTGGAACTCGAGCAAGGCAGACCAAGTTTAGGAGACGTCATACGCAATGAGCACTAATGTGATTTCGGGCGGTGGAAACAAAGACGTGAAGCTACCCATTTACATGGATAACCATGCCACCACGCAGACCGATCCGCGGGTGGTGGAAGAAATGCTGCCGTACTACACGGAAAAGTTTGGCAACGCGGCCAGTCGCAACCACGAATTTGGCTGGGTTGCCGAGCAGGCGGTGGAGCAGGCGCGGGAACGCATCGCCAAGCTGATCGGCGCAACGGCGAAGGAAATCATCTTTACTTCTGGCGCGACCGAGAGCGACAACCTGGCCATCAAGGGCGTCGCCGAGATGTACAAGGAAAAGGGCAATCACATCATTACCCAGGCCATCGAGCACAAGGCCGTGCTCGACACCTGCAAGCGGCTGGAGAAGTATGGTTTTCGTGTCACCTATCTGCCGGTGCAGAAGGACGGCCGCATTGATCTCGACGACCTCAAGCGGTCGATGGACGACAAGACCATCCTTGTCACCATCATGGCCGCCAACAACGAAATTGGCGCGTTGCAGCCCATCCGCGAGATTGGCGCTCTGTGTCACGAACGCGGCGTGCTGTTCCACACCGATGCGGTGCAGGCGATTGGCAAAGTTCCGTTCAACGTGATTCAGGACAACGTGGACCTGGCCTCGATTACGGCGCACAAGCTCTACGGACCGAAGGGCGTTGGCGCGTTGTATGTGCGGCGCAAGAATCCGCGCGTACAGTTGGTGGCGCAGATTGACGGCGGTGGGCACGAGCGCGGCATGCGGTCGGGCACGTTGAATGTTCCGGGAATCGTCGGGCTGGGCAAAGCCTGCGAGATCGCGACCAACGGGATGGCAGAGGAAGCGAAGAAGCTTGCGGCCCTTCGTGATCGCCTGAAGGACGCCATCATGGGCCAACTCGACGAGGTTTATATCAACGGTTCAGTGGAGCATCGTCTGCCGGGCAACCTGAACATCAGCTTCGCGTATGTGGAAGGCGAGTCGCTGCTGATGGGCATCAACGACATTGCGGTTTCCAGCGGTTCGGCCTGCACCTCCGCAACGCTGGAGCCGTCTTATGTATTGAAGGCGCTGGGCGCAGGCGATGACCTGGCGCATAGCTCCATCCGGTTCGGCCTGGGACGTTTCAACACCCAAGCCGAAGTGGACTACGTGGCGGAGCGTGTGGTGGACACAGTAAAGCGGCTGCGCGAGTTGTCGCCGTTGTACGAGATGGCGAAAGAAGGAATTGACCTGACGAAGGTCCAGTGGGCGGCCGAGCCGACTCACTAATTGAATTCGGAAAGTTCGCACTTAGGAGACTACTTCATGGCATACAGTGACAAGGTACTTGACCATTACAATGCTCCCCGCAATGTGGGCTCGCTCGACAAGAACAGCTCCGAAGTGGGCACCGGCCTCGTAGGCGCACCGGAATGCGGCGACGTGATGAAGCTGCAGATCAAGGTGAACCCGACGACCAACATCATCGAGGACGCCAAGTTCAAGACGTTCGGTTGCGGCTCGGCGATCGCTTCTTCCTCGCTCGCGACGGAGTGGGTGAAGGGCAAGACGGTGGACGAAGCCCTCACCATCAAGAACACCGACATCGTGAAGGAGCTATCACTGCCTCCGGTGAAGATCCACTGTTCGGTGCTGGCGGAAGATGCGATTCGCGCCGCCATCGGTGACTGGAAGAAGAAGAACGGGGTAACGCAAACCCAGCCGCAAGGCACTGCGGTCGAGCAGACGGCGTAAACTGTTACTGAGGGCGGCGTACCTCTCTTCTCGGTGAAGTGCGCCGGAATGGGACCATGAGCACGATCGATATCGAAAATCAGCAGCAAACGTCCACTCCCGCCGCCGCAGGTGTTCATGTGACGGAGAAGGCGGTAGCTCGTATTCGCGCGGTGCTGGCGAAAGAGAATATTTCGCCCACCGAGGGCGGGCTTCGTCTGGGAGTGCAGGGTGGTGGCTGTTCGGGACTGAGCTATAACATCCGCTTCGACACGCACCCGCGGGAGCGCGATCGCGTCTTTCAGTTCGGTGACGTCCGCGTCTTCGTCGATCCCAAGTCGTTCATTTATCTGCACGGCATGGTGCTTGATTACGAAGAGACCCTGATGCGCCAGGGATTCGTGTTCCAGAACCCGAACGCGAAGAAATCCTGCGGCTGCGGCACTTCGTTTTCGTAAGGAGCCAGCCGACGCGGCGGGTAATGCAACTTACAGAAATCACAGAGGTGACTGTGGCCCCGGGCGCGAGCCCGGGGTCGACAGTCTAACGGAACGAATACGGCCACAAGGACGGTAAGAATCTGATGCCTCACACACAGGACAAAGGCGCGAAGGACGGCGGCCTGCTGGTCGTAAGCCACGGCAAGCCGGCCAAAGCCAACTGCTGGTCCTGCGGAGCCATGCGCGCCGCGCATTTCTGCCAGCAATGTGGCAAAGTGCAGCCGCCTGTGCCGGTGGACTACTTCACTTTTTTTGGGCTGCCTTACAAGCTGAACCTGGAGACGGCAAAGCTCGAGGGAGAATTCTACGACCTGAGCCGGCATCTGCATCCCGACATCAATGCGATCAAGAGCGAGCGCGAACAGGAGTGGGCGCTGGAGCAGAGTTCGCACCTGAACGACGCCTACCGCACGCTGAAGGATCCGATCACGCGCACCGAATATCTGCTTCGGCTGCAAGGCGTGCAACTGGAAGAGCAGTCCAAAGCGGCGACCGAAGAGGCGCGCCGCACCGGGCAGATCAAAAAGCAGGTTGTTCCGCCCGACTTACTGGAAGAAGTCTTTGAGCTGAACATGCAGCTCGAAGAGATGCGGATGAACAAGAAGATGGGGGAGAGCGACCGCAGTCTTGAGCGCGAATTAGAGGACGCGAAGAAGCACATGCAGGCCAGGTATGACGGCATGATGCAGGAGTTGTCCGCCGCCTGGAGCGAGTGGGACGCGCAGGTGGACCGCGCCGAACAGGGCGAGACCGTGCTGGAAGACGACCGCCTGGCGGTGCGCGACAAGATGGTGGAAGTATTGAACCGGCGCAACTATCTGCGCAACTTGCTGCGCGACATTGATGAGGTGTTGGAGGGGTGAAGGACGCTCTTCGCTGTTCGCTTTTCGCCATTCGCCAAAATCGAACTGGGGCGATCCGAACTTGCTCCAGGGGAAGGTGGGAAGCCGGCAAGAAGGAAAAATTAATAGCGAACAGCGGAAGGCGAAGAGCGAGAGGCGAATGACTAACGAACGCATTGTCGGTATTGATCTGGGAACCACGAACTCGCTCGTGGCCTATATGGAGGGCGCGAGCCCGGTAGTCATTCCCGGCGAGGATGGCCTGAATCTGGTGCCTTCGGTGATAGCTCTGGATGAGAACGGCCAGATCATCGTGGGCAATGCGGCGCGCAAGTACCTGATCGAAACTCCGGAGCGCGCGGTCTACAGCGTGAAACGCCTGATGGGTCGCGGTCTTGAAGACGTGCAGGACGAGTTGAAGCTGTTTCCGTTTCGTCTGGCAGAAGACCTGGCGCCCGGCGAAGTGCTGCGCATCAAGCTGGGCGACAAGACATTTACGCCGCCGGAAATCTCCGCGTTCATCCTGCGGCAACTGAAGCGCAATGCCGAGCGCTACTTTGCCGCACCCGTCACCAAGGCGGTCATCACCGTTCCGGCGTACTTCAACGATGCGCAGCGTCAAGCTACGAAGGATGCAGGTCGCATCGCCGGGCTGGAGGTCCTGCGCCTGGTGAATGAACCAACAGCGGCTTCACTTGCCTACGGTCTCGATCAGAAGCAAAGCGAAACCGTCGCAGTGTACGACCTGGGCGGCGGAACGTTCGACGTTTCGATTCTCAAGCTGCACGAGGGGATCTTCGAGGTGGTCGCGACCAATGGCGATACCCACCTCGGCGGCGACGACATTGACAATCTGCTCATCACCATCGCGCTGCATGACATACAGGGCGATATGGGCTTCGATGTCCGGCGGAGCGCTGAGATCGTGCAGGCGATTCGCAAGTCGGTGATCGAAGCCAAGATCGCGCTGTCGGCGGACGAAAAGACCGTGCTCGACATCGAACTTCCCGGTGGAAAGCGCTATCAGCGCGAGATCAGCCGCGGACAGTTCGAGCAATTGATTCTACCGGTCATCGAGCGC
>Ga0209656_10001850_pt1 | contig 13815 bp, 19 predicted proteins | sample BogFormECP12_OM2_FD_188239 | JGI IMG/M metagenome (GOLD analysis project Ga0209656, IMG submission 188239) | Bog forest soil microbial communities from Calvert Island, British Columbia, Canada - ECP12_OM2 (SPAdes) (version 2) | ecosystem: Environmental > Aquatic > Freshwater > Wetlands > Bog ... | reverse complement strand
GATGTGATTGCATCAGGATCAATTGTTGGTAGTGCCGTTTCTGGAGGAGTTCCTCCACGGTTGCCGACTCAGCATCGAGACGACGCTGTTCTTTGAGGAGGAGCCCCTGTTTAATCGCGATTCGCGCCTTAAGCCCAAGGAGAGTCTCTAAACGTTGCTGCTGACCTAGTAATGACATTTTCCGTTACCATTGATGCGTGACACGATGTTGTGGCTGCGTCTATAACGCACACCGAATGGTCGCACTCCAAAGGAGCGTTTTCCCCCGGCGGTTGCCATAGTAGCTGCCGTGCCCAATAACACCTCAAATGAAATGCGAAGTCAAATATAATTGACTTGTCCCAAACATTTAAAATGGCTAAACCACGCAAAATTCCGCCGCGCACGTTGCAGAAGAAAGGTTCAGCTAAATATTTAGAAATAGAGGAAACACACTTCCTCCGACCAAACTGGTCAACGATCGTTGAGCACATGGTGAAAACCAGACAGGACGTCCTGCTCAAACTCTTATACCCCGGTGGAGATGTGGGGCTCTACAAAGCTGTTCGCCGCGCAGGATATTGGGCGTACACTCACCGGATCAGCGAAACGAAAGTCGTTTACCGTTTGTCAGAAAAACCGCCTTTGGAACATGAGGGCGATTTGCAGATTCCCAAGAATCCCCTGCCGGAAGAATACGCGCCCGAGGTGCCGGATAAGAAGTATGGACGGTACCGCATCCTCGCCTCGAAACTCGCGGCCGGCGAAGCCGTCGTGGTCAATAACGAGAAGGAAGCCTCTAAGCTTCGTGCAACGATGCGTCGGCTCTACCCGGTAGTGTCCGGGCTCGGAACTCCCAGCCATCCTCCACACAAAATCGAGTCCAGCGAGAATCCAAGAACGAAGCAAATCACGATGAAATGCTATTGGCTGAAGCCGTGAAAGAAGCTTCTTTGTGGTTCACCGGCCCATTTCCCGCGAGGGGCTTTAGGCCTCTTTTTCACGAGCGATCTCCGACCGTACCGCGCTGGAAAAGGCAGAGGCGCGAGCGCACCTCTCCACCGGAATCGCAATACTGGGGATGGCTGTCGCACACAATCTGTTCGGCATTGAAAACCGTGTAAGATGATGCGGGCAATCGGAATCGATGGGTGCCGATGCGGTTGGATTGCAGTTTGGATCGACAAAGCAGGACACAGAGGCTTCGAGGTCTTACCTAAGATTGATTGCGTCAAGAAGTTTAAGGCCGAGATGGTGATGATCGATGTTCCCATTGGCCTTCCACAGAGTGGCTACCGCTGTTGCGATCAGGCTGCACGGAAGATGCTGGGTAGTAGCGGGAGGTCGCGGGTGTTCTTAGGAGTCCTGCGCCCCTTGCTCACCTATCTTGACGATTTCGACCCAGCAAATCTTGGTTTCGTTGAAGCATTTAACCTAGCAAACGCTCGGGCGAAATTGCAGTACGGCAGGGGTATATCACGTCAACTGTTCGGAATTCTACCCAAGGTCAAAGAAGTAGATCAGTTCATGATACATAGCAATATTCAGGAAACCTTCCGAGAAACTCATCCTGAATTGATCTTTCATCGCCTGAATGGCGGGGTATGCTTGCCTGCCAAGAAAACACCCGAGGGGAAAAAACAACGTCGAGATTTGCTCGCCAAGTGCGGCTTCGAAGACATTGACGCATGGTTGAGTAAGCTGTTTAGGAGTGGCGCACGACCTGATGACCTTCTCGATGCCTGTGCGTGCGCGATAGCCGCAGACTCAACCGGTCGAAAACTCGAATGCAAACGAGAGAGTGATGCGCGGGGGCTTCGTATGGAGATGTGGTTCTAACGGGCGGGCGGATGAGATCGCACTCGACGAGGTCGAGAAGATTACGATTTGATGGGCCACCAGAGATTTCGAGGCTGAAAGTATGACGAAGGTGCTTCTTCCACCGGAGATCGAAGGGATTCGTGCACTGGCACGGCGCGCTATCGCACCACTCAAGCCGTCCGACTCAAACAGTCATGTAGCTATTTTTCCCCTACTCTACCGAGAAAAAGAACAACAGGACCCCGCTTGAGTCTGCTTGTTGCCACTGGTAACCGGCGATAGTTTCTACGCCGCCCCCCTGGGACCGCCTGTCGCGTGCCAGGAACGGTTGGCTCACCATAGTAAGGCTGCAAGCGCCGTGTGACGCTTACGACGAAGGCTCTATAGGCATCGAAGGTCCATGCCGAATCGCCGTATTGGAGTTCGACTTCGACGAGGTTTTTTCTGGGCGTCAAAGTACGCGATCGTCTGCTGGAGCGAGGGTTGTTTGATTCCTTCAATCGCCAGGACCTCTCTATGGCCAACGTTTGGTCGCTTCAGGATCTGGGCTACGGCTTTAGCCAGTTGGCTTTTGACCTCCTCTTTTCGATTCGCCCCATCGCAGGCGGAAGGGCTGTTCAATGCTGCCGTTTAAGATGTTTGGTTTCTCAGCAGGCGTGGGAGAAGTGGCGCTGGTCGCACCGCCTGCACTACGAGCACTACCAGCAGTACCTGCAGTAGGAACAGCGGCCGGTTTCGTGGTGCCTGGGTTCCCGGCGATTGCTCCCCTCCCCCCCGCGCAGAGAAAAAGGATTAGGACCAAGAGGTAACAAAAGCGCTGATTCATCGGAAATGCGGCAGGAAAACCCGCCGCGGGAAGAATGCCTCTGAATGGTTTACTGTTTATTTTACATATTACTATGCTAATGTGTAAAGCATGCTTTGCGGTTACCGTTTTCGCATTTACCCGACAGCTGAACAGGAACGAATCCTGGCTCAAACGTTCGGTTGCGTACGGTACGTCTACAATTGGGCTCTTCGGCTGAGAACCGACGCCTGGCACCAGGGCAAACGGATCAACTACAGCCAGTCCAGCGCCGCGTTGACCGAACTTAAAAAAGCCGAAGAAACCAAGTGGCTTAACGAGGTATCGAGCGTTCCGGTTCAACAATCCCTTCGACATCTCCAGGGAGCGTTTTCCAATTTCTTCGTGAAGACAGCCAAGTACCCCACATTCAAGCGCAAAGATCAAAAGCAATCTGCCGAGTACACTCGATCCGGTTTCCAATGGGATGCTGCCAATAAGAGCCTGACGATTGCCAAAGTGGGGCGGCTCAAGGTGAAGTGGAGCCGAGACTTCACCTCGGAACCCTCCACGGTGACGTTGAGTCGGGACCGGTCGGGCCGATACTTCGTTTCGCTTCGCCTGGATGAACCGGTTGAAAAACAGCCTGAGGCCACCGCTTGCGTGGGCGTGGACCTTGGTATTAACCGCACGATGACCCTTTCGGACGGGACGCGAATTGGCAATCCGCGATACACCGCAAAATATGAAGACAGGCTTGCGCTTTTGCAGCGCCGTCTTGCCAATAAACAAAAAGGATCGTCCAATCGGGAAAAGGCGAAGCAGAAAGTCGCCAAGCTTCACGCAAAGATTGACGATTCCAGGAAAGATTTTGCGCATAAAGCAACCACTAAGGTCGTTCGCGAGAACCAAGCGATTTACCTTGAGGATTTGTCTGTGCGCAACATGATGGCCAACCGTTGCCTTGCTAAAGCCATTGGCGACTGTAGTTGGCATGAGATCACCCGGCAGCTCACCTACAAAGCCGAGAAGCACGGACGAACCATGGTCAAGATCGACCGGTTTTTTCCGTCGTCGAAGCGATGCAGTTGCTGCGGCCACATACTGGAAGAATTGCCGCTGGATGTGCGGCGCTGGCAGTGTCCAAAGTGTTCTACGGAGCATGACCGTGACGAAAACGCAGCCAAAAACATCCTGGCCGCCGGGCAGGCGGTTGCGGCCTCTGGAGGGACCGTAAGACCAAAACGAACCCCGGTTCGTCGAGGCGCGTCCCAGCGAAGGAGGAACCACTCTGAGAACTTTAGCGCAAGCTAACATATCAGGGAATCCCACGGCTTTAGTCGTGGGAGGAAGTCAATCTCGTAGAGCAACAGATTCGATTTTTTCTTCCTTTCCCGAGTCAGAAGCGTAGCGGTATAGGACTTTCCAGAGTCCCTGATGCCGAGAATGGCGTTTCCCTGGGATGCAAACTCTTGGAGTGGCACCGAAAAGTTGCCGAATTGGATGGTATCACTCTTCATCACTCGCGCGGACTCTTCGATTCACGTGCGTTTATTATAAATTGCGAGTGCGCGTGTGCTCACGAACAGCCTCAAGCATCTCGTCGTCAAAACCGCTGGCCGCGAAGTCCGGGATGGTTTCTCCAGTCAATTGTTCCCAGGCTTTGGCAACGTCCTTATCTTGAGCATAAGATTTCCAATCGGCCTTTCCCTTTTCGGTAATGAAAACCTCGTCCAGGGTAGGATCTGCGCGGTCGTAGTGCTCAAACCAGCGCAGTGTTGTCCCCTCCCCGGCTGTTTGGATCGGAGGCAGGTCACCAAGGACCTCGATAAACTCCTGGGACCAAATGTTGGTGAGCGATGTGCCGCAGTCTTTCTCAGGCTGGGTAGCGATAATCACATTTTTTGCAATCGTCAGATAGCACCAGGAGCAGCAGCCGTAGAACCCAGGATACTCTAATCCGTACAGCAGCGCCCCGTTTCCCAGTTGAGCAAGAAACGTGAGCTGGAGAGGCGGTCTCATTTTTCCGTCATCCGTTTTCCATCCCCTGCTCTGGCACGCGCGTAGGCTTCTACTATCTGGTTGTCGGAAGCCGCGGCAGCGGCAAACATCATGACGCGTAGGGCTTCGCTCGCGCTAATCGTGTGTCCGGTCGCAACGATGAATGTGCCGATCAGCTTTGTGAAGAAGAGATCCTCCTCAGGACTCACGTACATGTAGTGGCAGAGCGTCTTCTTTGACGTTTTGCTGCCGAAAGATTCCGAAACGACCAGTTTTGATGTGGCCGCTTTAGGGTCGCTCCCGAAATTGATCTGAGGAGGTACAGCCGGCTCGGGTTGCCGAACGGGTTGTGATGCTAGCGCGGCAAGGCGCGCCTTTAGATCCTGGTTTTCCCGTTTGTCGTCCTTGGCGCTCTTGCTCATAACTCGTTCGACTCCAATAAGACACGTGTGATTTCGTCGAGGTCTCTGATCGTGATAACTTTTTTGCCGTGAACCTCAGGATTGTCATTACTACCCGTAGTGCCAGTAGTACATGCACTACTGTTACTGCGAGTAGTCCGAGTAAGCCTTATATTGGCGAAAAGAAGGATTCGTCGGGTTCTTTGCACATCTTTTTTGTTGGAAATGTCTATAATTCACGATAGACGCTTTGCGAGCAATTTGTAGTGGGTAAGCCTCCGCTGCCCACCTTAATTCCTCACGGTTTTTGTCCGGGTAGGCTATTTCGGTGCAAAGGGTCCCCCCCGTCAACTCAAGGAAGATCAAGGACAGATTGAATCGGCTATCCTGGGGCCGTGGCGTTGCCGCGGTGTAGTCGCTTGCGCACCTCAGTATTATCTGATTATCTTGTAACCTGTCTGTCTGTGAATGCGGTTTCCTGTCATTCTGCTTATCTGCTTAGCGAACCATGCGTATATCTGATAACCTGATTCGTCGGTTGTCATACATACGTTGTTTCCGCTTATCTGATTATCTTGTATACGCATTCAATGATTCTCCTATTGCCTTGTTATCAGTATATCTTACTGCCTTGTAACCTGTTTGTCCGTCATTGCGGTTCACTGGTTTTATGATACTCTGCTTCACAGACAATAAGTATATCTGATCTGCTGATTCGCAGGTTTTCCTACATACGGTGCTTCTGCTTATCCTATTTGCGGATTACCGGACTTGCGCTTTGACGGAAATTCCGATATTGCTCTCGAATTCATGATTACGGTAGCAGTTGTCAATCGCAAAGGCGGGCCAGGGAAAACGACCGTGGCAATCTTGGCGGCTATCGGATTGCACGAGAACGGTGCTCGGGTCGGCGCGATCGACGCGGATCACGAACAAGGGTCTTTGACCAATTCTCTGTTTGGAAGTGAAATCGAGGTTAACCCGTCAAATTTGGAAGCCCTTGATTTTCTCGTTGTTGATACACCACCCAATTTCAACGCTAAATGGGACCGGGCCGTAAAGCTGGCGGATATCATTCTTTTGGTCACCACTCCATATCCACCTGAGTTGGTCGAAACAGAGACGACCTATGCCCGTTTGAAGGAGCTCGGATGTGCCGAAAAAACGGTGGTCTTGTTCAACAAATTTCGCGCGCACACAAGGAGCGCTCGCAAGGATCTCGATGAGCGAACCAAGCAGGTAACCGGCAACTCGGCGATTCGCTTCGATTTTGTCATTCCTTTTCGGGAATTCTTCTCGGCTCTTCACGCCGTCCCATGGCCTGGCAACGGTGAAGAGAAAATCCCCCTATTGAAACTGCTGAATCGCGTCCTTGGCCGGGATGGCAGGGACGCTTATTACGCCGCTATTCAGCTCGCCGGTGGCATTACGCAACAATACCTGAGGATCCACGGAAGAGGGGGGAAAGGCGAATGAAGAGGCACTTTCTCTGATTTGCCGATAGTCTGATTATCCGCTTTTATGACAAAATCAGCAATTGACCCAGCGGATCTAGCCCTGGAACGTGCCAGGCAGCTCAAGGCGGTCCAGCTTTCACGGCGCGGGGATGAGCGACGTACGGATGCCGCAACGTCTGAAGAGCCTCCCTCAACGGTCGAACCTGGTGTCGCCGATGAACCTCCAAAAGAGGCGATAACATCGGCCAAACCGGAAAAGCTTCCGAGAAAAAAACAAACTTACCAACAGGAAGAAAAACGCTGGAAAACCTCCGTGCAACTGTCCAAGCGGCATGAGAAGATTGTGAACCAGTATGTGATGCACTACCGGATGCAGGGACTGAGACCCGTATCGGTCAACACTATCATCTTGGCAGCATTGGATGTCCTAAAGCAGACGCCCGAACTAGATGAGGTTATCCACGCGATTGTAGCCGCCGATAAGCGTCTGACACGCCTAAATTGAGACTTGCCCGGTGGCGTAGGGCCGGACATAGGAGCCGGATATCCTACCCGTTTTCTGGTGCCGAGGAGTTTTCGAAAACGGCTTTCTCTCCCAACGAGCGGAGCAGTTGCTCCCGTGTAGGCCATACCCCGAGTTGCTCGCACCGCTTTTTAAAGTACTCGATCTTCTGGCGATACGTCGTGATCCCCGCGCCCGTCAGAAATTCAAGCACATCGGGGATGCTGTAATTTTTAATCTCGATCAGGATGGCAATGATCTCCAGGTAAGGAGTCAGTTCGCTCTTGGGCGGCTTAGGCGGCAGAGCGATTACTTTCTGTTTGAGGATAGCGATTCTATCACCGGCATCCCGATTTTGCATTTCATTTGCCACAACGATGCATGTAGTCTGCTTTTTATCGGCTTTCCGGTCAATCTCTTTGCTTTTCATTTGCCTTTCTTGCATTCGCTATGCGAACCTTTGAAATCGATGATGACCGAGACAGCACCTCTACGGAGCGAACAAAAGCGGCTCCCATATGCAAAATTGCCGGACGAATCGCACACGTCTCCGTGCTTGGTCGTGTATCTGAGCGACACTGAGTCGGAGTTGCTTTCGTATGACTATTTTGTCGGCGGCACCAGAAGAGGACAGGACATCGAACTTCGGTTTTCGTCTGCAACCGTTGGCGCGCGCTTCAGCAACGAGCATGACGCCCAGGAAATACTGGAGTGGGCAGGGGGAAAACGCCTTTACAGTCTAACTGTGATCCCTTCGGAATGTACTATCGAAGTGGTTAAAGCTGCTGACGAAGAATAAAAGCTGGGATGTCTGCCAAATAACGGACAACATGAGGAGGCTTACGTACAGGTGCCCGAAGGGCTTCAGCGTGCGGCCGCGCAGTTCAACGCCCTCTTGGATCACTAGGTGTAGTGGCCCGAGAACATAAACGGCTCGAACGTCTTCACGGTCGTCGGGATTGCACTTCCAAGAGTTTCAGGGTTTCGCGTAATTTTTTTAACACGCTCGCGAAAAGGCGATTCGCCAAGCGCCGCGCGGAGATCTTTTAATCGCAACCCCATGGAACCCCTGGACTTGAGCACACGCCCGCCGCGCAGCGGCCTGGAAAAACTAGGCGGCTTTTACCTGCTAGCCCGCACGATCGACAAGATTCGGGCGCACCTTCCCGGCGGAAATCCCGGCGAATACAAAATTCCCGGTTTCAGCGAGCGGTTATTGCAGGCGCTCGGCGTGAGCGAATACGACCTGCGCGAGGCGGTCGCACGAGCACGCAGCGATGGCGATGTGCTTACTTGGCTGCAGGAACGCACCGATTTTTCGCGTGCCGAAGAGATCAACGCTTCGCTGATCGCGCCGACCGTAGGCGAGCGGATGGATCGCCCCGGTTTCATCGAGCGCCATCCGATCGTCACGAGCTTGCCGCCGGAGACGACGCTGCTTGCGATGCTCGACGCCGAAGACGCAGCGATGTTTCCAGCCTAAGTGTAGCGAGATGAACATAAACGGCTCCAACAACAGGCATGGTCGACACGGACCGTGTCTTTGTGTCTCCCAAGCGGTTATATCGAGACGGCGGCGCACTGCAGGACGAAGCCGATGAGGAGTAGCCAAGCGCGGAGTCCTTGGAAAAACTCCCATTTGTTCCGGACCTCCTTCCAGTTCTCAGGCGGATTGGCGGGGTCCCACCGGTCAGTGGCGCGGTTGATCGGCACGTTGAAGATCAAAGTCGATGCCAAGGCGAGTGTAAAGGCCACAGCTGAAAGCCAGTGCAGGGCGTTTACGTGAACTGCGCGCGCCGCATGAACAAACGACAACACGACGCACAAAGTCATCAGCACAGGCATGACGCGCCCGAACGTACGGAGTAAACCCTTCTCGACGGTGACGTGGTGATCGCGCGCCAGGCGGCGAATGACCGGATGCACGAATGTGTATGAGCCAAACTCGGCACAGGCCGCAAAGCCCGTGACGCTTAACGTTGCAAACCGGAGGACATCCATGGGCTCCCTCACTGCGGCGGCCTGCCCGCACTTCGCATCCGTTCGGTAACAGCGCGCTCCAAAGCGGTCAACGCCCCGAGTGGGCGCACCATGACGTGGAATTCAGCGACGAGCCCGTCCGGTGTCATTCGCAGATAGTCCGCACCGTGAAGCGCAAAGCTTCCTACGTCGGCACGGAAGATCAGCGCATGCGATTTCTCGTGGCCTGCGACGACGTCGGAATATTGGAAGTTCTCGAAGATAGAAAAGACAACCTGCAGAATTTGGGTAGCGGCCTCTTTGCCTACAGTGGGCTCATCGTGAATAGGGGTGTATAGCCGCATATCGTCCGCGAACCATTCGGCATATCTCGTGTGGTCCTTCGATTAGAGCGCTTGTACGAAGTCGTGAATACTCATCTGCTAATCCTCACAATGCGAAATTTTACTACAATGTCTGCCGGCGGCGATTCTGTCAGAACGTCACCCTTTCTCGACTCCAAAAAAAAGCCATCAGCCTGACGGCTCGCTTTCCGCACATATTCCCGCCCGACACCAAAAACAAAAAACAAAATCCTGAGAAAAAGCGTAGGGGGTTGTCAGGGGTTATAACCCCTGGCTGGGGCCGGCTGGGGCGGCTGGGGCCGGGGCGAAGTCCAGGAAAATCGGAATCCGGAAAGCGGGGGCCGAAGCCCCGTTCCCGGACGCGGCGCATCAAGCCGCGGCGCGCTGCGCGTGTGCGGCCGGGCTGAAAATCGCGCGCTTGTCTTCCTTCAGCACGGTCAGCTAGTGCCCGAGATAGGCCGCGTGGTCGTCCCGGATCTCCGGCGTGATCCCAGAAATCGCGGGAATAGAATAGTTCGGAAAAACGATCGTTTTTCCGAACTCTCGGCAGACTGCAAGGGCCGCTCAGGACCAGATTACGTGAGAATGGGCCCACATTATTTGAGAACAAACCTTTCACCGCCTCACATGGCCCCGCACGCCTTGTCCCTCTCCACTTCGACGCCAGCCTCGCGATCACGTCAGCGCCGGGTAAAGTGCAGATCAGATGACACTCGCCATGGGCGCGAAAGCACGTCTGCGAATAGTTAAGTCCATTCACACCATCATCTGGGCTTTTTTCGTCGGTTGCATTCTCGCGATACCAGTTGAGGCATGGCTGAGGAAATTCGACTGTGCTCTGCTCCTCATCGCTTGTGTAATGCTTGAGGTTGTGACCTTGGCGTTAAACTCTTGGCGCTGCCCGCTGAGCGGGGTTGCCGCGCGTTATACGGGTGATCGCCGTGCTAACTTCGACATTTATCTCCCCGCATGGTTGGCTGCCCGCACAAAGCTCATCTTCGGAGCGCTATTCGTTTTCGGAGTGATTGCGAGCGGCGTGTTAAGGTACTTGTGAGGTGTGTGAAATTGAGGCGGAAAGTGCGCGATGCAAGAGCAGACCAGAGGTTTACTGGAACGTATCCGGCGTTTCGCGATGCCGGAAGGTGAATTCAAGTGCGGAGGTGTCCGGCTACGCCAAGAGGGCGAAATGCGTCTTGCTCCCGACCGGCCGTGGCTCCCGTTCTGGGCAGAGCAGTGGTTCGCGTGCGCCAACGTCGACTTCCAATGGCGAGCGTGGATGAGGATGAAGCCGTTCATGTCCGTCCGTGTCGTCGATTCGTTCCAGAATGGCCGGGGTACCCTGATAGTGTCGGCTTTCGGCCTCGTTCGGATTGTAAGGTCGCAGGGGCCCGCGATCGACAAGGGCGAGGTTCTACGCGGCCTTGCCGAGTTTCCATGGCGCCCATTCGCGTTTCGCGAGGCGGCATATTTGACCTGGGAAGCCGTGGGCGAAGACAAACTTCGCGCAAGATTCGACGATGGCAGGACCCAAGCGACTGGAGAGTTCCAGATCGACCCCGAGGGGAGGGTGCTGGGCGGCACAACCGACCGTCCACGCACAGACGGAAAATCGGTCGTCGAAACGAAATGGTCGGGGACGTTCAACGAGTACCGGGAAGTCGACCACGGCCACCGCGTGAGGATTCCAACCTTAGCCGAGGTCGCTTGGCACATGCCCAAAGGGTCGTTCACGTACTGTCGCGCGCGCGTCACCGAATTCTCGGTTCTGCCGTGCCGCTGAGCGGACGAAAGGCGGCTAAAGGGATAGTATTGGCAGCGACAGCCAATGGAGAGAATGGTGGCAGGAACGTCACGGACGGGCTCGCTAAGAACGCGCCCGCCCTCCAAATATTTTGCGAGCGTCGTTCAACTAAAGACTCTTGACGAGCTCGACCCGTGGCGCCAGCGATTGAGCATGGCTTTGCTTCGCTCTGGAACGGATCACTTGGCGACTGATGCTTTCGAGTTTTGCGGCAGCCGTTCGGGAAAAGACTTTGATCCGTGGCCGGTGTTCGGACCACCAGTGCGCCGCTCGAGCAAACACGCCCAATGGGAGGTCCGGGTGAGCGGCGGCGACCCGGCAAGTGGTTAACTTCATCGTCTGCGGCGAGAAATAGAGTGATGTTTTTGCCAACGCTTTACCAAGCAATTCTCTTGCTTGTTCTACGTGGAACTCTGGATCTTGAAAGGACCTCGGCGGGGGAGGGGGAATTGCCGGTAAAGGATCCCTAGCTCGGGAGCCTGGGGGTTGTTCGAAAGGATTTGGTCTCGTCTTTTGATCGACCAGAAGCTCGGTGAGATGCGCTTTTTCGTCAGCGCTGAAGAGTTGCTGCCAATCAACTCGCGGGAGGCGTTTCGCCGGACGAGAACGATCATTGAGCCGGTTGATAAGTTCAGGCGGCTGCATTTTCTCCCATTCTGGAGGGATATTGCCATCGCGCAGCATATCGGCCGCCATCCTGGCGATCGCGGCGTGGGCGCGCGAATACTTCACGCAAATGTCCCGCGGCACAGGCAGTCTAGTGATTCCATCGGCATCAATGGCGGAACGCAAACCGAACGAAGCGAATTGCCGGTGCAACTCGGCATTAAACACCCAGCGCAGCGCCGTTTGATTGCGATAGATGTTAGCCGGCTCCAAGGACCGCCAGCGTCGATCGCGATCTTTTCCGCTCGTGCCGTAGGTGGCATTAATGAGGAGCAAATGGGCATGGACATGCGGATCGGAATGACGGCTGGCCTCGTGGACGTACTTGGCCGCGATAAGATTTCCCGTTGGCTGAGCGATGCCCGTACCGGCATTGTCCTGCCGGTAAGCCAGGCTTTCAAGATGGTAGAGCAGGCGCATGACCGCGATCCGGAAGGCAGCCTGGACCGAAGGGAACTCGCTTGAACAGAGGGCGGCAACCGAGACGGACTTCTCGGCGGTAATCACACAGTCCCAGGCACAGCGCCTGTTGTCTTTTTTGCGAACGAAGAGCCGTTCTCCGGAGGGGCTATAGCCATAGAGGAAGCATTCGAGATCATCCGCTTTGATCGAAGAGCCGACCTGGAGGCCGCTCAACTCAATGCCGCGCCCGAGCCAGATTCCGTGACGCTCCGCTGGGGTTAAAGCTGGGTCTCTGGCAAAATAGTCCAAGGTGCCGGCGATGCTGTGTCGGACCTGTGGCTTAACCATGTTGCGCTTTTGGCTTTTCCTATGCGGTGTTTACGCCCGTAACGGGTTTTGGTTTGCCAACCCGCCCAAACGCTTTGCTTTTGGTTAGCCGAAGACGCACTACACTTCAAACACAGAGTTATTGGTTACGATCTAGCGAAATTATCGCGATTCGAGCACGAATCATTAAGGAATCGACAATCGTCGCTGTTTTAACCGATCAGGTTCGTCCTCGCTTTGTGTTTGCATTGCGTTTGCGTTTTTGTAGAAAATCGCTGACCGCAAATCATTGACATTTCCAATACAATGGAAGTAAGAGATAGCCCGATGGCAACAGGCCACGACGAAAATGAATCTTTTGATCAGAGATTTGGGCGGTTGCTGGACGCCTTGTTGAGCAACCCTCCTGAAGAAACCACCACACGAGAACAGTTGGCGGCCTTCAGAGATAAGCTTTTGGAATGTCTGCAAGAGGGGCGGAGCCGCCGGTTGATCTACGCGCAGTTTATCGATGCGGGTGGCGTGGTGAGTTACCAGAGGTTTTGTGTCCTGGTAAACGAGTTAGTGGCCGATCAGGACCGGGTGAGCGCCATCAAGCGGAAGCATGGAAAGGACCGCCGTGGCCGGGAGGAGCAAGGGAGCTGCTCCAAGTTGATTGAGGCTCGCCGAAGCGGGAAGGGGATAGGGAAGAGCTTGGAGGAGATTCAAAGGGAAAGCACTGAGGCGTTGGTGGCAGTAGCAGGGTTTGGCAAAGAAAACTAAAAAGGATGAGCAAACGACAAGAGAACAACGGATCAAACGCGATGAAGCGGCTGGTCTTCGCGGTCGACGTCAAGGGCAGCGCCGGCAAATCATTTTTTCAATCGCACTTGCTGGAGGCGTTGTCCCAGTGGGGTATTCGCGCACACGGTTATGATCCTGACACGTCTTTTCACCGTATGGAAGCGATGTGTGGTCCGGATAGGGTAACGCGACTGAATTTTGAGGACGCTGAGAGCAGGAGCATTCCCGTGATAGATTTGGTCGAGGACAGGTGTGATGTCGCCATAATAGATGGCGTTGGATCACAACTTTCCAAGCAAAAGGCCTATTTTAAGGCGGTCGATTTTTTCGCGAATGTCACCGATCTCAATCTTGTAACGACATTTGTCGCGTTAGTGGAGGATGACACGGTGATTTTCGAGCAGATCGCACGGCTGATTGGCGATGTCGGCAAGCGTGCGGACTGGGTGTTTGTCAAAAACCCCAAGCTTTTTAACGAACAATTCAACCCTGAAGGAGATCAGGAGTTCAGGTTTCCGGTATGGGATCGGTCTGAGATCCGGCGCAAAGCGTTGAGCGAACTGCCAA
>Ga0209656_10001849_pt1 | contig 13822 bp, 10 predicted proteins | sample BogFormECP12_OM2_FD_188239 | JGI IMG/M metagenome (GOLD analysis project Ga0209656, IMG submission 188239) | Bog forest soil microbial communities from Calvert Island, British Columbia, Canada - ECP12_OM2 (SPAdes) (version 2) | ecosystem: Environmental > Aquatic > Freshwater > Wetlands > Bog ... | reverse complement strand
ACCGCACCGGGCTGCGACATCCCGGGCTATTGCACCGAAGTCCACCACCTCACCCCCTGGGCGAAAACCCACACCACCGACATCAACGACCTAACACTCGGCTGCGGCGCCCACCACCCACTGGCCGAACAAGGCTGGACCACCCGCAAAAACCAGCACGGCGACACCGAATGGATCCCCCCACCACACCTCGACCACGGCCAACCCCGAACCAACACCTTCCACCACCCCGAAAAACTCCTGCGCGACGACGAAGACGACCCGTAGGCTACGTGCCCAAGATTGCGGCAGGCGGACGTCCAAAACCGCGCAACGAACTTGGCCAGATCCATTCGTCTATCAGCCGACACATCCACGGCAAGGCTTCTGTCGGTCAACCGCTTTCAGAGCCCCGGCAAGCAAATGGGCGCCCCGTTGCACGGGCCTGGACCCCAGCCGGGGTCTCCCTCGACGATAGGTCGCCGTCGAGTCCCGCTACTTGTGTTCGACCCGCTGCGCCCCGGGCAGCGCACACGTCGCGGCATCGTCGGTGGGCCGGTCGCCCGCCCGGTGCAGAAGGCGCTTGAGCTGACGTCGTTCGGCAGCGGTGAGGTGGGCCAGTATCTGGTCCTCGGCCTCCTCGACGGCCGCTTCCGCGCGCTTGAGCAGCGTCCTACCCTTGCGGGTGAGCTGAGCTGGCAATGCACGGCCTGATGGCGCCGTTTCCGGACGAGTCACCGCGCCCATGTCTTCGAGCTCGTGCAAAACCAGGTTCATCGCTTGGGCCGTGACGTGGGTGTTGCGGGCGAGTTCGGCGCTCGTGCGGCCCGGATACGTGTCGAGAATGCGCAGGCAGACGAACTCGGGCAACCCGAGCCCGAGCGGTCGCAACGCCGTCGCCGCCTCGGGACGCAATCGCGCCATCAACCGGCGCACCAGAAAGCCGAGCGGCTGATCCTCGAATTCGCTCATCTGCACCATGCTGACACGGATTAGCTGGCCCGAGGTCCCGATCGATCAGCGCGCCGCTGATGGATCGTCGCCCGACGACCGGCCTCGATATCAAGTTTCTTGACACGCATCGGCCGCCCGCGTATCAAGGACCTAGATATGCAAGTGGCGACGGAGTCGATTGGCTAGGTCGCCGTTAACTCAAGGAGAACAAGGATGTTCGGTGGTGGATTTCATGGTGGACCCGGCTGGGGTGGACCCGGTTTCGGCGGGCACGGCTGGGGCGGACCCGGCTTCGGTGGGCCCGGATTCGGCGGACCTGGCTTCGGTGGACACGGCTGGGGTGGACCTGGCTTCGGCGGGCACGGTGGGCACGGTTTCGGCGGACCCCGCAAGCGGGTAGTGGTCGGCACCGCCGCCCTGCTGCTCGACGGGCCGGCCAACGCCGCGGAGATCGTGCAGCGTGCTTCTGAGGCGACCGACGGCGCTCTCACTCCTCCGGAGGCGATCGTCGAGCTCGCAATTGGACACCTGGCGGGCCGTGGCTTTGTGACTGTCAGCGACGGGGTAGCCACCCTGACCGAGCAGGGCACCAACGTGTTGGCGTGGAAGGGCGTCACAAGTGAAGGCATCCACGCGCGCCTCGCTCAGGCCGCAAAGTTCGGCGACGTCATCAAGATCCGCTGGGGACTTGTCGAGCTTGCCGGACTGGCGCGGACCATCGCCTGGTCGGGCACAGATGCGCAGAAGGAGAAACTGGCCGAGGCCCGTACCAAGGTCTTGACCGCGATCACCGAGGCAAAGAAGTCGCTGCACGCCGCACTCGCCGAGAGCTAACGGAATGAAACACCAGCGCGGCCGTGGCCTCCGCACGGCCGCGCTGGTATTTCTCGGTTACCCCGGCCGGTGTCCGGCCTCGCCGAGTTTGTCGGCCAGCCGGCGGTTGACCGGCTCGGGCAACAGCTCGGAGACATCACCGCCGAACATCGCCACCTCCTTAGCCAGCGATGACGACACGAACGAATACCGCGGCGTTGTCGCGACGAAGAACGTGTCGACGCCGGCGACGTGTTTGTTCATCTGCGCCATCTGCAGTTCGTATTCGAAGTCGGTGCCGGTGCGCAGCCCCTTCACGATGGCCGTCATCCCGCGGGCGGTGACGAAGTCGACCACCAGACCTTGCCCGGCCTCCACCCGCAGGTTCGGCAAATGCGTCGTCGACTCCTTGATCATCGCGATCCGCTCATCGAGGTCGAACATGCCCTTTTTGGCGGGGTTGATCAAAATCGCCACCACCACTTCGTCGAATTGCGCCGCGGCGCGTTCGAAAACGTCGATGTGGCCCAATGTCACCGGGTCGAATGACCCCGGGCAGACCGCGCCGCTCACGCGCGCCGTCGACGATGCAGAGCGGAGCGATGAGGAGGACTGGCGCCCATGCGGGATGACGGTACACCGTGACCTAGAGCCGTTCGGCCAGCTCCAGACGGGTGTCGCCGTAAACGCGCTGCTGCCAGGGTTGCCAGTCGGTCGGCCATGTCAACGGGGTGCTGCCCGCCGCACGCTCGACAACGGCGATCGTTCCCTCATGCGTCCAGCCGTGGGTGATCAGAGCCGCCAAAACGGCGTGCATGTCGGCAGTCTCGATGTCGTACGGCGGGTCGGCCAGTACGAGGTCGACCGGCGCTGCCGCCCCAGCGGCCAGCACGGCCGTCACCTGCCCGCGGCGCAAGGTGGCACCGGGCAGTCCAAGGGTCGCAATGTTGCGCTCAAGCACGGCCGCCGCGCGGCGGTCGGACTCAACGAATAGCGCCGACGCCGCACCGCGTGACAGCGCCTCCAGGCCCAGCGCCCCCGAGCCGGCGTAAAGGTCCACCACCGACACGCCATTGAGGTTCCGCCGAGCCGTCACGATGTTGAACAGCGACTCACGGACCCGATCGGTCGTCGGCCGGGTCCCCCGCGGCGGTACCGCGATGCGCCGGCCCCCGGCGACGCCGCCGATGATCCGCGTCAGGCGAGCACCACCAGCAGGTCCCCGCCCTCTACCTGGGCAGTGGCGGACACCGCCACCCGCTCCACGGTGGCGTCGGCGGGGGCGGTGATCGGAGCTTCCATCTTCATCGCCTCGATGGTCGCGATGGTCTGGCCGGCGCTCACCTGATCGCCAACAGAAACGCCGACCGTTACAACGCCGGCGAACGGCGCCGCCACGTGATTCGGGTTGGCGCGGTCAGCTTTCTCCGCGGTGGGAATCTCGCTGGCAATAGCGCGATCCCGCACCTCCACCGGCCGCAGCTGACCGTTGATGATGAACATCACCGTGCGCATCCCACGTTCGTCGGGTTCGGAAATCGCCTCCAAACCGATCAGCAGCTCCACACCGGGCTCCAATTGCACCCGGTGCTCCTCGCCTTGCCGCAGTCCGTAAAAGAACTGGTTGGCCGACAGCCGCGACGTGTCGCCATAGTTCTCCCGGTGCGCCTCGAATTCCTTTGTCGGACCGGGAAATAACAGCCGATTGAGGGTGGCTTCGCGTTTGTGGCCCTGCAGGCCCAGCGCGGTCTCATCCTCGGGGGTCAACTGTTCGACGGGCTTGGGCTCACCGCGGCCGGCCAAGGCTTTCGAACGCAGGGGCTCCGGCCAGCCGCCCGCCGGGTCGCCGAGATCCCCACGCAGAAAACCGAGGACCGAATCCGGGATGTCGAATTGTTCTGGATTCGAAGCGAACTCATCGGCGCTTAGGCCCGCGCCGACTAGTGCCAGCGCGAGATCGCCGACAACCTTCGATGACGGCGTGACCTTGATCAGCCTGCCCAACACTCGATCGGCGCCGGCGTAGGCCTCTTCGACTTCCTCGAATCGGTCCCCCAGCCCCAGCGCGATGGCCTGTTGGCGAAGGTTCGACAGTTGACCGCCGGGGATCTCGTGGTGGTACACCCGTCCCGTCGGCCCCGGCAGCCCGGATTCGAAGGGCGCATACACCTTTCGGAGCGCCTCCCAATACGGCTCCAGCGCGCAGACCGCCGAGAGCGACAGTCCGGTGTCGTACTCGGTGTGCGCGGCGGCCGCCACGATGGAGCTCAATGCGGGCTGACTGGTGGTTCCAGCCATCGGGGCTGCCGCGCCGTCGACCGCGTCGGCGCCTGCCTGCCAGGCAGCGACGTAGCTGGCCAGCTGACCGCCCGGTGTGTCGTGGGTGTGCACATGCACCGGCAGGTCGAAGCGACTGCGCAACGCGCCGACCAGTTGCCGCGCGGCCTGCGGGCGCAGCAGGCCGGCCATGTCCTTGACGGCCAGCACGTGCGCTCCGGCATCCACGATCTGCTCGGCCAACTTCAGGTAGTAGTCCAGCGTGTAGAGGTTTTCGCCCGGATCGGACAGGTCGCCCGTGTAACACATCGCGACTTCGGCTATCGCAGAGCCTGTTTCGCGGACCGCATCGATTGCCGGGCGCATCGATTCGAGGTTGTTCAGGGCGTCGAAAATCCGGAAGATGTCGATGCCGGTGGCGGTGGCCTCCTCGACGAACGCCGATGTGACCAGCTCCGGATATGGCGTGTAGCCAACGGTATTGCGCCCGCGCAGCAGCATCTGCAGGCAGATGTTGGGCATCAATTCGCGAAGCTCCGCCAGCCGTTCCCAGGGGTCCTCTTTGAGGAATCGCAGCGCCACGTCGTACGTTGCACCGCCCCAGCACTCCACGGACAGCAGCTCCGGGAGGGTCCGAGCGATATGGGGCGCAACCAATCCCAGTCCGCTGGTACGCACCCGCGTCGCCAACAATGACTGATGGGCGTCCCGGAAGGTCGTGTCGGTGAGGCGCACCCCCGGCAAGTCCCGCAGCCAGCGGGCGAAGCCCTCTGGGCCCAACTCGACCAGCAACTGCTTGGACCCGGGCGGCGGCGCGATCTGCAGGTCGATCTCGGGCAGCTTGTCTTGCGGATACACCGCCGACGGTCGTGAACCGTGCGGCTTGTTGACGGTCACGTCGGCCAGGTAGTTGAGGATCTTGGTGCCGCGATCGGCCGACGACCGCGCGGTGAGCAGAGCCGGACGTTCCTCGATGAACGACGTGGTGACGTGACCGGCCTGGAAATCCGGATCGTCCAGGACCGCTTGCAGGAACGGGATATTCGTCGACACGCCGCGGATACGGAATTCTGCGATCGCGCGCCGCGCCCTGTTGACCGCGGTCGTGAGGTCGCGGCCTCGGCAGGTCAGTTTGACCAGCATCGAATCGAAGTGCGCGCTGATCTCTGCGCCGAGATTCGTGCCGCCGTCGAGGCGTATGCCCGCCCCACCCGGGCTGCGGTAGGCGCTGATCCGTCCGGTGTCGGGCCGGAACCCGTTGGCCGGGTCTTCGGTGGTGATGCGGCATTGCAGCGCGGCACCGTGCGGGCGGATGTCGTCCTGCCGCAAGCCCAAATCGTCGAGGGTCTCTCCGCCCGCAATACGCAGCTGGCTGGAGACCAAGTCGACATCGGTGATTTCCTCAGTGACGGTGTGCTCGACCTGAATTCGCGGATTCATCTCGATGAAGACGTGATGACCGCGCTCGTCGAGCAGGAATTCCACCGTGCCTGCGCAGCTGTATCCGATGTGGCGGGCGAAGGCCACCGCGTCGGCGCAAATCTTGTCCCGCAACTCCTCGGGCAGGTTCGGGGCGGGTGCCAACTCGACGACCTTCTGGTGGCGCCGCTGCACACTGCAGTCGCGTTCGTAGAGATGGATGACGTTGCCGTGGGTGTCTGCCAGGATCTGAACTTCGATGTGGCGGGGGTTGAGCACGGCCTGTTCGAGGTATAATGTCGAATCCCCGAACGCCGACTCGGCCTCCCGGCTGGCGGCCTCGATGGCCTCGGGTAGCGCGGCAGGATCGCTGACCCGACGCATCCCGCGGCCCCCGCCCCCGGCAACGGCTTTGACGAACAACGGGAACTCCATGTCAGCCGACGCGGATACCAGCTCGTCGACGGAGGACGACGGCGCCGACGACGCCAGAACCGGCAGGCCGGCTTCGCGCGCAGCGGCGACGGCACGGGACTTATTACCGGTCAGCGCAAGCACTTCGGCCTTAGGGCCGACGAACGTGATGCCCTTCTTCGCACACTCGGCGGCCAGCTGAGGGTTCTCCGAGAGGAATCCGTATCCGGGGTACACCGCGTCGGCGCCGGAACGCCTGGCCGTGTCGACGATTTCGTCGACCGACAGATACGCCCGCACCGGGTGGCCGATCTCGCCGATTTGATACGACTCGTCGGCCTTGAGGCGGTGTATCGAATTGCGGTCTTCGTAGGGATAGACGGCGACGGTGCCGACGCCGAGCTCGTAGGCGGCCCGAAACGCACGGATGGCGATCTCGCCGCGATTGGCAACCAACACTTTTGAGATCACGCGCGTCCCCTAACTTGACCGTTTATAGAAGCGTCGACCAGTAGTCCCAGAACCGGGCCAGAATCAGCAGAAAGACCGCGGTAAACCAGAGCGCGGCGATCGACCAACGCCAACGGTGGAGCTCGCGCATCACTGCGCTGCTATAGCTTCCACCGGCCGGTTGGAAGGCGATCGTGCTGACCACCACCAGCAGCGAGATGGTGGCCACCCACACCACCATGCAATACGGGCACAGCGCACCGATCCGGTAGAGACTTTGAAAGATCAGCCAGTGCACGAACGCGGCGCCGACCAGCGTCCCGGCAACTATTCCGACCCAATACCACCGCGGCAACGGAACTTTCGCCACCGCCAGGACGCCGGTGACCGTGACAACGCTGAACGCGGCGATACCGATCAGCGGGTTGGGGAACCCGAGCACCGAGGCCTGCGGCGTCGTCATCACGGAACCGCACGACACGATCGGGTTGATGTTGCACGACGGCACGTACGACGAGTTGAGCAGGAGCTTGATCTTCTCCACCGCCAGTGTCGCCGACGCGATCAGCCCGATCACACCGGCGATCAGCACCCACCATGCGCTGGTCGACGGCACCGTCGGCGCAGGACGGGATGGGGAAGCCGAATCCTCAACCGGCCCGCCAGTTTGCGCTGACGCCGCGATGGTCACGACGCCGCTGGGGTCGCAGCCGTGTCGAGGCCCGGGACATCCCCGACGATCTCTTTGATCTTGGCCACCAACGCGTCGGGCGTCGACCATTGGTATTCCTGGCCGTTGATCTTGATCGTCGGAGTGGCGTGAATGCCGGTGGCCGCGGCCAGGCCGTCCACCATCTTTGTGTACTTGCCGGCCTTGATGCAGTCGGGAACCTTGCCCACCACGCCGGCCTCGCGCGCATACTCGGTCAGCTTCGCGTTGTCAGGAAAGGTGGTGCCGGTCTCCAACGGTTGGATTTCCTTGGTGTACAGCGCGGTGTGGAATCGGCGGAACGCGTCCACCGACTCGTCGGCGACGCAGTAGGCCGCGTTGCCGGCGCGTGAGGAGTATTCGTCGTTCTGCGGTCTGCTGAGCAGCCCCACCATGTAGTAGTCGGCGGCGATGGCGCCAGCGTCGATCAGCTTCGACACCGTCGGCCCGAACCCTCGCTCGAAGTTGCCGCAAGCCGGGCAGAGGAAATCCTCGTAGAACGTCACGACCGCCTTGGGTTTGCCGTCTTGGGTGACCAGCTTGCTCGACGTCACCCGCACCGACCGCTCAGCACCGGCGGTCTTCTCGTTGTGCGAGATCACGATGTACCCGACCAGGACGACGGCGAACAACATCACGATCGCGGTGAGTCCGATCCTGACCAGCATGTCGCGTCTGCGTCCGGCGGCGTTCAGGTCGTAGCTGGCTGGGCGTTTCGGTTTGTCGGCTTTGGCGCCCATGGGCTGGCTCACGCTCCGTCGTGTGATAGTCGGCTGAGTCCAACCGCGGCGCGGTCGGCGATAGCGTCTAAGCGTACCGGCGTGGTAGCTCCGCCCGGCGACGATGCGGGCCGGTAGGCCCGAGGAGGGGCGGGCAATCGAACTCATCAGACGCGACTGAGGTGACTCGGTCGTGGCGACAGCGCTACCGCCGCCAGCGGAAACAAGCTGGCGAAGCTGGGGGTCAGCGACGCCGTCTCGGCGCGATCGACCATCGAATAAGCCTGTCCCACATGGGCTTTTGGGACATTTTCGTCGAAGTAGACAATATTCGGCCTGCGCCTGCCGCCGCCGCGCGGACAGTCCACGAATCGGACATCGCCATATGCCCCAGCCGGCCAAGCTTTGTGGCCATGGCGCGGTGTTGCCGGCTGAGTTTGCGGTAGGCGGCCTCGTCGCCGCGCGCACCGGCCAGCAGCACGCGCAGCCGCAGCACCCAGATCTTGAGGTCCGGCAAGTCGACTGGGGCGGCGGCCAACCGGTCGATCGCGGCATCGGCTTCCCGCAGGTCGGCCTCGCCGCCGCGGGCCAGCAGCGTCTCCACAAACACGCGGGTGGGAGTGATGCACCAGGCGAACTGTCCCGCCTCGAACAGGTCGGCCACGGCTGCCCGCATTGTCGGGATGGCACCATCGAGGTCTCCGCGTCGGCCGTGCTCCCAGGCGATGTAGGCGTCGATGAACGGTACCTCGGAAAGGGTCCAGTGCCCGTGCAGGCACATGTCGCGAAGTTGGGTGAGCACCGCCAGTCCGCGCTCACGGTCTGCTGGGGAGTCGCGGTGTAGCAGCGCGAGGCCCAGCGCGTATCGGGCGTGGCCCAGTGCGAAATCGTCAGCGGATCGTTCGGCGATCTGCAGCGCCTCTTCAATGAGCTCCAGCGCGGCGTCGTCGGCCAGCAGCGCCCCAACACATATCCCTGTTGCGTATGTGAAGGCGATGACCATGGCATGGGTCGTCGGGTCCGTCTCGCGGGACATGGCGGCGGCGACGGGGAGGGCAGGCAAAATCTCTGCCAGTGGGCGGCCCATGGACGCTCCGCCAAGCGCGCGCGTGGCGTGGGCGAACGCCAGCGGAGATCCCATGATGAAGTTGCCTTTGGTGGGGTCGCCGTCGGCCAGCTCGATGACGGTTTGTGACCAGCGCAGCACGTCGGTGTGTTCGCCGGTCTCGAGCTTGACGAGTGTCGGCATGCACGAGAGCCCGACCGTCATGGTCGGATCGGCGATCGCCTCGACCAGGGCCATGAGTTCGGATGCCAGCGCCGAGGCGTCCGGCACGCGGGCATGAACCCAGTGGTCCATCACCTGCCCGGCCATGCCCATCGCCAACGATGCCTTGTCGCTGGCGAGCGTGCTCAGTTCACGTAGCTCCTCAAACTGCGTCAGGGAGTCTGTCGCATGGACTCGGTAAGCGGTGCCACACAGCAGGGTGCGCGGGGCGATACGCATCTCGGTGCGCGCCGGATCGTCGGGGGCCAACGCGTCGGCGATCTCGCTCGCGCGCTCCCAACTCAGCCGTGCCGCGGCCACATCGCGGTGCGTCGACCACGCGCCGGCACGCATATGCCAGCGATAGGCGAGCTGCACATCGCCGGCCGCCTCCAGGTTCTCGGCGATCATCGCCGCGTTCTCCTCGACCGATCCCGGATCGCCCGCCTCGATGGCCGCGGCCAGGCGCCGGTGCAGCTTCGCACGGTCCGATTTCAGTTGGGATTCGTAAGCCACCGCGCGGATCAACGGATGCCGGAATGCGTATTCGGCGCGCGGGGTGAACCGCACCTGATCAATCAACTCCGCATCGACCAGCGCCTCCAGCGCCGGATCGACCCCCAGGCTAATCAGCAGATCCGGGCCGAACTGTGACCCGATCACCGCCGCGGCGCTCAGCGTCTGTTTGGCCCCCGGCTCGAGGCGATCGATGCGCGCGGCGATGACCGCCTGCACGGTGACCGGCACGCTGAACTCGGCCACATCGGCGCGGCACCGGTAGCCCCCGCGCTGGCCCTCGAGCACACCGCGTTCGGCAAGCTCGTGCACCATCTCCTGCGCGAAAAACGGGTTACCGGCGGTCCGTTCGGTGATCAGCGCGGCAACCGCGCCCACCGAGGGATCGGGGCCTAACAGCTCACCGACCAACGCCGAGGTGTCCGCATCACCTAGTGGTGTGAGCGCCACCGTCTGCGCACCGGGCACCTGGGCGAGCGCCCCGTGGTAGTGCGGGCGGTAGGTGATCAGCGCCATCGCCGGGGTGTGCGGGATCACCTTCAAGAACCCGGCCAGCATGGATTCGCTCACCGCGTCGATCCAGTGCGCGTCTTCGAGGATGTAGAGCACCGGATCTGTGCGCGCCAGCGACACCGCGTTGATCAGCGCGGTCAACCGCCGCCGCCGCGCGGCGGGGTCGATGGGCGGCAGCTCGGTATCCGGGTCACGAATGCCCAACAGGTCATCCAGCAACACCAGATCCTGCGGGTCGACCCCGTCGGGAACCTGGGCGCGCAGCCGTGCCCGCGCGGCCTCACCGTCCAGATCGCTGATCCCGCCGATGGCCCGCAGCAGCCGCGCCACCACATGAAACGAGATGTCACCGGCATGCGACTCACAAAAGGTCGAAAGCACCTCGACACCACGGCCGCGCGCGATCGCGGCTGTCTCGTGAACCAGCCGGCTCTTGCCGATGCCCGCCGCTCCCGCCACACACACGACACACCCCTGGCCAGCGCCCGCCCGATCCAACATGCCTGTGATGGTGGTCATTTCCCATTGCCGTCCCACCAACGTGGTGTCAAAGCGACCGATCTCCCCTTGCTGCGACGCCACCCCCAGCAGGCGACGGGCCGGCACCGGGTTATCGGCGCCCTTGATCTGGACCATCTCCGGCTCGCCCAGCACCGCGGCGCGCTCGACCAGCCGTGCGCTGGACTCGCTGAGCATGACCCCGCCGGGTGGGGCGACGGATTCCATGCGCTGCGCCATCCCCACCTGCACGCCAACCGAGGTGTAACCCAAAGAACCCGAACCGATCTCACCGGCGATGACCTGGCCCGAGTTGAGGCCAATGCGCAATTGCAGGTCCACACTGTCGCGACGTTCGACCTCGGCGGCCAGGCGCTTGACCTCCTCCTGGATTCCCAGCGCCACCAAACATGCCCGAAGCGCATGATCCTCCAACGCCGCCGGTGCGCCGAACACCGCCATGATCCCGTCGCCGGTGAACTTGTCGACCATTCCGCCATAGCGCTGCACAACCGCAGCCGAACCGTTGACCAGCTCGGTCATGACCTCGCGATACCGCTCCACACCCAGCGCCGCGGCGATATCCATTGACTTAACAACGTCGGCGAACAGCACGGTCACCTGCTTGAACTCAGCCGATTGCGTAGGAGGCGCAGATGCGGCGGCGTCCGCCCGTTCGCTGCCGACCGTTGGGACGTCCTCGGCGGGTGACCCCGCCGGGGTGTCGCTCACATCAGCCATAATCCTTCGTCCAGCCAGACCTGGAACCCAGCCCGCTGAACATCGCTACCCATGGATCTGACAGCGCTGCATCGTGTCGCGAGTAACCGATGAACAACTTCATCGCACGGGCAAACTCCTTGAACCGCCCCGGCATGTCCGGTCACTTTGCTGCTGAGCTCCCGACCTGACTATCCGACTGCGTTTGAGCGTAGTAGTCGGCCCTCAACAAAGTCGTGTAACCGGACAGCAGTGCCGTCGCTATTGCCAGAGCAGTTCGGCGACGACGCAGGGTAGTCGAGCTCAGACGCGGCTGAGGTGAGCGCGCAACGCCGAAATCAACTCGGTGGTGGCGACTGCACTGCCACCGCCGAGTTGGAACAAGTTGGCGAAGGCATGAGTCATTGACCCCATCGAGCGCAAGTCGACGGGCGTGCCGGCATCGCGCAGCGCCGCGGCGTATCGATCGCCTTCGTCGCGCAGCGGGTCGAAGCCTGCCGTCGCGATCAGCGCGGGCGGTAAGCCGGCCAGCGACTCGGCGAGCAACGGCGACATCCGCGGATCTGTCGGCTCGATATCCGAGTCGCCGAGATATTGGGTCTCGAACCACTCGATATCGTGCTTGGTCAGAAAAAAGCCTTCGGCGAACAGGCTCAGCGATCGGGTCTTGGCGGTGAAGTCGGTCCGCGGATAGATGAGCCACTGCAGCGCGGGCAGAGGACCCGGAGGGTCCTGGGTGGCCCTGTCGTCGCGTGCCAGCTGCGAAACCACGGCCGCCAGGTTGCCGCCGGCGCTGTCTCCGCCGACGGCGACCTTGCCGGGGATCGCCCCCAGGTCGCCGGCGTGTTCGTGGGCCCACCGAAATGCCGCATAGGCGTCGTCGACCGCGGCCGGTGCCGGGTGCTCAGGTGCCAGCCGGTAATCGATCGACAGCACGTGGACGTCGGCGTCGCGGCAGGTCAACCGACACAGCGCATCATGGGTATCCAGGTCGCCGATCGTCCAGCCGCCGCCGTGGTAGAAGACCAGCAACGGTGTCGGCTCGGCGGTCGCCGGCCGGTAGTGCCGAGCCGGGATTTCGCCGGCAGGTCCAGGTATCGAGAGGTCGCTGACGCCGACGTGAACCTGCGGACCCGCGAAGGCCAGCGCTATCTCTCGCGCCTGGCTCCGGGAGGCAACGAGGTCCTCGTCCACGACCAAGCCGTTGACGCCGACAGCTCGCTGCGCGGACAGCATCAGCTGCAACGTCGGATCCAGCGTATTGCCGTCGATCGTCACCGAGCGTCCCCCCGCAAGCAGCCGCTTGGCGCGGGTCGGCACCCACGGAAGGACCTTGAAACCGACGTTGGTAGCGACGCTCTGCAGCCGACCTGCCCAGCCGCTCAGCGCTTTGACTTGCACGTCCGGCGCTCCTGGCAGACTTCGTGTCATGGCTGGCCCCTTTAGTCCCTCTATCCCACTGAACGACGGTAATTGCGTTCCTGCGGTCGGATTCGGCGTATTCAAGATCCCACCCGCGGACACCGAGCAGGCGGTGGGCACCGCGCTACGCACCGGTTACCGCCATATCGACACCGCGGCGATGTATGGCAACGAACGCGAAACCGGCCGCGCAGTTGCGGAGTCCGGCGTGCCCAGAGACGAACTCTACTTGGTGACCAAGTTGTGGAACGCCGACCAGGGCTACGACACCACACTGGCGGCCTTCGACGCCAGCATGGATCGACTGGGGATCGAGTACCTGGACCTATATCTGGTGCACTGGCCGCTGCCGCAGCGAAACAAGTTCGTCGACACCTTCAAGGCGTTCGCTCACCTGCGCGATCAGGGCCGGATCCGGTCCATCGGGGTGAGCAATTTCGAACCCGAGCACCTCAGTGTCCTCATTGATGCCACCGGGATTGTTCCGGCGGTCAACCAGGTCGAGCTGCATCCACGGCTGCCGCAGACCGAATTGCGAGAGGTCCACGCCCGGCTGGGCATCGCCACCGAGGCCTGGGGACCGCTCGGGCGAGGATCGTTGCTGACCGATCCGATCGTCACCCGGGTCGCCGAAAGCTGCGGTCGAACACCCGCCCAGGCTCTGATTCGCTGGCATATTCAGCTCGGTAATATCGTGATCCCCAAGTCGGTGAACCCCAAGCGGATTGCGAGCAACTTCGACGTGTTCGATTTCGAACTCAGCAGCAACGACATGGCGTCAATCTCTTCGCTCGACGACGGCAACCGGCTCGGTCCTGATCCACGAACCTTCGACTTCACAGGCAGGTGAATGACCTTGACCGGCGAGTCGGGCGCCTCGGTCCCCTCAATAGCACTCAATGACGAGAACACGATGCCGTCGCTTGGCCTCGGTGTTGCCGAATTGTCCGACGACGAGACCGAGCGAGCGGTCTCGGCGGCACTGGAGATCGGTTATCGGCTGATCGATACCGCTTCGGTATACGGCAACGAAGCCGCGGTCGGCCGCGCTATCGCGGCGTCCGGGATTCCCCGCGCGGAGTTGTTCATCACCACCAAGCTGGCCAATGCCGACCAGGGCATCACCTCCACCCAGGCGGCCTGCAAGGCCAG
>Ga0209656_10001848_pt1 | contig 13823 bp, 10 predicted proteins | sample BogFormECP12_OM2_FD_188239 | JGI IMG/M metagenome (GOLD analysis project Ga0209656, IMG submission 188239) | Bog forest soil microbial communities from Calvert Island, British Columbia, Canada - ECP12_OM2 (SPAdes) (version 2) | ecosystem: Environmental > Aquatic > Freshwater > Wetlands > Bog ... | reverse complement strand
GGACACGCCGCATGTGGCGCTCGCCGGCTTCGAGGGGACGCTGGCGCTGCTGGTGGAGTTGGCGCGAACGCGGCAGATCGATCTGAGCCAGCTGCCGGTGGCCGATGTCGTCGACCAGCTCCTGGTCGCGCTGCAGGAGGCAACGATCCCGCTCGGCCGCAAGGGCGACTGGGTGGTGCTGGCGGCCTGGCTGCTGCTGCTGCTGCGCTCACGCCTGCTGCTGCCGGTCGAGACGCTGCCGACGGACGCGGCGGCCACGGGAGACCAGCTGCGCGATCGTCTCGTCGCACTGCAGGCGGCGCAGGCACTCGCCGCCTGGCTAGACCAACGCCCGCAACTGGGCCACGAGGTGTTCGCGCGCGGCCAGCCGGAACTGCTCAGTACGTCGACCGCGCACCAGTACGAGGGCGACGTCATCGAGTTCCTCTGGGCGTGCGCCGCACAGTTCGCCGATGACGCCGCACCGGTGGACATCGCGACGGTTTACCGGCCGTCCTGGCATGATCTCTATTCCGTCCGCGATGCGCGGACGCACATTCTGCGGCTGCTCGCGTCCGATCACCTGCCTCTCGAACGGTTCCTGCCGGACGTGCCGCCCGAAGACGGCGCGAGACTGCCGCTGTGGCGGCGTTCCGCGGTGGCCAGCACGTTGATGGCAGGGTTGGAACTCGCGCGAGATGGCGTCGTCCGGCTGCACCAGGAGGGCGCCTTCGCGGCGATCACGCTGTCCGCACGCGCGGAGCCATCCTGTGATCAGGGTAGCGAGGCGGTGCCCAGGACCTGCCGCACCCGCCAGCGCTTGCCCGCATAGGCGATCGAGGCGTCGGCGCGGAACCGTGATGACATCTCACCCCACGCTGAAGCGCCAAGGGGACCTTACGCCGCAGGCTGAACCCGCAAGGGGACCGTTCAGTGAAATCGACAAGGGATCAAGCCGCTGAAATCGCTTCGGTCGCACTGAAATCGCCAAGGGAGAGCGACAGTCAGCGCGGTCGCGGGTCCGCTTGAACGCGCGGCGGCTGCCATCGCGCGCCTCGACCAGGCCCTGACCGGCCACCCTCTGCGAGCAGCCTTTCTCTACCGGGCCCGCCTCGAGGCGGTGCGGCGACAAGCTGCCGCCGACGGGCAGTCGATCGACCCCTGGCAGTTAGCCGCGGTGCTCGAGGGACTGCGGCTGCGCATGGACGGCGCGCTGCGCATCATCGACCGCGGCATGATCCTCGACGCCGCCCGTCACGCCCTTTGCCTGCATCAATGGATCACCGCACCAGACTTCGATCAGGAAGACGAAGTGCAGTGCGCGGAACGGGTGCTGGCCTCACGCTCGGACAGCTGCAAGCTGCTCGGAGTGGCGTTCAGCGTGCATGCCTGGCTGCACCAGGGTGGTACCCGTCCGCCGATCCGGGCGGCGCTGATCCGCTATTGGACAACACACCGTCTGTTGCGCTCGCCCGTCCCGCTCACTGGGCCACGCGCGCTCAGTGCAGACGTGCCGTTCGAGGCTGATGCCTGGGTTCCGATCTTTCTCGACACCCGTTCCGACGAGGCGGCCGATGGCCTGCAGTTGCTCTTCGATCTGGAGCGCAGCTGGTTCGCCGCCCGCTGCGCTGCCGCCGCCGGCCGGCGCAGCACCTCGCGCGCCGCCGCCGCAATCGACATCCTGGCCGCTGCGCCACTCGCGTCGGCGACCACGCTCGCCGCCGGCCTCGGCATGGCGGTCAAGAACGCGATCGCGCTGCTGGACTCGTTTGCCGAAGCCGGGATCGTCGAGGTAACGCGTCGCTCCAAGCGGCGGCTTTTCGGCTTGGCGGGCGTGGCCCCGCTTCGCGATGAGGTCGCGCCGCCGCGTCGGCCCGAGCCCGGACGCGGACGTGGACGGCCGCCTTTGATCGAGCCGGAAGAGGCGCTGCCAACCCTGCCGCTCCCCGACCGCCCGTTGACGCAAGTCGAGCGCAGGGCGATCGACTAAGCGACCTTGAACACTGGATGGCGCAGGCCAATCGGGTAATCCATGACACCCGCCGAGCGCTCGATTCCTTGGCGCGATGGCGCATACCGATTGCAGCGGACGCCAGCCGCGCCGACATCGAATGTACCCCTGCGACGGGCTAGGGACGGAATGTGGGGCGGGAGATGATGGCGCGCATCGATGACCAGCTCAGCCACACCGCCCCGGCGGAGGCGACGGACGCTCTCGATGCCAGTGTGCGCGACTTTGCACCCGGCGCCGTAAGCGACGCCAAGGCTGTACAGGCTTAGGTGCAGCACATGCTCGCCGACTGAGACTGCGCCGATGCCGCCCGGCCAGCGCCGCTGCCGGGATCAAGCCGGAATCTGTCCGACGATGGTCGTTGCGGCTGAAGATGGTAGGTTGGAGCAACGTCCCGGGATGTTCGGGCCAGCAGGTACAGGATGAGCGAAACACACCGCATTACCATCGATCCTAACCAGTGCGGCGGGCGTCCGTGCCTGCGGCACCTGCGGATTCGCGTGAAGGACGTGCTTGACCTAACTGGCCGCCGGCGCGAGCCGGGAAGAAATTCTGGACGACTATCCGCTGCTCGAAGCTGACGACATCACCGCCGCCCTGGAATACGCCGCTAGGCAAAGCGACCATCCGGTACTCCGCATCGCCTGATGCGCTTCCTGGTCGACGCAACGCGGCCGCGTCGTGGCACCCCCTCTTGGCAGCTCCGAGGGCGCCGCCGGCGCAACAACATCCCGTTGCAATCCCGCATCAATCGTCGCGCGCGGGAAGTCCCGTCGGGCATTCAGCGGAATGTTGAGCGGCAGGGCGGCCGACGGCACACGCGACTTACAAGGAGAACGTCATGACAGACGCGCAATTACCCTCCCAACCCAGCCGTCGCGGGGTGCTCGTCCTCGCGACGGGGCTTCTTGGCACCGCAGCGGTGCGCGCGCGCGCACAAGGCGCGGACTGGAAACCCGGACGGCCGATCAACCTGATCGTGCCCTGGGCCGCGGGCGGCGCGACCGACCAGGTCACGCGCATTTCGGCGTCGGTGCTGGAGAAGCCGCTTGGCCAGACCATCGTCATCATCAACCAGCCCGGCGCATCCGGCGCCATCGGCACCAACAGCGCGCTGAGTGCGGCGCGTGACGGCTACACCTGGACCGCCGGGGCGGTACAGGATCTCGGCGCCTACGAGACCCTCGGCACGGCGAAGACCCGGCTCAGCGATTGGCACCTCTATCTGAGCGTCGCCAACCTGCCGGTGCTCAGTGTCAAGGCTGATGCGCCATACCGGTCGGCCAATGAGTTGATCGCCGCCATGGCGGCGCATCCGGGCAAGATCACCGTTGCCACCGCCGGCGTCACCTCCTCCGGCCACATGGCGATCGACATGCTCGCCAAGGCGGCAAAGGTCACTTACCGCCTCGTCACCTATGACGGCGGCAGCCCGGCGGTGCTCGCCACCGTGTCGGGCGAGGCCGACGCCACCACCCAGCTCGCCACCGAGCAGGCGGACATGATCCGCGGCAAGCTGCTCCGCCCGCTGTGTACCATCAGCGACAAGAAGCTGGAGCTGGACGGCTACGGCACCATTCCGCCGCTGTCGGACACGCTGCCCGGCTTTACCGCACCGGATGGCTATTTCGGGATCTTCATCCCGAACGGCGTGCCCGACGAGGTGATCGCCACCATGGATCGGGTCTGGAGCACGACCATCGCCAACAGCGACCTGCTGCGGAAATTCGCCAACACGCACGGCGCGCTGTTTGCGCCGCTCGAGGAGGCAGCGGCACAGAAGGCAGCCTTCCCGGCGGCGCAGGCCAACGCCTGGATGCTGTTCAACAACGGCCAGGCCAAGGTGTCGCCGGCCAGCGTTGGCATCCCGGCGATTTGACCATGCAGGACCCGCACCGGACCGCACCGGAGAGCGCGGGTCCCTCGCCGGTCTCCACCGCCCAGGCCGACCTGTCGCCGGCGCCGACGTTACCGGCCGATCTGCAGGAAGGCCTGGGCTGGGCCGCGCTGGGTATGGCGATCCTGGTCATGGCGCTGGGAATGGACCGGCTGGCGGACCAGGGCGTTGCACCCTATGCCTCCCCGGGACTGGTGCCGGGTCTGCTCGGCGCTATCATGCTGCTGTTCGGCTGCCTGCTGACACTGCGCGTCTGGCGCGCCGGACGGGCGACCGAGCGAACCGCCAAGGGGAGCATCCAGGGCACGGGCGCCGACGGCCCGCGCGTGGCCCCGGTGCGGCGCCGGGCCGACCTGCGGCCGGGTCGGCTGGCGTTGGTGATAGGGCTGTGCCTCACGTTCGATATCGTGCTGGTCGGGCATGGCCTGCCCTTCTGGGTCGCGGCTAGCGTGTTTGTTTCGGTGTCGATCCTGGTCCTGCAACACCCGGAGCGGCAGGCTGCCGGACGGCGGACCGATGCGCGCGCGGTCATCGTCGCCGCGCTTTCCGGTCTAGGGGCCGGCGCCATCGCCACCCTGGTGTTCCAACGCCTCTTCCTCGTCCACCTGCCCTGAGCGCCGGAGGGTTTTATGCTCGCCGGCCTTGCCGACCTTGGCCACGCCTACCTGGCCATTCTGAACCCGGCCTCGCTGCTTTTTGGCCTCGGCGGGGCGCTGACCGGCATCATCGTCGGCTGTCTGCCCGGGCTGTCGGCAACGCTGTGCATTGCGCTGCTGACCACGCTGACGGTGAAGCTGCAGGCCAACGACGCCATCCTGATCCTGGTCTGCTCCTATGTCGGCACGCTGTATGGCGGGTCGCGCTCGGCGATCCTGCTGAACATTCCGGGCACCGCCGCCAACGCCGCATCCTGTGCCGACGGCCATGCGCTGGCGCTGCGCGGCGAGGCCGGCCGCGCGATCGGCATCGCAACCTCGGGGGCGTTCAGCGGCGTGCTGTTCGGCGTGCTGTGCCTGGCTACCCTCACCCCGGTGCTGGCGCGCGTCGCCCTGTCCTTCGGATCGTACGAGTTCTTCTGGCTGGCGCTGTTCGGCGTCACGATGTCTGGCCGCATCGTCGGCGACGACCCGCTGAAGGGCTGGTTGATGGGCCTGCTTGGTCTGTTCGTCGCCCAGATCGGCCAGGACGGGCTGTACGCGCACGACCGCTTCACCTTCGGCTTGGAGCAATTGTCGGGCGGCATCGCACTGATCCCGGCCTTGATCGGTGCCTTCGGCTTCTCCGAAATCCTGACCACGCTGGCCGATCCCGCCGCCGGGGCGAAGGTGGAGCTGCGGGACTCGGTGCTGCCGCGCTTTCGCGAAGTGGTGCAGTATTGGCAGACATCGCTGCGGTCCGGCGCGGTCGGGGTGCTGACGGGGTTGCTGCCCGGCGTCGGCGAGGATGCCGGCGCCTGGATGGCCTACGGCGCAGCGCGCCTATTCAGCCGCGAACGGGAGCAGTTCGGCCGCGGCTCGATCGATGGGCTGATGGCGGCGGAAACCGGCGACATGGCCTCGATTCCCGGGCACCTCATCCCGTGCCTCGCGCTCGGCGTACCGGGCTCGGCGCCATCGGCGGTGCTGATGGCGGCGATGATCATCCACGGCATTCAGCCGGGACCGATGCTGATGATCCAGCACCACCAGTTCATCTTCGACGTGGTGGCGATGACCTCGCTGGCGATGTGCAGCATCCTGGTGTTCGGGCTGTTCCTGGTGCGACCGCTGCTACACGTGCTGCGGGTGCCGCGCAGCGTGCTGATGCCGATCATCTTTCTGCTCTGCACCATCGGCACCTACGCCAATGCGTCGCGCCTGTTCGACATCTACACCATGCTGGCGGTCGGCATCGGCGCGTTTTTCCTGCGCCGGCGCGGCTACCAGATGGCGCCGTTCGTGCTGGGGTTGGTGCTCGGCGGGCTGCTGGACAAGAGCCTGCGGCGCGGTCTGGTGCTGTCCGGCGGCAGCCTGGCGCCGTTCGTGACGCGCCCGATCTCCGCGGCCTTGGCCTTGGTCATTCTGTTGACGGTGCTGTTGCAAGTGCCAGCCGTCAACGCGGCACTGCTGGGGCTGGTCAGACGGCGCAAGGTGCGCCCGGGGCAGTAGCCGGGCCGCGGCACTTAGGGGTCACTGCACGAAAGGGTCATGTCAGCGTTTGTGTCTGCACGCGAGCGACATGCTCAGGCTGCGGAGCTTCCCGTTCGAGCAGATTCCAGGATACCGAGCGCGATAGCGGTTCGGCGCACGTGGTGAATGCGCCGTGTAGCGGCGGGAACGTGTTGGCACATGCGGGATCGGCAGCGCAGAGAGTCCCGGAGTTCGTGTGTGCTGCAGAGACGAATGAAAGGAGGTAGAGAGGACAATCGTAAAGCTGCATGGAAGATGAGCGGGGGGCCCCTCGGGATTGGCTTTCGGGAGCGGGTCTCAAACCACTCCAAGCTGCTGCGGTAATGAGCCCCGGTGGGTGAGCGTTAAAGCGAACGTTCAAGGCGAGATCTTGAGCAGGTTAAGTGTCCGAAAGACGAACGAAAGTGAACCCATCGAAGACGCGTCGTTACGAACATCGGTCGTCACCAATGTCGCGTGACCTGATTGACAATCGTTCCAAATAGCCGAAATCAATGGCATAGATCTTCCCTGGTTCGAGATAAAATCCCCTGGTTCGCGATAAGAATCGTCCGGAGACGATGACTGACGTAGCTGGCCGCGGCGTGCAGTCGATTGAGGTAGGAGGCAGGGTACTGTCCGTGCTGGCGGTCGCGCGGCGTCCGCTGATGCTACGCGACATCGCCGTCGGCGCCGACCTCACGCCGGCGCAGGCGCACGCCTATCTCCTCAGCTTCCGCAAGATCGGATTGGTCGAGCAGACGACGCCGTCGGGCCTGTATCAACTAGGGCCCTTCGCGCTCCAACTCGGTCTGGCGCGCCTGCGCAGCGTCAACGCCCTGCGGCTCGCCGGCGATGCCGTCGTCGAGTTGGCGAATGAACTCGGCCTGATGGTCACGGTCACGGTGTGGGGTTCGTTCGGCGCCACCATCGTGCAGGTGCAGGAGGGCACGGACCAGATCCACGCCAATGTCCGCGCCGGCGCCGTCTACTCGCTGATCGGCACCGCGACGGGACGGGTGTTCGCCGCCTTTCTTCCGCCGTCCGTCGTTGCTGCGCATCTGCAGGCCGAGCGGCGGGATCGCGCCCGCCGCAAACGCGTCGGCGAGATGGCAGATGAGCGCGCCCACACCGACGCGGTCGCGACGGTTCGGCGGCTGGGCTACGCGACGACCGAAGGATCTCCGATCCCGGGCGTCAACGCACTGAGCGCGCCGGTGTTTGATCACACCAGGCAGATCCAGCTTGCCGTCACGATCATCGGCCCGGCCGACATTGTGGAGGTCGGCCCCCAAGGCCCGTTGGCCGCACGGCTGCTCGCATTCACGCACGATCTTTCCGCCCAGCTCGGGTACAGCGCCGCCGAGCCGCCGGCAGCACCCGAGCCAGCGCAGGCCGTGCAAGGCGAGGTTCGCAAGCCGCGCGCCCGCCACTCCGCGTAAAGATCCGGCTGGCTCCGATCGCGCGCCGTTCACGCTCGTCTGACCTACCCGGCGGCCTGCATCGACCGCCGCAGCCCGTTCAAACGCAGCTCCAGGCGAAGCCGAGAGCCGTCCTCGTCTAGGTTTGTTTTCTGAGCGGCTGGTCCTTCCGCGGGGGTCTGCGTTTTCGTCAATCCCGATGTGATTCGCCTATAGCGAAATTTTGGCTTGCGCCGAGGGCGCCCGCGTGATCTAACCGTCTCAAGTGAGATGATACAAAAGGATCGCGCCATGACTGGCTTTGCCAGCACGAAGGACCTCGCCGACAAGATCGTCTCGTTCGACGAACTCGGCCCCGGCCTGTACGGCTACACCGCCGAGGGCGATCCGAATTCCGGTGTAGTGATCGGCGACGACTCCGTGCTCGTCGTCGACGCCCAGGCCACGCCGGTCATGGCGCGCGACGTGATCGCCCGCATCCGCACGGTCACCGACAAGCCGATCAGGCATGTCGTCCTGACGCACTATCACGCGGTCCGCGTGTTGGGCGCGTCCGGCTATGCGGGGGCCGAAATCATCGCCTCGGACGTGACGCGCGATCTGATCGTCGAGCGCGGCCGGCAGGACATGGACAGCGAGATCGGCCGCTTCCCGCGCCTGTTCCGCGGCAAGGAAAGCGTGCCCGGCCTGACTTGGCCGCACGTGGTGTTCCACAAGCGAATGACGCTGTGGCTGGGCCGGCGCGAAGTGCAGGTCATCCATGTCGGCCGCAGCCACACCGCCGGCGATACCGTCGTCTGGTTGCCGAAGGAGCGTGTGCTGTTCGCCGGCGACACGGTCGAATTCGGCGCGACGCCCTATTGCGGCGACGCGCATTTCGCCGACTGGCCCGGCACGCTGGACGCCATCCGCGCGCTGCGGCCGGAGAAGCTCGTACCTGGCCGCGGCCGCAGCCTGCTGAACGCTGCCGAGGTCGAGGAAGCTCTGACAGGAACGGCCGACTTCACCTCCGACCTGTTCGCCATCGCCAGACGCGCGGTGGCCGCCGGCAGGGACCTGCGCGCGACGTGCCGCGAGGCCATGGAGACGATGCGCCCGAAATACGGGCACTGGGTCATCTTCGACCACTGCATGCCGTTCGACGTCTCGCGCGCCTACGACGAGGCGAAGGGCCTCGACCGACCGCAGATCTGGACCGCCGAGCGCGACCTGGAGATGTGGCGCGACCTGGAAGGACAGCAGCCCGTCAAATCCGCCGAGGTGCACGGCTGAAACCGGCGCCGCCATCCGCACACTCAGGAACACATGAAATGAACGTTTCCGTCAGGCCGATCCTCGCTGCCGGCGCGACCGCGACAGCACGCGAGGAGACCGCGTATCTCTCGGGCTTCGGCAACGGTTTCGAAACCGAAGCGCTGGCCGGCGCCCTCCCGGTCGGCCGCAACTCGCCGCAGCGCTGCGCCTACGGGCTGTACGCCGAACAGATCTCCGGATCACCGTTCACCGCGCCGCGGGCGAGCAACGAGCGGAGCTGGCTGTATCGCATCCGCCCGACGGTGCAGCACTGGGGGCACAGCGAGAAGGTCGACGCCGGACTGTGGCGCACCGCGCCCTGCATCGAGGCGGAGGTGCGCCCGGCGCCGATGCGGTGGGATCCGATCCCGCTTCCGTCCGACGGCGTCTCCTTCCTGGACGGCGTGCGTGCGATCACGACCGCCGGCGACGCCGGCAGCCAGGCCGGCATGGGCGCGCATGTCTATCTCGTCACGCGGTCGATGAAGGACGACTACTTCTACAACGCGGACGGCGAGCTTCTCTTCGTGCCGCAGCAGGGCGAGCTGCGGCTGTGGACAGAGTTCGGCATCGTCGACATCGAGCCGGGCGAAATCGCCGTCATCCCACGCGGCGTGAAGTTCCGGGTGGAGTTGCGCGGCGGTCCGGCGCGAGGCTATTTGTGCGAGAACTATGGCGGCGCATTCACCCTGCCCGAGCGCGGCCCGATCGGCGCCAACTGCCTCGCCAATCCGCGCGACTTCCTCACCCCCGTCGCCGCCTACGAGGACCGCGACGCGCCGGCGACGCTGACGATCAAGTGGGGCGGGGCGTTCTGGCGCATGCAGATCGCGCATTCGCCGCTGGACGTGGTCGCCTGGCACGGCAACTACGCGCCGTACAAATACGATCTGCGCCGCTATTCGCCGGTGGGCCCGCTGCTGTTCGACCACGCCGATCCCAGCATCTTCACGGTGCTCACCTCGCCGTCGGAGACGCCGGGCACAGCGAATATCGACTTCGTCATCTTCCCCGATCGCTGGCTGGTGGCGGAGAACACCTTCCGGCCGCCGTGGTACCACCTGAACGTCATGAGCGAGTTCATGGGAATGATCTATGGCCTGTACGACGCCAAGACGGGCGGCGGCTTCCATCCCGGCGGGTTCTCGCTGCACAACACGATGCTGCCGCACGGCCCCGATCTCGCGGCTTTCGAGACGGCAAGCAACGCCGACCTCACGCCGCACAAGCTGGAAGGCACGCTCGCCTTCATGTTCGAGACCCGCTTCCCGCAGCGCGTCACGCGCTTTGCCGCCGAGGCGCCGCAGCTTCAGCCAGCCTACGCCCGGTACGGACACGACCTGAAGAGTCACTTCGACCCGGCAAGACGCTGACGGCGCGCCCAGGCTCCGTAACGGATGAAAGCAGATGCCAGAGCCCGACAACACCCACGACCCCGACTTGCGCAGCTGGGTGGCCTCCGCGCGGAGCCACGCCGATTTCCCGATCCAGAACCTGCCGTTCGGCGTGTTCTCGCCGCCTGCCGGCACGCCGCGTGGCGGGGTCGCGATCGGGAACTGCATCCTGGACCTGAGCGCGCTCGCGGAGTCCGGCCTGCTGAGCGGTGAGGCGCAGTCTGCCTGCCGCGCCGCAGCGGGCGCGGCACTCAATCCGTTGCTGGCTCTTGGCGCCGGGTCGCGTCGCACATTGCGCCGCGCGCTGAGCGCGCTGCTCGCCGAGGGAGCGACGCCTCGGCCCGACCTGCTGCACCGCACGGCCGACTGCACGATGCACATGCCCGCGCAGGTCGGCGACTACACCGACCTCTATGCCGGCATTCACCACGCGCGCAACGTCGGCCGGCTGTTCCGCCCAGACAACCCGCTGACGCCCAACTACAAATGGGTGCCAATCGGCTATCACGGCCGCGCGTCGACGCTCCAGGTGTCGGGCGGCGAGGTGCGCCGGCCGAACGGACAGCGCAAATACCCAGACCGCGACGAACCAAGCTTCGGACCGTCCGAGCGCCTGGACTATGAACTCGAACTCGGCATCCTCGTCGGGCCCGGTAACGACGCCGGCACGTCGATCCCGATCGCCCACGCGGCCGATCACATCGCCGGCTACTGTCTGCTCAACGACTGGTCGGCGCGCGACCTGCAGGCGTGGGAGTACCAGCCGCTCGGCCCGTTTCTGGCGAAGAACTTCCGCACCACGATCTCGCCCTGGATCGTCACGCCCGAAGCGCTCGCACCGTTCCGCGCCGCTCTCCCGCCGCGCCCGGCCGATGATCCGCAGCCGCTGGCGTATCTGCGCGATGCGGCCGACCAGGAGAACGGCGGGCTCGATCTCGAGCTCGAGGTGCTGCTGCTGACGCCACGCATGCGCGAGGCCGACATGGCGCCGCACCGCCTGTCCATCGGCACCGCTCTGAACATGTACTGGACACCCGCGCAACTGCTGACCCATCACGCATCGAACGGCTGCCAGCTCAATTCCGGCGATCTGCTCGGCAGCGGCACGATCTCCGCGCCGGTGCCGGAGGGCTATGGCTCACTGCTCGAGATCACGCGCGGCGGACAGGAGAAGGTGCGTCTTCCGACCGGCGAGCAGCGCGCCTTCCTGCATGACGGCGACGAGGTGATCATGCGCGCCCGCGCCCGCCATGCGGGCTGCGCCCCCATCGGCTTCGGCGAATGCCGCGGCCGCATCGTGCCGGCCGAACCCGTGCCGCCGACGTAACGCCGCCGCGCCGCCGGACGGCACGGCGGCGCGTACACCGACGACATCCACAACGAGGAAGGGAGGCGACGCCATGAGCGCGATCGTTGATGCACGCACATACGACATCGGATCCATACTCGACGAGGGACGATGGACCCCGTCGCAGATCTTCGGCGTCTGCCTTGCCGCGCTGTCGATCATCCTGGATGGGTTCGACGGCCAGCTCATCGGCTTCGCGATCCCGTCGCTCATCAAGGACTGGCACGTCAGCCGCGGCGACTTCGCACCCGTGGTCGCGGCGGGCCTGATCGGCATGGCGTGCGGCAGCCTGCTGGCCGGCTATATCGGCGACCGCTTCGGCCGCCGCCGCGCGCTGTTCGTCAGCATCGTCCTGTTCGGCGCTGCCACGTGCGCCATCGGACTGGCGCCGAACCTGCTTATCATCGGCGCACTGCGCTTCCTCGCCGGCCTCGGCATCGGCGGCACGCTGCCGTCGGCCACGACGCTGGCGGCGGAGTTCACGCCCAGGCGCCGCCGCGCCGTCACCGTCACCGCGACGATCGTCAGCTTTCCGCTGGGCGGCGTCGCCGCCGGGCTGTACGCCGGCCAGATCCTGCCGACCATGGGCTGGCGCGGACTGTTCCTGACTGGCGGCGTGATCCCGGTGATCTTCGCCTTCGTGCTGCTCGCGGTGCTGCCCGAGTCGCCGCGCTTCCTCGCGCGCCAGCAGGCGCGGTGGGCCGAACTGCTGAAGGTGCTCGCGCGCTTCGGCCATCCGCTGCCGAGCGACAGCGCCTTCACCGACGCGGCCGAGCGGTCGATGAGCCTGAAGAACGACAGCCCGGGCGGGATTGCCGCGCTGCTGCAAGGCAGCCGAGCGCGGGACAGCCTCGCCCTGTGGGTCGCGTTCTTCGCCTGCCTGTTCGCGATCTACAGCGTGTTCAGCTGGTTGCCGACGATGCTGGTTGCCGAAGGGTTCGCGCCCTCCTTCGCCGGCGACGCCCTGACTGCCTACAATCTCGGCGGCGTGTTCGGCGCGCTGTTGTGCGGGCAGACGATCAGCCGCTTCGGCTCGCGCTGGCCGATGATCGTTTGCGGCGTGGGCGGGGCGGCGACGGTCGTGCTGCTGAAGCTGACGCCGCATGACCAGACCACGCTGATCCTGCTCGGATTCGGACTGCACGGGCTGTTCGTCAATGCGGTCAACTGCACGCTGTACGCGGTCAGCGCGTTCCTCTATCCGACCGCGATCCGCACGACCGGCACGGCAACGGCACTCGCCGTCGGCCGCCTGGGCGCGATCCTGAGCGCCTTCACCGGCGCCGCATTGATCACCGCAGGCGGCGGCTCGGCGTATCTCACCGCGCTCGGCGCCGCCCTGGTGGTGGTTACCGTCGGACTGGCTGCCCTGCGGCACCACATTGCCCGCACGGTGCAGACAGCTTGAAACTGCTGATCCGAGACACCCGGCCCGAGCATTCCACGGGCAAGCGACGTTCGGTCACACGCAAGGGGGGCAAATGGCGAAACTGGGAGAGGCGTTGCTGGAGGCGTTCAAGGCGCACGGAGCGCGCGAGATCTTCGGTATCCCCGGCGATTTCGTGTTGCCGTTCTTCAAGACGATCGAGGAGACTCGAACGCTGCCTTTCTACACGCTGAGCCATGAGCCCGCGGTCGGCTTCGCCGCCGACGCGGCCGCGCGGTTCCGTGCGTCGATCTCGGTCGCCGTCGCCACCTGGGGCGCGGGCGCCTTCAACCTGGTCAACGCGGTGGCCGGCGCCTATGCCGAACGGGTGCCGGTCATCGTCGTCTCCGGCGCGCCGGGAATCGGCGAGCGCGGATCGGGCTTTCATATCCACCACATGTCCCGTGCGCTCGACACCCAGACGCGGGTCTTCGCGGAGATCACCTGCGACCAGGCGGTGCTGGACGACCCGGCGCGCGCGCCCGAACACGTGGCGCGCGTGCTGCGTTCAGCGATCGAGCATTCGCTGCCGGTGTATATCGAACTGCCCCGCGATCTGGTCGGCGCCGAGGTGGCACCAATCCCGATCCTGCCTCGACGCCGCGCGGACCCGGGCGCGCTCGCCGAATGCGCCGACGAGATCCTGGCTCGTTTCGCCAAGGCCGCACGGCCGGCGCTGATGGTCGATGTCGAGGTCCGCCGTTACGGCATCGAGCAGAAAGTCGCCCGCCTTGCCGAATGGCTAGGGGTGCCGGTCGTCACGACCTTCATGGGACGCGGTCTGCTGGCCGGACATCCGAACCTTGTGCGCGGCACCTATCCCGACTTTCGCTACTCACCGTCGATTCTGGAATTTTCTCGCGCCGCGGCGAGGGTAAGTGACTGAAAAGCGGGGATCAGCGGCGCG
>Ga0209656_10001847_pt1 | contig 13824 bp, 13 predicted proteins | sample BogFormECP12_OM2_FD_188239 | JGI IMG/M metagenome (GOLD analysis project Ga0209656, IMG submission 188239) | Bog forest soil microbial communities from Calvert Island, British Columbia, Canada - ECP12_OM2 (SPAdes) (version 2) | ecosystem: Environmental > Aquatic > Freshwater > Wetlands > Bog ... | reverse complement strand
GCGCCGGCGCGGAGCTGGCGGACCGGCTCGAGCCGTTGGCGCCGCGGGCGGAGATCGAGATCCGCGACGAGCGGCGGGAGGCCGGGCCGGCGGCGTGGATCGGGTCGATCGGGCGCCAGCTCGAGCGCTTCGAGCGGGACGGCCGGCCGTTCACGGTCCTGCTCATCGAGCTCGAGCGCCTGCGTCGCGACGGCCCGCCGGGCGAGGGCTCCCCGCTGGCTGTGCAGGTCGAGGATGCGCTGGCGGGCGAGATCGCGCCATTGCGGGGCTCGCTGACGCGCGAGGGTCCCGGGCGCTACTGGCTGCTCGCGCCGAACACCGACCGTGCGGGCGCGGAGCGGCTCGGCGAGCGGCTCGCGGGCGCGGTGGGATCGCTGCTTAGACTGCGCCTGAGCCCCCCCGAGGTCGCTGTGGGCGCGGCCGTCTGTCCCGGCGACGGGCGCGAGCCTGCGACGCTGGCCGCGCACGCCGACATCGAGCTCTACGCGGCTCGCTCAGCAGCCCGCGCGGCGGCCGAGCGGGCAGGGGCTTCGGTGGACGAGCGGGCCTGAGTCTCAGCCCGCAGCGGTGGCGCCCACGAGCGCGCCGCCGGCGAGCGTTTCGTCGGCCGCGCCGGGAGGCAGCCCGAGGGTCGGCGTGTTGGGCGTCCTGCCGACCACGCGCGCTCCGATGCGCACTGTTTCGGTGATGCTGAGTGCGGCCGCGGCTCCGGCCGTGAGGTCCCAGTCGGCGCCGATGTTGCTGTACGGGCCGCGGTCGAGCACGGGAACGACGAGGGCATGGCCGCTGTAGCTGACCTTGACCAGCGTGCCGCACGGGAGGGTGCGGTTGGCGACGCCGACGACGCTGGGCGTGAGGGTCTGCCCGCAGGCGGTCTTGTGGCCGTAGAAGCCGGGGCCGAACCAGGTCGCGATGCCGGTCGTGTGGGGCTTCGGCTTGGCCGGCGTCGGCGCGACCGAGCCGCCGGTGCTGGCGCCGGCGCCCGCCGGCAGCGCGGCGGCGGCGGCGATGGCCGCCACGAGGGCAGGCAGGGTGATGGGCTTGAGCGTCAATCTCATCGTTCTCGACGCCTACGGGGTGAGCTGACGGGCTCGCGCGGCACTCGCGTGCGGCGCTACGGCCCTGGCGGGCCGATTCGCCCCAGCGGATCAAATCGATCCGCATTGGGTCCCCCGTCCACCGTGACCTGGGTCACGACGGCTCGGCGTGCCGCCAGTATACATACAGCCCCGCCACGCGCCCGCAGAGGTGCGACAGGCGCGCAGCACGGGACTCCGGCGCGCCTCAGGACAGGCGCACAGCGCGGGACTCCGGCGCGTGCCTCACGAGAGCGGCAGGCGCGCGAGCGCGTCTTTGACGAGCCGCTCGCCCGTCGAGATGCCGCTCTTGGCGAGCTCGCCCATGAGCTCCACGGCGGAGGCCATGAGCTCGATCCCGCCGGGCGGACGCACCGCTCCCCTGGCGGCGTCCTCCTCGCATTCGAAGCCCTGCGGAGGCACGTGCTCGCCCTGCGGAGGCACGTGCTCCCGTTTGGGCGCGCTGCGCGTCCGTGCCCCGGCGGCGGCACGCCCCGGGGACTTGGGCCTGCGGGCAGCACCCTGGGCGGGCCGCCTGCGGGCCGTCGTCGTCGCCGCCCGTGGCGCTGAGCCGTTGGCCGGCGGGGCTGCGGCGGAGCTCGGAGCGGGTGAGCCCGGCGTGCTCGCCGCGACGCTCGCAGCGCCGGCTGCCTTGCGCGCGGCGGCGCGGCGAGGGCTCGAGCGCTGCGGGCGGGTGCGAGGGAGCTTGCCGAGAACGCCGCCGTCCTCCGGGGGGGCGGGGGCGGGACGATCGCCCTCGTTGGCCTCGCTCATGGGCACATCATTGCTTAACGCGGGCCGGCGGCGGACTTCAAGCAGAGCCACGATCTCTCCGATATTCGGCGGTGACGCGTTAGCATGACCGCAAGGAGGACTACGCTCCACTTGTAACGTTGGCATGTCCACGGCCGTATGTCTGTCGGCGTGGTTCTCCTCAGCCATAGTCCGGCAGGGCGTCACGCGCCCGCCGCCGGTTGTCGATCGAGCGAAGAATGGAAAACCGGATGTCAGTAGCCGAGCTTCAGGAGCTGGACGAGGTCAAGGGCCTGCTCGCCAAGGGCCAGCAGGTAGGGGTGCTCTCCTACGCGGAGATCACGAAGGCGATGTCCGAGCTCGACCTCGACGAGTCGGACGTCGAAGAGCTGCACGGATTCTTCGAGCGATCGGAGATCGAGCTTGTCGAGGACATCGATCCGGCGATCGCGGCCTCCTCGCAGGTCGAGCGCGCGCCCGACAAACGCGGCCGGCGCAAATCGAAAGCGGCGCTCGACCTCAAGCCGGACATGACGACCGACTCGCTGCAGCTGTTCCTGAAGGACATCGGCAAGGTGCGCCTGCTGACCGCTCAGGAGGAGGTCGACCTGGCCAAGCGGATCGAGCGCGGGGACCTCGACGCCAAGCAGAAGATGGTCGAGTCGAATCTGCGTCTGGTGGTCTCGATCGCGAAGAACTACCGCAACCAGGGGCTGCCGTTCCTCGACCTCATCCAGGAGGGCACGCTGGGCCTCGTCAGGGCAGCCGAGAAGTTCGACTACCGCAAGGGCTTCAAGTTCTCGACCTATGCGACGTGGTGGATTCGCCAGGCGATCGCGCGGGCCCTGGCCGACAAGGCGCGCACGATCCGCATCCCGGTGCACGTCGTCGAGAAGCTCAACAAGATCGGCCGCGCGGAGCGCAAGCTCGTAACCGAGCTCGGCCGCGAGCCGACGGCCGACGAGATCGCGGAGGTGACCGGGATCGACCCCGAGGAGGTCGACTCGATCAAGCGCTCGGCGCAGGCGCCGGTGTCACTGGAGAAGCCCGTCGGCGACGAGGAGGAGTCCGAGTTCGGGCAGTTCATCGCGGACGAGCGCGCCGAGTCGCCCTACGAGCGCGCCGCCGAGATCCTCACCAAGGAGGCCCTGCGCGAGGCGCTCGAGAACCTCTCCTACCGCGAACGCCGCGTGCTCGAGCTGCGCTACGGGCTCGGGGGGGAGCACCCGCGCACGCTCGACGAGGTGGGACGCACGTTCAACGTGACGCGCGAGCGGATCCGCCAGATCGAGAACCAGTCGCTGAAGAAGCTGCAGAGCCTCGCTGAGGCTCAGAAGCTCCGCGACGTGGCCTGAGGCCCAGTCCCCCCCGCCGCCGGCGGCGTCCCCGGTCGCTCGCGTGCTGCGCCGCACGCCACGCTGCCGGCGCCGGACTGCTCGTCCACGCGTGCTCGTGCGACTCAAGGCGCGCGGCGCGGATGCCGATCAGGGGTGCATGTTCGACGTCATCGGCGCGCTGCGCGAGCTGGTCGAGAAAGAGGGCTCGGATCTGCACCTGAAGGTCGGCTCGGGCCCCTTGTTCCGCGTGCACGGAGAGCTCGCGGAGGACACCCGCACCGAGCCGCTGACCGACGAGGACACCGAAGCCGCGCTGAAGGCGCTGCTCAGCGACGAAGCCAAGCTGGCCGAGTTCGAGCACGAACACGAGGTCGACTTCTCCTTCGAACTCTCCGGCGTGGCGCGCTTTCGCATCAATGCGTTCCGCCAGCGCGGGGTCATCTCGATGGCCTGCCGCGCGATCCCGCACCGCATCAGCACGATCGAGGAGCTCGCGCTGCCGGACGTCGTGCGTGAACTCGCCGAGGAGGAGCGCGGCATCGTGCTGCTGACCGGGACCACCGGGTCGGGAAAGTCGACGACGCTGGCCGCGATGATCGACCACATGAACGAGACGATGAGCAAGCACATCGTCACGATCGAGGACCCGATCGAGTTCGTGCACACCGACAAGCGCTCGGCGATCAACCAGCGCGAGGTGGGCATGGACACGGCCTCCTTCAAGCGCGCCCTGCGCAGGGTGCTGCGCCAGGACCCCGATGTGATCCTCGTCGGAGAGATGCGCGACGAGGAGACCGTCCAGACCGCGCTCTCGGCGGCCGAGACGGGCCACCTGGTGCTCTCGACGATCCACACGGTCGACGCGACCGAGTCGATCAACCGCATGCTCGACTTCTTCCCGCCTCACCAGCACGCCCAGGCGCGGAGCATGATCGCGGGGACCGTCAAGGGCGTGATCTCCCAGCGGCTCGTGCCCGGCGCCGACGGCGGTCGCGTGGCGGTCTGCGAGATCCTGCGCGTGACCGGGCGCGTCCGCGACATGATCCTCGATCCCGCCCAGACGGGCAAGCTCGTCGAGGTGATCACCACGGGCGGCTACTACGGCATGCAGACCTTCGACCAGGCGCTCTTCGGCCACGTCAAGGCGGGGCGCGTGACCTTCGACGACGCGATGCGCGTGGCATCCAGCCCGCACGACTTCAAGCTGCTGATGCAGGCCGACGGACGCCGGGGGACGACGATGGAGGATGTCGCCGCCGCCGAGGCCCAGCGCGAGCCCGCGCCGAGCCCCTCGCTCACGGTCGCCTCATAGCGCCCGCCGGATCGGGCGCGCCGGCGCGCCCTCACTTCAGTTGGTAAAGTAAAGGGCGTAATGGCCGTCGATGAGACATGCCCGGTGTGTATGACCGCGGAGATCGTGTGCGGCAAGTGGACGCTGCTGCTCGTGCGCGACCTGGCGGAGGGCCGCTCGCGCTTCTGCGAGCTCGAACGCTCGCTCGCGGGGATCAGCCCGCGCACGCTGTCGCTGCGCCTGCGTGCGCTCGAGGAGGAGGGCATCGTCGAGCGCCACACGTTCCCCGAGGTGCCTCCGCGCGTCGAGTACGCGCTCACCGAGAAGGGCCGGGCGCTGCTGCCGATCATCGACGACATGCGCACGTACGGCGAAGACTGGCTCGGCGCGCAGTGCGCCGATCGCGTCGAGCCCCCGGTGCTCGCTGTCGCATAGAGTGGCGCCGTGCCAGATCAGGTGTCGCTCTACCGGCGTCGGCTGCGCCGCCTCGCGAGGCTCTCGCTGCACCCGACGCGCATCCCGCGCAAGCTGCGCGTGCACCGTCGCCAGCAGCAGCGCGAACGCCTGCTGAGCCTGCTGCCCGAGCGCGCCGAGTGCGCGGAGGTGGGGACCTGGCGGGGCGACTTCGCCGCCGCGATCCTCGCCGGCCGGCGCCCGATGAGGCTGTACCTGATCGACCCGTGGGAGTACCGGACCGACCCCCGCTATGAGCACGCGAGCTACGGTGGGCACAGCGAGGACGGACAGCAGAAGCTCGACGCGATGCACGCGAGCGTGCTCGAGCGCTTCGCCGCGCAGATCGCGGCCGGACAGGTCGTCGTTCGCCGCGCACGCTCGCTCGAGGCGGCGGCGGGCTTCACCGAGGAGAGCCTCGACTGGGTCTACATCGACGCGGACCACAGCTACGAGGGCGTCAAGGGCGACCTCGAGGCCTACTTTCGCGTGGTGAAGTCCGGTGGCTTCCTGGCCGGCGACGACTACGGGCACGAAGGCTCGTGGTTCGAGGACGGCGTGCGCCGCGCGGTCGACGAGTTCGCGCCCCGCTGCGCGGCGCTCACGGTCATCGGGACGCAGTTCCTGCTCCAGAAGCCCTAGCTGGGCGGCGGCCCCGCGCTGCAAGTCGCGGTGCGCCGGGCAGGAGCGCACTGCGCGAGCGCGAAACCAGGGCACCATGCGCTCACGTCAGCTCCAGGTGGCATTGGTCGAGTTCGTCGAGGCGGCCGCCGCGCAGCTGGGCGGCGATGTCCGTGCCGGCGCCGAGGTGGCCTTCGAGCTCGACTCGCGGGGCGGGCGCGGGGGTTCGCGCGCCGGTGCCCTGTACTGCTACCGGGCGCTCACCGGCGAGTTCATCGCCGAGCGCCTCGCCGCGCTCGAGCGCCTGCCCAGCCACGCGCAGGCGGCCGCGGCGCTGGCCGGCTTCGAGGGGCTGGAACGCTACCTGCGCAGCGTCGGGATCGATCCCGGTCGCGCCGGCACGCAGGCGCGCGTGCGCGGCGCGATCAAGGCGCTGCTCGATGATGTCTTCTCAGAACAGAGCGACTTCGCGGTGCGCCCCGAGCGCCTGCAGGCGGCGCTCGAGCGGCTCGAGCAGTCGGCCTTCGCGAGCGCCGAGGCGGTCACGCTCGTGGCCACGCTGCACGGGCTGGCGATCACCTCGCCCGAGCTCGCGCTGACCAAGGGGTTGACGATCGCCCAGCTGCACGCGCTCGAGGGCCTTCCCGACGGCGCCGGGGCGGGCGGCGAGAGCGGCGCGGGCGAGCACCTCGTCGTCGTGCTCGCGACCGAGGACGCCGACCTGGGCGTGGCCGCGCGCCGCGGGCGCGAGCTGCTCGAGGAACTGCTGCGTGCGTTGAGGCTGTTCGGCGACGGACGGGTCACGCTCGGCGAGCTGGCATGGGCGCGCATCGGGACGGGCGCCTGGAGCCCGCTCGCGCTCGGCGCCGGCGGCCGCCCTCGGGGGATGCTCGTGGTCACCGCCGAGCAGGAGGACGAGCTGCGGGCGTTCTGCAACCTGGTCGCCCGCCGCGCTCCCCACAGCAATGAGCTCGCGTGGGCACTGCGGCGCTTCGAGCTCGGCTGCGAGCGCGACAGCGCCTTCGAGGCGCTCAGCGACAACCTGCTCGCGCTGCGGGCGCTGCTCGAGCCGGAGGGGCCCGCCAGCGGGCTGCTCGCCGGTCGCCTGGCCGCGCTCTGCGCCACCCCCGAGCACCGCCTGGCGCTGACCGAGCGGACGATCGAGGCGCTCGCGCTCGAGCGCGCGGTGGTGGCAGGAACCGTGGTCGAGCACGCCGGCGCGATCACGCTCGCGGCCGAGACCGGCGAGCATCTGCGCGCCCTGCTGCGCGACGTCATCTGCGGGCACCTGGACGCGAACCTGGCCTCGCTCGCCGAGGAGATCCTGCTGGCTCCCGCCGAGGAGATCCTGCTGGCTCCCGCCGAGGAGATCCTGCTGGCTCCCGAGCAGCCCGGCGGGCCGGCGCTCGAGCAGATCGGCGCCGAGCTCCTCGCCTCAGCCGAGCAGGTAGCCGGCGATCCGCGACAGGCCGAGGAGATCCTGGACGTCTTCATCTAGGTGGGGCACGAGCAGCGGCCGGCTTGCCTGAAGCGCGCTGGACAGGCGCGCCACGGTCTCGCGGTCACGCTGCACGAGCGCATCGAAGTCGGCGAGGTTGCTCGCTACCCGCGCGGCCAGCTGCTCGCCCAGATCGGGCGCGAGCAGCTTGGTGACTTCGTTGACCGAGTGCCCCGCCAGCCCCTCGGTGTGCACGCGGTTGACGATCAGCTCGCCGCCCGGCATCCCGGCCGCGGCCAGCCTGTCGGCGAGGAACACGGCCTCCCGCGCCGGCTCGGGCTCGGGCGAGGTGATGATCAGAAAGGCGGTCTCCGGGGCGCGCAGAAGCGCGGCGACGCCGCGGGTGCGCTCGCCGAAACCCTCGAGCACGGTCGACATCGAGCGGAAGAACCGCGACAGCTCGCCGAACATGTCCACGCCGGTGACGCGCGCGAAGATCGCGAACACGAGCCCGGTGCCGCGGCCGAACAGGCGCGCGGTGAGCCCGCCGGGCGCGAGGAACACCTGCAGGGCCCGCCCTTCCAGGAAGCCGAGCAGGCGGGTGGGCGCGTTGAGGAAGTCCAGCGCGTTGCGCGAGGGCGGCGTGTCGAGAACGATCACGTCGAAGTCGTGATCCTCGTAGAGCTCGTACAGCTTCGTGATCGCGCTCAGCTCATGCGAGCCCGCGACCGCTGTCGAGAGCTCCCGGTAGACCGGGTTCTCGAGAATCTCCTCGCGCGCGCTCGTGTCGGGCGCCAGCTGCGTGATGATCTCATCGAACGTCCGCTTGGCGTCGAGCATCATCGCCCACAGCTCGCCCTTGACCTCCACGTGCTGCGCGCTCAGCATGCCCGGGTCGATCCGCCGCGGCTCGCCCGATAGCTCCTCCAGGCCCAATGCGGAGGCCAGGCGCTTGGCGGGGTCGATCGTCACGACCGCCACCTTCTGCCCGCGCGCCGCGAGCCCGAGGGCCAGCGCCGCCGAGGTCGTCGTCTTGCCCACGCCGCCGGCGCCCACGCAGATCACCACGCGCTTGCCCGTGAGTGCTCCCCGCAGGCTCGGCGCGCGCTTCACATTGGCGCTGGCCATCTTGGGATCGTAGTTCCCGTGCAGGAATCGTTGCTCGCCATGCGAATACCCACCGGACGGCTTTCCAGCAATCGAGCATCGGAGCGACCGTGGACGGCAAGGCCAAGGTCATCGCATTCGCCAACCAGAAGGGCGGCGTGGCCAAGACGACGACGACCCTCAACCTCGCGGCTGCGTTCGCCGAGGAGGGCCACCGCGTGCTGTGCGTGGACATGGATCCCCAGGGCAACCTGACGATGTCCCAGGGGATCGACCCGGACACGCTCGAGAAATCGATGTACGACGTGCTCGTGCACAAGGTCTCCATCCGCGAGGTCATCCGCCGGCGCGAGATCGATGTCGCCTGCGCGTCGATCGACCTGGCCGGCGCAGAGATCGCGATGTCGACGATGATCGGGCGCGAGCGCTCGCTGCAGAAGGCCTTCGAGCCGATCCTCGAGGACTACGACTTCATCTGCATCGACACGCCGCCGAGCCTCGGGCTGCTCACGATCAACGCGCTCACTGCCGCTCACAAGGTGATCGTCCCCGTGCAGTGCGAGTATCTGTCGATGCGCGGGCTCATCCAGCTGCAGAACACGCTCGCGATGATCCGCGAGAACCTCAACCCCGGCGTCGACATCGAGGGTATCCTTCCGACCTTGGTGGATTCGCGCACGATCCACGCGAAGGAGGCCATCGAGATCCTCGAGGAAAACTTCGGCGACCGCGTGTTCGCCTCGCGCATCCGCAAGACGGTCCGCTTCGCCGAGGCACCTGTGAAGGGCATGTCGGTGCTGAAGTACGAGCCGGACGGCGTGGCCGCTCAGTCCTACCGACAACTCGCGCAGGAGGTTCTCAGCAATGGCCAACGCTAAACGCGCGAGCATGCGCGAAGGCCCGCTCGCGGCGCTGTTCCGCAAGACCGAAGAGGACGACGGCGCGCCCGCGGGCGCGCAGCCGCCCCTCCCGCCGGCCGCCTCCGAGGCCGCGCCCGTGCAGCCGAGCGCCCACGGGGCCGCGCCCCAGCAGCCGAGCGCCCATGCGCCCGCCGCGCCGCCCCCACATCCGCGCGAGAGCGGGCTGCCCCACCCCGCGCTCGGCGCCTCTCCGGCGAGCTACGAGGAGGACACCCATGTCCCCTCTCCGCGCGAGCGCCTGCGCCACGCCTTCTCCTCGGAGATCCCCGAGATCCCCGAGAACGTCATGGAGCGTCCCGCCGCGGGACGCCCGCTCGGCGACTACACCCACCTCCAGGACGAACGGGCCGGTACGTCCGCAGGTGACGGGCAGCCCGTCATCCGCGTGGTCGGCGTCGGCGGCGCCGGCGTCAACGCGGTCAACCGCATGGTCGAGGCCGAGGTCGAGGGCATCGAGTTCATCGCCGTGAACACCGACGTGCAGTCGCTGCAGCAGTCCACCGCCGACATCACCCTGCACATCGGGGCCGATCTGACCAGAGGCCGTGGCTCGGGCTCGGACGCCAACATCGGGCGCCAGGCCGCGCTGGAGGACTACGACCGCGTGAAGGCGCTGCTCAAGGGATCGGACATGATCTTCATCACCGCCGGCGCGGGCGGCGGTACCGGCACCGGCGCCGCACCGGTGATCGCACGCATCTCGCGCGAAGTCGGTGCGCTGACCGTCGCGATCGTGACCAAGCCGTTCGGGTTCGAGGGCTCCCGGCGCAGCGAGCAGGCCGAAGACGGCGTGCGGGCGCTCGCCGACGAGGTCGACACGCTGATCGTGGTGCCGAACAACCGGCTGCTGGCAGTGCTCGACAAGCAGACCGCGATGGTCGAGGCCTTCCGCGTCGCCGACGACGTGCTGCGCCAGGGCGTGCAGGGCATCTCGGACCTCGTCACGCTGCCCGGTCTCATCAACCTCGACTTCGCCGACGTGCGCACGATCATGAGCCAGGCCGGCAGCGCGCTGCTCGGCATCGGTATGGGCGTCGGCGAGAATCGCGCGACCGAGGCCGCCGCGCAGGCTGTGGCCTCGCCGCTGCTGGAAACCTCGATGGAGGGAGCGCGCTCGATCCTGCTGTCGATCACCGGGGGCAGCGACCTCTCGCTGTGGGAGGTCAACGAGGCCGCCAAGTCGGTCTCCGAGGCCGCCCATCCGGACGCCAACATCATCTTCGGCGCGATGGTCGACGAGAAGCTCGACGAGCAGGTGTGGGTGACGGTCGTGGCGACCGGCTACGGCGACGAGGGCCGGCGCAAGAGCGTTGAGCGCCTCCGCGAGCCGGCCGCAGCGGGCGAGGTCAGGGTCCAGCGGGCCGCCCCGCCGCGTCCTGCCCAGCGCGCCCCTCGGCGCGGGGGGCTCTCCGTCGACGAGCTCGACGTGCCCGAGTTCCTTCCCAACCTCTGAGGCGCGTCGGCGCTGCGCCGGGCGCGCCTGTGGTATCGCTCCGGGATGAGCGCGGCTGAGAAGGGAGTCGTGGCGGCCGGGCATCCGCTGACGGCGGAGGCCGGTGCGCGCGTGCTGCGCGAAGGCGGCAACGCGGTCGACGCGGTCGTCGGGGCGATGCTCGTGTCCTTCGCAGCCGAGCCGCTGCTGACCGGGCTGGGAGCGGGCGGCTACATGCTCGTGGCCGGCGCCGGGCGCGAGCCGGCCCTGCTCGACTTCTTCGTGCAGGCTCCCACGCGGCGGGTCGAGGCTGACGCCGGTGTCGGCTTCATCGCCGAGCTCGAGGCCATCGACGTGTCATTCGGAGACGCCGCCCAGGTCTTCCACATCGGCCCCGCGTCGTGTGGCGTGTACGGAACCCCGGCGGGCGTCTGCGAGGCGGTTCGCCGCTGGGGGACGGTGCCGCTGGAGGATCTGGCCGGACCCGCCGTGCGCCTGGCGCGCGACGGCGTAGCGCTGAACGCCGGGCAGGCCTACGTCGCCAAGATCCTCGGCGACCTGCTGACCTCGACGCCGGAGTGCGCAGCCCTGTGGGCTCCGGCGGGCCACATCCTGCGCGAGGGCGAGACGCTCACCAACCCAGAGCTCGGCGAGGCGCTGCTGCGACTCGCTTCCGGCGGCGCGGAGCCCTTCTACCACGGCGACATAGCCGCCGCCGTGGTCGACTGGCTGCACGCCCGCGGTGGCTCGCTGTGCCGCGAGGACCTCGCCGACTACAGCGCGGTCGAGCGCGAGCCCGTCAAGCTCCGCTACCGCGACCGCGAGATCCTCACCAACCCGCCGCCCTCCGCCGGGGGCACGCTGCTCGCCTACGCGCTCGCCCTGCTCGACCGCGGGCCCCGGCCGCCGAGCCTGCTCGGCGTGGTCGAGGCGATGGTCGCAGCCCAGTCGGAGCGCACGCCGGAGTTCGTCGAGGGGCTCGAGGAGGAGGGCTTCCTCGAGCGCTTCCTCGCCACCCGCCTGGGCTCGACCACGCACATATCCGCGATCGACGGCGAGGGCTGTGCTTGCAGCGCCACGTGCACCAACGGCGAGGGCTCGGGCGTGGTCGTGCCCGGCACCGGAATCCATCTCAACAATGTCATGGGCGAGGCGGATCTCAACCCGCTCGGCTTCCATCTCCATCCCGCCGGGCGGCGCATGCCGAGCATGATGGCTCCATCGATCGTGATGAGCGACGGCGAGGTCGAGCTGGTCCTGGGCAGCGCCGGCTCCAATCGCATCCGCTCGGCGATCCTGCAGACGATCGTCGGCGTCGTCGACGGTGGCCTGCCCGTGCGCGAGGCGGTGCAGGCACCCCGCGTCCACTTCGAGGACGGCGTCGTCTTCGCCGAGCCCGGCATCGAGCTGCGCGAGCTTGAAGGGCGCTGGCGGGTCGTGCGCTTCAGTGCGCTCAACCTGTTCTTCGGCGGCGTGCAGGCGGCCGAGCGCCGCCACGGGATCCTCAGCGGCGCGGGCGATCCGCGGCGCGGCGGCGTGGCCGTCAGCGCATGAGGCTGCGCTCGGCGCTCGTCGCGCTGCTCGCGGGCGGGCTCCTCACCGGCTGCGGTGTCAAGGCAGCGGACCTGTTCATCGTCGAACGCACCGGTTCGACCCCCGGCGCGCGCCTGACGCTGCTCGTCAGCGAAGAAGGCGACGTCACCTGCAACGGCGGTCCGATGCGAAAACTGAGCGACTCGCAGCTCGTGCAGGCACGGGCGATCCAGGAAGAACTCGCCGCAGCCGCGGGCGAACACCGCGTTCTGCCCGCCCGCCCCGGCTCGGTGCTCGCATACCGCGTTCGCGAGGAAGCCGGCAGCGTCAGCTTCGCCGACGACTCGCCGGGCCAGTCCGCTGCCATGCACCAGCTCGCGCTGTTCGTGCTGCAGACCGCCCAGCGCGTCTGCCACCTCAGCGAGTGACGGGCGGTCTGCGGCCGGTGAGCATGAGGTTGTAGAAGACGGCCGCCGGCAGGCGCGGCTCGAGCAGGCCGCTGTCCACGCGCTGCAGCAGAAGGTAGCCGCGGTGCGCGTACATGCGCCACAGCCAGGGAACCTCGTCGGGGTCGGCCGTGGCCTCGAGCGTGCGGTTTGTCCAGCCGAACCAGTTGGCGAGCAGCTCCTCGCCGCCGACGCGGACATCGACGAAGCCCGCCGCGCGCGCCGCCCGCGAGAGCTCCTCGGGGGCGAACGCGTGGACGTCCACGAGACCCTCGAGCGCGGCGTCGGGCTCCCGCTCGCCGCCGCCCGGCGCGGCGCCCGCGCCGAGCGCTCGCCGCCACAGCGGCGCGACCGCGCCGGCCAGGCGCTTGGGGACGCGGGCGAGGCGATCGCCGTAGCGCGATGGCTCGCCGGCAAACAGGATGCGCCCGCCGGGCACGAGCACGCGCTCGAACTCCGCGAATGCACGCCCCAGGTCCGGTATGTGGTGAAGCACCGCGTGGCCCAGCACCAGATCGAAGCGCGCATCGGGGAAGGGCAGGCGCTCGGCGTCGGCCTCCACCGTGCGGACGTCCAGCCCGAGGCGCACGGCGTTGGCCTGGAGGGTTGCGAGCATGCCCGGCGAGATGTCGCTGCAGGTCGCCTCGCCGATCAGGCCCGCCCGCAGCAGGTTGAGCGTGAAGTAGCCCGTGCCCGAGCCGATCTCGAGCGTTCGCGCGTAGTGCCCCGGTTCGTGGCCCAGGGCCTTGCGCACCTTCACGGTCACCTGCTCGAGCCCGAGCCCCCCGAAGTCCACGCCCCACTTGGCGTCGTAGTGGCCCGCCGCGACGTCGTGGTAGCGCGTGTTGGCGTCACGGATCTCCTCGGCGCTGAGGGCGGGCGGCACGGGGCGGCACCATATACTCGCGCGCCGTAGGAGCGTCTCCAGCGCACGCGCCACCGTCCCGAGCCAGCGCATCCATTGACCCCAGCCCTCTACCTGCAGCGCGACCAGCCCGATGGCGTTCCCCCGCTGTCGCTCACCGGCGAGCGCACGCTTCCCGACGTGCCCGAGGAGAACTACTGGTTCCGCCGCCACCTCGTCGTCTACGAGTGGATCGCCGAGCAGGTGCGCGGCATGCGCGTGATCGACATGGCCTGCGGTGAGGGCTACGGCGCGGACGTGCTGGCGCGCACCGCGGCGAGCGTCGTCGGCGTCGATGCCAACCCCGAGGCGCACGAGCACTCGCGGCTGCGCTACGTCCGCGCGAACCTGCGCTTCGCGCGCGATCTCGTGGACAGCTTCCGCGAGCCCGCCGACGCGGTCGTCTTCCTGCAGACGATCGAGCATCTGCAGCAGCCCGCCGCGGTGCTCGAGCACTTTCGCTCGCTGATCGAGGACGCGCCCTCGGGCGGCCGGGGCGGCGTGCCGGCGGGG
>Ga0209656_10001846_pt1 | contig 13825 bp, 12 predicted proteins | sample BogFormECP12_OM2_FD_188239 | JGI IMG/M metagenome (GOLD analysis project Ga0209656, IMG submission 188239) | Bog forest soil microbial communities from Calvert Island, British Columbia, Canada - ECP12_OM2 (SPAdes) (version 2) | ecosystem: Environmental > Aquatic > Freshwater > Wetlands > Bog ... | reverse complement strand
GTGCGGTGGAAAAATCTTTTCGGGAGCCCAGTCCGGAATCGCACCGGCGCTGGTCGCCTTAAACATCGAGGCATCGAACGTTGAGACAGGACCGATCCCTGATCTTTTGTTTTTAATGGCGTCCCAAAACGCTTGTTTGCCGACCCCGATCGCGGTGATCGGCCCGACTCCGGTGATTACAACTCGCCTCATTTATTTTCCAGGTGCGACTTCATGTGCTTCAGCGTCCGCGTGGCAATGTAGTCGATAAAGAACCCACCGAGGATCGGCTCCGCGATTGACGCGAGGGGTTGCAATCTGAAAGAGAGGTCGTGGATAATTTGCACTTCGGTTCCTCCCGCCACGGGTTTGAAGCGCCAGACGACCTTCATCCCTTTCGTCCAGGCCTTCAGGTGCGTGAAGCGGACCTCTCGTTTTTCACGATCGATCACCTGTTCCGAAATCCAGGCAACCGGAATTGCGCCCCGTCTGGCGGCCATTTTTACAACGTTCCGCGCAGGACCTTTTTCGAAGTAGTGAATGTACCGATAATGCGGCAGGAAGCTCGGCCATTGCGCGAGGTCAGCGGCGGCCTCGAAAATGACTTGTTCCTGGGCGTTCATGACTATCGCGTTGGTCTGGTGCATGGTGATTTACAGGCAACATAGTGGAGATAGCATTCGCCCGCTTCGCCTTTCATTGATTCGAGCTGGTAGGTGCGCGAGCAGGCAAGAAATGAGCCTGGCGGCCCGAGAATCCCAGGGGCGTCGCGTCCGCCGGCGAGGATTGGGGCGATCGTTAGGAAGATTTCATCGAGACAATCGAGTTCTGCCAGAGACTTAGCGAGCTGTGGTCCCCCCTCGCACACCAGCGTTCGGACGTGGTGCGTTTCGTAGAGGTCATTCAAAACTTCAGGAAGCCGAACCAGGTCACCGTCGCCGATATGCAGGATCGTCTTTGCTCTCAATTCCGTCTGCCGGTAGGCCGGCATTTGCGATGTGGAATAGATCAGAATCGGGGAAAAAGTGTGCTTAAAGACCTCCAGATCGGCAGGGAAATCGCCGGAATTCGAAATCATCACTCGAAGCGGGTATGGGCTTTGACCGCGCTCGGTGCGCGCTTTTCTAAGTGATTCGTCCGGCAGCCCCATCGACATGCGATCGATCGCGACCGTGTTGCGACCGGCCATCAGGGCGTCTCCGAGCGCGCGGATCTCCAGAAGACGGCGTTTATCAATGTCGGAGGTAAACCCTGAAGGTGTCCTTTTTGCAGTGGACACTTTGCCGTCGACGGTCATCGCGAAGTTGAGGATGATTTTCGGCCTGTGCACGAATTTAAAGACCTTCTGTAGTCCGGTGTTATTCCCTTGTTCGTCCCGGCCGCAAACGTCGCGCGACAAAATGACGCGGCGAAATGGTCGCCAGACTCGTGCGATCTTACGAACATACCTGCGGAGCATCTTACGGCTGCGGAAATTTTTCTGTCCAGTGGGTCAAAGCGGCGACGATCTCCTCCTTTGATACGCGCGAGCTGAGCTCCCAAACGACCGGGACCCCGGCCGGCAAAACGGGGAGCAGGTTCGTGAAATCGATCATCCCGCTGAAAGGTGCATAGTGGTCTTGCGAGGGAAACCGCACATCGTGGACGTGGCAACCGATCAAAAGTGGCGCCATCTCGGTGAGCCACTCGGTGTGATCGATCAATGTCAGATTGTGCCGGATCTGCGCATGGCCGAAATCGTGCCAATAACCAACCCGGCCGTCCGCGATATCTGTGAACAGGCGCCGAAACTCGCGTTCGGACGGAAAGGTCTCGATTCCGATGCGATTTTCGATGCCGAGAGTGATGCCTGCGGCTCTGGCGTGAGTCAGGACCGGTTGAAGCCACTGTAAAACGCGATCGTACACCGGAGCCGACTCGCGCTTCTGAATCGCATTTAATTTATGCTTTACGTAGGTACGATCGAGGTAATGCCCAGCCTGGATTGAGCGCATCAACCGAGTCGTGTCGTCCGAGGATGTTACCGAGCCGAGGTGCATCACCACGCGATTCGCGCCAACTTTGCACGCGGAATCAATCGTGTGCAGTGTGTGCCGGAGCGCTCTCTCGCGTTCTCTGGGATCGTCGGAGGTGCATTGATAACAGTCCGGAGCCGGGCGCGGTATTTCGATGGGCAATGGGCAAAAGTTATGAAGGCTCGTCACGGTCATCGGATGGTCTGCGAGGAAATGCTCGATCCCCTCCCACAACGAAAGGCGGATGCCATGACTCAGTTCCACGCGATCGAACCCGAGCCGAAATATCTCGTCTAACATCTCGTTGCCGCGCGAATGCTGCATCGAGTTCCAACATGTGGAAAAAGCCGGACTCATTTATTTTAGAAGCAGGGGAAGACGTCACGAGGGGCAGGAGTTCAGGATGCCAATATTCGAGGAGGGAACGGATACTGGTTTCGGATCGACTGCTAGCTGAGTCGAAATTTTCACCGCATGGAGGTTGATTCATCAGCATCCATAGGCCGGAAAGTCGCCGTCTCGTTCTGCAACTCCTGAACTCCTGCAACTCCTGACTCCTGCCCTCTTCGCCTGCTATTTGGCCCAGGTGATCAACCGCAGCTCGTGCTCCTGAACAATATTCGGATGGGTCGGGATGACACGGACATTGAACCCATAGCTACCACTTTCCGATGCCTGGATCGAACCGCTGAATTGATAACGACCGTCAGTTCCGACCTTTTCCACGTTTGAGAGGTCGAACGTGTGCGGGTTACGAATTGCGTTGTTATCTGATTCACCGACATATGCCTGCACGCGCACGTGAGTTGGATCAACCGTTCCCAGGTAAACGCGTGCGGTGATTTCCAACGCATCGCCAACAAACATCGAGTCCCGGCCTGCATACGAAGTATCGACCGATTCGATCCGGATTTGCGGCCAATCGACTCGGGTGGAGTGTTTCCATTTCGCAAGCTCGATCGCGGCTTTGCAGTTATTGGCACTCAGCGCTTTGTACCCTTGCGCTGCCGGCTCGTACAAACGCTCCGCGTATTCCTTCACCATTCGGTGAGTGTTGAACACCGGGGTGACACTGCGCATCGATTCCCGCATCAGCTGGATCCAGGCGATCGGGATCCTGCCATCCGGTTTGGCGTAGTAGAGCGGGATGATCTGATTTTCGAGAATGTTAAACAGGCTATCCGCGTCCACTTCGTTTTGAAATTCGGGGCTCCCCTCGGTGATTTCGGCGCCGATCGCCCAGCCGTTCTTCCCGTTGTAGCCTTCGCACCACCAGCCATCGAGCACACTTAGGTTCAAACCGCCATTGGGCGGCAATTTCATTCCGCTCGTTCCGCTTGCCTCGAGCGGACGGAGAGGGTTGTTCAACCAGAGATCAACACCCTGGTAGAGTCTGCGTCCGATGTAGGTGTCGTAATCCTCTATGTACACCATCGAGTGTTCGAGTCCGGCTTCCCGGGATCGATTGTACACCTCCTGGATAAATCTCTTGCCGGGTTCATCTTTCGGGTGCGATTTCCCTGCGAAGATGAATTGAACCGGGCGCTCGGTGTTCTGGACGAGGCGCAGAAGGCGCTCTTTCTGGCTGAACAGCAGTGTGGCGCGTTTATAGGTTGCGAACCGGCGGGCGAAGCCGATCGTCAGCACTTCGGGATTCAGGATTCCGCTGATCTTTCGGACTTGTTCGGGAGACTCACCGTGGCGCAGTCGTTGGGCACGCAACCGATCCCGGATAAAATCGATGAGCCGGGCCTTGAGCAAGTGATGGGTTTCCCACAGCACATCTTCGGGGATATCGATGACGCGGCGCCAATATTCGGGATCGGTGAGATGCTCCTCCCAGTCGGCTCCGAGGTACTTAGCGTAAATCCGGTGAAACTCCGGAGCAGTCCATGTCTTCGTGTGGACGCCGTTGGTAATGCTCGTGATCGGCACCTCCTGAACGGGAATGCCGGCCCAGACATCTTTCCAAAGTCCCCGGCTGACTTCGCCATGAAGTTTGCTGACGCCGTTTGCATGGCGACTGAGGCGCAACGCGAGAATTGTCATGCTGAATGTATTGGAGCGATTGACCTCCGGTTCTCCGAGCCGGAAAAAGTCGTCGAAACTGATGCGGAAGTCGTTCGCGTAACCCGAGAAATGGCGGATCATCATTTCGCGCGGGAAGGCGTCGTTTCCGGCCGGGACAGGGGTGTGCGTTGTGAAAACGTTTGATGCCGCGACTACCTGAACGGCGGTATAGTATTCGAGACCTTTGTCCTGTACGTACTGACGGATTCGCTCCAGTGCCAGGAACGCAGAGTGCCCCTCGTTCATGTGAAACACCTCTGGGTGAATGCCGAGGGCATCCAGCGCGCGGACGCCACCAATCCCGAGGACAATCTCCTGCCGGATTCGCATTTCGAGGTCACCGCCGTACAGGTGCTCGGTAATCAGACGGTCTTCCTGCGAATTTTGCTGAATATCGGTATCGAGCAGGTAAAGCTTTATCCGGCCAATCTGCAGTTCCCAAACCTTGGCCCAGACCGTTCTGCCGAGAATGTTGACCCAGACGTAAAGCGTTTGATCGCCAGTCTTCGCCTCGAGGAGCGGCAAATGCCCGAAGTTCTGGTTAAGGCTCGCCGCTTCCTGCCATCCGTCCTTGTTGATTAGCTGCTTGAAGTAGCCGTGGCGGTAAAGAAGCGTTACGGCGCTAAAATCGAGATCGAGATCGCTCGCCGATTTACAATGGTCCCCGGAAAGGATGCCGAGACCACCGGAATAATTTGGCACCGACTCGTGGAATCCGAATTCCGCCGAAAAGTAGGCGATCTTCGGCGCGCTCGACCGAAGTTTTCCGTACGTATCAGAGCGAGCCAAGTACGTTTTGAACTTTTGATACACGGCCATCATCTCGCGGATGTAATCGTCATCGTTTGCAAGTTCGACCAAGCGGGCCTGGCGCGAGAGTTGCAGCATTCGAATGGGATTATGGTTCGTCCGGTCCCAGAGCTGCGTATCGAGATGGCGAAAAAGCCGGCGCGCGTCGGGTTCCCAGGTCCACCAGAGATTGTGCGCGAGTTCGCGGAGCGGTTCGAGGTTTCCGGGCAATCGGGGTGATACGTTAAACGTTTGTACAGGTTGCATTTTTCTCTTTCCTGAAATTCTAGGGTCCGGTCTCCCTACCCGCGGTGACCAGAATTCTGGTAGCACAACCTGTGCTTGGCGAAGTTGCAAGTCTTTCGGCTGAACTTTTCATAAGTTTCTAAGTTTGTGAAAAGTTGACTCGTTGACCTGCGGATTCGATTCCAGGATAGTGAGGGACGCGCCATGAATTACCGCACTTATCGTAATACAGATCTTCGAGTGAGCGATGTTGGGTTTGGGCTATGGACGGTTTCGACCGGATGGTGGGGAAATTTCACCGAACAGGAAGCGGTAAAGTTGCTCCGAAAGGCGTTTGACCTGGGAATCACGCTATTTGATGCCGCTGATACTTATGGAAATGGTTTGAGCGAAGAGCTAATTGCAAAGGCTTTTTCGCTACAGCGTGATCAAATCGTGATAGCGACAAAGGTCGGGTACGATTTTGTACACTACGGGAACCAACGCCGAGGACAACGGGAAATTCCCCAGGATTTTTCTCCCGGGGCGCTGATTCGGGCGACGGAAGCAGCCGTCGAACGACTTAAGACCGATCGAATCGATCTGTTGCAACTGCACAATATTCGGATGGAACAGGTCACGGAGGATGCAGTTTGGGAGACGCTGGAACAGCTTCGTTCGCGTGGCTTGATTCGGTACTATGGAATTGCGCTCGGACCCGCGATTGGCTGGATGTACGAAGGGATCAATTGCATCAGTGAACGGACGGTGACGAGTGTTCAGCATATTTACAACCTGCTCGAACAGCACCCTGGAGCCGCGATTCATCAGGCGGCTGTTGAGAGCAACAAGGAGACGATGTTTTTGATCCGGGTTCCGCATTCTTCTGGGATGCTCGAGGGGCATTACACGCTGGAGACGACCTTTCCGGCGAACGACCATCGCAATCATCGGCCTCGGTCCTGGCTGGTGAACGGGGTCAGAAAAGTGGAACAACTCCGGTTCCTGGAGTCGCCGCAACGGACACTTGGGCAGGCGGCCCTGCTCTGGTTGCTTCGGGATCAGCGAGTCGCTTCGGTGCTCCCGAACATTTACGACGAAAGCCAGTTGCAGGAATTCGCCATGATTTCGGACTGTCCGCCCCTTACGGATGAGGAGATTACCCGAGTCGCAAAACTGTACGACGATAATTTCGGGATCGACGATGATGAACCGGCAAAGTTCAAGGGAACCATGGAACTTGTCGGAGCGCAGCAGAGATGATCGTCATTTGCGTGAATGTGATTTGTTGCGGACGGGCTAATTGGTGGCGTGGCGTAGCGCGGTCACTCCCGATTCTTTGTGTCGATCCAGATCGTCACCGGGCCGTCGTTAACCAGTTCCACCGACATGTCGGCCCCGAAGATTCCTCGCTGAATCTTTTTGGCAGTTTCCAATTCAAGTTTTTGACAGAATTGCGCGTAGACCCGGGTTGCCTGATCCGGTGGAGCAGCGTTCGGGAACGATGGCCGGTTCCCTTTCCGCGTGCTTGCAAACAAAGTGAATTGACTCACAACCAAGAGGTCGCCACCGGCTTCCTGAATAGATCGATTCATCGCGCCTTTTTCGTCTGCGAAAATTCGGAGCCGGGCGATCTTACCGGCGAGCCATTCGATATCCTCCCCGGTATCGGCGGGTTCGACGCCCAGCAGAATGAGCAACCCGCAGCTGATCTGGCTAACGATTTGTTGCTCGACCGTGACGGAGGCGCGAGTGACGCGTTGGATGACTGCGCGCATGGAATTGATGTGATGGAAGGCGCTCTGGAAGCTTAAGCACGAACGTCGCCAGGTCTAAAGTATCATTCCCTGTTTTTGCCTTTTTACTTCTGCCTTTCCCCGCAACAGTCGAAGTTGCAACTGTTGCACAGCGAACAGGTGGGTCAGTTCAGTGCAAGGTGGCTTTCGATACGGATCGCGGAACTTCGTCGGTAAGACGTTTGTGAGCAACGATTTGCGCTTGTGTTTCATTATTGTGGCACATCCGATGCTTTGGTTTCCCGATATTCAACTTCGACGACTTAGCCAATTGAGGGACGCCGATGACGACTAAAGCAATGATCAGTGTCGACGCGGAACCATATGCGTACGAGTTCGAGCCGGCTCATTGCGCGCTAGTGATAATCGATATGCAGCGCGATTTTCTCGAACCCGGTGGGTTCGGCGAAATGCTTGGGAACGATGTTTCGCAACTGCGCCGCACAATTGAACCGAATAAACGGTTGCTGACGGCTTGGCGCCAAAAGGGGCTGACGGTGATTCACACGCGAGAAGGGCATCGACCGGATTTAACGGATCTTCCCCCGGCCAAGAAAGTACGGGGCCGAAGCAAAACCAGCATTGGGGACCCGGGGCCAATGGGGCGAATCCTGATCAGAGGCGAACCGGGGCATGACATCATTCCGGAGCTGTATCCGTTTCCGACCGAGCCGGTAATCGATAAGCCGGGAAAAGGTGCATTTTTTGCCACCGATCTGCACGCAATCCTGCAGAACCTTGGCATCCAGAAACTGGTTGTGACAGGCGTGACCACGGAGGTCTGCGTCAATACGACTGTCCGCGAGGCAAACGATCGCGGCTACGACTGTCTCGTACCCGAGGACTGCGTCGGGTCGTACTTCCCGAAGTTCCAGGAAATGGGGCTGGAAATGATCAAAGCGCAGGGAGGGATATTTGGCTGGGTCTCGGACTCGGCACGAATTCTCACTGCGCTCGCGTAGGAAGCCCTGAGAAAACGGTGATTCAAAAACCTATGAGCACAACGAAACCTGCCATTTGGGCTCCCGGAGACTGGAATGCGTTTTTCGGCTTCGGCACGAATATATTAGTCAACCTGCTCACACTGAGCGGTTTGTTACGGTTCGTCCTGAAAATGCCCGACCAGCTCGTGTTTGGACGGATTCTTCCGGCGACTGGGATGATGCTTTTTCTCAGTACTCTGTACTATGCGTGGCTTGCCTATCGATTGGCCAAGCGCACGGGTCGCACCGATGTCTGCGCCCTTCCATCGGGTACGAGTGTTCCGCACATGTTCGTCGTTACCTTTGTTATCATGCTGCCGATTGCTGTAAAGACAGGTGATCCGGTAAAAGGTTGGGAAGCCGGTCTGACTTGGGTGTTCATTCAAAGCTTTGTTCTGATGGCGGGCGGATTCATCGCGCCGATCATACGGAAAATTACCCCGCGCGCCGCTCTCCTTGGAACACTCGCCGGCGTTTCGATCGCATTCATTTCGATGCGCCCGGCACAAGACATGTTTATCACGCCGATCATTGGCGTGACCTGTTTTGCGATCATCCTTGCAAGCTGGTTTGGAGGAGTTCGTTACTTTGGCGGGATCCCGGCTGGACTGGTTGCAATCGCGGTCGGCTGCATCATCGCATGGGGATCGACCCTCTTCGGAATGCATCTTGGCGGGATGAGCGGTGCCGGACTCTCGCAGGCGTTCTCAAATTTCGGGTTTTCATTTCCAATGCCGGCGGTCGACCACATATTTTCCGGGTTCCAGTTTTTGAGTGTCATCCTTGTGACCGCGATTCCATTTGGCATTTACGATCTTGTTGAGGCAATGGACAACGTCGAGAGCGCCGCGGTGGCTGGGGACAGTTTTCCGACGACGCGCGTGTTGACTGCAGACGGAGTGGTGAGCCTGATCGGGTGCATGATGGGGAATCCATTCATCAACGCTGTCTATATTGGGCATCCCGGTTGGAAAGCGATGGGGGGGCGGATCGGTTACTCTGCTGCAACGGGGGTCATGGTGATTATTCTGTCCTGGTTCGGGATCATCTCGGTGATGATGGCATTGATCCCGGTCGTCGCGATCTCTCCGATTCTTCTTTACATTGGGATGCTCATCGGTGCGCAGGCGTTCCAGGAAAATCCACGGTCTCACGCGCCGGCGATTATCCTTGCACTGACGCCACATCTGGCTGCGTGGGCAAAGAACCAGATCGACAATTCCCTTGGTGCAGCCGGCACGAGCGCGTCGGCAATCGGTCTCGACAAACTCGCCCAGAATGGCGTGCTTTACCACGGGTTGGAAGTCCTCGGGGGTGGTGCGATCCTGGCCGGCTTGATCCTGGGTGCGGTCGCAGTGTTCATGATAGAGCGCGAATTCATGAAAGCTGCGGCATTTGCCGGTGCGGGTGCAGTACTGACATTCTTTGGGTTTATTCATGGCGAGAAGATTGGGATTGCCCAGACGCCGGCGGTCTCGCTCAGTTACCTGGCAGTTGCTGCAGTACTGGTCTACTGCGCGAAGTTTGCAGTGGTCTCAGCCAAACCGGCGGAAATCGAACACCATGGAGAGCTGGCTCCCCAGGTTACCAAATGAAGCCTGTTTGCCGGACCTGCCGGTCCGTCCCCTAGCCATTCCGAGACGGACTGTCTCCGCGACGCATTCACTCATGAAAATAAAGAAATCCCTTATACTTCTGGCAGCCAGCGTTACCGCATTCGCGGCAACCGGCGTTGCAAGCCGTTGGAGTCACGAGCTATTACTATCTGTTCAATGCCTCACCCTTCATTCTCACGCTCGCTGTTATGATTTTGACGTGCAGCAACAAACGAAGTCTTTCCGGGGTTCCGGGAGCACTTGCTGATCGAACATGAAACAAAGCTACGTAGAAGCCGATCCGTACCCTTGGCCGTATAACGGTGATTTGCGTCCTCAAAACACGCTCTTTCTTGTGATCGACATGCAAACCGACTTTTGCGGGAACGGAGGCTATGTCGATAAGATGGGATACGATTTATCGCTCACGCGGGCACCGATAGAGCCAATTCAGAATGTGCTTGCCGTGACGCGAAAGCTGGGTTTTCACGTCATGCATACGAGAGAGGGGCACAGGCCGGATCTCTCTGATCTTCCCGAAAACAAGCAATGGCGCAGCCGGCGCATCGGTGCCGGAATCGGGGATCCAGGGCCATGCGGACGGATTCTGACCCGAGGCGAACCGGGTTGGGATATTATTCCAGAACTGGCCCCGGCTGAAGGGGAAGCCGTGATTGATAAGCCCGGAAAAGGATCATTTTACGCAACCGATCTCGACATGCTTCTGCACCGCAATGGAATCCAGAATATTGTTCTGTCCGGTATCACAACGGATGTCTGCGTGCACACGACCATGCGGGAGGCCAACGACCGAGGTTACGAGTGTCTGCTCCTTTCGGATTGCACCGGTGCGACCGATTACAAGAACTATTTGGCGGCGCTCCAGATGATCAAAATGCAAGGGGGGGTCTTCGGCGCGGTTTCAAACTCCGCGGCGTTCATCGCCGCGATCTCATGACTTCCCTTACTTCTGCTGCCGGGCCGCCACGGCTTGAGCTAACCGGCGAAACTTATTGTTTGTAATCCTTTGTTGTATCGTCGGTGGACTTCACAATGTCTTTGACGTTTCCACCAATCCTCCCGCCTCCAGCCAGCCTGAAAGCCCTCCCTTCAGCGAGAATACGTTCTGGTACCCCATCTTTTGGAGACTATCCGCCGCTAGCGCACCTCGGTTTCCGCCTGCGCAATACACCAGAATTGGGGTCGAAAGGTCGGGAGCAATCTGACACACCTTCTGCTCAAGTACCCCTCGGCTGATATTTTTCGCACCTTCGATATGCCCCTTAATGAATTCGTCTTTCTCACGAACATCGACGATCAGCGGAACTTGTTTAAACTTCGCCAGTTCCGCCGGCGTAATTTCGCGAATGCGTCTTCGCGCGTCGTTCGCAAGCTGGACGAACGCATCGCTATGGTTCACGGACATATATTCGCCCCCCTTCCGCCCAAGGAAAAAAGGGGAGAGATCATGGAATAGCTTCAGGAAGGGTGCTGTCACGGTAATCCCGATCACTTTGATATTGTTTTAGAGAATGTCAAGCGGTTCTAGGCAGTCTCATCCGGGAAGTAGCCATAATCTGCAATCAACGCATTCGCATCCCGTGGCTGGGCCTTAAATGTAAAAAATAATACTCTACTAGTTGAGTTCAGAAGACTTGCGAATTAGAGTCGTAGGCCGTGAAGCTGTCTAAAAGAGGTGAATATGCCCTGCGCGCTTTGATTGACTTCGGTCTGGCCCAGGCTTTCGATCGTCCTTTGCTCCAAGTGAGCGAACTCGCCGAAAAGGAAGGGCTGCCAATTAAGTTTCTGGAACAAATTTTAATGCAGCTCAAGGCTGCGGGCTACCTTGAAAGCCGGCGCGGCAAACACGGCGGTTACCTCCTGGCTCGTCCACCGGAAAACATTAATGTCGGTCAGGTGGTGCGACTCATCGAAGGCCCGCTTGCGCCCATTTCCTGTGTCAGCCAAACCGCTTACGAGAAATGCAGTTGTCCTGACGAAGAACATTGTGGCCTGCGCATGCTTATGCTCGACGTCCGAAATGCCATTTCAAACATTCTCGACAGGTATACCTTAGCCGACGTCGTCGAGATCACGATGCGGAAATTGCGCAAAGACAAAGTGATCCACCCGTTTGTGCTCGTTCCGTTGCTCACCGGCCCAGCTTCACATTCGAAGACCCGGAAGAGCACAAAGAAACTCAGTGGCCAAACGGCAGCCTGAAAAGCAGCGTCTGGGCTTTTCGCGCGTCGGGCGACTGAAGCTGTGGCGGTATGTCTCCGACTTATGAGACCCGGGTCTATTTCGTTCTGCGAAATAACATTTTGATCCGCTGAACAAGGCAAGTTCGGGCGAATCGTCCTTGAGCTCAGGCTCGTCCCGTGCCGACGACTCGGCTTGCGTTTGGAGGCCGGTCTCTTCAAACGTGAGTGTTTATTGGCCCAAACAGCCGTTTGCCGGTCAAAAGCTGGGTCACCCCTGCTATATCGTCGGTGTTTAAAGCTTCGAGACTCCTTTAGGTGTAAAACTTGCTGTTCCCGGGCACTTTAAGCTTGGCGATACGGCTGTTCTGATTTCTACTTAGCTCATTTCTCACGCCTCGCGTTAACAAACCGATCGGAGAAGCATATGCCGCAAGAAGAGTTTACCAAGCTATCTGCAAACCTTCGTGGGAGCGTTATTACCCCCGCCAGTGATGAATATGAAGTCGCTCGCAAAGTCTACAATGGAATGATCGATCGTCGTCCCGACGCTATCGTCCGCTGCGCGAATGTGGCAGACGTGAGGGCAGCAGTGAATTTTGCGCGCCAAGAGCGTCTCACTCTCGCAATTCGCGGCGGGGGCCACAACGGTGCTGGACTCGGAGTATGTGATCACGGACTTGTGATTGACCTTTCGGCAATGAAAGGGGTCCGAGTCGATCCGACCACAAATACGGTTCGGGCCGAGGCAGGCTGCACTCAGGCAGATTTAAATCACGCGGCTTATAGCTTCGGGCTGGCTGTTCCGGTTGGAGTCATTTCTACTACTGGTATTGCCGGACTAACCCTGGGCGGCGGGACGGGTTACCTGACCCGGAAATATGGTTTGGCTTTGGACAATCTGCTGGAAGCCGATCTTGTGCTGGCCGATGGCCGCTTCCTAACCGCTAGTGCCAAGGAAAATCCAGATCTGTTTTGGGCTATCCGCGGCGGGGGCGGAAACTTCGGCATTGTTACCTCGTTTCTATTTCGCGGGTGTCCAGTGGATCAAGTGTTTGCTGGTCCGATGCTTTGGGAGATGGAACACGCGCGCGAACTGTTGCAGTGGTATAGAGAAGTCCCGCCCACGCTACCTGAAGAATTATATGGGTTTTTTGCATTCCTGAAGGTGCCGCCCGGACCGCCGTTTCCGGAGGAGTTGCACCGGAAGACGATGTGCGGAATTGTCTGGGCTTACTGTGGTCCGCTGGACAAGGCCGAAGATGCGTTTCGACCGGTGAGGAACTTTCGGGCGCCGAAGTTCGAACTGACGGGACCAATGCCTTACACCGCGTTGCAGAGCATGTTCGACGCCATTTATCCGCCGGGTGACCAGTGGTATTGGAGAGGGGATTTTGTGGCGCAAATTCCGGATGCGGCGATCGAGGAACATCTGAAGTTTGCAGAGCAATTACCCACTCTCAAATCGACCATGCATCTTTATCCGGTAGACGGTGCGGTGAGCCGCATTGACCGTCACGAAACTGCTTTTAGTTATCGCGATGCGAAGTGGTCGATGGTCATTGTCGGAGTAGATCCGGACCCGGCGAACGCTAAAAAGATTACGGCCTGGACGAAAGACTATTGGGCGGCACTGCATCCCTACAGCCTGGGCGGCGCCTACGTAAACTTCATGATGGACGAGGGAATCGACCGGATCAAAGCGACCTACCGAGACAATTACAATCGTCTTGTGGAAATTAAGCGGAAGTACGATCCAGATAACCTTTTCCGCATTAACCAGAACATCAGACCAGATTAAAGTGTTCGATAAAGAGCAGATTGCGTTGATCGCGGAAGCAACCGGCAAGGTGCGAGATCCCCAGGCCCTCATCAATCTGGCGCGACAACAGACACGGCTCTATTTTGTTCTGCGAAATAACATTTTGATCCGCTGAACAACGCAAGTTCGGGCGAATCGTTCTTGAGCTCAGGCTCGTCCCGTGCCCCATCGCCGATGGAGAGAGCGCTTCCACGGCGCGAACACAATTTTGTCCGCGAGCAGGCCGATGACGACGATGACGAGCATGACGCCGATAACCTGGTCCATCGCATTTAATTCGCGGCCGTAGTGCAGCAACTGGCCCAGCCCAAATCCTGTCAAAATCGTCACGTAGATCTCTGCAGCCATCA
>Ga0209656_10001845_pt1 | contig 13833 bp, 12 predicted proteins | sample BogFormECP12_OM2_FD_188239 | JGI IMG/M metagenome (GOLD analysis project Ga0209656, IMG submission 188239) | Bog forest soil microbial communities from Calvert Island, British Columbia, Canada - ECP12_OM2 (SPAdes) (version 2) | ecosystem: Environmental > Aquatic > Freshwater > Wetlands > Bog ... | reverse complement strand
CGATGATCTGCACGATCCCGCCGGTGACGCCGGCGATGAACAGCCGGCCGGTGCCGGGGTCGACGCCGAGCGTGTAGGGGTTCTGCACCGTCGGCAGCTGCTGCACCGCGCGGGGCGTCGCCTGCGTCATGTCGTAGCCGACGACCTGGTTGGTGCCTGACGATGCGACCCACAGCCGGTCGCGCACCGGGTCGTAGGCGATGCCGTACGGTCCGCCGGGCTGCGGGATGCTGGCGACCTCGCGGGGACTCGGCAGCGGCGTGAACACCCGGATGGCGTTTCCGCGGGTGTCGGCGGCGATCAGCCGGCCGTGCTTGTCGGCGACCAGGTGTGTCGGCCCCTGCCCCGCGGGCGTCGAGCCGATGATCTTCAGCGCGGCGGCGTCGTAGACGGTCAGGTCGTTCTTGCGCACGTCGAGGACACCCACCGACTGGCCGACCGCCGCCGTGCCCGCCGGTTGCACCACGTCGCTGAAAGCCATGACCACCTTGTCGCCGCGCACGACCGCGACCGTGCCGCCGAGTTCGTTCGCGACGAAGATCGTGCCGTTCTGCGCCTGCGCGGCGTCATGCGGCACGGTGCCCGTGACGATCTGCGGCCCCGGGTGGCCGCCGGGGAGGTCGACGCGAATCAGTGCGTTGGCGCTTTCCATCGGCACGAGGACCGGACCGCCCGCGCCGGCCAGCTCCAGGTGCCGGGCGAACCCCGGCAGCGCCGTGCGGCCGGTGATCGTGCCGGTGTCGGCGTTGAGCAGCACGAGTTCGTTCGGGTTGCGTTTGGCCACGGCGACGGTGCGTGTGACGCCGTCGGCGACGACGCCCTCCGGGGAGTCGCCCACCGCGACGATCCGCCCGGGGATCTGGGCGCTCTGCGGCGGCGCCGACTGCGGTTCGGCGGCCGGCGGGAGCTTGTTGGCCGGTGGGTGGGTGCCCTCGGTCGGGACGCCCGGCGGAACATAACCGGTCGTCGTCGGAACCGACGGGCCGGCGGCGTTGTTCGCACACCCGGCCAGAGCCACACCGACCGCGACGAGGACTGCCGGCCAGCTGTGGCGGACCGGGCGGATCTCAGCCCGCCAGCGACAGGGCGTGAGCACGGCGCACCTTGCCCGACGGCGTCTTGGGGATCGTCCCGGGGCCGACGACCACCACGTTGCGTGGGCGGACATTCACCTCGGAGAGCACGTCGTGGGCGACCTCGTTGGTGCTGCTGCGGGCGTTGGTGTACATGGTGGCGGTGAATCGGCTCATAGCAGCGGCCTCCTCACCGGCGCCCGGAGCGCGCCCTAGCAGCCCATTCAACCTCACGTACCGCAAGGCCACCACGATCGCTGAATTATGGGATGACCGACCGTGACGTGAATTCGCCACCCCGCCGGGCTCAGCGGCGCACCGACGATGTAACCCGACGACTAAGCCGACAGCGGGAAGCATGTTGACGAGCGCGTCGGAACTGAACTTGTCGATCGTCTCGTTCAGCATGTCCCGTCTTACCACCGCCCGGCGCGCAGGCCACCTAGCCGGCACGTCACGTCGCGGGCGGGCCCCCGGGGCCTGGGGCATCCCTGAGGCATCGGTGTGTAGCCAACGGACAACATGGGTACGCCCCGGTCGAGCCGACGCCGATCCACCGAAGGAGGGCTTATGCCCCGGCGCGGCCGGGGGTTCGTTCCCGCCGATGCGGCGTCGTCGCATCGCGGGAACAACCGATCGTGCAAATGCGTTGCGCGCTGACGAAACCGCCGCCGCGATGACCACCGGATGACCACCGACGTAAAGGACGCAACGATGCCAACCGACTACGACACCCCACGCATCAACGAGACCGACGAGCCGGCTGAGGGCTCGCTGGAAGAGCTGGCCGCCCGTAATAGCGCCCAGTCCGCCGCCGTCGACTTCGATGAGACCGACTCCGCAGAATCGTTCGAGCTTCCGGGCGCCGATCTTTCCGGCGAGGAGCTCACGGTGCGGGTGATCCCGAAGCAGCCCGATGAATTCACCTGCTCGGAGTGCTTCCTCGTTCATCACCGCAGTCAGCTGGCCCGCATCCAGGGTGGCCGGATGGTCTGCACCGAATGCGCCTGACACGCGCCGGCAACCTGGCGAGCGACAGCGTTATCCATTCGGCCGCGGCACCTGCAGCGCGCATTTGGCAAGGCGGGGATTTTCCCCGAGGTAGTTCAGCGGGCCGGCCGCGATAGCCATGGCGACAGTCCCGATGTGAGCGCAGTCTGTCGGTGGCTTCTGGAAGTAGTCACGTTGCCACGCCGCGAGCACTCCGATCAGTATCCACATGAGAACGATCGCGTTGAATAGCCGACGGCCAAGGCGCATGACGCTGACCTCACCAAGAGACTTGCCGGACGCCCCACGAGTCGGGTGGCGTACCGATGCTGATCGTCATGATGCCCCCTCAGCTGGCCGCAGGTAGGAACGTTGCGCGGCCTTGTGCTGCACATAGGTCTGTCGGGCGGCTCGGGTGGAATCCAGCTCGGACACCTCCGAAACCGGGACGTCCCACCAGGACTCGCTGCTGGGCGCGGAGACCGTGGGGTCGGTTTCGACGTGGATCACCGTCGTGGTGTCGTTGGCCTTGGCGAGCTTGACCGCGTCCGTGAACTCCGCGGCGGTCGCGACCCGGATCACCTCGGCGCCGAGGCTGGCCGCGTTGGCGGCCAGGTCCACCGGAAGCTTGGCGCCGCCGAGCCGGCCGTCGCCGGTGCGGTACCGATACGCGGTGCCGAATCGCTGCGATCCCAACGACTCCGAGAGCGAGCCGATCGAGGCGAACCCGTGGTTCTGCACGAGCACCACGATCAGCTTGACGCCCTCCTGCACGGCGGTCACCAGTTCGGTCGCCATCATCAGGTAGGAGCCGTCGCCGACCATCACGAACACGTCGCGGTCCGGGCAGGCCATCTTGGCGCCCAGGCCGCCGGCCACTTCGTATCCCATGCACGAGTAGCCGTATTCGACGTGGTAGCCCTTCGGATCGCGGGTGCGCCAGAGCTTGTGCAGGTCACCGGGCATGGAGCCGGCCGCGCAGACGATCACGTCCTGCGGCTCGGACAGCGTGTTCGCCAGGCCGATGACCTGATTCTGGTTGAGCCCGGCGCTGTCGTCGTCGATCCGGTACGCCGCGGCGACGGTGTCGTCCCATCCTCTGGCGAGCCGCGCCGCCTCGTCGCGGTAGTCCGTGGCGACGGTGTAGCCGGGCAGCTCGGCGTCCAGCGCTTCGATGGCCTCGCGGGCGTCGGCGATGATCGACAGCCCGCTGTGCTTGACCGCGTCCTGCGCAGCGACGTTGATGTTGACGAACCGCACGTCGGGGTTGGCGAACGCGGTGCGCGACGCGGTCGTGAAATCGCTGTAACGTGTGCCGATCCCGATGATGACGTCGGCGCCGGCGGCCAGCGCGTTGGCCGCGGTGGTGCCCGTCGAGCCGACCGCGCCGACGGACTGCGGGTGGTCGTAGGGCAGCGCACCCTTGCCGGCCTGGCTCTGCCCGACCGGGATGCCGGTCCGCTCGCAGAACCGGGCCAGCGCCCCGGTGGCGCCGCTGTAGATCACGCCTCCGCCCGCGACGATCAGCGGGCGCTTCGCCGAGGCGACGATGCCCGCGGCGCCCTCGATTTCCGGCCGCCCGGGCACCGGCCGCCGGATGTGCCAGACCCGTTGGGCGAACAGTGATTCCGGCCAGTCGAACGCTTCGGCCTGCACGTCTTGTGGCATCGCGATCGTGACGGCGCCGGTGTCGGCCGGATCGGTGAGCACGCACATCGCGCCCAGCAGCGCGGCGGGCAGTTGCTCGGGCCGCCACACCCGGTCGAAGTAGCGCGACACCGGCCGGAACGCGTCGTTGACCGTGACGTCGCCCGAGTCGGGGCGCTCGAGCTCCTGCAGTACCGGGGCGCTGACGCGGGTGGCGAAGGTGTCGGCGGGCAGCAGCAGCACCGGTATCCGGTTGATCGTGGCCAGCGCGGCGCCGGTGACCATGTTGCTCGCGCCGGGCCCGATCGACGAGGTGACGGCCCAGGTCTGCAGCCGGTCCTTCATCCGCGCGTAGCCGACCGCCGAGTGCACCATCGCCTGCTCGTTGCGGCCGGGAACGTAGGGCAGGGTCGCGGGATCGGTCAGTTCTTCCTGCAGCAGCGCCTGCCCGAGCCCCGCGACGTTGCCGTGCCCGAAGATCCCGAAGCATCCCGCGAAGAAGCGGTTGCGCTCGCCGTCGCGTTCGACGTTTTGCGCGGCAAGGAATCTGATCGTGGCCTGCGCGACGGTCAGGCGGACAGTGGGTTCCGTGGCCATGGCTAATCTCCCGACACTTGCAGCGGCAGTCGTGGATCGACGGGCTGGTGTTCCCAGCTTCGGCGCAGCCAGTCCTGGTGCGGGTCGAAGCTGACCAACCATGCCCGCTTCGGACCGGAGCCGGCCATCACGTTGAGGTAGTACATGTGGTGGCCCGGCGCGGCGATCGATGGGCCGTGGTAGCCGTGCGGCACCAGCACCACGTCGCCGGAGCGCACCTCCTCGAGCACCTCGATCGGCCGCCGCGGTGTTCCGTACACCCGGTGGTAGCCGAAGCCCGGTGCGCCGTCGGGCCCGTCGGCGATTTCGAAGTAGTAGATCTCCTCCAGCTGTGTCTCGGCGTCGGTGTTCTCGTCATGCTTGTGCGCCGGATACGATGACCAGTTCCCGCCGGGCGTGATCACTTCGCACGCGATGATCGAGTCCGCCTCGAACACGTCGGCGGTGGCGAAGTTGTGCACCTCGCGGCTGCAGTCGCCGGCGCCGCGCAGCTCGACCGGGACGTCGGCGGCCGCGCCGTAACGCAACGGCAGCCGCCGGCCGGCCCGGGCCCCGCACAGCGCGACGCGGGCACCGCGGGCACTGGCCACCCGGTAGCCGCTGTCACGGCCGACATAAGCGAAGTCGGTCGGGCCGTGGAACACCGACTTCCGTCCCGTCAAGGTGAATTCGCCATCGCCGCTGGACACGGTCAACGACCCGGACAGCGGCACGACGAGGATCTCGTCCGGCCCTGACCGACGGTCCACCGATTCGCCGGCGGCGAGTTCGGTGATCCACAGGCTGGTTTCGGCCCAGCCAGTCGACTCCGGCGTCACCGACACGGTGTAGGGATGCGCGCCGGTCGACCCGGCGGGCAGGTAGAACTTGCTGTTCATGATCCTCAACGCACCAGGGAGACGGCGGTCTGCACCGCGGCCGAGACGTTGTCATCCGGGGGGTAGAGCAGGGTGCGCCCGACGACCAGCCCCCGCACTGACGGCAGGCTCAGGGCCTTGGCCCAGCGCGCGAAGGTCTCGTCCGGGTCTCTGACATCGCCGCCCAGCAGCAGCGTCGGCAGGGTGGTCGCATCCATCACGCGCTCCATCTCGTCGACTACCGGCAGCTTCATCCAGGTGTACGCCGAGGTCGAGCCGAGCCCCTGCGTGATGTGGATGGATTTGATCACGGCGTCCGGGCTCAGGTCGTTGCGGACCCTGCCGTCTACCCGCCGCGACATGAACGGCTCGAGCATCGCCATCAGCCTGTGCTCGGCGAGTTCGTCTACCGCGCGAGCACATTCGGTGAGCATCGACAGCGTCCCGGGGTCCGCCAGATCGACGCGGCACAGCATCTTGGCGCCGTTCATCTGAGCCCGGGCGGTGGCGGCCGCGGTGGCTCCGGTCATCCGGTCGTCCAGCTCGAAGCTGGCCCCGGCCAGGCCGCCGCGGTTCATCGACGAGATGACGACCTTGTCGTCGAGCACGCCGAGCAGCAGCAGATCTTCGAGGACGTCGGTGGTCGCGAGGACCCCGTCGACGCCGGGATCGGCCAGCGCGGTGCGCAGCCGGTCCAGCAGGTCGGTGCGGCTGTTCATCGCCTGCAGCCGGTCTCCGACGGCCAGCGCCCCGCGCGCGGGGTGATCGGCGGCGACGATCATCAACCGGCCGTCCCCGCGCACTGCCGGCCGGGTCACGCGCGCCGACCAGGCACGGGCCACCGCCGCCGGGTCATCGGCTCGAATGTCGGTCAGCTCGGCGTAATTCGTTGCACAGGCGCGCTCAGGCATGGATCGTCTCCGAGCTCGCGGCTTCGGCGAGGTCCGCCACCTCGTCGGCGGTCGGCATCGCGGTGGAGCACTCCAGCCGTGCAGCCACTATCGCCCCGGCGGCGTTGGCGTGGCGCAGCGTCTTCTCCAGTGGCCAGCGGCTCAGCAATCCGTGGCACAGGCTGCCGCCGAAGCTGTCGCCGGCACCGAGGCCGTTGACGACCTGGACCGGGATCGGACGCACCGTCACCGTTTCGCGGCGGGTGCGTGCGAGCACGCCGTTGGGGCCCCCCTTGATGATCGCCAGCTCCACGCCCAGATCGAGCAGCGCGTCGGCGGCACGGATCGGGTCGGTCTCGCCGACCGCGACCTCGCACTCCTCGCCGTTGCCGACCGCGACGGTGACATGTGCCAGCGCCCGGCGGATGTGCTCGCCGGCTGCCGCGGCGGACTCCCACAACATCGGCCGCCAGTCCAGGTCGAGCACCGTCAGCGGCCGCCGCGCCCTCGTCTCCCAGGCGGTGAAATGCGCGCTGCGGCTTGGCTCCTCGGACAATCCGGTGACCGTCGACCAGTACAGGCGCGCGTCGCGGACCGCGTCGGGACGGATGTCCTCTCCTCGCACCTGAAGGTCGGGTGCGGTGGGCTTGCGGTAGAAGTACAGGGGGAAGTCATCCGGTGGGAACATCTCGCAGAACGTCACGGGGGTCGCATGCTCGGAGTCGGTGATCAGGAGCGTGTTGTCGACGCCGAGGCGGGCCAGTTCGCGGGACACGAAGCGGCCGAACGGGTCGTCGCCGACCCCAGAGATCAGCGCGACGCGCCGCCCCAGTCGCGCCGCGGCCACCGCCACATTGGCCGCGGTGCCGCCGAGGAACTTGCCGAACGATGTGACGTCCTCGAGGCCGACCCCGACCTGCAGGGGGTAGATGTCGACGCCGCTGCGCCCGATGACGAGAGCATCCAGAGGCGTGGTGGTCAAATCGGCTCCCCGGGAGCTGGGACGGGTGGACTGGCTACGACTGTGCACCGTGCCACCGACGACTGTCAACCATTTGTCCTGACATTCTAACCTTCAGTCATACAGATGTTAGGATGCGGCTACTCTCATCCTGGCACCGCACGGAGATCGGAGTCGACGTGGCGCTGGCGGTTGAGCTCGACCGGTCGAGCCCCGTGCCGCTCTATTATCAGCTGGCACAGGCGATCGAGGCCGCGATCCGCGACGGTCAGCTCGTCCCGGGTGACCGCTTCGAGAACGAGCTTTCGCTGGCCAGGCGGCTCACGCTGTCACGCCCGACCACGAGGCGCGCGATCCAGGAGCTTGTCGACAAGGGTCTGCTGGTCCGCAAGCGCGGGGTGGGCACGCAGGTCGTGCAGAGCCCGGTGCACCGGCGCGTCGAGCTCACCAGCTTGTTCGACGATCTCGCCAGGGCCGGGCAGGAACCCACCACGCAGCTGCTGGGCTACCACAGCGAAAAGCCGGCCGAGGAGATCGCCCGCGAGTTGAACCTCACCGAGGACCGCGAGGTGGCGGCGATCCGGCGCCTGCGGTGCGCGAACGGTGAACCCCTGGCCGTGATGCTCAACTATCTGCCGGTCGAGCTGGCGCCGCAGCCCGAGGAGCTCGAGCGCAACGGGCTCTACCAGGCACTGCGCGCCCGCGGCGTGCACATCAGGCTGGCCCGTCAGCGGATCGGCGCCCGCCCCGCCACCCGCGCGGAGGCGCGCCTGCTCGACGAGAAGCCGGGCGCGCCGCTGCTGACGATGAATCGCACCGCGTTCGACGATTCGGGCAGCGCGGTGGAGTACGGGACGCACTGCTACCGGGCGTCGCGCTACTACTTCGACACCATGCTCGTCGACCGCTGAGTGGTCATCGCCGGAACTGCGCCGCCGGGCTTAGAGCGAAAGAACCGAGAGCCCGTCGCGGTGGTGGATGCAGGCGCGTGCGCCGTCCCGGCTGAGCGTCACGTCAAAGGGGTTGCGGCCCAACGGAATCGTGGTGCTGACCAACGCGGCCGCGGTGTCGATCACCGATACCGAGTCGTCCCGGTTGTTGGCGACGAGCGCGCGACTGCCGTCCGCGCTGACCGCGATCCGGCACGGATATGTGCCGACCGTGACGGTGCCGGTGACGGTGTCTGACGCCGAGTCGACGATAGACACCGAGTTGTCGAGGCAATTGGCGATGTACGCGCGACGGCCGTCCTGGCTGACCGCGACGTCCCAGGGGTAGTGGCCCACCGCGATGCTCTTGACGGCGCTCGTCGCCGTGTCGATGACCAAAACCGAGTCTGCGCCCGACTTCGGCACGTAGGCACGTGCCCCGGCCGTCGTGAACACCGGGTCGGGCACATGCCCGCCCAGCCGCAGTCTGCCGATCACGCGGTGGTACGTCGCGCTGGCCGGGTCCGTGTCGATGACGCTCATCGACCCACTGTCGGTCAGACTTGCGTAGACACGCAATCCGTTGGGGCTGACCGAGAGTCGATACGGAAAACCGGGGACTGGTATGGCCGCGACCGTATTGGTGACGATATGGACCGCCCACACGATGTCGTCGAAATGGTTGATGGTGTAGATCCACCTGCCGTTGGGGCTCAATCCCAGCGCGGCCGGTTGCTCGCGAAGGTCGATCTGGCCGATGAGGGTGTCGCGGGTGCCGCTCGTCGGCGCGGTGTCGATCACCGACAGGTAGCCGTCGGTGCCGTTGACGGCATAGGCGCGTCCGCCGTCGCGACTCAGGATCACGCCCGTCGACCAGGACCGGCCCACGTCGAGTGTCGCGATGACGGTGTGCCGCGAAGGGCTGGCCGGCGCGGTGTCGATCACCGAGACGGAACCGTCCTGATAGTTGGTGACGTACGCCCGGGTCCCGTCGCGGTCGGTCACCAACGCCGAGGGGTGACTTCCCACGTCCACGGTCACCGTCTGGCCCGATTCCTCGACGACGTCGACGCAGTCGTCGTCGCTGCGGACGACGAAGGCAAGGCCGGAGTCGGGGTCGGCGGTTACGGCGCAGGCCGACCGATCGACGGCGATGCGGCGGATGTTTCGTTGCCCGCGAGAATGCTCCGGGCCCTCGATGGGTGAGAACGCGTAGCACCCGTTGCCGACCGCGGTCAGGGGTTCGTCGCCGCAGCGTTCGCCCACCGAGCCCACCGAGATCACCGACACGGCGTCGGCGATGAAGTCCGTCACGTACACCCGATCTCCTGCGGGAGACACCGCGACGCCGTACGGGGCGCCTGCGGGAAGCGTGGTGACGGTGCCCGTGCCGACACCGAGGATCGTCACAGCCCCGGCCACTCGCGACGCGTCGAGCGCGCCGACGTACGCCCAGCGGCCGTCGGGGCTGACGGCCACGTCGATCGGATGGGCGCCGACCAGAATGTGCTCGTCGATTGCGCCGCTTGACAGATCGATGATCGACACCGAGCCGCCCGCGGCGTTGGTGACGAACGCCAGAGCGCCGTCCGGGGCGATGGCCACGTGTGCGGGATGCTTACCGACGGTGATGTCGGTGGTGACCGAGCCCGTGGCGGTGTCGATCAGCCACAACGAATGCGCCCCGTTGTTGACGACGCAGACCCGGCGCCCGTCGGGCGTGACGGCGACCCCGGTCGGGCCCGCGCCGACGCCGATCGTCGCGGTGACAGTGCCGGTCGCCGTGCTGATCACCGACACGGAGTCGCCGCCCTGGTTGGTCACATACATCCGATCGCCGTCGGGGCTGACCGCCGCGGCGTACGGGTTTTCACCGACGCCGATCGTGGCGGTGACCGCGCAGGCATCCGTGTCGATGACCGAGACTGAGTTGTCGGCGGCGTTCACTGCGTAGGCACGGCGTCCGTCGGGGCTGAGCGCGATCCCGTATGGGCGCGGGCCGACGGTTATCGCGGTCAGCGGGCCGCGGGTGCGGGCGTCGAGCACGGACACCGAGTTGGCGTTGCTGTTGACCACGTACACCCGCCGGTCGTCGGGGCTGACCGCGACCGCGGTCGGGAAGCTGCCGACTCCGACGGTGCCGATGAGAGTCGACGCCGCCGGGGGACGCGCGGTGGGGGTGGCCAGTGGCACGTCGTAGCCCGTGCCGTCGAGGTCATGGCCGCCGAGGTCCGTCAGCGTCGCGGTGCGCGCGCGAACGCGCCGCAACGCCGCCCGCATCGAGGAGAACATGCTGGGCGGCCCCGCCGGAGCAGCCGGCAGGGCCGTTGCCAGTGGCGCTAGGCCAGGCAGACTGGCCCGCAGCACCGGCAAATTCCAGTCCATGTCACGAGCATAGGTTTGACGCCCTCGTCAGGTCGGGTTTCCGCCTACCTGTCCCGCTGCTGCGCCCCCGTCGGCGCGGTGCCATCCCGGCGGCACGATGGGCGGCGTCGACGTACTTCGTGTTCCCGATGGCGTCGGGCGTCGATCCGCGGCGGGCCGGCGTTGGTCAGATCCGCCACAACGGCCGCTGGCTGGCCTCTAACGGCTGAGTTTGGCACCCGACGTCATGCCGGCACGCGGTCGAGCAGCGACCGCAGGTACGCGACGCTCGCGTTGACGTCCCGCAATGGCCCCTCGCCGGCTTGCCCCGCGTCGAGGATGGTGTCTTGCTCCAGGACGAACCAGCCGTCGAAGTCGTTGTATCGCAACGTCGAAACGATCTCAGCGATGCCGGCGTCGCCCTGCCCCAGCGGGGTGTAGATACCCTGCGCGACGGCCTGGGTGTAGCTGAGCTCACCGGACCGCACCCGGGCGGCCAGTGCCACGTCGACGTCCTTCAGGTGGGCGTGCGCGACCCGGTGCGGCGCCGCGCGGGCCAGCTCGACGGGGTCCGTACCGCCGATCAGCAGATGACCGGTGTCCAGGCACAGCGGTATCGACGAGCCACCCAGTACGCGCTCCACGTCGGCGCGTGTTTCCACCATGGTGCCCACGTGCGGATGGAGCACCGCGCGCAGCCCGCGCCGCGCGGCGACGTCGGCGACCCGGTCGAGGTTGGCGAAAAGGATGGCCCATTGGGTGGTCTCCAGCGCCGGCCGGGCGTCGTAGCCGTCCGCACCTGTGGCGGCCGCAATAACCAAAACCTCAGCGCCGCAGGCATTCAGCGAATCAACCGCGCGACTGACGTCGGCCACGGGATCGTGGGTTGCCTCGTGCAGCACAACCGGCGCGAAGCCGCCGACACAGGTCAGGTCGAACGAGCCCAGCAGCGTCGTCAGCTCGGTGGCGTCAGCCGGCAGAAAACCCTCGGGGCCGAGCTCGGTGGCCTCGAGTCCGGCGTCGCCCATTTCGCGCAGCACGCGGTCGGGGGAGAGCTGGTGGCCCCAGCCGGGCACCTCACTCACCCCCCACGAGATGGGCGCGCCGGCGATCTTCGCCGCGCTCACGCGGACTTCACCTCTTCGATCGAGACCGGCAAGCGGCGCAGCAGTGACGCGGTGGCCGCCTCGGCGATCCATGCCACCTCCGCGGCGTCGGCGACGGTGCACGCCGGGGTTGCCCGGCCCGCGGTGACGTCGACGAACGCGGCAAGCTCGGCGCGGAACGCGTCGGCGAACCGGTCCATGAAGAACCGGTGCGGCGGTCCAGCGGGAAAGTCGTTGCGCGGGTCGGTATTCTGCAGCGGTGCGCCGTGATCCCAGCCGGCGGCCACCGAGTCGTCGCTCCCGTGCACTTCCAGCCGGCAGTCGTAGCCGCGGCCGTTGTAGCGGGCCGCTGAGGCCACGCCCAGCGTGCCGCCGTCGAACGTGATGATGGCCGCCGCGGTGTCGACGTCGCCGATCTCGGCGAAGCGCGGGTCGCCCTGCACGGTGCCGGTCGCACACACCTCGACCGCGCGCTGGCCGGTGATCCAGCGCAGCACATCGAAGTCGTGCGCCGAGCAGTCACGGAAGATGCCGCCCGACCCGGCCAGGTACTCGAATGGGGGCGGCGCCGGGTCCAGCGTGGTGCTGCGCACGGTGTGCAGCCAGCCCAGCGAGCCGCTGTCGACCGCGGCCTTGGCCCCGGCGAACGCCGCGTCGAACCGGCGCTGGTACCCCACCTGCACGGGCACACCGGACTTGGCGATGATCTCGGCGACGTGCGCGCTCTCCGCCGCCGTGGCCGCGATCGGCTTTTCGCAGAACGTCGGCAGGCCGCGCTCGACGGCGGCCACTGTCAGCGCCGCATGCGCGGCAGTGCCTGCGGCGATGACAACACCATCGACCCCGCAGCGCAGCAGCTCGTCGACGGACTCGACCGGCTTCGCACCGTGTTTGGTGGCGACCGCCGCGACCAGCTCGGGTCGTTCGTCGGTGACCACGAGGCCGTCGACGCTGTCGATGCCGCTGAGGGTGTCCGCGTGAAACGCCCCGATGCGGCCCAGGCCGATCACGCCCAGCGTGGTCATGGATCACGCCGGTCGTCTGCGGGCGGCCTCGTGCCGGGTCGGGGGGACACGATCGACAGTGTTGCCGTGACAGTGGTCTCGATCAACGGCAAAACGCCATCAAAAGCCCATCAGAATGGAATCCGATGGCACACCGGTACAAGGTCCGCGAAATCGCTCAGCAGTCGGGGCTGAGCGAGGCGACCGTCGACCGGGTGCTCCACAACCGCCCCGGCGTGCGCGAGAACACCCGCGCCGAGGTGGTCCAGGCGATCCACGACCTCGACAAACAGCGCGCCCAGCTGCGGCTCGACGGGCGCCGCTACCTGATCGACGTGGTGATGCAGACCCCGCAACGGTTCTCGGCGGCCTTCCGCGACGCGATCGAGGCCGAACTGCCGGGCTTCGCGCCCGCGATGCTGCGTGCCCGCTTCCACTTGTGGGAGTCGGGCTCGACCCGGCAGATGGTGGACCGGCTGGAGGCGATCCGGGGCAGTCACGGCGTCGTGCTGAAGGCACAGGACGAACCGCAGGTGGCCGAGGCGATCAATCGTCTGGTCGCCTCGGGCGTGCCCGTCGTGACTTATACCACCGACGTGCCGGCGAGTGGCCGCTGCGGCTACGTCGGGATCGACAATCACGGTGCCGGTGTGACCGCCGCCTACCTCGCCCGGCAGTGGCTCGGCGACGCGCCGACCGACATCCTTATCACGTTGAGCCGCAATGTTTTTCGCGGCGAGGGTGAACGCGAGGTCGGTTTCCGCACAGGCATGCGCGGGTCGGGCCGGCAGATCGTCGACGTCACCGACAGCGACGGCATCGACGCGACGAATGAGGGGCTGGTGCTGCGCGCGCTCGAGCGTCATCCATCGGTCGGGGCGGTGTATTCGGTCGGCGGAGGGAACACCGCGACGCTGGCCGCGTTCGAGCGGCTCGGCCGGCCCTGCCGGGTGTTCATCGCCCACGATCTCGACGCCGACAACCGCCGCCTGCTGCGCGACCGGCGGATCTCGGCGGTGTTGCACAACGACCTGCGCGCCGACGCGCGGCTGGCGATGAGGACGATCCTGCACGCCCGCGGTGTGCTGCCGTCCGCGCCGGTCCGCCCGGCGCCGGTGCAGATCGTCACCCCCTTCAACGTGCCCGGCTGAATCGCGCTCGCGCGGCCGCGGCGAGGTGCTAGCGACACGCGGCCACTTCCTTAGAATTCAGCCCTGCGAAAACGTGACGAAGACCACACTTTCGCTCACAGCGATCCAGCCTCCCAGCGCTGACCTCGACCTTCCTCCGGAATTGAAGGCGTGTCGCGTGGCCTGTTGCGTGAAGGCATCACTAAGAAAGTGCCATAATCGGTACTAGCAGTGACATCAAATTTGCGGACATCGACTCCGCGGCGCGTCAAGCCGGCGGCGGCG
>Ga0209656_10001844_pt1 | contig 13837 bp, 10 predicted proteins | sample BogFormECP12_OM2_FD_188239 | JGI IMG/M metagenome (GOLD analysis project Ga0209656, IMG submission 188239) | Bog forest soil microbial communities from Calvert Island, British Columbia, Canada - ECP12_OM2 (SPAdes) (version 2) | ecosystem: Environmental > Aquatic > Freshwater > Wetlands > Bog ... | reverse complement strand
CTGTTTGGAGTGCTCTATGCCACCGGTCTATTCTCCAGGGCTCAGTCCCCGTGCGCCAGCGTGGTTCTCTGAGTTTATGCAGCTCAGAAGCCGATGTTGGGATGCTATCTGCTGCAACAGGTGTGGTGCAAGCAGACTCGCGGTTTCAGCGGGGCCGGCCTGGCGCGTTGAGTCGGGCCATGAGTTCGCGGTTGGCGGCGCGGGCGGCGGCGAGGTCTTCATCGCGTTCGTCGAGTTGTTGTCGAAGGTCGAGGTTGTGCTGTTCGAGCTGGCTGATGCGTTGATGGAGGGCATCGATATCTGTGGGGACGCCGAGCCCGGACTCGCGCCAGGCCTGTTCACCGAGCGCTTCGGACAGCCGCTTCTCCAGCTGCTGGATGCGGGCGCCGAGCCGGGCGACTCGTTCGTGAGCAGCCAGCAGATCCGCCTGCAGCGAGGCTCGGGTGACCGCCGGGCCGGGGTGCTCATCGGGGACTGGATCTGCTTGCAGCACGTGGATTTTCTCCAGCAGGTCACGGTGCCGATAGAGGAATGTGCGGTCGACTCCGGCCGCACGAGCGATGGCGGCCGCGTTGAGCCGGTCGCCAGCGGCTGCGGCTTGGTCGATCGCAGCCAGCACGCGCCGGCGTCGGCGCATCGAGTCGCCGCGACGGCCGTCGAGCATCGATCGGATGCGTGTTCTCGACGAGACAGATTGTGCGCGTGTGTGATTCGACGTGGTGTCGGTGTTGGCGGTCATGCGGTGGCCTCCGAAGCGGTGCTTGCTGGTGCGGGTGGGGTGGCGGCGAGGGTGGGCATGCCGAGCGGCACCGTGTGGGCTGCGCGGTGGCGCCGCACGATGGCCACCGCGTCGTCGATGCGGGCTTGCTCGGTGTCGTCGAGGTCGGCGATGTCGCCTTTGATGCTGTTGATCAGTCGCCGGATTCGGGTGATCTCCTCCGCGGTGGGGGTGGCGTCGGCGCGGGCCCAGTCGTCCACTCCGTCGATGGCGGCGACCAGCCGTTCCCGGGTGCACAGCAGATCATCGAGGTATGCCTGCAGGTCGGGCAGGAACGCGATGTTGGTGCGGAAGTGATCGCAGCCCACGCAGCGGAACCGGACCGGGCAGGCCCCGCCACCGGCCTTGACGTTGGTTGGTTCGGTGCAGGTGCCGTAGGGGACGGCGACCTCGCCGACGGCGTGGCGGGCGCGCTCGGAGTCCAGCAGGGCGTGTGCGTCACGCCAGATCCGGTTGCCGTGCCGGTCGAAACTGAGCGCGGTGACCCTGTCGACGGCAGCGCGGCGACGGTCTTCACCGATGCGGTAGTAGCGCCGGGTCATCGAATAACTGCGGTGATCCAGCAGTTCGGCGAGCACGTCGATGGGGACACCGGCATCGGCGTGACGTTGGGCGTAGCAGTGCCGGTACGCGTAGGGGACGATCTTGGTCTTGTCGACCTCGATCCCGTCGCGGGTGCGCAGGACCGGCAGGGCCGAGATCCACTCGCGGTGCCGGGCGTCGAGCATATCGATGCTGATCGGCGTGCGCCCGTGGGGATTACGGCGTGGCGTGGGCAGCAGTGTCAGCTCAGCCACTGGGGTGTCGGGAAACAGCGCGCGGACCCGCTGCTGCTGGCCGCTGATCACGGCGGCGGTGGCCTCGCCGATCGGCAAACGCCGCCCGAGGCGGTGGGCCTTGGCGTTGTCGTAGACGAGCACCGCGGCTCTGTCCTTGTCGCGGTTCAGGCAGTTCAGCGGCAGGGCGAGGATGTCTTCTGGGCGTCGCCCGGTGTCGATGCCGATCTGGGTGGCGACCCTGACCTCGACGGGTTCGAGGGTGTCGAGGTTGGCGCACAGGATGGCCATGATCTCCGGTGGCAGGTCGCGGCCGGGTTCGCCGCGTTCGGGTTCGGCGGGGATGTCGCGGCGCTCGATGGCGAAATCGCCGGCCAGTCCCGCCGCTGGCTGGCCCGGCCTGGTCAGGCCGAGGGCGCGGATACCGGCCAGGACCTCGCGCACGTCGCGGCAGATGCAGTTGCGCCGGTATCGGCTGATCGCGCCGGTGGACTCCAGATAAGCCAGCCGGTTGAGGAAGTCCTCGATGTCGCTGCGGCCCAACGCCGACGGGACCAGTCCGCGGTCCGGCCTGCGGCCCAGGAACTCCGACAGCAGGCGCAGCCCGTTGATCTTGCCGCGCACTCTCGCCGCGCCGCGGCCTCGGTGACGGGGCAACTGTTCGGCTGCCCACCGTTTGACGGACTGGGCAAGCCAGGGCTGGCTGATTCCGGTGAACGACAGGTACCCGCGATGGCCGAAGACCGCGAGATCCCAAGTTTCCTTGGCCTGTTCGCTGCCGGGGTCGGCCAGAGCCCGCCGGACGTGTTGGGTCAGAGCGGTCCGCAGCGACCGCACGGACTTGTTGCGGGTGATCTCGGCCCGGTCGGTGGTGATGGAGGCGGCGTCCCGGCGGCGCAGCCCGTCGCACAGCACCCGCAATTGCTTGTCGGTGATCTTCGCCCCGCCCCGGACGCGCTGCTGCACGCCGAACAACACCTCGACGACCACCAGCACCGGCAGCGCGCGCAGGTTCACCTGCCCGGGCTCGGCCACACACGATTCGCGGGCTCGCCACCGGTGGGGATCCACCTCGGAGTCGGCGGCCAGCGCTGCCCGCCAGCGCTGGTAGTGGGTGTTGCAGTAGCCGCCCGCGCCATCGGCCGGCCGGGTGCACGCGGCCACCGAGCATGCGGGCATCGGCGGCAACGGCCGCACTCGCGGGTCGGCCAGGAACTGCTGCATCGACACCGGTGGTCGCCGCAGGCGGAACGTCTTGGCGTGCGGCTCGCACAACACCGCGTGTCGCACCGTCGGCAGGCAGCGGCATCCCGACACCGCGCACCGCGTCGGGGACGCGGGTTCGGCGGGCAGGCTTGCGGCAGCGGCGATCTCCGACTTGCTCATCCCAAGCCGAGTCAGGCGCGTGAAGCACCGATGACACACCGTGAGACCGGAACGGACGGTGTTCTGGCATCCGTCGACCCGGCACACCGTCCGGCCCAACAATCGATGTTCCGCCGGCAACGACAGCACCCTGGTCCGCGGATCCCACCCCGCCTCGGCCAAGAACCTGCGGTCGAGCATCGCCGCCAGACACGCGGCCGCGCCGATCAACACGACCCCGCCCAACACGTGCGGGAACTCGCCGCAGTCCTGCTCGACCGCGAGGTTTTCGCCCAGCCCCACAGCGCTCACCGGGTCACCTCGGCCTGCTCGCGAGGGCTGGGCACCGCATCCACGGCAGCCCGCAGCCGCGCGGGGTCCGGATGCAGGTAAACCTGCGACGAGCAGACCGCGGCGTGTCCAAGCAAATCGGCGACCACATCGATCCCGGCCCCGGCATCAACGACGTTGCTGCCGTAGGAGTGTCGCAGCTGGTGCGGCCGCACCGCGACGTCGAGTCCGGCGCGCCGGGACGCCGCGGCCATCAACTCCCCGATCGCGTCCGGCCGCATCGGCGCGCCGAGCCTGCCGCGGAACAGGTTGACGAACACGAAATCGCCGGCGGCGGCATCGGCGACGCGCATGCGCTCGAACTCGTAGACGTCGAACGTTTGCACCACAAGGAAATCCAGCGGCACCACCCGCTCCCGCCGCGACTTGGCCCACACCTCGTTCGGGTTGTCGGCCCGGCGCACCACATGCAGATGCGCCCGCGCCACATCGCAGCCCAATCGGCGCGAATCCACCAGCAGGTGCACATCGCTGCGCCGCAGCCCGCACACCTCCCCACGGCGCAACCCGGCCCGGGCCATCAACAACACGATCAACCGGTCCCGCGCCGAGCGGCAGGCCCGCAGCAGCGCAACGATCTGCTCATCGCTGGCGCGATCGACCGTCGTCTCCGGTTCCCGCAGCCGATGCCGGGCCCGCATCCGCCACGCCATACCACCGTCCTCGCCGCGGGCCTCCGCCGGCAGGTCCCGGTCATCGGCGACCTCATACAGCATCGACACCAGTCCCGTCGCACCGCGACCGGTCGCCACCGCGTGCACCACCATCCCTCGCACCGCGGTCAGCACACCGTTGATGCGCGACGGACACCGCACCGCCGCAGCGCCGGGACCGGCCACCACCACGCTCGCGGCGTCATCGACCGACGGCCGGGCATGAGCCAGCCACGTCATGAACAACGCGAAACCCTCGACACCGGCCTGCCAGGACCGGCCCGACCGGGCACACCAGCGCAGGAACAACGCGATCGAATGCGCATACGCCTTCGTCGTCGACTCGGCCGCGTCGCGGCCGAACCGCAGATGCCGCAGATACCCGTCGGCGACACCAACCACCTGCAGGTCCTCGTCCAGCACCGTCCAATACCGCTGCCCGGACGGCAAACTCACCGGGAATGCTCGCATGGTCTCTCGCTTTCGGGTCGACAGTCACAAACGACTACCAGCCACGAGCACCACACCCCCGGAGAAACGCCGAACAACCAGCCCAATCATCCAGATCGAGCAACGTCCCGCCACAGGTCAGAAAACCCCGGAGAAGGTCTACGGTGGGGCGAGGCGACCGGGCTGCGGATCCGCGACCTGGACATGCTGCGCCGGCGGGCCACCATCTCCGAGAACGCCGTCGAGGTCGGGTCGGAAATCATTGTCGGAACCACCAAGGGCCACAAGCTGCGCAGCGTGCCGCTACCGGACTTCCTGCTGCCTTATCTGGCCCGCCAGTGTGAGGACCGGCGCCGCGACGATCTGTTGTTCCCCGGCGACGATGGCGGATACCTGAAACGCCCGCATGCCGGGTCGGGGTGGTTCGACAAAGCGGGCAGGGCATCCGGTGTCCCGCGCACCACGCCACACGACCTTCGTCACACTGCGGCCAGCCTTGCGGTGTCGTCCGGTGCGAACATCAAAGCGATCCAGAAGATGCTGGGGCACGCTTCGGCAGCAATGACGCTGGACATCTACGCCGACCTGTTCGATGACGATCTGGAAGCTGTGGCTACCGCCCTCGACAAGGCCCGCGCTCGTGAAAGTGTGGGCAAAATGTGGGCACGACCCAGTGAGCCAACCCGACGATAGTGCTCTGAGCTGATCTTTTGCGCCCTGCCCAGGGTGTTTCCGCAGGCGCGGATGGGGGTTCAAATCCCTCCGCCACCGGCGACCGTCAATCGCAAGAAGTGATATCACATGCGATATCGTTTTTGGAACTCGTCACACAAACGGACGAACTCCGCCACCGCTTCACTCCCCGCGGAACGCGGGTGGCCGCTTCGCGAACGTCGCGGTGATGCCCTCGGCGAGGTCTTTTGACGGCAGGAACGCCGCATTCCACGCGGCCACATACCGCAGGCTTTCCGAGACCCGCGAAATGCGTTGCTGGTCAAGCACATCCTTGATACCACGCACCGTCAGCGGCGGGTTGGCCGCGATCTCGGCGGCGGTGGCGTGCGCGGCGGCCAGCGCCGCTTCGGCGTCGTCGTAGACGCCGTTGACCAGGCCGATCGTCTCGGCCCGCCCCGCGTCGATGTCTCTACCGGTCAGCACGAGCTCGCGCAAGTGGCCGTCGGCAATGATCAGGGGCAGCCGCGCGAGGCTGCCCACGTCGGCGACGATCGCGAGCTTGACCTCGCGGACGGAGAATTTGGCGTCGGCGCTGGCGTAGCGGATGTCGACCGCCGAAATCAGGTCGACGCCGCCGCCGATGCACCAGCCGTGCACCGACGCGATCGTCGGCGTGCGGCAGTCGGCGACCGCGTTGATCGCGCCCTGCATTCGCAGCACCTCGGTGTGAAAGTCGGCCCGCGGCCGCGCCGACGTCCCGTCGGTCATGACCTGCGTCAGCGTGCCGCCCATCGCCTGCAGGTCCAGGCCGTAGCTGAAGTTGCGGCCGGAGCCGGTGAGCACGATCGCTCGCACGTCGCGGTCGGCGTCCAGCTCGGCGAACACTGCGGGCATTTCCGACCAGAACGCGGGGCCCATCGCGTTGCCCTTGCCCGGACCGACAAGGGTCACCTGCGCGACATGGCCGTCGATGTCGACGGTGACGGATTCGTACGCCTGGCCCATGAACCACCTCCTGAAGTATCGAACTGAGGTTACGACGCGGCGATTGGCGCCGTACCGTGACCCTTATGGCAATCGAAAACGTCGCGGCGCCCACCGACGAGATCGAGTGCGCCGAGGCCACCCTGGTCGTGCTGCAGGACGTGCTGCAAGATGTCGGCGCTGCGGACCTGACCCGCCAGACGCCGTGCACCGAGTTCGACGTCGCGAAGCTGACCGACCACCTGATGAACTCGATCACGGCGATCGGTGGCGCGGCCGGTGCGGCCCTCCCGCCGCGTGCTCCCGACGCGGCACCGCTCGCCCAGGTCAGCGCCGCCGCCGAGGCGGCGCTGGACGCGTGGCGCCGCCGCGGCCTGGACGGCAAGGTGTCGATAGGCCCGAACAAGGCGCCCGCGGTCGTCGCGGCCGGCATCCTGTCGGTTGAATTCCTCGTCCACGCTTGGGATTACGCGATCGCCACGGGGCACCAGATCACCGTGCCCGAACCGGTGGCCGACTACGTGCTCGGCCTGGCCAGCCGGATCATCACCCCGCACGGCCGGACCGCGGTCGGCTTCGCCGACCCGGTCGACGTCGCCGCCGACGCGGACGTGTTCGACCAGTTGATCGCGTTCACCGGCCGCACGCCGGTTGGCTAGACGCGTTCGAGGTAGAAGTAGAAGAAGCGACCCCGTCCATCGCCGAAGTCGAGAACGTGCTTGCCGTTCATGATGCCCATCACCGCGTCGTCGTCGATTTTCTTGAAGTGATCGTGGGTGGGCTGGCCGTCGTAGACCATGGTGGCCGTCACCTCGCCGCGGAACTGCTCCATCCACAGGCTGGCCTCACCCTTGCCCAGCTTGACGTTCGAGAACTTGTTGCCGTCGTCGTCGAGGCAGATCAGCGGCTGCACGTCGGCGGCGGAGGTGAAAGTCTTGCCGAACCACTTCGCCTTGGCCAGAAGGCCGTTCATCCGGTGGCCGGTGTCGAACTCACCGCCCGACCATTCGCCCAGCATGTCCTCTATCGTGGCCGGCGGCAGCGTGGCCCAGAACGTGTCGAGTTCGGCGTCGGCTATCCGGTCCTTACGTTCCTTCAGCTCCGTGAACAGCTTTCGGGCGATCTCGTCGTTCAATGGTCCCTCCAGCGTCGGGCGAACTCGGTTGCGAATCGCAGGAATGTATCGTTCTCGCGCGGCGAGGAGACGGTGACGCGCACGCCGTCCCCGCCGTAGGGCCGGACGATCACGCGCGCCTCGGCGGCCTCCCGCACGAAATCCACAGTCCGTTCGGCCAGCGGCAGCCACACGAAATTGGCCTGCGACGAGGGCAATTCGTAACCCGCCCCGCGCAACTCCGCGCTCACCCGCGCCCGCTCGGCGACAACCGCGTCGCTGCGGGCGAGCAGTTCGTCGGCGGCGGCAAGCGACGCGATCGCCGCGGCCTGTGAAATGCTGGTGGCGCTGAACGGCACGTACACCTTGCCCAACGCGGTGATGACGTCGGGGTCGCCCACCGCGTAGCCGACGCGCAGCCCGGCCAGGCCGTAGGCCTTCGAAAAAGTCCGCAGCACAACTACGTTGGGGTGGGCGCGGACCAAGCCGAAGCTGTCGGGCAGCAGGCCGTCGCGGATGTATTCGACGTAGGCCTCGTCGATCGCGATCAGCACGTCCGGCGGAACCTTCTCGATGAACGAAGCCAGTGCGGCAGGGTCGACGACCGTGCTGGTGGGGTTGTTCGGGTTGCAGATGAAGATCAGGCGGGTGCGGTCGGTGATCGCCGCGGCCATGGCGTCCAGATCGTAGGTGTGGTCGGTGAGCGGTACCTGGACCGGTGCCGCGCCGGCGACGCGGATCTGCAGCGGGTAGATCTCGAAGCTGCGCCAGCCGAACACCACTTCGTCGCCGACGGTCGACGTGATCTGGATGAGTTGCTGGCACAGGCTCACCGAGCCACAGCCGACGGCGATGTGCTCCGGTGCGAAGTCCCCGAATCTGCTCAGGTGTTTCGCCAGGTGTGAACGCAACTCGACATAGCCGTTGTCGGGGTAGCGGTTGACCGTGTCGGTGGCCTTCTCGATCGCGGCCCGCACGCTGGGAAGTGGGCTCTCAACGGTCTCGTTGCTGGCGATCTTGATTGCCCCGGGTACCGTCTTGCCCGGCGTGTAGGCCGGCAGATCGGCCAGTTCGGGGCGCAGACGGGCAGTCACCTGACCAGCATAGGCGTGCCTTTGCCTCACGCCGTCCGGCCTGTGTACGCTGTGCCTCCGGAACATTTCAGGAGGCGTGCCAGAGTGGCCGAATGGGGCTCACTGCTAATGAGTTGTCCCCCATCAAGGGGACCGGAGGTTCAAATCCTCTCGCCTCCGCCGCGGCTGAACCGTCAGCCCAGCACAATTGAACACATGCGCCCGTAGCTCAACGGATAGAGCATCTGACTACGGATCAGAAGGTTGGGGGTTCGAATCCCTTCGGGCGCGCGCAGGTCAGAGGCGCTTTCCGACATTGTGGAGAAGCGCTTTTGGATCTTTGACGACAGTTTTGACGATCTGACCGACAGGTGGTCGGCGAACGGACGACCAGTTGTCCGACGGTCAGGTGGTCAAGGTTGCCGGGGTCAGCACCGAATCCATGCCTGATGAGCGTCACTCCACATGACGACCATTGCTGGGCGGTTCGTACGTCACAGAGGCTGTCGACCGTCCTGACTTGTTTGTGGCGATCGTATGCACCATCAGCGTGCCGATGTTTCGGGGGTCTCGGGGTTACGACGAGCGCGGGCGATGGGTGCACGCCGCATGAAGCCGTGGCCCGGTACAGTCCCCAGAAATGTTGGTTGCCGACCTCCACCACTTCCTCGACCTACCCCCTGACACGCCGGGCCCAGCCCGCCGCCTCGCCGAGCACCTGAGCAACATTGTTCGGGCGGCTACAGCTGGTGACGCCGCAACCAGCTGGGAAAGCGCGCTGCCGTGCCGACGCCGGCCGGCCCACCGGCGCTGCCCGGGTCAGCTGATCGTGCTACAGACGGAGCCGGGCGTACCGATCCGGTGGGAGTGCAGCGTCTGCGACGACGATGGGATCATCAGTAATTGGGAGGACTCGCCTTTCGATCTGCGCCGCCGAAGGCTGGCTCTCGTCGGCTCCGTCAACCAGATCGTCATCGCAAATGAGGTGGCCGTGGCGCTGCGCGAGTTACGGTTGCTTGACCCCGACTGCGAGCGACTGGTGTTCGGGATCCGCGCCCACAACGACGGCGCTGTCCTGGCTGCCACCGATGATGACCTCGACGAGCTGATCGGGTTCGTGGCGGCTGAGGCTAACCATGAGCCCGACCGCCGCCGCCAACGGCGACTCGACGCCGCATTTGAGGCGCTCACCACCGCGGCCCAGATTCTTAACGGCCGATGAGGGCCAGTGATCTTCTGCCGCATCAAATGCCGAGCAGCCCGTCAGCGAACATCCCGACGGCCAGGATCGCATCCGCGGCTGCGGTGCTCGGGTCGACCTCGGGTGGTCCGACGTGATCTGGTTGACGTAGGCCGAAGTCCCCTGGGCGGACGAATCCGCGAGATTGGCCTGCAGATCTTGTAGCTGGGTGCGAATAGTGCCGGTCGGATCCCCGAGCACCTCCCGGACCCGCCCCGCTGCCGCCAGCGCGTCGCCGTATTCGTTGTTCAGGAGCACCAACGCGATGTCGTACCAGTCTTTCGGCTTGCGGCGGCTACGTGGAGGCGGCGCAAGCCGTTCATTGGCGGCCTGGCCCTCTTCGCGGGCCGCAGCGCCACGCAACCGCAGCTTGGACGCGATCGAACGGGCCCGCTGGCCGGCTGAGCGGCTGCGGTCACGTACCCGGGTACGGGTGGCCCCACCTGCAGCCTGAATACGTTTGATCGTGCCGGCGATGCCACCGACGGCCTTGGCCAGCAACCCGGAGTCGGTGGGATAGGCCACCGCCGCTTCCACCACCGTGGTGTCGGCGCGGACCTTGTCGGTGCGCAGGAGTTTCTGGGCGGCGGCCTTGGCCAACAACGCGTCGTTGAGCCCGGTCACCGCAGCCTCGCCGCACCGTCTGGTCAGCTTCATCAGCGTTGTCGGGTGCGGCACGCGTGAGCCGAGCGGGATCCGGCAGAACCGTTGCCAGGAAATCGAATCGCCCACCTCACGGCATAGCGCCTCAAAGCCCAGCCGGTAGCGGAACTTCAAGAACATCATCCGCAGGTAGGTCTCCATGGGAACCGACGGACGACCGATCCGCGGGTCGAAGTACGCCACGAACGGCGTGAAGAACACCGGGTCGTCGAGCAACGCGTCCACCCGGGCCAACTCGTCGGGCAACACCAGCAGCTCGGCTGGCAATATTGCATCCCACAACGACAACTGGTCATTTACAGTTCTGAGCACGATGGCCTCGATCCCTTCTTGCCCAAGGGTTCGAGGCCATCATCTCGTCAAACGACGTCCAGCTCAGCCGCCGCCACACCCCGACTTTTTCAGGTCGAAGTAGCTAAGCTATGCAGAATTCACAAGAATCATCGTGCACCTCGCGGCACCCATATACGGTTCAATGCACAGGTCAGGACAAGACGCTGCACAACCAAACTGCGGTGTTTGCTGCCTTGGAGGAATTATGACTGCGCAAGTGCACGCGTGGCAGGTTTGCGGCTTAGCGGTCGCTCTGGGTATCGGAGCCGCGGTGATCACCGCCCCCGGCGTCGCGTGGGCCGCACCATCCAAGTCGAATACGTCGTCGACCGGTCCGGCGTCTCCCTCGGTGTCGTCTTCAAGGCCACACATCGCGGCGGGAATCACACCGAGGCCGCCATTGACTAATCCGCCGATGTCCTTGTCAGTGTTGCCATCACGCGCTGAGTCGACGTCCGCAGATGGCCCGTCAGCGGCCGCGGGCCTGGGTGTTGCGATAGACAAAGTGCCGTCGCGTGACGACCCGAAAGTGGTCAGCCCATCCCGGCTGGCTCGGACGACGGCCACACGCACCTCTGCATTCGTCGCCGCCATCGTGGCCGCAATCCCTACGCCGCCGGGGCAATCAACATCCACCACGTCGCGAGCCAGCGCCGGCAAGCACGGACCGAACCGCGTAATGATGGACCCCTCTTCCGTTTCGGGGCGCGGGCCGGCGTTGACGGCCCGTGCGATCTCAGGCAAGCCCGTTGTGGGCGAAGGATCGGTCGTAGCGTTCAACCAACACACACCAACCCCGCTCGTTCCCGTGCCGAAAGCTGCTGGGCCACTTGTCGCTGCGCGGATGGCGGTGCCGAGCCCCGCGATGAGCGTCGCGTCCGCTCTGATGGCCGCCCTCGCGGCGACCTTTAGTGCTACTGCGCCGGCCACCCCGGTTGAGTCGCCTGTGCTCTGGGCGTTGCTGGCCTGGACGCGTCGCCAGTACCAAGAAACGCTGTCGACGGTGCCGAGCGCTTTTGGCCTCGCCAAGTCGATCCAGCCTGTCGAAAACCAGCAAACGGGAACGGAGTCTGATACGGGAGCATTGCTGCCGCGAAGGGTCATCGTCGGCCTGCTCCCGGTTCGCGCCCTTTTCCCTGGGATCACAGCGCAAGACAGCACCGGCCCCAACACCGCCGCGCCAGGCAACCCAGTAGCCACCAGAGTGGTGGTCTATACGAACTCCGCCGGCCAGAAGGTGACACTGTCGGTGGACCTCTATCCCGATGCAAAGAGCGCGTCGGCGGCCTTTCAGGAGGCTGCCGAAGCGAGCGCCGCGGTACCCGGATTCAGTCCCCTGCCATCACCGCAGCTGGGCAATGAGGCGTTCGCCGGCGTGGTTACTCAGGGCACGGAGACTCACGTAGGAATCGGGGCGCGCTACGGCCGCGTCGTGATCGGTGCTACCACGGCAGGCTTCGCGGCCGATCCGAGCACCATCGCCAGGCTAGAACTCCTTGCCGCCGTGCAAGGTGTGACGGGTTCCATTCTTGCCCCGTCGTATGACTTTCGGTTTTTGCAAGTTTGAACACGGCGGCTTGAGGCTAAACCGTAGGTAGCTACACCCGCAATTCGATACCAGCACCGTCCCAGGGGCCAGCGTCTAACGGTGGTATCCACAAACCCACGGCGATCAACCGGTTGTCTGCGCTACTCCATCGCCCGGTGATGAGAAGCGAGGCCAGGGCAATGGGACCTCGCCGCAGCGTCATTCAGCTCTTGCCCCTGTGCGAGGGCGGAGGCTCGGACTATACCCTCTGTGCGCGGTCCGCCACGGCTGCTCACGGCGGGTAATCGGGTGGGCCATCGATGAGCACTGAGCACCGAGCTGGTCGCAGGGGAGCGCGCACTGGCCATGACTGTGGCGATGCGCGGCGAGCTGGCCGAGCAGGTGATCTTGCACGCCGATCGCGGCCTGCCAGTACACCTCAACGCAGGTAGTCAGTTTCGCCCGCGAGCACAATCTCTTGCGATCGGTCGGCCGCACCCGCGTGTCGGGATAATGCTCTAGACGAATCGTTTTGGGTCACAATGAAATTGAGTTCTACGACCGGTACCTGTGGCCGAACAAGCTGCAAGCCAAACTCGCTGTCGGCGACTGGATCGAGCGGATATACGACCGTCGCCACGCTGCCCTCGGTGTGCTCAGCCCCGTCGAGTTCGAGAATCGACTCACTCAGACGGCACAAGCCGCCTGACCCTGTGTCTACCAAACGTGGTCAGTATCCATTCGCTTTGTCGGGCACAATTGTTGCCGGCATTGATCGTGATCGCGCTGCTGACGCTGAGCGGCAAGGAAGCCAGGGGAATCCACTTCCACACTGAGCAAAGTGCCTATCCCGCACGGAAACATCTGAATACGACGCAAGAGTTGACGTTTACTAACCACCAGCCAACACCTGCCGAGCCAGCGTCTCCGCCCGCCCAGCGTTGGATAGAAGGTCCGCCCGTTTCCCGGGCCACCACAACAGTTCCACGACAATGATCGCAACCCACAGCCATGACACCAGGGCTAGTCGGATCGACCCGAAGAAACTATCGGTCAACGCGAGGATCAGCGATATCGCGGCGACGACCAGAACCACCCACCGATACCGGCGAGCTTGCTCGTGCGCTTCACGCAACCCGCTGCTGTATTCGATGACAGCGTGCGCCAGGCATGCCTCACCGATGTTGCGGCCACGCCGGGTCGCCCGAACCACCGCTACCCGATCCGCGCCGCTCAGCGTCTCGGCTCCTGGCCAGAACCTTGCCATCCGACGAGCCATCGGGATCCCGAAGACGAACGGGCCGAGGGCGACAAGGGCGACGAGCGCCGCCACAGACCCGGACTCAGCAAACCCGAGCGCGCCAAAGAAGATACCGACTGCCAGCCCGACGCTAACTATCCTGAAGACAGGTACGCCTCGCCATACCCACGCCGGGATCACAACCACAGGGTGATTGTGGCCGCTGTCGATCCCGGAGAGCAATCGGTTGGACAAGCCGCCGTGCAAGGTGTGACGGGTTCCATTCTTGCCCCGTTGTATGACTTGGGATCTCCACTCCGTCGCACCGTGAGCTGACGACAGTTCTGACGACAACGATGACGCCAGTCGGGCTTTCCCACACCTCCCCCGACACGAGAACAGAACTCGTACCGTGCCTGGTCACGCGGAGCGCCCGTGCCTACGGATCAGAAGGTTGGGGGTTCGAATCCCTTCGGGCGCGCCCAGCTCATTCCTGAAGGAGCGGGGCCGGTCAAGGCCACGGCCGGTTGTTTTTTTCGCTTGTTTGCGAGGTTCCTGATCCTGGTTGGCGCGTCGAAATTGGCGTCGGGGGTCAAGGCTCGGGCGTAGCCCGA
>Ga0209656_10001843_pt1 | contig 13841 bp, 10 predicted proteins | sample BogFormECP12_OM2_FD_188239 | JGI IMG/M metagenome (GOLD analysis project Ga0209656, IMG submission 188239) | Bog forest soil microbial communities from Calvert Island, British Columbia, Canada - ECP12_OM2 (SPAdes) (version 2) | ecosystem: Environmental > Aquatic > Freshwater > Wetlands > Bog ... | reverse complement strand
GTACTTCGTCAGCCAGTAGAACACGGTCACATCGTCCCATGTCCCGGGTCAATTAACACCGCCCGTGGTCCGGCGCCGGGCCCGGGTGCGTCACCTGGTACCGGCATGCGACGATGCCACCATGTCAAATTCCGGGGGTGGCTGGGGCATGCTGGGTATGGCTGTATATGCCGTTCTAGCTGGCATTATGTCGCTCAGTGAGGCTGGGTGTGGCTGGAGAACTGTGGTCGTTGGCTGCCATTTAGGCTGCCAGCTAGGCTGTCTCTGGCCTACGGGCTGCCTGGATATGAATGGCCTGCTCGACATAGTCCCGCTGGGCACCGGCGAACGACAGCGCCGCATCCCACCGCCACCCCGGCCGAGCACCAAAGCCCGGCCGTCCGCTCTCGCCATGACTATCGAGTCCACCAAGTGCGGCACGTAGCTCGACTACTTCCATACGCTTGGCTAGATCGGCTGTGCCGCGGTCCTCGATATCCCACGCCGACGCAGCTTGCCCTTCATCGCATCGGTGACCGTCACTACGACCTTCCACAACCAGCTGGAGGAGCTGGGTCCGACGAACGAGTCGGTCCTTCCGCTGAAGGCGCAGGATCCGGGCGCCTGCGGTCCTGGGCCAGGTCCTGGGCCAGGTGTCGTCTGCCATCAGCATGGGACCACCTGCTGAGGTTTGTTGCCACGGTCATGGGACCACCTGGTTTGCCAGTTGATGGACCACCCTGCTGTGATCTTCCGGTTCATTTCGGACTGGAAGAGACGGCAGGGGATGGCGTTCCGGGAGGTTCTGGTGACACAAGTGAGAGAGGTCCTGCGGGCGTGGCTGGCCGGGGCGGGCAAGCGCCCGGCGGCCAGGCGGGCGGGCGTGGACGTGAAGACCGCCGCGCGGTATATCAGGGCGGCGCAGGCGGCGGGCCTGGCCCGCGACGGGGATGAGTCGCAGCTGACCGATGAGCTACTCGGGCAGGTAGTGGCGGCGGTGCGCCCGGCCCGCCCGGCCGGGCACGGCGCCTCGTGGGAGGCGCTGGTGCCGGTGACGGCTGAGGTCACCGGGTGGGTGAAGGACGGCGTGACGCTGGTGAAGATCGGAGAGCTGCTGGAGCGCCGCGGGATCGTGGTGCCGTACCGGACGCTGGCCCGGTTCGCCGCGGCCGAGTGCGGGTACTCCTCGTCCCGGCAGCAGGTGACGGTGCCGGTGGCCGACGGCGAGCCCGGCGAGGAGGTGCAGATCGACTTCGGCTACCTGGGGATGATCCCCGACGGGGACCGGCGGCGGAAGCTGCACGCGCTGGTGTTCACCGCGGTGCTGTCCCGGTACTGCTTCGTGTATCTGACGTTCTCGCAGACGACGGCCGAGGTGATCGCCGGCTGCGAGGCGGCATGGAGCTTTTCCGGCGGCATGTTCACGGTGCTCATCGCCGACAACCTCAAGCCGGTAGTCGACAAGGCGGACCGGCTGGAGCCGCGGTGGAACCGGGAGTGGCTGGAGTACGCGCAGGCCCGCGGCCTGGTCGTGGACCCGGCCAGGGTCCGCTCCCCTCAAGACAAGGGGCGGGTTGAAAACGGCGTGAAGTTCGTCCAGGTCAGCTTCTTCGCCGGGGAGCAGTTCGCCGGCATCGCCGATGCGCGGCACCGGGCCGGGGACTGGTGCCGGAACCGGGCCGGGATGCGGGTGCACGGCACCACCCGGCAGCGGCCTGCGGAGGTGTTCGCTCAGCTGGAGGCGCCGGCGCTGCTGCCCGCGCCGGAGCAGCCGTACCGGGTGCCGGCGTGGAGCGAGGCGAAGGTGCAGCGCGATTTCCATGTCCGGGCGCAGAACGCGTTCTACTCGGTGCCCTACGGCCTGACCGGGCAGCAGGTCACGGTGCGGGCGGACGGGACCCTGGTGAAGATCTACCACCGCGGCCAGGTGATCCGTACCCACCCGCAGCAGCCGCCCGGCGGGCGGGCCAGCGACCCGGCGGACTTCCCGCCGGACACCGAGGTGTATGCGCGCCGCGATGTGGACAAGCTGGCGAAGATGGCCGCCGCCCGCGGCGAGGCGATCGGGATCTACGCCGCCCGGATCCTCGACATCCCGCTGCCGTGGACCAGGATGCGCGCGGTCTACGCGCTGATCGGCTTGTGCCGCACCTACGGCAACGACCCGGTCGGGCAGGCGTGCGCGGCGGCGCTGGAGCTCGACGTGATCAGCGTCGCCAAGATCAAGTCCATCGTGGAGAAGGGCACCGGGAAGCAGGCCGCGCAGGCCGCCGCGCGCAGCCGCCAGGCCGGTGACGCCGCGGCCCGGGTCACTACGGCCCGGTTCGCCCGCGATCCCCGCGAGTTCGCCACCGCGACCGGCGTCCGCATACAGGTCCTGACCGGCGGCGGGGACGCCTGTCACTTCTCGCTGAATCTGTCGTTCCGGGGTGCCGCTGACCTGGGGTCCGACACTTGGCTGGTTGGTTGACATCGGTCATGGTCTCTCATTTGAAGTGTCGGTTTTCGGGAGGTGGCTTGCCCCAGGGCCGGTGGCGGAGCTGCTCGAACCTGGCGCGGTGGTATCGGATCCACCAGCGGACCGGGTCGTTGGCAAGGAGCCAGCGGGGGTAGGACCGCTCGCCGATTGACTCGGCGATGCGCTGGTAGTACGGCCGGTCGTCCCAGTCCAGGGCGACGTTGCGCCGCCAGTCCAGGTCGGTGAGGATCGCGGCGAGCGTGACCGCCTCGGGGAAGGTCACGACCCGGGGCGGCTGCTTCCCGGTCGTGGTTATGCCGAGTGCGGCTGCCCGGTCGCGCCATCGCTGGCTGAAGACGGGCATGAGCCGGGGCTCGCACCTGGTCCAGTCCTGGGCCATGTTCCAGGCGGTAAGGAATTCGCCGTAGGCCCAGGCGCGGTCGCCGCTGCGGGCCAGGAGCCTGGCGAGGCGACGGTGGGCGGTGAGGATGTCCCTGGCTGCGGACAGATCGTACTGGCCGGGCTCATGGTCAGGGCCGAGCCAGCGCCGGTGACGCCGGCAGGCCAGCGGAGCCCAGCCGGGCAGGAGCAGGACGGACGGCCCGGACGGGCCTGACGCGGCCAGCTCGCACTGGCGGCAGGCTGGCCGGGGATGCACCCGGTGGAAGCGGAGGGCCGGCCGGTCCGGCGGCAGCGACTGGCCGGGGTGCAGCTGCCCGCGCAGGGCGGGCAGCGCGCGGGCGAGGCGGGGCCTGGGGATGCCCGTGCAGGTCTCGAGGCGGGCGGCTGCCTGCTCGTTGAGCCGCGCGTCGCAGATGAGCAGGTGCTTCCCGCTGCCGTTGCCGGTGAGCTGGCCGATGGTCCGCAGGATCGTGGTCGGCGGCAGGTCGTTGGCCGCGGAGAGACGGCGGGCGTAGGACACGATGGTTTCCCCGCCGACCGGGCGGACGGTCACCGGCAGGGCGCGGGCGGGGGCGTGCCAGAGCCTCATGATGAGCTGGCCTTCCTCGCGGCGGCCGTGGCAGGCCGGCGGGGGGCGGGCGGCCGGTACTGCTCCTCCGCGGCGGTGTCGAGGACGACGGCGTCCAGGTGCTTGCGGGTGATCTTCTCGGTGCCGTCGCTGATGGCATCGTTGGCGGCCTCGTGGATGAGCTGGTCGAGGCTGCCAATCATGCCGCCGGTCCGCTGGTGCAGGTAGGCGGCCTGGTGCAGCAGGGTGCCGGGCTTGTGGCGGTGCAGGCGCAGGGAGGCCTCGACGGGGGCGACCAGGTTGTGCCAGTCCTCCTTCTCGGCCTCGGTGGCGTAGCCGAACGCGCTGGTGGTCAGGCTGATGAACCGGCCGGCGATCTGGCGGCCGCGCATCCCGGCGAACATGCCGTTCTCCGCCAGGTCCAGGCCAGCGTAGACAAACGTCGCGCTGACCGAGTCGAAGAAGTACTTGAGCTGGTCGGACGCGGCGGCGCCGCTGCGGGTGCGCAGGTCCAGCCGGTGGACCTCGTCGACCAGGATGAGGCTGCAGCCGACCTTGCGGAGCACCCCGGTGACGGACTGGGTGATGAAGTGCTGGGGCTCGTGGCTGCTGAAGGGCAGGCCGAGGAATGCGGCGATCTCGATGGCGAGCATCTTGGGGGTGGCGGCCGGCGGGACGATGATGTAGACGACCGGGATGCGCCCGGTGCCGCGCGGCGCCCGCCGCTCGGTGCCGACCTGGTGGATCTTCCCGAGCCAGGTGATGGAGGTCGACTTGCCGGTGCCGGACGGGCCGGACACGATCAGCCCGCGGCGGCCGAGCTGCTTGCCGCGGTTGCCGATGATCAGCTTCTCGCCGGTGGTGGTGATCTTGCGGATGTCGGGGGTGGCGACCAGGTTCAGCTCGCTGTGGTAGTCCATGCGGGCGTAGTTGTAGAGGTCCCGTTCGTCCGGGTCGAGGCGCTCGAGGTCGGCTGCGGCCAGGAGCCGGGGCGGCTCGGGCAGGGTCGGCCGGGACACGAACGCGTTCCAGCCTTCCCTGGTGGTCAGCGGGTGCCGCGGCCCGTCGGTGCTCACCGGCGCGGCCCCTTGTCCTCGCTGAATGGGTCGAACAGGCCGAAGCCCACCACGGTCCCTGTGATCTCCTGCTCCTCGTCCTTGTCCGGGTCGTCGTCTGGCCCGTCGCCGTAGCCGGGATCGCCCGCCGGGGGCAGGGCGGGCAGGGAGAATGGCTCCGGGAGGGCGGGCGGCATGACCTCCTCGGGCAGGGCGGGCGGGAGCGCTGCCATGGCCCTGGCCCGGGCGAGGACGCGGCGGCTTTCCGGTCCGTGCCCGGCCCTGCGCAGCAGCGCGCCGAGCACGGCCGCGACGGCGGTCTCGTTGGTGTCGTCGAGGCCGCGCCCGGCGGCGATCTTGCGGGCGTGCCGCCAGGTGAAGTCGGCGAACGGCTGGGCGACCATGGACTGGTGGGTCCACGGGACGGTGATCCAGCCGCCTTCCTTTGCGTGGTGGTTGCGGACCCAGATACGGCTCACGTCATACGGGTCGAAGTGCACCTCCCAGCGGGTGCCCTTGCCCGCCACCCCGGACACCGTGCGCCGGTAGGGGCCGAGCTCGCCGCAGTTGTAGGTGCGGTAGTCGATCTGGATGCCGCCGTCCCCGATCGTGCGCCAGTCGGCGGGCATCAGCTCGATGTAGTCCTCTCCGGTCAGGGCCACCGGGACGTAGCCGGCGGCGGCGACCAGGGCGGCGTAGGCGTCGTTCGGGGAGCACGGCTGGTCCGGCGTGAACGGGTGGCGGAGGCCGTCGTGCGGCCGGCACTGCCAGCCGGCTATGACCCATTCGTCCAGGAGCTCCTGCAGGTCGGCCAGCGGCCACAGCTCCTGGCTCTCGATGCCGGAGCCGCGGCGGGTGACGTCCCGGCCGGTGTAGCCGGCGACGTGCTGGCAGAACAACGTGTTGATGGACCCGAAGGTCCGCTCGATCGTCGCCTTGTCGGTGCCCGTCTGCTGGTGGGCGGGCTGGACCGAGATGCCCAGGGTGCCGGCGGCCCGCAGGAAGACCTCCGACAGGAACACCTTGCCGTGGTCGATGACCACGGTGTCCGGGATGATGACCGGCTTGGCGGCCGCCATCTCGATCCGCTGGTCGAGGGTGGCCAGCCGCCTGCAGGGGATCCGCGAGGCCGACATCGCCAGGGCCTGGTCCCAGCCGGGCCGCATCGGCTCGGGCACCATCATCCGGGCCAGCAGTACCGCGGCGTCGACGGCCTTGGCCCCGACCGGCCGCAGGATGGCGGCGCAGAGCGTCCTGGTCCCGATGTCGATCGCCCCGACAAGCTCAGCCCGGCCGGGCACCCCGTCGTCCATGATGGCCATGATGTCCAGCGGGGTGCCGTCCATGTGCACCTGCTCACCCGGCCTGGCGGCGGTGATCGGGGTGAACGCCCCGTCTGGCCGGCTGGCCGTCTGCCTGCGGGTGACCGCCGAGCCGAAGGTGTGCCGTCCGGCCGAGAGCACGTCCAGGAGCCGGTAGAACGTCGCGTTCGACGGCATCGGCACCGTTCCCGGGCCGTGCTCGTCCTCCACCAGCTCCTTGATCTGCCGTACCGCCCGGGACTTGGTGCCGGTCGAGGCGTGAGTCTGCGCGTCGATCACCGTGACGGCGGCGGCAACCACCCTCGGGTCGACGTTCCCTGCCGGCCTGGCCCGCTTCGCGTGGCGGGTGTCGACCAGGCCCCACAGTCCCTGGTCCCGGTAGCGGCGCAGCATCCGCTCGACCGTCCGAAGGGACACGCTCAGCTCGTCTGCCTTGGCCTGCGCCCGCTCGGTCAGCGTGCGGGCCACCGGGTCGAACTCCGGCTTCGGGGCCGTGCCCGGCTCCGCGCGCGGGGGAAGCCCGGTCTCCACCTCGGTCAGGTGCCGCTCCCATTCGCGGGCGGCGCCGGCGACCCCGCCGGGCAGGGCCTCCAGCAGCCCCGTCGGCGACACGCGCGCACGCGGCCCGGCCCCGACCACGGCGAAGTCGGGCGCTCCCGCCAGGTAGGCCATCGCGACCACGGCGGTCTCCCCGGAGTCTGCCACGAGCCGCACCAGGCTGCCCGACAGGGCGACCACGGAGTACTCGGCACCGGAGAACGCCACCCGGTCGCCGATCCGCAGGATTCCCGGGCGCTCAGCCACGGCCCGCCCTCCAGACCACGGTGCGGTGGCTCAGCACCAGCGACAGGTCCGCTGCCAGCTCCCGCCGCCACATCAGGTGGAACAGCACCGGCAGCGTGGCGAGGGGGTCCCCGGCCGCCTCCGCGCCCTCCATCAGCGGGAGCCCGGGGCCGAACGCCTCCAGCAGCCGGGCCTCCGTCGCGGGGTCCCCGCAGCGCGGGTGCCGGTAGCCGGCGATCCACCGCTGGTTGGCGGCCACCACGGGATCCATCTCGCCGCAGACCGCGTACGTCCAGCCGAGCATCTCGCAGGCCCGCCGCGTGGCGGCGAACGCCTGCCGGTCATCGTCGCCGGCCACGTCGCGCGGCCGGGAGTCGATTACCAGCGCCCCGCCATCGGCCAGCCGGGCGAAGAAGTCGGGCGCGTGCCGGGCAGGCTTCCCGGCCGGCGTCCGCCAGCACAGCCAGAACGGCTGCGAGACGATCGCGGTGACCTCGGGAGCGAAGTCGAGCGCTACCAGGTGCCCGCGCTCCACCCACGACTCGAACCCGACGTGCTTCCCCATCTTCGCCGACCAGAACCAGCCCGGGTAGTTCCGCTGCCCCTTGTACGACGGGAACGAGCGCACCGGCAGGCACGAGCCGAGATCCACCCTGCGCAGCCTGTCCAGCCCTGCCCGGACCTCCCGCCCGTCCGGCTCGGCGTACTCCACCTCGAACCCGCCGGGAAGCCACACGGCCGCCAGGCCGGCATCGCCGGGATCCCACCGGGCAGACAGCAGATCAGCGGTCACGCCAGCGCTCAGCCCCTTTCCCCTCCACCCGGTGTCGGCCCAATCCTGGCCAACCCGGGCGAGAGCCCGCCACCTGTTCCGACAGATCAGATGAGAAACCAGCCCGCTTCCGACGGATCAGATGAGAAACCGCGAGCCCCTGCCCCCCGCACCGCCTCCCCTGTCCTGTGACAGCTGATGTTCCTCGCAGGGTGGGTGATGACCTGGCGTGAGGAATCTTCGGTGGCAGAGGTTTTCGCCGGATGTGGCGGCGGATGGCCGATCGCCCGGTGCCTGTCGATCGAGTTCGTCAGTGGATCTTGCCTGAATGTGTGTTGGCTTAAGAAAGGGCGCGGATTGGCGGGACCTGGAGGACTCTGGCTGCGCATGGCCTCCAGGGAGCAGCCGCGCTACGCTTTACCTGCATTGTGCTAGCGGGGGGAGATGCCGGTGACGACAGGACCGGAAGACCCGGCAGCTGCGGGCGGTGACCGGCTCAGGGCGTGCCACGCCGACCGCGAGCAGGTGATCGGCACTCTTCAGGCCGCATTCGGGCAGGGCCGGCTGACCAGGGATGAACTTGACGCGCGAGCGGGCCAGGCGCTCGCCGCGCGGACCTACGCCGAGCTAGATGCGCTCATCGCCGACATCCCGGCCGATGCGGCCGCGGCCCCGCTACCGCGGCGGCCCGTCCGGGCCCGCGACTGGCGGACCAGACCGCTCGTCAAGGCGGGCTGGCTAGCCGACCGCGAATACGTGATCGACACGCTGAAGACTGCGTTCGTGCACGGCCGGCTGACCAGGGACGAACTTGACGCGCGAGCGGGCCAGGCGCTCGCCGCGCGGACCTACGCCGACCTGGCCGCCCTCATCGCCGACATCCCGGCCGGCCCTGCAGCCCGGCCGGCGCGCCAGCCCGCCCTTGCACACCGCCGACCGCTGGCCAGGGCGGCAGTCAAAGCGGGCATCTGCCTGATCGTCGCGGCCGCCGCCTTGTGGGGCGCCGCCCTCGCCGATCCAGGCGGCCCCCCTAATCCCAGTCATTCCCGGGCTCTCCCGTTGTTTGTCCTGGCGCAGATCGCCGCACTCGCGGTACCCGTCATATTGGTGCACGGGGTGGTGACCTCATGGAAGCTGAGACGCTCCCGCAGGCAGTTGCCGCGGCGACCGGGGCCGGGCGGCTACGCCCTCGACGGCGAACGGCGCGCCAGCACCGGCCATGGCCCGGCTCCCCCCGGCCTCCGCACCGACCAGGACCGCGCCGACCTGCGGGCTGACAAGTCACGGGAGCACCGGCAGCGTATTTCCGCCCGGGCGGGCCGGGCACCGCGTGGCGTGAGGCCGTCGCCAGGCGCGGCATGACGCCGGTGAAACCAGCACCGGGACCGGCAAGCCTCCCCAGTTGCCCGGACTGGGCTTCCACGGCTTAACCCTGCTCGGCGGTGATCACATCGATGATCCCGAACCGGGCAAACTTCGGTGGCAAGACACGCCGGACGAGCAAGATCCACTGGCAAAAAGGAAGATCAACTGTCACCGGACATCCCCGGCACAGCCGTCACGGCCCGCCGGACCCAGCCACGTGTCCGGTCTCAGTTGAATTGGCAGATCCCGGTTCTGCTTCCAGGAGATATGCCAGATCGGTTGTGACTCTGGTTCGCCGTTTGTCTCGGTTAACCTGGCATTTTCCCGGTCCACGCGGACATGCCCCGTCGCCATCAGGTCTTCAGCTCATCGTTCTCGTGCGCCTGCTGCTGGAGCTGGGCGTATTCCGGTTGTTCCCGAAGACGGCTCAGGGCCCAGCGCAGGCCCTCGGCCCGGCTGTTCACGACGCCCGCGGTGATCAGGGTGTCCACGGTCGCCAGATCGGCGGCGCCGAGCCGGACCATCACAGGAGTGCGGTCTTCCGGCGCTTCATCGCGTGCGGGGGCCGGCCTTCCGCGGTCGGTAATCCTGTAGGCCAGGTCATGAGGGCTGGCCGCCCCGGCCTCGCCTTCGGGGCGGAACTCGACCCATCCGATGACGCCGGGCAGCCCGTCGCGCAGCACGCCGAACGCCGCGTCATTGGCCGTCACGAACCGGTGAACAGTCTTAGGGTCGGCCTGGCCGCCTGCGGACCGGCCCGGCCAGTCGAAAAAGACCCGCATCGCGGCCTGTCCGGGCTCGACCTCCGGATCGTCGCCGTACTGCAGCACCTGGACCCGCGCGATCGTCCCTTCGGGAAAGGCCTGCCTGACCTGCTGCTCGATGCGATCGGTCAACGCCCTGTCCATGCCATCCTCCGCTGGTGACCCGTCATCCCCAACGGTAATGCGCGTATCCGGCGGCGGCGATTGACTTTCACGCCCGGCGCAACCGCACGGGACGGAACATCAGCCGCGCTGAGATCAGACAGCCGCGCGGGCGGCTCGCCAGGATTACTGAGACGCGCCAAGTCACCCTCACACGCAGCGAGAATCTGCCACATCAACTGAGACCGGACACCCCGCAAGGTGGACGCCGCCTCAGGCACACCGGGCCTCCGTGTCCGGTGACATGTAAATCGGCCGGTTGCCAGCTAACTCGGCCCGTTCGGTCGTTTTTGCCACTTGAGTTGGCCCGTGCTGACGGATAGCACGGCGTCTACCAGGACTATCGATAGGTCCAGCGCGGCAGTCGCCGGGCTGCGTCGACTGGCAGATCATGCGTCGAACGCTGTGGCGGGCCGACTTCGATGACGTGCGCAGCCCCAACTCTTTGCCACTTAAGAAGGCCCGCCCAGGTCAGAGGCGTCATAGCGGGCCGAGATGCCTGTCACCGGACACTCCGACACATCAGATGAGAAACCGACACCTTCACCGACAGCTCGCGTGAGAAACCGACAGGTCAGCTGCGGACTGACACAGGTCCTGACCGGCGGCGGGGACGCCAGCGGCGCCTGACGGCCCGCCGGCAGCCCATTTCATCTCATTTCATCTCAATCCATTTCAGTGCATTGCTCTCATTTCATTTCGTTCCGCCGTGCCCTGGCACGGCCAGCAGGAAGGACAGCTTCGATGACCGCTGTGACCCAGACCGGGACCGCTGACCAGTGTTCGACGGCGCTCAGGATTCTTATGGCGGGGGCGGGGAAGCGGCGCTGGGGATGCCGATGCGGGTGTAGCGGGCGGGCGGCTGACCGGCTTTTGGTTGGCGGCGGCGCCTTGCCGACGGGGCGGGGCGTTGCGGGGTTGCATCCGGGGGCGGGTGCCGGCACGGTGGGGGGCGTCGGATGCGGCGCGGCCCTCCCCGTTGTCTTTTTGGCGAAGCCCTCGGGGAGGACCGCTGGGTTGACGCTTGGAGGCGTCGTGCTCACGGTAAACGGTGACGGGGCATTGGTCGAGCGGCAGCTGGCGGGCGGGGAGCTGGGCTGCCCGTTGTGTGGCGGGGCGCTGGGCGGGTGGGGGCATGCCCGGCCGCGGCCGGTGCGGATGGCGGAAGGGCCGGATGTGGTGCTGGCCCCGCGCAGGTCACGGTGCCCCGGATGCGGGGCGACGCATGTGCTGCTGCCGGCGTGGTGCCTGTCACGGCGGGCCGATGAGGGCGCGGTGATCGGGTCGGCGCTGCAGGCTGCCGCGGCGGGGGCCGGGCACCGCACGATCGCGGCCGGGCTGGGCCGCCCGGCATCGACGGTGCGGGGGTGGCTGCGCCGGTTCGCTGCCCGGGCCGAGGCGGTGCGGGCGTTCTTCACGGTGCTGCTGGCCAGGACCAGCCCCGATCCGGTGATGCCGGCCGGGGCGGCCGGCCCGGTGGCGGCCGCGGTGTCGGCGATCGCGGGTGCGGCCGCGGCGGTGGCGCAGCGCTGGCCCCGGCTCGGCACGGTGCCGGTGTGGACGGCGGCGTCGGCGGCCAGCGGCGGGCTGCTGATCGCGCCGGGCTGGCCGGGCGCGGGCCGCTACACGAGCTGACCCGTTACCCGCCCCCGGGGCGGCGCGAGATGGTGTGCCGGTCATTGATGCCTATGACCGGAGGAGGTGCCCCTGGTGGGCATGAGCAAGGCGGAAGAGGAAGAGCAGGCGCGGCTGGAGCGGGCCCGGGCGATCGGGCTGTTCCGGTACATGCTGATCCGGGAGGCCGCTGACCCGGCGCTGTCCACGCGGCAGCGGGGCAAGCTGGTGCGGGCGATCGCCGCCCGCGAGCACGCGGACCCGTCGGGACGGCCGGTGCGGCTGACCCGGTGGACCCTGGACCGGTGGATCCGGATGTGGCAGCAGGGCGGGTTTGACGCGCTGGTCCCGGCGCCGCGCCAGTCCCAGCCGCGGACCCCGCCGGAGGTGATGGAGCTGGCGGTGGCGCTGAAGAAGGAGAACCCGGCCAGGACCGCGGCGCAGGTGCAGCGGATCCTGCGTGCCCAGGGCGGGTGGGCGCCGGATGAGACGACGATCCAGCGGATGTTCCGCCGGACCGGGCTGACCGCGCTGACCCCGGCCGCGGACGCGCCCGCGTTCGGGCGGTGGGAGGCGGCGCGGCCGAATGAGATCTGGACCGGGGACGCGATGCACGCGATCCGGCTGGGTGGCCGCAAGACCTACCTGTTCGCGTTCATCGACGATCACTCCCGCGCGGTGATGGCCGCCCGGTTCGGGTTCGCCGAGGACACCATCCGGCTGGCCGCCGCGCTGCGCCCCGCCCTGGCATCCAGGGGGATCCCGGCGCACGCCTACGTCGATAACGGCAGCGCGTTCGTCGATGCGTGGCTGCTGCGCGCCTGCGCCAAGCTGGGTATCAAGCTGGTCCACAGTCAGCCCAGAAGGCCAGAAGGGAAGGGGAAAATCGAACGATTTTTCAGGACTGTGCGGGATCAGTTCCTGGTCGAGCTGACCGAGGAGCGCGCCGCCCGGATTCCGGACCTGGCCGAGCTGAACAAGCTGTTCACCGCCTGGACCGAGACGGTCTACCACGTCCGGGAGCATTCGGAGACCGGGCAGCCGCCGCTGGCCCGGTGGGAAGCCGGCGGGCCGTTCCCGCTCCCGGCCCAGGCGGACCTGGCTGAGGCGTTCCGCTGGTCCGAATGGCGGACCGTGTCCAAGACGGCCCTGGTGTCCCTGCACGGGAACCAGTACCAGGTCGACCCGGCGCTGGCCCGCCGCCGCGTGGAGCTGGTCTTCGACCCGTTCGACCTGACCGTGCTGTTCGTCCGGCGCGACGGGAAGGACGCCGGGACCGCGACCCCGCATCACATCACCCGGCACTCCCACCCCAAGGCCCGGCCGGAAGACCCCGGCAGCGGCGACGCCCCCCGCGCCACCGGCGTCGACTACATCGCCCTCCTCGGCGAGCAGCACGACCGGGAAAGAGCGCAGCCGGTTAACTACCACGCCCTCACCGGACCCGGCGGCGGCGATAGTGATCCGCCCGCCTCCGGGCAGCAGGAGCGGGGCGAGCGGGGAGCAGGCGAGGAGGACGACCGTGGATGACTTCCGGCAGGTCATCGACCTCAGCCAGGTCACCAGCGACGACACGCTGCTGCTGGCCCGCACCGCCGCTGAGGCGATCCGCGGCCTGAACTGGCTCACCGGCTGCGAGGCCGGGCTGGGCCAGCCGTCGGCGGCCTACGACGTCATCGGCGCCCTGGCCCTGGCCGCCTCCCGCCTGCATCAGGCGCTCGCCCAGATCACCGGCTGGCTCGACCGGGCGCTGGCAGCCGGGCGGCTCGGCCACGACCTCGGCGAGGACCCCGCCGAGGCCATCGATGCCGCCGGGATCTTCCTCGGCGACGCCGGCCTGTCCGCCGCCGCCCTCGCCGGCGACCTGGACGCCGCCCAGCAGCAGCTCGCCCTCATCAACGGCACGCCCCGCACCCGCACCCGGAAGGAACAGTCATGATCGATAAGCTCCAGGCCCACTACGGGTTCACCCGCATGCCGTTCGGCCGGGACCTGGCCCCCGGCATGCTGCACCGCCACGCCGCCCACAACGAGGCCTGCGCCCGGATCACCTGGTGCATCGCCGAACGGGCCATCGGGGTGATAACCGGCGAAGTCGGGGCCGGCAAGACCGTCTCGGTGCGCACCGTCCTGGCCGGCCTCGATGCCTCCCGGCACACCATCATTTACCTGCCGAACCCGATGATCGGCATACGGGGGCTGCACGAGATGATCGTCGCGACCTTCGGCGGCCAGCCCGACCGCAGCTACTCCCGGCTCACCGCCCAGGCCAGCGCCATGCTCGCCGCCGAGCGCGACGAGCGCGGCAAGACCCCCGTACTGGTCATCGACGAAGCCCATTTGCTGCGGTATGAGCAGCTTGAGACGATACGGATGCTCACCAACCACAACCTCGATGCCGACTCCCCGCTCGCCTGCCTGCTCATCGGCCAGCCCACCCTGCGGCGCACCATGAAGCTCGCCGTGCTCGCCGCCCTGGAGCAGCGCACCGCGCTGAGATACGCGATGCCGCCCATGACCAGCCAGGAAACCAGCAGCTACATCAGCCACCACCTCAAGCTCGCCGGCCGCTCCGACCCGCTAGTCAGCGATGACGC
>Ga0209656_10001842_pt1 | contig 13847 bp, 12 predicted proteins | sample BogFormECP12_OM2_FD_188239 | JGI IMG/M metagenome (GOLD analysis project Ga0209656, IMG submission 188239) | Bog forest soil microbial communities from Calvert Island, British Columbia, Canada - ECP12_OM2 (SPAdes) (version 2) | ecosystem: Environmental > Aquatic > Freshwater > Wetlands > Bog ... | reverse complement strand
TCTGCCGCTGCACATAAGAACTCAGCCGGATCCGCTCGCCGGGCAGCGCCTCGCACAACAGCGAGAACTGATCACCGGTGGAGTTCACCACGTCGATTCCGATATCGCGGTAATGCTCGACGACCGCCTCCACCCGGCGGACGCAGAGCTCTCTTGTCGGGGCCGAGACGATCAGGCGGTGCCAGCCATAGACAAAGGGCAGCCGTTCCTTGGTAATGCCGTGCTCGAGCATTCTGGCCGCGGCGATCTGCTCGGCCAGCGCGATTGGCGCCTCCGCGCCTGCTTCCCGGATGTGCGCGTCCATGTCGCGGGCGTGCGCCAGCCGGCGGCTGACGTCTTTGCTCGCCTTCGCCGGCGGAATGAGCTTCATCCGGGAGCTGATCTCGACCGGGAACGGCAGCGAATCGGCGAAATGCAGCCAGGGCTCGCCGTCCGGGAACGACATCAAATCGGGAAAGCGGGCGAATGAGATGAAGGCGGCGTACGACTCACCCGACATTTGCTCCAGGCATAGCAGGGTCCGCCCGTTGTGGATCTGCCCCTCGAAGAGGGTGTCGATCTCCCCGGCGCCCCATCGCCGGCGCTTGGTCGCGGACGGCAACGGCTCCCCCGCCGTCTGCATGAGCGTGTGCTGGACCAGCCAGGCGATCTCACCGGACGTCGCGTGCCTGGCGGCCAGCGCGCTCGCGTTCAGCGCCCGGCCCAGCCGTTCGGCTGAATCCGTCCACTTGGTGATCTCCGCCGGGCCGACCGCCTCGTCGTCGAGGCCGAGCCCTTTCTCGCCACGAGAATAAACGCCGCGGAACTGGGAAACCACGCCGCCCGACAACTGCGCTCGCACGCCGCGCTGGCCGAGGCGGACCCCGAGGTAGATCTCCTTGGCCCAGAAATCCTTCGCCCAGACATGCTGGTAGGTCTGCTCCAGGTACTCCCGCCAGCCCGGCCCTCCGTCCGAGGTCGCGTCCAGATCGGTCGCCCACGCGTGCGCCGGGTACGAGCGGTGCGCGATACGCAGGTGGACTTCGGCGTCCTGCATCCTGATCGCGGCCAGCGCGACGGTGATGTTGGTCGCCAGCGCCTCCCGCTCCTCCGGGGTAGTGAACTCGTACGAGACCGAGGGAATCCGGTAGTAGGCCCAGGCGTGGCTGTCGGTAAGCAGGATCCGATCGTCGAAGTACCTGATGGTGAGCCGGGTGCGGCCCCGGGATCCCTTAGCCCCTTTAGTCCGAGTGGCCACCAAGATTCCTTCCGGGAACGGGGCTGCTTGGGTCCGCGGCCATGCCCGCCACGAGCACGCCGGCCAGGGCCGTATAGGCCAGCCTGGTCTGCGGATGCAGTGCCATCTGAACGTACGGGGTCGAGGACGACCCGGGACGCACGGACAGAAGATCATCCCACGGCACCCGGACGATGGCCCGGCAGCGGCCTCTGGCCACGGATTCGGCCCGGAGCACATCCTCCCTCGTCCGCCTGCTCACCCCGTTGACGACCGTCACGGCGCGGCCGACCAGCTCGCCGTAGCCATGCGCGCTGAGCCATTGCTGGGTGTTGGCCAGCGAAGTCGCCGCGTCCGGACTCGCTGCAGCGACCAGCACCAGCTGGTCCGCCGCGATGAGCACCCGGGTCAGACCGGACGGCGCCGGGTCGACCAGGGTCAGCGGGTACCGGTCGGCCAGCAGGTTGGCCAGCCGCTGGAAGTCGCCTCCGCCCAGGGCATGGCCGGTTTCCGGCAGGTCTGCGATCACGTCGAACCTGGCTCCCGCGCCGCGGCCGGCCGGCAAGCTCGGGTCCTGGCCCGCGAGCAGCGCCTGCACTGACGCGGCCGGCGCGCGACGCGCGGCCAGCGAGGTCGCTCCCGGATTCAGGTCGAGTGCCGCCACGGCATCACCACGCACCGCGGCCAGGATATGGCCGGTCACCAGCGCGGTGACGGTCTGTCCGGCGCCCCTGGTGCAGCCGAGGACGGCAATCCGGCGCGGACCGGCCAGCGGCCGCCTGGCGCGGTCGCGATCCAGCGTCTCCGGGTCCCGCTTGCCCGGTCCCTGGCCGCCGGCGACCACCTTCACCTGGCGCCGCCAGCTCACCTCACCGCGACTGCCCGGGCCGCTGAGCGCCCGCTCGATAGACGGCACCGGCCGCTCCCGCTCCACGCTGACGAACCTGGCCGCCACCGGCGCTGGTTCGGGTGGCGGCGGCGCTGGCTCGGGTGTCGCTGGCGCTGGTTCGGGAGATACCGATGTGGCAGACGCGGACGGCTCGGGTGCGGGTGACGCTGGCGCCTCGACGGCAGGCATGCCAGCTTCGGGCACGGCGGCTTCGGGCGCGGGCACCTCCGCTTCGGGGGCGGCGGCTTCGGGCGCGGGCACCTCCGCTTCGGGGGCGTCGGCTTCGGGCGCGGGCACCTCCGCTTCGGGGGCGCCAGCCTCGGGCGCGAGCGCATCGGGGGCCGCGAGCTCTGTGGCGGCCGCTGCGGGTGAAGCGGGCGGCTCTGGCGCGGATTCCAGCGTCTGCGGCAGAGACTCCGCTGGCCAGGGCACTGCGGCCGGCGGGACAGGCGCTGGCAGCATCCACAGTGGGGACTCGGGTGCCGGTGGCGCCGGCGTGGCAGGCAACGGCTCGGCCAACTCGGGCTGGTCCAGCGCGGGAGCAGTGGCCGGACGGGACTGAACGCGGAGCATCCAGCGCGCCTGGGGCTTGGCCGGCGTCGCAGGCACCTGAGGCGAGGTGGGGGTTTCCTGGGGGCCAGACTCGTCCGGCGAAGCCGCCGCCGGCGGAGTCGCAGCGGCGGAGCCACTCGCCCGACCGGGCATGCGACCAAGGCCGGCCACCAGCCCGGAGCGAAGCCTGCGGATAGAACCGGTGGCGGGTTCCGGGCGGGGCGGGGCAGCGTACTGTGCGCTGGTCGCGGGCTCTGTGCCTGCTGCCTGTTCTGCGCTGGTCGCGGGCTCCGGTCCACGGGCGGCGCCCGGTTCGGGTACGGGGCCGGCTTCCGGGAACGGGCCGGCTTCCGGGAACGGGCCGGCTTCCGGGAACGGGCCGGCTTCCGGGAACGGGCCGGCTTCCGGGGTCGGGCGGAGCAGCGGCAACAGGCTGGAGTGGGGTGACGGCCAGGACGCCGGGGCGAACGGTGCGTGCGGTTCGCTCGGGCCGCGGACGCCCGGATCGGAGTCGTGCGCGACCTCAAGTGCGCTGACATCCGGCGCTCCCGAAGGACGCGGCAAGATCATCCACGCTGGACGCCGGCGCGGTGCAGGCGCCGGTTCGGCGGCAGAGCCAGTCACCACGGTGTCCGGCTCGGATCTGCGCGGCCACGGGGACCACGAAGGCTCGGCATCCGGTTGCGGCTTGGCGCGTTTCGGCGTCCGGTGAGCCGGTGCCCGTTCAGGCACAGGCACAGGCACAGGCACAGGCACAGGCGCCGGCGGTGGTGGTGCCGTCGGCCTAGCTGACGGTGACACGACCTGCGGCGAAGCCGACTGCGGCGCTGATGCCAGCGGCAGGGCGGCTGGCCGACTTGTCACTGGATGCACCAAGGCCTGGGACGACTCCTCCGCGGGCACCTGCAGGACGGGCGCAACCGACTGGGCCTTGGCCGTGGACCTCTTCGCCTCCTGGGGCCGGGCCTTCGGCGGATGCAGGTGCCACACCCGGGCGGTCACCAGGATTTCATCCTTCTCCGCGAACGGGGCCATCCGGCACCAGGTCCGCGGTTCGGCGATGTACCTGAGTTGCGAACTCACCAGCTCAGGCAACCGCTTGCTTTCAATGACCGGCCGCGTGCACAGCCAGGTGAGTACTCCGGGAGGAAGTATGTAAAGCCATACCAGGGTGTGGTTAAACGGCAATCCGACAGCAATGAGGAACACGACATAAGGAACAGTAATCGCAGTAAAGACGCCGATCCAGGTGATCGGCAAAGGTGCTGGCAGCCGAAAATCATATAGCTTGTAGAGCCGCTTTTCGATTCGCCAGATATTCGTATAAGTGGGAAGATCCACTAGTAGCGCGCTCCTTCTTCCTGACTCAGGATCAGTGGACTCCGAGCGCGTTCGCTATGCCGGTGGCGAGCGTCTGCACGATACTTGGCGTGTAGAAAACGACCGCAATGGCCACGGCAAGTACCATGAACTGCACGAATCGGGTGATCTCACGAGTGAAGAGGAAGAAGATCGCTACGATCCCGACGATACCGAGGAACAATGGCCCGAACAGACCCTGCAGATACGTCACAAGACCCTGCGTACTCAAGGCCACTGGAGCCATCGCGGCGGTGAGGTAAGTAGGCATAACATGTCCCTTCCGGGATCAAATGAGCATCCATAAATTGGTGTTGCATGCCGCCCGAGCAGGTACAAGTAAAGCGGAAGTGCCAGCGCGGGCTGACGCGGACATGACGGGTGCGGGGAGCGTGCCGTATGGGCGCGCCGAGGCTGCGGCGGGCAAGACGGCCAGAGCCGACCAGACCGACGGGCGAACCGGGGATGGGCAGGTTCGGAAGAAGCCGAACCGGGGCGGACGGTCCCGGCAAAGGCCGACTCACGACAGCCGACCCAGCCAGAGCCCGGTTCGTGGCGGGAGCCGGGTTTGTGCGAGCCAGGCCGGGCGGGGGGCGGCCAGCCGGGTACGGTGCGACGGCAAGCGGGCACGCCGAGGTCACCAGGCCCTGTCCTGGTCATCGGGCACCCACCGCCTCAGTCGACGCTCCAATCTCTTTTACATACCATTTACCGCTATGCAGATCGACAACCGACATGCCATATGTCACTTCGAGTTTTGCCGCCATCCCTAGATTTCCAGAAGCCGCGGGCTGTTCAGGGAGCTGCCATATCACGGTCACTGTTATCTGCCTGGTCGCGCCGCCTTGCGGCACGACCAGCGCGCCGATGGAGTCAAAGGTCACCGTACCGCCTAGCCCGGTCAGCGAGACGCCGTGGACGAGGAACCTGTTCAGCGTGGCGCTATCGCCGTTGGCGTAAGCCTGGAAAAAGGCCGGCAGCTCATTCATCAGCTGGCTTTGGGCCACCTGATCCGAACTGCGCGGGGCAGATGGCGGCGGCGAAATCTGCGGCGGCGCGGACAGCCAGGCAGGCTCGCCGGAGACCACGACGCCGCCGCCCGAGGCGGTTACCGGCACGCCCAGCTGGATCAGCTGGCCATTGACCAGGGCGAGCAGCGTCACGACGGCATGCCGTGGATCCTGCACGGTAATGCCCGCGACCTGCTCCGCCTGCAGGTTGACCTGACCGGTGCCGTTCCAGCCCAGGTTCGGGTTGGCCGCCAGGATGCTGGCCGGCACGAAGGCCGCCAGGGCCTGCTCCCGCTGGCCCTGATTCTGCGGGCTGAAGCTGAGATACACCCGGCCGAACTCCGCCGCGTAGGCTTCGGCCAGGCTAGCGGGGAACTGCCCGCGCACCGCGCTCCGCGGCTCGGTTCCGCCGACCGCGGGGGCGGAAGCGGTGTTGAAGACGATCGCAGTGATGCCGCGGAACGCGATGACCAGCAGGGCCGTCCATAGCACCGCCCGCAGCGGCCACAGCAGCCATCGGCCGCCTGAACCGGCACCCTGCCAGCTGCCGGCGATCCCTGGATCAGCGGCCAGCGAGCCATCAGCCGCCATGCCCGCCCCGAGCGGATCCGCCTGGCTGTACAGTGCCCGAGCCTGAGACCGTGGCGGGACTGGTCCCGCCGAGTCCAGATAGTACACGGGCGACCGCGTTCCGTTACCGGACTTCGGCCCGCGAACCATCACACCTCCGCACGTCTTCGCGCCGGCGGAGCCGAGCGCGGCCATCCTATTCGGGCCGGCCTCGCGGTCCATCGTGGACCATAAGGCATCGGTTCGTGCCGGAAACGGAAAAACGGATCACTGGAACATCCGCCTGGACAAACCGGCCAGCAACACTGATACGTGCCCAACACGCAGAGAGTTCAAGGGACTTCGAAACGTGTACAGGCTCGAAGCCGTATCTCCTTGCGCCGATGAGGAAACCGCGAGATCCGGGCCGGACATCAACATCACCGCAGCTCATCGCGCTTGCGATGGGCCGCCGCCAATCAGGATGGACGTCATGCGCGCGGTGTCGGAACGGAACGCAGGGAGCTGCAGCCCGGGGTGGACGCCGCCGGGAGCACGAGGCTCTACTGGTGCCTGACCTGGAGAAACGCAACATTGGCCGTCGGCAGCCGCCCTTGAATATTACGAAATGATAACAGCCAGGCCTCGACTCAGGCTCAGCCTTTGACCACGAGATGCCCGGCCGTGCTCCGCGGGCTCCTGCCAGCCGGAGCGCTGCGGTCGCCGCGTCGAAGCGGCCACGGCCAGGCACTGCGGCCGGCCCATCCCTGTCTCGATTAGCAAACATATTCGATAGTATCGAATTTAAGTACTATAAGTCAATGGATACTGCGAGAATACAACCACAGCGAGTAGCGATCGCGCTTCAGCCGTTCCGATGTCTGGCTGCGGCGCCGACCTCCGGGGAAGTCCGCTACACGTTGAAGCGGAACTCCACCTGTTAGCAGTATGATAAGACGTCATGGAGTCCCAGGTTGTCCGCTGCGCGAGGTACGCCCGAATCAGCTTCTACAAGGCGGGTGATGAGCACGGCGTCGCCAACCAGCTGGCCGATCAGCAGCGGGTCGCCGATACCAGGGGCTTCGTGATCGTCCGCACGGAGGTCGACAACGACATCTCCGCCCTGAACGGCAAGCACCGGCCAGGCTACGAGGCGGTGATGGCCGCGGCCGCCCGCGGGGAGATCGACGTGATCCTTGTGTTCCAGACTTCGCGTTTCTGGCGTAATCGGCGGGAGCGGGCTGAGGGGATAGAGGTTCTCCGCAAAGCCGGGGTGTCCCTCATCGCCACCAAGGGGCCATCGCTGGACATGAGCACCGCGTACGGCCGGGGCATGGCCGGCCTGCTCGGGGAGTTCGACACGATGGAAAGCGAAGTGAAGGCCGGGCGCCAGCAGCTCGCCGCGTTCCATCGAGCAGAGAACGGTCAGCCTCCGGCCGGAGTGCGGCTCACCGGGTACACCATGGCGGGCGTGGTGATCGAGCATGAGGCTGCTGTGGTACGGCAGATGTTCACCCGGTTCCACGCAGGCGACTCGCTACGCGGCATCGTCGCCTGGCTGGCCGCGCAGGGAGTGCCGACGAGGTCCGGGCGGCCGTGGAACCCGTCCAGCGTCCGGACCATCCTCACCAACCCGCGGTATGCGGGCCGTGTCGTCTACCGCGGGCAGTACCCGGGTGAGGTCAACGGCAAGATGGGCGCGTGGCCGCCGCTGGTCGAGGAATGGCTATTCGATGCGGTGCAGGCCAAGCTGTCCGATCCGCGGCGCCGCAAGCAGATCGGCACCCACCGCAAGCACCTCGGGTCCGGCCTCTACCTGTGCGGCGTATGTGATCAGCCTGTCCGGTCGCACACGTCATCCCAGCCGACCGGGCAGCAGCTGCGCTACAGGTGCTCCGAGGGCGGGCATGTCACCCGCAGCGCGGCACCGATCGATGATCTGGTGCTCCGGGCGGTACGCGCCCGGCTGGCGAAACCCGACCTGAGGAACCTGCTGGCTAAACCTGCTAGCAAGGAAGCACGCAAGGCAGCGGATGAGATCAGCCGGCTACGCGGCAGGCTGGAGCAGACCCGGCTGGACTACGACAACGACCTGATCGACGGCGCCCGGTACAAGGCGAAAACGGCGAAGTTGCAGACCCAGCTCGACGTGGCGGAGGTGGCACAGGCCCGGCTGATGGCAGGCTCGGAAGTCGCGGGAACGCTCACCGCGCCCGATCCGGTCGCGGCGTTTGACCAGGCATCACTCGGCGCGCAGCGTGCGGTGATTACGTTCCTGATGACGGTCCGCGTCGATCCGGCGCCCCGCGGCCGCCATTTCAGCCCGGAGTCGGTGCGGATCGACTGGCGGGAGCATCGCGGCGCTGGTTGACCGCACGGCGTTTGCACGGCGATTGCACCTTGGCGGCGCGTCAGCTCGCGCGGTCATCAGGCTTCGTCAGTGGTGCCGGTCAGCAGTGCGGCGAGATGAGACCGCGCCTCGGCGGGCAGTAGCGGCGCGCCGGCGACGAGCTTCGTTATGTACTCCGCGATCGCATCGCGGACCGGTACAGGCTCAGTCGGCCGGGGCCGCTCGGCGTCGGCAGGGTCGCGAGGCGGCGGGACCGGCGAGAGCTGGCGAGGGTGCGGCGCACCCCCGGGCTTGTCGCCTTGGTGGTCATGGGCAACCGCCGTCATCGTCCCGTCCAGTCGTAAGGCAGGCGACGCGACAGGCTGCATGCCCGATGCAGGCCCTGGTGTATTCGCTGACGCGGCGCATGGTGCACGGAAGCCAGCGGCCGTAGAATTCCAGCGCCGGGGCAGGTCGGGGAGCTTGCCGCTGTAGGTCCGGTACCATTCGGCGGCCAGGGTGGATAGTTCCCAGATCACGTGAATGTGGCTTGGCCAACCGTCACGCAGCTCGTATCCGCCGTAGTTGGGGCGTAGCACCATGTCGACCCATTGCTTCAGCTCGGCGAGTTGCGCCGCGTATACCTCGCAGTCCAGGTCCAGCCAGTACGGCGCGGCCGGGCCTCTTGGTGATGCTGCGTCGAGGGCGTCGAGCGGTACGAGCCAGTTCCTCGAAACGTGCAGCGAGGTCAAGGTCGCCTGTCAGCCCTGCCTGATCGAGCATGTGGACCTGACCGCGCTGGGCGGGGGCGCCCGGTTCGGTTGGCGGCGGGTAGGCGCTGGCGCCGGGCTCGGTCAGGTGGGCGGGGTAGGCGGCCAGGTCCCGCAACGTGTGCGGCGCGTCGGGCTGGGCGTTGATCTTGTCGGCCCAGGCGCTGGCGGCTGCCGCCCGGTCGGTCTCGACCTGGTAGGTGGGCGATGCGTCGCCAGTCATGTTCGGCCCTGGCGTCGGGGTGGTCCGACAGCAGCCACTCGTAGAAGACGTCATCGGTCACGTCGCGGTCGTGCAACCCGCCGCCGGTCACAGCCCAGCCTCGGGTTCCTTCATGCGCGCATGAAGCCGCAGGATCCCGCTGTCAGACGGCGGCACAGAGATCTTGGTGGCGTAGGTACCTGGCTGGCCGGAGAGGCCAGATCGGGCTTGCGGAGGACGAGTTCTCGTATCACAAGCATGCGCTTTTCGCAAGGGGGTCGTCGGGGAGCTGGCCTCCCCCAGCAGGGTTTCGGCCTTGGCGTTGAGGGTGTATGGGATCGGCGAATCCGCAGGTTAAGCGCATCTGCGGTCCATGTGTCGGGTGTCTCGACCTGCCTAAAGATGCGTACAGAAAACCGTCCTCGGTGAGCGTCGCCCGGCCGATCAGAGCCTCCGTCAGCGCAGCGAGATCTTCTGCTTCAAAGCTCTCCAGGCCGATTCCGGTCGACGAGGAACTGAACGGCCTGCTCCCCGCTCGCCCAGGGCGCCATGCCGTCTCCCGTCTCCATCGGGACACAGATCCTAGCGCGCCGGTTTCGAGCCGACATGAACCTCAAATCAGACCCGAGTAGCCGTAGGCCACACGGAAACCGGAAACCGAGACGGTGGGTGATAGCCGGACCGGGAGCGTGATCTCCTGCCTATCCTGGAACTTCCGAGACATCCAGGAAGGGTCCGATCCTGTGGATGACGATGGCGGTGTGCTGTACCTCGTGGTCAGCGGTGCCCCCGCGCCCGAGGGCATACCCGCGCTGGTCGCCGCATGTCAGACCGCAGGATGGCGGGTCGTGGTCTTCTCCACGCCGACGGGCATCAGGTTTATTGATCCCGCCGAGCTAGAGAGGCTGACCGGCGAGCCGGTGCGGTCTGAGCACCGGATGCCGGCTACCGGAAAGCCAGTCCCGCTCGCGGACGCCGTGCTGGCGTGCCCGCTGACGTTCAACAGCGTCAACAAGTTCGCCCACGGCCACGCGGATAACTTCGCCGTGGGCTTGCTGTGCGAGATGGTGGGCTACGGCGTCCCGGTCGTGGTCGTACCGCACTGCAAGCCCCAGCTCGCCAGCCATCCGGCGTTCGCCGCGAGCCGGCAGACGCTGCGCGGCATGGGCGTGCGGGTGCTGTTCGATCCGGACGCGCCGTACGAGCGCAGGCTCCCGCCGTGGCGCGAGGTCGTCGACGCGCTCCCGGTCCGGGCTGGTGCCGGATGACGCTCTCTGGCCGCGAGACCGCAGGGCAGCGGATCGCGCGGGCCAGGCGGCGGCGCGGGCTGTCGCAAGCCGTGCTCGCTGGGCTGGTTGGCCGGTCGGAGTCCTGGCTGTCGCAGGTCGAACGAGGCAGGCGCGGCGTCGACAGCCACAGCGTCCTGGTGCGGTTGGCCGAGGTCCTGCGGGTGGACATCGAGGAACTCACCGGCTCTGCGGACTACGATGAGACCGGCCGCGCCTACCCGGCTGCGTGGCCGCCGCCCTCGGCCGCACGACCTGGGTACCCTCGCCCGAACGGCTCAGCGTGTACGGTGCCCTGCACCTAGCCGCCGCCACGGCGGCAGCGGCCAGCTTCGACCGGGCGACGGCAGAGTCGCTACTGGCCACGGCGCGCGGCATCGCCGACAGTACTGGCGAGGCGAACCACATGGGCACCGCGTTCGGCCCGGTCAACGTGGCCATCCACGCCATCTCGGCGTCGCTCAGGCTCGGTGACCCCCGGACGGCGGCCGAGACCGGTGAGGCGCTCGACCTCGCAGCTATGCCCGCCGGCCTGGTGGGCAGGCGAACTCAGGTAAATCTCGACCTGGCGCGTGCCTACGCGATGACCCGGAAGGACGCGGCCGCTGTCAACGTCCTAGTGGCCGCCGAACGGCTCAGCCCTCAGCTGGTCCGCTGCGACCCGGCGACCCGCGATGTCCTCACCGAGCTGCTGCGCCGCGAGCACCGCCCGTCGACACCGGAGCTGCGACCCCTCGCGCGCCGCGCAGGCGTGATCTAACCCTTACTTTCGTGCGGGTTCCGCGCCCGCAACGAGATCCCGGTTCTCTACCTTCACAGCGCTGCGGGCCATTTCAGGCCTCTGCTCCCTAGCCTCATCGCTGGGCAAATGCGGCGAACCCCGGGAGGCGCGAAGTGGAGGAGCGAGCAGCGCTCAGGCTGCGGCTGGTACCTGACGAGTATGACCAGGTGCTTCGCCTGGTCCGGTTCCGCCAGGACCATCCGGCGGTCGTCGTCGGGACCGGCAACGGCTGGTGGCAGGCGGTGATCCCGAAGCCAGACGGCGAGATCGTCACCACCCGGTACACGCTGCGCGCCCTGCTCGACAAGCTCGACGAGCTGCTCAGAGCCAACCCCAGCCACGAGTAGGACGTACGGCCTGTTGCCGCTAAATCAGGTTGCGGCCGCCCCGAGGAAGACCTCGTCGAAGTGCCACTCCAGGAACTCTCGGCCAGGCCGGTCGGCGCGGCGTTCAGGCAGGTCGATGACCTGACCCTCTTTGGCGTAGAACTGGTCGTCGTTGCTGAAGTCCGCCCGCAGGCGCGGGCTGACCAGCAGGCGGTGCTGCGGGTCCACGCCGAGGTACCCGCAGTCGAACAATGTGTGGACATCTGACCTGAGCAGTAGCCCGTTATCGAGCCGGTGCTCCCCGCCCCCGGCGACCGGGCGGATATGAGCCGCCTGCAGGACCGGCGGGATGTGCGAGCCGCTGATGGCGCGGCGCCGGTGGTAGGAGTCCAGCACAACCGCCTTGAAGGACTGCCGGCCCAGCCGGTAAGGCACGAGCCGCGGGTCGCCGAACACCGGCCCGGACCGATTGCCAGGGCCGGCTGAAATCCAGCTCCACCGCGGTGCCCAGAGCCAGCTGCAGGATATCCGCAAAATACCCCGCCCCGCCGGATCGGCCAGGTCATAACTCTTGCCCTGCACGATGTTGCGGGCGAACTGCGGCGGCGGGTCCGCGACGGCATCGTCCGGGAAGAAGCGGACGTCGCGGACGAACAGGCAGCCGATCACCGAGTCCTCGCCGACCCCGATCGGGGCCCGCCGGTACCGGCCGATCCGCGCCCGCATCTCCTCCACGCTGGCGACCCCGTTCGCCTCCCCGAAGAACTCCCAGGCCTCGGAGATCCGCAGCCGCGCCGAGTCGCTGAATAAGCCCCCCGCCAGCCTGTTGTGCGGGTAGTGAGCCTTGAAGAAGAACGGCTCGCCCGGAGCCAGGACACGAAACTCGCGGGCACTGCTGGGCTGCCAGAAATTAACCTCGGTCACCCCTGACCGGTGCGCCAGGAACCGGTAACCACTGTTGTCCGTCACTCCCACATACGCCCGCACAACCGTTATTGTGCACCGCCAGCCGACCCACGCTCTGGGAATCCCGCCATCGCTCTGCAACCTGCAAATCGTCGGCGCGTGCCGAGAGGATCACTGCCGTCCGCCGGCAAGAACAGCGGAGGAGCGCGAACTCGGTCCGAGTGCGCCAAGCGGATCCCGCGGTCGACGAACCGACGTTTCCTGTTCAATCTTTGAACTTCTTATATGCGCAGTTCAAAACCCTTCAGGGACCCGCCCATGCTGGTGTCTCCCTGATCGCTTCAAATGATCATGAACCGCCGATCGCTCACCATGGTTCGTGGGCTCGCAGACCGTTGCATTCATGTAAATGATCATGGTCGGTCCCGCGGCCTCGCGATCCCGGTGAGAGGAGGCAGCCGTATTGGCCGTGGTCGTCACCGTTGCCAAGGGCTACGACCTCGGCTACATTGCATGCGGTTCGGCGGCCGTGAGCCGGGCCAGATGATCGGCGAATGTCGGATATCGGCCGCGGGAGCGCCCGAGCTTCGCGCCGGTGCGCGGGTCGAGCTGACCGTAGACCGCGTCGTACGGCGTGCGCTGGACGGTCTGGCCGGGTGTGAGGCCGAGGGCCTGGGCGCCGGGTCCCCACCAGCGGCCGGGTGGTTCGCCGGCCTGGGCAGCGTTGATGTAGTACCCGCCGTTGGTGCGCTCGGCGGCGGAGTCTTGGGTTTTCCAGAGTCAGCTCGATCGTCTTGCGCATCTGAGCGAGGTACTCGGTGCGGTCCGGGCAGCCGGCGAGGTGCGCCTCGAAGCGGCGGCGACCGGCGCGCGCGAGCGTGCCCTCCAGGTAGCCGGTCACCAGCTCGACCGCCTGCTGGCACACGATGTCGCGGCGCAGCCGCAGCGCCGGGAACATCATCACGCCCTCCCGGACCGGGTCTTGATGACCTGGCGGAGGCGGCCCGGGCCCGGGTACGGCAGCACTGGCTGGTTGCCCTGGGTGATCTCCGGCACGCTGCACACCTCCTGGCTGCTGAGGTCCTCGATCTCGCGGGGCGACACGGCATGCGCTGGCGGTCAGCCAGGTCATCGACCGCTGAGGCCGCCGCGGCGCTTCCTCTGCCGGGGGACCGGCCGCTGGGTCAGCGTTCGCGCGGCCGCCCCTGCACTGCCGGGCCACGACACCACGGGCTGCCGCTCCACGACGTAGCTGGCGGCATACCCGGTGTCGTAGGGCAGCGGGCCGGCTGCTGCGGGGTGCGGCACGACCAGGCTGTCCCCGGCCCGCCCGGGCGGGCCGGGGACAGCTGGCCGGCAAGCCGGCTGGTCGTTCCTAGGTGTTGACGATCCCGGATGAGGTGGCCCCGGCGGGCAGCAGGGTCGGGGAGCTGGGCAGCTCGGTGAGGGTGCCGCCGTTGACGGCGAACACCGACACGAAATTGTGGCCAGCGCCGTCGACTAGAAGGTACTTGCCGTCCGGGGACAGCCGGGCGTCGATGTCAGCTCCGCCGCCGGGACTTCGCCCGGAAGGAGTGGCCCTGCGGGCAGTGTGGCTGATGTCCCGATGTGAGGTGCGGGTTGCCTTTACGGTCGGCAGATGGCTGATGACTTCACTGAGCGGTACCGGGAT
>Ga0209656_10001841_pt1 | contig 13852 bp, 12 predicted proteins | sample BogFormECP12_OM2_FD_188239 | JGI IMG/M metagenome (GOLD analysis project Ga0209656, IMG submission 188239) | Bog forest soil microbial communities from Calvert Island, British Columbia, Canada - ECP12_OM2 (SPAdes) (version 2) | ecosystem: Environmental > Aquatic > Freshwater > Wetlands > Bog ... | reverse complement strand
GCTCGGCGATGATCGCGCCGCCGATCGTCGCCAGGATTTGCCTCAAATGCTGGCCGTAGACGGGCTTCACGATGAGGCGCTCGAACACCCAGCCGAACGCGCCGCAGACGAGCGCCGCCGCGATGATGGCGAGGAGAAAGACCGCGAGATTGAGCGCCGCGGAATCCGCGCTCGACCAATTCGCGAGCGGCGCGAACACGAGCGTCGCGACATACGCCCCCAGCGCGATGAAAGCCCCATGGCCGAAGTTCAGCACGTCCATCATGCCGAAGACGAGCGTGAGCCCCGAGGCCATGGTGAAGATCATCATGCCCATCGCGAGTCCCGCGGCGGTCAGCGTGAAGAACGTCGACAGCGACCCGACGAAGGGCGCGGCCACGAGCGCCACGATCAGCGGCGTCAGCGCCGGCAGGATCTCCACCTTGCGTCTCGGCAGGGCGGCGTCGACGTCGAGCGCGCTCACTGGTGCGAATCCAGGCTAAGGCCGAGAAGCCGGCTCTGCAGCGACTCGTCGGCGGCGAGCTCCGCCATCGCGCCCCGATGCACGATGCGGCCGTTGTCCATCACGCGAACCTCGTCGCCGACCTCGCGCGCGACGCGAAAATTCTGCTCGACGAGCAGGATCGTCACGTCCGTCGCCTTGATCTCCTTGAGGCAGTCGATCAACGAACCAACGATCGCCGGCGAGAGCCCCTTGGTCGGCTCGTCGATGAGCAGCAGTTCACGGGGTTCGACGATGGCGCGCGCGATCGAAAGCATCTGCTTCTGCCCGCCGGAGAGCGCGCCGGCCCGCGACAGCCAGAATTTGCGCAAAGCCGGGAAGAAGCTGAAAATCCAGGCGAGCCGCGCATCGTCGAGCGGCCCCTCGCGCGCGCCGAGCGCAAGGTTCTCCTTGACGGAGAGATCGGAGAACACCGCCATCGTCTCCGGCGCATAGCCGACGCCGAGCCGCGCCACGTCACTCGCAGGAAGTCCCTGCAACGGCGTTTCGCCGAGAGAGATCCGCCCCTTCGAGGCGCGCCACAGCCCCATGATCGTGCGCAGCGCCGTGGTCTTGCCGGCGCCGTTGCGGCCGAGCAGCATCGTCGTCCTGCCAGCCGGCGCGGCGAAGTCGACGCCCTGCAGGATGTGATAGCGGCCAATATGGGTATGGACGCCCTCGAGCGTCAGGCCGATGCTCATGCCGCCTTCCCCGGCGCGATCCCGAGATAGGCTTCCTGCACCACAGGCGAAGCGATGACCGTCGCGGGGTCGCCGTCCGCCGCCAGCTCGCCGTTGGTCAGCACGATGATCCGGTCAGCGAGCGAACGCACGACGTCCATCTTGTGCTCGACGAGCAGGATCGTCTTCGTGCTGTCGGTTTTCAGCCGCGCGATGAGATCGAGCACGACCGGCACCTCGTCGACGCTCATGCCGGCCGTCGGCTCGTCGAACATGTAGATCTTCGGCTCGAGCGCCATCATCATCGCGACTTCGAGCTTGCGCTGGTCGCCGTGCGGCAAGGCCGAGGCGAGCGCCTCGCGCTTGCCCGAGAGGCCGACCGAGTCGAGCACGGCGTCGGCGCGCCGGATGAGGTCCACGCTTGCCTGCCATGGACGGCGCATGTCGTAATGCACCCCAGCATGGGCCTGAACCGCGAGCCGCACGTTTTCGCCGACGCTGAGGCGCGGGAAGAGGTTGGTGAGCTGGAAGGCGCGGCCGAGGCCAAGGCGAGTCCTTCGCGGCGCGCTCAAGGCGGTCACGTCCTCGCCTTCGATCAGAACTGCGCCGTCGGAGGCGCGAAGCTGGCCAGACATCAGGTTGAAATAGGTCGTCTTGCCCGCGCCATTCGGCCCGACGATCGCGGTGAGCTCGCCGGGCCGGAAGGCGCAGGAGACATGGTCGACCGCGACATGGCCGCCGAAACGGATGGTCAGGTCACGGGTCTCGAGCGAGGGCGTCATTTCTTGTTGCGGATCGGGATGTCCATGTCCTCGATCTTCAACTCGCGCGTGAGCTCCGGTATCGCCCAGGCGACGTTCGGATCGACCTTGATCTTGAAGGCGTACATCGGCTGCAGCGCCTGATGGTCCTCCTTGCGGAATATCATCTGGCCCTTGGGCGTATCGAAGGACATGCCTTCCATCGTGGAGATCAGTTTCTCGGTGTCGATCGACTTCGCCTTCTCGACTGCGGCGACAATCGCCATCGCCGCTGCGAAGCCGCCCGCGGTGAAGAAGTCCGGCGGCGCGTTGAAGCGTTTCTTATGCTCGGCGACCAGCCAGTCGTTCACCGGGTTTTTGGGGATTTCGTAGTAGTAGTAGGCGGCGCCCTCGAGGCCGGGGAAACGCTTATAGGCCGCGAGCGCGGGCAGGATGTTGCCGCCGTTCGAGAGCTCGATGCCGTAGCGCCCCGGGTCGAGGTCGGCAAGCTTGTCCAACGGATTGGCGCCGCCGGCCCAGATCACCCAGATGATCTTGCGGCCCTGCTTGTCCTTCAGTGCGTCGAACAGCCGCTGGGCCGGGGCGGTGAAATCGGTGGTGTTGGCGGGGGCGTACTCCTCGGCGTCGAGCGTCGCGCCGGTCTTGACGAGCGCCTCCTTGAACGCGGCGACGCCGTCGCGGCCGAAGGCGTAATCCTGCGCAAGCGTCGCCACGTGCACACCGGGCTTGCCGATCGCCACCGCGTTGGAGATCGCGTCCTGCGAGGAATTGCGGGCGGTGCGGAAGATGTAGCGGTTCCACTTGGCGCCGGTGATGTCGTCGGCGACCGCCGGCTCGACCACGAGAATCTTCTTGTGTTCCTCGGCGACCGGCAGCATCGCCAGCGTCGCCGCGGACGAACTCGTGCCGACGGCGATGTCGGCGCCGTCGTCCTCGTAAGCCTCGGCGAGCGCGCTCTTGGCGAGGTCGGGCTTCGACTGGTCGTCCTTCGTGATGACGACAATCTTGCGCCCGTCGACCTCCATGGTCCCCTTGGTCGCGTATTCGAGCCCCATCATGAAGCCGGTCTCGGTCTGCTTGGCGTAGGCCTGCAGCGGACCGGTGAGGCCACGAATCAGGGCGATCTTCAGATCGTCCGCAGAGGCGGCGCCCGCCGAGGCGACGAGCGCCGCGGCAAGAGCGAGAGATTTGAGGCGAAAGGTCATGGGCGTTCCTCTGGGCGTTGCGGTTATGCTGTGAACCTTAGCCTTCGCGCGGCGCGGGTGACAAGGCAGAACGCGCGGGTTCTTTGCTGAGCAAATGTCAAATCGCTGGCGCGTGCCGGCCCCGATCCTCGATGGCGGCAGGGTTGCGCGCGCCGTCCACCCCACTATAAGTCCGGCCGAATTTCGCCTACCCGACGGGTCGCTCGAGCCGATGTCCAGCCAAAAGTCAAAGATCAAGCGCGTTGTTCTCGCCTATTCGGGCGGGCTCGACACATCCATCATCCTCAAATGGCTGCAGACGACCTATGGCGCGGAGGTCGTCACCTTCACCGCCGACCTCGGGCAGGGCGAGGAGCTCGAGCCCGCGCGCAAGAAGGCGGAAATGCTCGGCATCAAGCCCGAGCATATCTTCATCGAGGACCTGCGCGAGGAATTCGTTCGCGACTACGTGTTCCCGATGTTCCGCGCCAACGCCCAATATGAAGGCCAATATCTGCTGGGCACCTCGATCGCACGGCCGCTCATCGCCAAGCGCCTGGTCGAGATCGCCCGCGAGGTCGGCGCCGACGCCATCGCCCACGGCGCGACGGGCAAGGGCAACGACCAGGTGCGGTTCGAACTCTCGGCCTATGCGCTCGAGCCGGACATCAAGGTGATCGCGCCCTGGCGCTTGTGGAGCTTCGCCTCGCGCACTGCGCTCATCGCCTTCGCCGAGCAGCACCAGATTCCGATCGCCAAGGACAAGCGGGGCGAGGCGCCGTTTTCGACCGATGCCAACCTTCTGCACGTGTCCTCCGAGGGCAAGGTGCTCGAAGACCCGGGGAAGGAAACGCCGCACTACGTCTATTCAAGGACCGTCGATCCCGAATCGGCGCCGGACAAGGCGACCGTCATCGAGATCGCGTTCGAGAAGGGCGATCCGGTCGCCATCAACGGCAAGGCGATGAGCCCCGCGACGCTGCTGACGGCGCTCAACGCTTACGGCCACGATAACGGCATAGGCCGGCTCGACCTCGTCGAGAACCGCTTCGTCGGCATGAAGTCGCGCGGCATGTACGAGACGCCGGGCGGCACGATCCTGCTCGCCGCTCATCGCGCGATCGAATCGATCACGCTCGACCGCGGCGCGGCGCATCTCAAGGACGAGCTGATGCCGAAATACGCCGAGCTCATTTACAATGGTTTCTGGTTTTCCCCCGAGCGCGAGTTGTTGCAGGGGCTCATCGACAAGAGCCAGGAGCTGGTCACGGGCCGCGTGCGGCTCAAACTCTACAAGGGCGGCGCCTATACGATCGGCCGCGACAGCCCCTATTCCCTCTATGACCAGGACCTGGTCACTTTCGAGGAAGGCGCGGTCGCCTACGACCACAACGACGCCGCCGGCTTCATCAAGCTCAACGCGCTGCGCTTAAGGACGCTCGCGAAGCGGAGGAAGAGGGCCGCCGGGAACCTTTGAATGTCCGGCGATTTCCTGTCGTCAAATGGCCACATGAGACGCAGCTTGTTGCACAGGCGTCACAATTGCGCGTCAAATACCGGTCAGGCGAGGCGAATCGTCGGCTTCCGTCCGATAGTTCGCTCACGCGACAAGGCCGCTCATGCCACCGAAAGCCGCTAAAGAGACCGACGAACTGCGCGGCCTCCTCGCCGAAGTGAAGGCGCTTCGAGACGACATCGAGATAAAGGGGGCGGAACTGAGGGCGGAGTGGGGCGCCGCGGCCGACAAGGCCTCATCCCGCGCGCTGAACCTCTCCCACTATATCGCGCTCCGCGGCCACGACCTCACCGACCTGCAGTACCGGCTCGCGGCGCGCGGCCTGTCGTCGCTCGGCCGCAGCGAAGCCAGGGTCGCGCCCGCTCTCGAGGCGCTGATCACGACGTTGCGCCGCCTGACCGGCGACACCGGCGCGCCTTACCCGTCCGCTGTCGCCGGACGCCCGGGCGCTTCCGAGCTCGAGGCTGAAGCCGACCGCATGTTCGGCAAGCGGCCGAAGGGCGCGCCGCGCGTGCGCGTCATGGCGACGCTTCCGACCGAGGCGGCGACGCAGCCCGAACTCGTCGACAGCCTGGTTGTCGCCGGCATGGACTGCGCGCGCATCAATTGCGCGCATGATGACGCCGAGGCCTGGGGGCAAATGGTCGCCCATGTGCACGAAGCCGCGGGCCGCCTGGAGCGCCCGTGCAAAGTGCTGATGGATATCGCCGGCCCGAAATGCCGCGTCCTTCGGGTCAAGGCGCCGCCGAAGACGCGCCTCCTGCGAGGCGATCGGGTGGTCCTCGTCGACGAACTGAAGGACAAGACGAAAGAGCCGATCGCCTTCTCGCTCAATTTCCCGGAACTGGTCGATCAGCTTGCGATCGGCGCAGAGGTGTTCATCGACGACGGCAAGGCCGCGGCGCGGGTGGTGTCGAAGAGCGTCGGCCGGGCGGAAATCGAGGTCTATGCGGCGCGCGAGAAGGGCGTCCGGCTGAAGCCGGGCAAAGGCGTCAACTTCCCCTCGACCGAGCTCGACCTGCCGCCGCTGACCTCAAAGGATTTCCGCGATCTCGACTTTGTCGCCGAGCATGCCGACCTCGTCGGTTTCTCGTTTGTGCAGCGGGTCGACGACGTCGAACTCCTGCAGGACCATCTCGTCGCGCGCGCCCCCAAACGCGAGGCGCACGGACTGGTTCTCAAGATCGAGACGCCGCTCGCGGTGCGCAATCTTCCGCGCCTGATCCTGCAGTCGGCCGCGCACAATCCGACCGCGGTGATGATCGCGCGCGGCGACCTTGCGGTGGAACTGGGCTTCGCGCGCCTGACCGAAATGCAGGAGGAAATCCTCTGGCTCTGCGAGGCGGCGCATTCGCCGGTCGTCTGGGCGACCCAGGTGCTCGACAACTACGTGCGCGACGGCATCGCTAGCCGCGCCGAAATGACCGACGCAGCGATGGCGCAGGGAGCCGAATGCGTCATGCTGAACAAGGGCCCCTATCTCGCCGAGGGGGTCGCTTTCCTGCGCGACGTGCTCGCCCGGATGGACCGCCATTTCGCCAAGAAATTCGTCCGCTTCGGCTCGCTGAAGGAGTGGAGCTGAGCGAGGGCGTCATGCTTCGAGACGCGCCGCACCGCGGCGCTCCTCAGCATAAGGAGACAGCGCGCCTGAACCGAACCTCATCCTGAGGCGCCTTCGCATTGACGCGAAAGACCTCGAAGGATCACTCCAGCGTGAGCCGCCGAGCGTATCACCCCTTCAGCAATTCCCCGAAAAGCTGCCAGCTCTCGCCGTCAAAACTCGCGAGCTGCATCTGGCGGATCGGACTGTAGTTCGTTGGCGAAGTATTGATGCGCATACCCGGCAGCAGCAACGGCAATTCGAGGTCCTTAAGGCTGGCCGCTTGTTTCATGATGTTGTCGCGCGAGAGGTCATTGCCGCACTGCTTGAGGACCTGGATCATCGTGCCGCCCGCGCCATAGGCGTAAAGGGCGTTGCTGTCTATGAAATCGGTCGGGGTGAGGTACTTGGCGCAGAAGGCCGCCCATTCCTTCATGCCGGCGTCGTCCTTCCACCGTGCGTCGGCCGAGTCCTTACCGTAATAGGCAGTGATAAGACCCTTCGATTTCTCGAGGCCGGCCGGCTTAAGAACGGTGGCGATGGAGACCGAGACGATGGTGACATAGCGCACCGCGTTCCAGCCGAGATCAAAGGCCTTGCGGATGGCCTGGGCGGCGAATTTCGGCGTCGCCGCGATGAGGAATACGTCTGCGCCCGACCCTTGCAGGGTGACGATCTGGGAATCGACAGTCGGTTCCGAGGTCTCGTAAGATACCTCCTTGATGATCATGCTGGCATGATCGGCGCCCAAAGCGTCCTTGAGCCCGATCAGGTAGTCCTTCCCGAAGCCGTCGTTCTGGTAGAGCACGCCGATCTTGGCGTCCGGCTTGGTCGCCAGAATGTGCTTGCCGTAGATTCGCGCCTCGGTCTGGTAGTTGGGGTTGTATCCCATCGTCCAGGGAAAATGCTCCGGATCGGCGAATACGCTGGCGCCGGTTGCTACGAACAGCTGCGGCACCTTGTTGTCGTTGAGATATTGACGGATCGCGAGGTTGGGCGGGGTGCCAAGCGTTTGGAACAGGAACGCGACCTGCTCCTGCTCCACAAGTCGGCGCACCTGCTCCACAGTCTTCGGCGGGCTGTAGCCGTCGTCGAGGCTGATCAAGTTGATCTTGCGGCCATTTATGCCGCCTTGCTCGTTGATCATCTTGAAATAGGCAGCCTCGGTGCGTCCGATCACCCCATACGCCGAGGCGGGGCCGCTATAGGGCATGGTCTGGCCGATCTTGATTTCCGTGTCCGTGACGCCCGGCGTTTCGGCGCGGGCCGAGCCGGCGCTCGCGGCGAACGCCGCGGCGGCGGCGCTCGATTGCAGGAATGAACGTCGCGTAATCATCTCGTTTCTCCTTTTGCTTCACATTTCGCGGGAGGCGCTTGCGGCGCCGCCGCCTTCGATTCCGGACTGTCGGCGAGAAGCGAAGCCGCGTCCGAAAACTCTCGCCACCGCCCGCAACGCGCCCGCCACCCCTGTCGGCATCGCCGCCATGAGCAAGATGAGCAGCAGCCCATAGATCGCGCCAGGCAATGCCTTGGCGCTCTCGCCGAAATTGACCGAAAGCTGGTCAGCAAGGTTCGGCACGAATTCGATGAAGAGCGCGCCGAACAACACACCGCCCAGCGAGGCGAGGCCGCCGACGACGATGCCGACCAGAAACGACAGCGACAGCGAAAGCCCAAAGCTCTCGGGCGAGACGAAGCCGACTGCAATTGCGCTCAAGCCCCCAGCGACGCCGGCATAAAGCGCGCTGACGCCGAAGCAGGTCGTCTTGTAGAGCGCCGCGTTGACGCCCATCGTCTCGGCCGCAATCGGCTGGTCCCGAATCGCGATCAGCGCCCGCCCGATTCGCCCGGTCGCTAGGTTCCTCGCCGCCCAGTAGAGCGCGGCTGCGCAAAGGAGGCAGACGAGATAAATCCACTGGTCGGCGTTCAAGAGCCCGAATGGGGCGTGCGGCTTTGCCAGCAACACGCCCTGTGAGCCGCCGGTCCAGGCGTCGAAGCCTTTGTAGGAAAGGATCTGCGGGGTCGCGACAGCGAGCGCGAAGGTCGCCAGCGCGAGATAGAGTCCGCCGAACCGCAGCGCCGGAAAGCCGAACAGGAATCCCGCGCCGAAGCAGACCAGGCTCGCAATCGGGATCGCGGCCCAATAAGGCACGCCGAACTTCGCCGTCAGGATCGCCGCGCCGTAGCCGCCGATCGCGAAGAAGGCCCCGTGGCCGAGCGAGATCTGTCCGTTGAATCCGGTCAGAAGATTGAGGCCCAGCAGCGCGATCGCAAGGATCAGCACCTGCGCTCCCTGATAGAGATGATAGCCCGACGCCAGAAACGGAAAGGCGAGTGCGCAAGCGAGAACCGCGAGCGTGGCGGCGAAGCGCTGCGAACCGCTCGACCCGGACATCGTCAGACCCTCGCCACGAGACGCCGGCCGAATAGGCCAGACGGGCGCCAGACGAGAACGCCGACGATGATGGCGAGCGCCACCGAAAGCTTGACCTCGGCGCCGACAGCATAGGCCCCGACCAGATTCTCGAGCACCCCGACCGCAAAGCCGCCGAGCGCCGCGCCAAACGGGCTGTCGATGCCGCCGAGCACGGCGCCGGCGAAAGAGTAAAGCAGAATGCCGGCCATCATGTTGGGATCGAGATAGACGATCGGCGCCGCCATCATGCCGGCGATTGCGCCGATCGCCGCCGCGAGGCCCCAGCCGATCGCCAGCATCCAGCCGACCCGTATGCCGACGAGGCGGCTCGACACCGGGTTCTGCGCCGCGGCGCGCATCGCGAGGCCAAGAGGCGTGAAGCGGAAGAAGGCGTAGACGAGGGCCAGCACACAGAGGCTCACGGCGACCGCGCCCGATTCATGGGCCGACATATAGACGTTGCCGAACCACGGCCGCCCCGAGAACGGCGTGTCGAAGGACGTGACCGAATAGCCGTAGAGCCATCCCGCGAGCGCATTGAAAATGAGCGCAAGCCCGATGAATACGATCACCGAGGCGAGCACAGGCGCCTTGGCGAACGGCCTGACGACGAGGCGCTCGATCACGACGCCGCCGGCGAACGAGATGAGCACCGTCGCGGCGAATGCGCGCCAGTAGGGCCAGCCCATGTCCATCAGCTTCCAGGCGAAATAGGTCGAGAACATCGCCATCTCGCCCTGGGCGAAGTTCACGAGCTGGGTCGCCTGGTAGATCATCACAAGCGCGAGCGCCATGATCGCATAGACGCCGCCGAGCGCCAGTCCGGACGCCAGTTGGTGAAGGAACTCGTTCAACGCTCTCCCCGCTCAATAACCGAGGTAGGCGCGGCGCACCGCGTCGTCGACCCGGATCGCTTTCGACGGACCGCTCAGCGCCACGCGTCCCGTTTCGATGAGAAGGGCGGAATCAGCGAGATCGAGCGCGAGCGAGGCGTTCTGCTCCACGATCAGCATGCTGACGCCTTCGTCGCGGTTGATCGCGCCGAGGATGCGAAAAATCTCCGCCACGACCAGTGGCGCCAGGCCGAACGACGGCTCGTCGAGCATCAAAAGGTTCGGCCGCATCAGGAGCGCGCGGCTGATCGCGAGCATCTGCTGCTCGCCGCCCGAGAGCGTTCCCGCCTGCTGGGGCCGGCGTTCGGCAAGCTGCGGAAAATAGCCGAACACGCGATCGAAGTCCCGTCGGACGCCGCTCCTATCCGAGCGGACATAGGCGCCGAGGCGCAGATTCTCTTCGACCGTCAGATCGGTGAACGTGCCGCGTCCGTCCGGAACATGCGCGACGCCGAGGCGCGCGATATCCTCTGCCGAGAGCGCGCCGATCGGCCTTCCCTGGAGGCGAATGTCGCCCTCGCGGCGAATGAGGCCGCTGAGCGCGCGCAGCGTCGTCGTCTTGCCAGCGCCGTTCGCCCCGAGAAGCGCGGTCACGCCCCCTTTTTCGACAGCGAAGTCGAGGCCGAACAGCGCCTGCGCCGAACCGTAGTACGCCTTGAGCCCCCTGACCTCGAGCATGGGCGCGCTCACGCTGCGCTCCCGAGGTAGGCCCGCACGACGTCCGGATTGGCCCTCACCGCCTCGGGTGAGCCGTTGGCGATCACGCGGCCGAAATCGAGCGCGACGACCTGGTCCGAGACCCGCATGACAAGGTTCATGTGATGCTCGACGAGCAGGATCGCGACGCCGCGGCGGTCGCGGATGGCGCGGATTTCCGCGCCGAGCGCGTCGACTTCCTCGTGATTGAGCCCCGCGGCCGGTTCGTCGAGCAGGAGCAATTTCGGACGAATCGCCAGCGCCCGCGCGAGCTCCACGCGCTTGCGGACGCCGAACGGCAGTTCGCCCGCCGGCCGGTCGGCGACAGCATTCAGGCCAAATTCCTCGATCAGCGCGTCCGCCCGCTCCGCGACGCGCCGCTCCTCGCGCCCCGCCAGGGGAAATGCGAGCGCGCTCGATAGAAACCCTCCCCGCGCCAGCGCATGAGCGCCGACCCGCACATTGTCGCGCGTCGTCATGGTGCCGAACAGCGCGACGTTCTGGAACGTGCGCGCGATGCCGAGCGAGGCGATCTCGTGTCTCGCAAAGCTCGCAAGAGGGTTCCCGTCGAAGCGGATCGCGCCCGCGTGCGGGACGTAAAGGCGGGAGATGCAGTTGAATAGGGTCGTCTTGCCGGCGCCGTTCGGCCCGATCAGCCCGCAGATGGCGCCTTTGGCGACCTCGAAGCTCACGTCTTCGAGCGCCGTCACGCCCCCGAAACGCATCGTGACCCCTTCGACAGCGAGCAGCGCGGATTCGTGCGGATCAACGCTCTCGCTAGCGGTCCCGGCTTTCGCCTCGGCCAGCTCCATGAACATTCCGTTCCCAACGTCCTGGTCGGACTGGCGCCGACTCTTGCTTGCAGTGTTGACGTTTCCGGCCGCGTTGTCACCTGCTTTATTCGACCCGCGGCTTAAGGCCGATTCACCCGCGCCGCTCCAGGAAGGCCAGCACGCCTGCCTTGTATATCCTGTCGCCGACGGCGAGATTGTGGTCGCGTCCGGGAATGTCGAGCGCCTCCGCATGAGGCATCATTGCTGCGAGCTTGTGCGGATCGCCCGCGACGACGTCGCGCGCCCCGACCGCAATGAGCGTCGGCGCGGCAATACCCGCGACTGCGGCCGGCGTCAGGCTCTGACGCGAGCCCCGGATGCAGGCGGCGAGGGCGGCGCGATCGCTCTTCGTCCGGTCGGCGAAGGTGCGGAACGTGCGCTGCGTCGGGTCGGAGAGGCTGTCGAGCGACGGCGCCTCCATCGCCTCGGCGATGCCTTCCGGCAGGCCGGCGCTATGCACGAGCCGGTCGCCGAGGCCGCCCAGGATCAGCGAACGCACGAGATACGGCTTCGACAACGCGAGGAAGCTCGCGATGCGGGCGCCCATCGAATAGCCCATCACGTCGGCCCGCTCGATCTTAAGGCAAGCGAGGAGATTGCCTGCGTCGCCCGCCATCAGCTCGGTGCGATAGTCGGGCGGCGCGTAAAGCTTCTGGCTCGCCCCGTGGCCGCGATTGTCGAAGGCGACGACGCGCCGCCCTGCCCTGGTCAGCGTCTCGACCCAGCGCGGATTGACCCAGTTGATGCGATGGTTCGAAGCAAAGCCATGGATCAGCAGAATCGGCTCGCCGCGGTCGGTTCCCTCAGGCGGGACGTCGATGAAGGCGATGTGAACACCATGAGATGAGAACTGCCGCAACATGCCAAGCCCTTGGAGGCATCCGGCATAGGCGTTCTCGCCCGGCCTGAAAAGAGGCTGCGGTTTCGCGCGTACGGGACCCGCCGCGCGGCGCGAACGACCGTTCGCCGTTGCTCGAGGGGCCGTCGGGCGTATAGGCTTCCGCCCTTGGTCTGAGGGTGAAGCTCATGCCGCTGACAAGCCGGGCGCAGCGGATCGATCAGATTTCAGCTGAGGCGCTGTCCGTGCTCGGCTCCGGACGGCAAGTCGCGCCCTACACCTCTCGCTATCCTGAGTTCGATCTCGCGGAGGCGTACCAAGTCGCAGCGCGAGTTTGCGACCTGCGCCGGGCGCGTGGCGAGACGCCGATCGGCCGCAAGATGGGGTTTACCAATGCGGAGGTCCAAAGAAAGTATGGAATTGCCGGACCGATCTGGAACTACATGTTCGACAGCACGGTGAAGAATCTTGCGGAGATCGACGGCTCTTTTTCCCTGGTGGGTCTCGCGGAACCGCTCATCGAGCCCGAAATCGCCTTGCATATCGCCAAGGAGCCCAATCCGGACATGAGTGAGGACGAACTGCTCGGCTGCGTCGACTGGGTCGCTCACGGGTTCGAAATCGTGCACTCGATTTTTCCGCGCTGGGCGTTTGGCGCAGCGGACGCCGTCGCGGGATTTGGCCTCCATGGCGCGTATTTCCTCGGCGAACGACGTTTCACCTCCGATCAGCCGGAGGAATGGGCGAATGCGCTCTCGAGCTTCACCGTAGAGCTTACGTGTCGAGATGTGATCAGGCGCGGGCGCGCGACGAATGTGCTGGGCGGACCGGTCAAGGCGTTGGGTTTTCTCGTCAGCGAACTCGACCAAGCGGGCGAACGGCTTCATCCGGGCGAAGTCGTAACCACCGGCACATTGACCGAGGCGATGCCGGCCGTCGCCGGCCAGACATGGTCAACAACGCTGAGCGGAATATCCCTGAAGGGGCTGACACTGAGCTTCAGCTGAGAGGACGGCCCGGATCAGTCTAGCGCGACTCGATCGCGCGCAGGAACCGGTCGCGGTAGGCGTCCAGCACCACCGCCAGCACGATGACCGTCCCGATGACGATTGGTTTCACGTTGTCGCCCGCTCCGAACAGCTGCAATCCGGTGCTCAGGACCTGCAGAATGCAGGCGCCGACCAGCGTGCCGATGATCGAACCCTTCCCGCCAGCGAGGCTGGTGCCGCCGATGATGACCGCCGCGATCGCATTGAGCTCATAGCCGACGCCGGCGATCGGACTGCCAACGTTGAGGCGCAGGAGATAGACCATCGCTGCGACGCCGGCGTCAGTCCGCTGATGGTGAACGCAGCGATCTTGAAGATTCGGGGCGAATGCCCCGACAGCCTCACCGCCTCCTCGTTGGTGCCTATGGCGTAAATGAACCGCCCGAACACCGTGAACCGCAAGATGAACCAGCCGATCAGGATCACTCCGACCGCGACGAGGAAGATCGACGGAAACACGCCCCAGACGATCATGTTGCCGAAATCGATGAAGGGTTGCGGAAGGCCGGTGATGGTCGAATTGTTGCTGGTCACCCGCGCCGCGCCGCTCGCGACGTTGAGCATGCCGAGGGTGACGATGAACGAGGGAACCTTCCATTGTTCGATCACGAAGCCGTTGACGGCGCCGCAGAGCGCGCCGACCCCCATGCAGCCGAGCAGCGCGAGCGGAACGGAGACGATGAAGGGCAGATCCTTGTCGGTCATGATGAGGGCGCCGACGACCGTGCAGAGCGCCAGCACCGAGCCGACGGAAAGGTCGATCCCGCCGGTCAGGATCACGAAGGTCATGCCCGAGGCGAGGACGGTGTTGATCGCGATCTGAACAAAGATTTTGAGAAAATTCTCGGGGGTCGCGAAATAGGGAGCGGTGAAGCAAAAAAACAGCACAATCAAAACGAGCGCGA
>Ga0209656_10001840_pt1 | contig 13856 bp, 13 predicted proteins | sample BogFormECP12_OM2_FD_188239 | JGI IMG/M metagenome (GOLD analysis project Ga0209656, IMG submission 188239) | Bog forest soil microbial communities from Calvert Island, British Columbia, Canada - ECP12_OM2 (SPAdes) (version 2) | ecosystem: Environmental > Aquatic > Freshwater > Wetlands > Bog ... | reverse complement strand
CGCGTGCCTTCTCCAGGTAATACTCCTGGCCGTAGTTGGCCACCAGCGCGGCGACGGACTTGCGCAGCGCCTGGCGTTCCTCGCTTTCGACGAAACTGTTTTCGGTCATGCGGCTGATCCTCCTTCGTCAGAAGCTTCCACTCGGGCGAGCACGGCACCCAGTTCGACCTGCTGGCCGACCTGCACGTCGAGGTGGGTGAGCACACCGTCGGTTGGTGCGTTGACGGCGTGCTCCATCTTCATCGCCTCCATCCACACCACCGGTTGTCCCGCGGTGACGGTGTCGCCCACCTGTGCACCGATCCGGGTGATCGATCCGGGCATCGGCGCCAGCAACGAGCCCGGCTGCAGCGCGGTACCCGGTTCGGGGAAGCGGGGAACGACCGTGAGTGCCACCGGCCCCAATGGTGAGTCGACGTAGACGGAGTCGCCGTGGCGGTCGACGCTGAACGGCCGGTCGACGCCGTCGATCGTGAGCACCACCCGCGCTGCGGTGGCCGACACCAGCGCGACGTCGTCGGCGGCGGGCACCCTCAGCCCGTCGCGGTCGAATCGGTACTCCACGCGGTGCTCGTTCCCGGCGGTGTCGCGCATCGTCTTGACCTGGAAGCCCGACGCGAGGTTGCGCCAGCCGCTGGGCAGCGCCCCGAAAACCGCTGCGGTGGAGCGATTGTGGGCGGCGTCGGCCAGCGCGGCCGCCAGCGCTGAGTAACGTGCCGCGTCGGCGCCGGCCAGCGGCGTGGAAAGCGCCGCCAAGTCGTGGGTGTCGAAGAATGCGGTGTCGGTGTCCCCGGCGATGAACGCCGGGTGCCGCAGCACGTTGACCAGCAGGTCGCGGTTGGTGCCGACACCGTGGACCCGGGCGCGGGCCAGCGCATCGGCCAGCAGCGCGGCCGCCCGCGTGCGGGTCGGCGCGTACGAGATCACCTTGGCCAGCATCGGGTCGTAGTACGCGGACACCAGCGAGCCGTCGACGACGCCTGCGTCCAGTCGCACGCCGGGCCGGCGAAGCGGCGCGAATGCCTCGGTCGCGGTGGGCACCTCAAAGGTGTGGACGGCACCGGCCTGCGGCTGCCAGCCACGGGCGGGATCTTCGGCGTATAGCCGCGCCTCGATCGAATACCCCGGACCGACGGGAGGTTGGGGGTCGAGCCGACCGCCGCCGGCGACGAGCAGTTGGAGCTCGACCAGGTCGAGGCCGGTGACGCATTCGGTGACCGGGTGCTCGACCTGAAGGCGGGTGTTCATCTCCAGGAAATAGAACGAGCCGTCGGGGTCGGCCAGGAACTCGACTGTGCCCGCTCCGGTGTACCCGATCGCCGTCGCGGCCTGGCGGGCGGCGTCGAACAGCTTGTCCCGCATGCCCGGCGTGCGCTCGACGAGCGGCGACGGTGCCTCCTCGATGACCTTCTGATGGCGCCGCTGGATCGAGCACTCGCGCTCGCCGACCGCCCACACCACACCGTGCTCGTCGGCGAGCACCTGCACCTCGATGTGATGGCCCCGTGGCAGGTACCGCTCGCAGAACACGGTGTCGTCGCCGAACGCCGACGCCGCCTCGCGCCGGGCCGCCGCGACCTCGCTTGCCAGAGCAGATAATTCGGTGACCACCCGCATACCGCGACCACCGCCGCCGGCGGATGCCTTGACCAGCACGGGCAGCGCGGACTCGTCGACGCCGTCCGGGTCGAGTTCCTCGAGCACCGGAACCCCGGCCGCGGCCATCATCTTCTTGGCCTCGATCTTGCTGCCCATGGCAGCCACCGCCGCGACCGGCGGCCCGATCCACGCCAACCCGGCGTCCTGGACGGCGGCGGCGAATTCGGCGTTCTCCGACAAGAACCCGTAACCCGGATGGATCGCGTCGGCGCCCGCGGCCTTCGCCGCGTCGATGAGGGCCTTGATGTTCAGGTATCCGTCGGTGCCCGCAAGCCTGACCCGCGCGTCGGCCTCCCCCACGTGCGGTGCCCGGGCGTCGGGCTCGGTGTACACCGCGACGGTGGCCAGCCCGAGCCGTCGGCACGTCGCGAACACCCGCCGCGCGATCTCTCCGCGGTTGGCCACCAGAACACTGTTGATCATCAGTGCCTTTTCCTCTTCGCGCAAGCGCTCATCGGCGGCCCCCTACATCCGGAAGACGCCGAAGTTCGACGTCCCCTCGATTGGTGCATTCGCGATGGCGGACAGGCACATTCCCAGCACGGTGCGGGTGTCGCGGGGATCGATCACCCCGTCGTCGTAAAGCCGGCCCGACAGGAACATCGGCAGCGACTCGGCTTCGATCTGCGCCTCGATCGCGGCCCTCAGTGCCGCGTCGGCGTCCTCGTCGACCTGCTGGCCGCGTGCCTGTGCCGCGGCGCGGCTGACGATTGAGATCACGCCGGCCAGCTGCGCTCCGCCCATCACCGCCGCCTTGGCGCTGGGCCAGGCGAACAGAAACCTCGGGTCGTACGCCCGCCCGCACATCCCGTAATGCCCGGCACCGTAGGAGGCGCCGATCAGCAGCGAGATGTGCGGCACGGTGGAATTGGACACGGCGTTGATCATCATCGACCCGTGCTTGATCATCCCGCCTTCCTCGTACTGCTTGCCCACCATGTAGCCGGTGGTGTTGTGCAGAAACAGCAGCGGCGTGTCGGAGCGGTTGGCCAGCTGGATGAACTGGGCGGCTTTCTGCGACTCCTGGCTGAACAAGATGCCGCGGGCGTTGGCCAGAATCCCGATCGGGTAGCCGTGCAGGGTCGCCCAGCCGGTTACCAGCGATGACCCGTACAGCGCCTTGAACTCGTCGAACTCCGAAGCGTCGACGATGCGGGCGATCACCTCGCCTGGATCGAACGGGGTGCGCAGGTCGGGCGGCACGACGCCGAGCAACTCCTCGGGGTCGGCAAGCGGCTCGCTGACCGGCCCGGGTGTCGGGCCGAGCTTGCGCCAGTTGAGCCGGGCCACGATGCGCCGGCCCATGCGGAGCGCGTCGCGCTCGTCGACCGCGAAATAGTCCGCCAGACCTGAAGTGCGGGCATGCATTTCGGCGCCGCCCAGCGACTCGTCGTCGGATTCCTCGCCGGTGGCCATCTTGACCAGCGGCGGCCCGGCAAGGAACACCTTCGAGCGTTCCCTGATCATCACCACGTGGTCGGACATGCCCGGCACATAGGCGCCGCCCGCGGTCGAGTTGCCGAACACCAGCGCGATGGTCGGGATGCCCGCGGCCGAGAGCCGCGTCAGGTCGCGGAACATCTGGCCGCCCGGAATGAAGACTTCCTTCTGGGTCGGCAGGTCCGCGCCGCCGGATTCCACCATCGAGATCACCGGCAACCTGTTCTGGAACGCGATCTGGTTGGCGCGCAGGATCTTTTTCAACGTCCACGGGTTGCTGGTGCCGCCCTTGACCGTCGGGTCGTTGGCGACGATCAGGCATTCGACGCCGCTGACCGCGCCGATGCCGACGACGACGGAGGCGCCGACCTGGAACTCGCTGCCCCACCCGGCCAGCGGGCTCAGCTCGAGGAACGGCGAGTCGGGGTCGAGCAGCAGCTCGATGCGTTCCCGTGGGGTGAGCTTGCCGCGGGCGTGGTGGCGTTCGACGTATTTCGGGCCGCCCCCGGCCAGCGCCTTGGCGTGTTCGCGGTCGATTTCGGCAAGCTTGGCCGTCATCGCCGACGCCGCTTCGGCGTAGGCCGTGGACCGGATGTCGAGCGCGGTCGCGAGTGAGGTCATGACTGGTATCCCAGCAACTTTGCCGCCAGCGCGGTCAGGATCTCGGTGGTCCCGCCGCCGATGCCGAGGATGCGCATGTCGCGATACTGGCGCTCGATCTCGCTTTCGGCCATGTAGCCCAGGCCGCCGAACAGCTGAACGGCTTGGTTTGCCACCCATTCGCCGGCTTCGACCGCGGTGTTTTTCGCGAAGCACACCTGCGGGATCAAATTCGTCGTGTCGCCGGCCAGCTGGCGTTCCACCACGTGCCGGGTGTACACCCGGGCCACGTCGGTGCGGCGCGCCATCTCGGCCAGCGTGTTCTGCACCGACTGGCGTGAGATGAGCGGCTGACCGAACGTCTCGCGGTTGCGGCACCACTCGGCGGTGATGTCCAGGCAGCGCTGCGCGCTCGAATACGCCTGCGCGGCAAGGGCGACGCGCTCCGCGACGAACGCGGCCGCGATCTGGGCGAAGCCGCTGTTCTCGGCGCCGATCAGGTTGGCCGCCGGCACGCGAACGTCGGTGTAGGACAGCTCGGCGGTGTCGCTGGACCGCCACCCCATCTTGTCCAGTTTGCGGCTGACTTCGAATCCCGGCGTGCCCTTCTCCACGACGATCAGCGAGACGCCCGCCGCGCCGCGGCCCCCGGTGCGTGCCGCGGTGACGACGTAGTCGGCCCGCACTCCCGAGGTGATGTAGGTCTTGGCACCGTTGAGGATGTAGTCGTCGCCGTCGCGGCGCGCGGTGGTGCGCAGGTGTCCGACGTCGGAACCGCCACCCGGCTCGGTGATCGCGAGCGCGCCGATCTTCTCACCGCTCAGCGTCGGGCGCACGAACTCGTCGATCAGCCGCGCGTCTCTCGAGGCGATCATGTGCGGCACCGAGATGCCGCAGGTGAACAGCGACGCGAAAACCCCGCCCGGGCTGCCCGCGTGGTGCATCTCCTCGCAGATGATCACCGAGTCGGCGCCGTCACCGCCCCCGCCGCCGACGGACCCCGGCAGGCCCGCGCCGAGCAGGCCGGCCTCGCCGGCCTTGCGGTGCAGGTCGCGCGGCAGCTCGCCGATGCGTTCCCAGTCCTCGATGTGTGGCAGCACCTCGCGTTCGGCGAATGCGCGCACCGTCTTTCGCAGCTGATCACGCTCGGGCGTGTTCCAGATGGTCACGGCAGCAGGGCTTCCGGCACGTCAACGTAGCGGCCGCGCAGCCACTCGCCCAGACCCTTTGCCTGCGGGTCGAAGCGCGCCTGGTAGGCCACGCCTTCGCCGAGGATGCCTTCGATCACGAAATTCACCGCCTTCAGGTTCGGCAACAGATGACGCGTGATGGTGAGGTCTTCGGTCTCGGGGAGCAGTTCGCGGAGCCTGGCGGAGCTCAGGGCGTGGGAGAGCCAGCGCCACTCGTCGTCCGTGCGCACCCACAGCCCGATGTTCGCGCTGCCCCCTTTGTCACCACTGCGGGCGCCGGCGATCACACCGAGCGGTACCCGCCGTGTCGGCCCGTCGGGGAACGGCTCCGGCAGCGCGGGCGCGTCGGCGGCGGACGCCGCGAGGGTCTCGTCGGCCGGTGCGATGTCGGTGCGGCTGCCGTCGGCGTGCACCGCGACGTGGCGTACTTCGCCTGCGGGCACGAAGCCGGCGGTGAACACGCCGTACACCTGACCGTCGCCCGGCGGAGTGGTGGGGTGAAAGCCGGGGTAGCTCGCCAGCGCCAATTCCACAGCGGCGGAGGAGAATTGGCGGCCGACATTGGCGGGATCGGGATCGCGGACCACGCAGCGCAGCAGCGCGCTGGCCGTTTCCTCGGTGTCGGCGTCGGGATGGTCGGTGCGGGCGAGCGTCCACTCCAGCTCGGCGGGCTTGACGGTCAGCCCGGTCTCCAGCTGGCGCCGCACGAGGTGGGCCTTCGCCTCGATGTCCAGACCCGTCAACACGAACGTCATGGAGTTGCGGAAGCCGCCGATCGTGTTCAGCGACACCTTCAGCGTCGGCGGCGGCGGCTCGCCGCGCACGCCGCCGACGCGGACCCGATCCGGCCCGTCCGCCGACAACTCGATCGTGTCGACGCGCAACGTCACATCCGGATTGGGGTAGCGGGCGCCGGTGATCTCGTAAAGCATCTGCGCGGTGACGGTACCGACGCTGACGGCTCCGCCGGTGCCGGGGTGCTTCGTGATCACCGCCGACCCGTCGGCGTGCACCTCGGCCAGCGGGAAGCCCGGGTGGGTCAGGTCGTTGATGTCGGTGAAGAACGCATAGTTGCCGCCGGTCGCCTGTGCGCCGCATTCGATGATGTGGCCCGCGGCAACGGCGCCGGCCAGCTGGTCGTAGTCGGTGCGGCCCCAGCCGAAGTGCGCCGCGGCCGGACCGACGAGCACCGACGCGTCGGTGACCCGGCCGGTGACGACGACGTCGGCGCCGCGGTTGAGGCAGTCGACGATGCCCCAGGCCCCGAGGTACGCGTTGGCTGCCAGCGGGTTGCCCAATCCCAGTTCGGCGGCGCGGGGAAGCAGGTCGTCACCTTCGATGTGAGCTACTGCGACCCCGACGCCGAGCCGCTCGGCCAGGGAGCGCACCGCCGCTGCCAGGCCCGCCGGGTTGAGCCCGCCGGCGTTGGCCACGATCCGCACGCCGCGGTCGTGGGCCAGCCCCAGGCATTCCTCGAGTTGGGTCAGGAACGTCTTCGCGTAGCCGCGGTCCGGCGCCTTGGCCCGGTCGCGGGCCAAGATCAGCATGGTCAGCTCGGCGAGGTAGTCGCCCGTGAGGTAGTCCAGTTCGCCGCCGGTGAGCATCTCCCGCATCGCGCCCAGCCGGTCGCCGTAGAAGCCCGAGCAGTTCCCGATGCGAACCGCGCCCGTCGTCTCCGCCACCGCGCCCCTTCCTCGAAAACCCCTCCGCCAACCAACCGGTAGGTTAGTCGTTCCGCTCGGCATTTTGGAAACGCCCGTGGTCACCGGCTATCCTGGACGGGAACTTGTCGCCGCAGCGCGTTCGCGCGGCAGCACCCGGATAGGAGAAGCCGAACATGGCTGTGCCCAAGCGCAGGATGTCGCGCGCGAACACCCGTAGCCGCCGCGCGCAGTGGAAGGCCGCGCGCATCGAGCTCGTCGGCGTCACCGTGGCGGGCCGGCAGCACAAGGTTCCGCGTCGGCTCCGCAAGGCCGCCCGCCTGGGGCTGCTGGACCTCGACGGCCGCTGAGAGTAGGCCGTTCGCCGACGGCGAACCGGCGCGCCTCTCAGGTCACTCTCAGTTGTTACGTAGAGACTGGTGGCCGTGCGGATACTTGTCGTTGACGACGATCGCGCCGTGCGCGAGTCGCTGCGTCGATCCCTTTCGTTCAACGGCTACTCGGTATCGCTTGCTCAGGACGGCGTGGAGGCGCTCGACGCGATCGCCAGCGAGCGGCCCGACGCGGTCGTCCTGGATGTCATGATGCCGCGGTTGGACGGCCTCGAAGTGTGCCGTCAGCTGCGCAGCACCGGCGATGACCTGCCGATTCTGGTGCTCACTGCGCGCGACTCGGTATCGGAGCGGGTGGCCGGACTCGACGCGGGCGCCGACGACTATCTCCCGAAGCCGTTCGCGCTGGAGGAGTTGCTGGCCCGGATGCGGGCGTTGCTGCGCCGGACCATCCCCGACGACGGGGCCGGTGAGTCCGTCGCGATGACGTTCTCGGACCTCAGCCTGGACCCGGTGACCCGCGAGGTGACCCGCGGCGAGCGCCGCATCAGCCTCACCCGCACCGAGTTCGCGCTGCTGGAGATGTTGATCGCCAACCCGCGCCGGGTGCTGACGCGAAGCCGCATCCTCGAAGAGGTATGGGGATTCGACTTCCCCACGTCGGGTAACGCGCTCGAGGTCTACATCGGTTACCTACGGCGCAAGACCGAAGCGGAAGGCGAGCCGCGGCTGATCCACACCGTCCGCGGGGTGGGATACGTGCTGCGCGAGACTCCACCCTGATGTCCTGGTTCCGGCCGCCCCCGCCTCCGCCGCTACCTCCCAGCAGCTCATTGTCCCTGCGGGCGAGGGTGATGCTGCTGGCGATGTCGATGGTCGCCATGGTGGTCGTGCTGATGGCCATGGCCGTCTACGTCGTGGTGTCGGCGGCGCTGTACGGGGACATCGACAATCAACTGCACAGCCGGGCGCGGCTGCTGATTGAAAGCGGTTCGCTGTCCGCCGATCCGGCCAAGGCCATCGAGGGCACCGCGTATTCCGACGTCAACGCGGTGCTGGTCAATCCCGGTCACTACATCTTCACGGCCAACCAGCAGGGTCAGACGCTGCCTTTTGGCCAGCCGGAGAAAGACGTGGTGAACGGCGACCTGCTGTTGTCGTTGCGTACCGCGAACCACCAGCGCGTGCTCGCGGTGCGGCTGGACAACGGCAGCACCCTGATGATCTCGAAGAGCCTGGCGCCCACCGATGCGGTGTTGCGGCGGTTGGGCACCGTGTTGTTGATCGTCGGCGGTCTCGGCGTCGCGATCGCCGCGGTGGCCGGCGGCATGGTGGCGCGGGCCGGGCTGCGGCCGGTACGCCGGCTCACCGAAGCGGCTGAACGGGTGGCGCGCACCGACGACCTGCGCCCGATCCCTGTGTCGGGCAGCGACGAATTGGCCCGTCTCACCCAGAGTTTCAACACGATGCTGCGCGCTCTCGCCGAGTCTCGGGAACGGCAGGCGCGTCTGGTCACCGATGCCGGCCACGAGTTGCGGACCCCGTTGACATCGCTGCGCACGAACGTCGAGCTGCTGATGGCTTCGATGGCGCCCGGTGCGCCGAGGCTGCCCGAAGACGAGATGGCGGGGCTGCGTGCCGATGTGATCGCGCAGATCGAGGAGTTGTCCACTCTGGTGGGCGATTTGGTGGACCTGACCCGTGATGACGCGGGCGGTGTGGTGCACGAGCCGGTCGACATGTCGGAGGTCCTGGACCGAAGCCTCGAGCGAGTACGTCGGCGCCGCAACGACATTGACTTCGACGTCCGCGTCACCCCCTGGCAGGTCTATGGCGACGCCGCGGCGCTGTCTCGAGCCGTGCTGAATCTGCTCGACAACGCCGCAAAGTGGAGTCCGCCCGGTGGCCGGGTCGGCGTGCGCCTGACGCAGACCGACCCCGCGCACGCCGAACTGGTCGTGGCCGACAGGGGTCCGGGCATCCCGCCGCACGAACGCGGGCTGGTGTTCGAGCGGTTCTACCGTTCGACCTCCGCACGGGCTTTGCCCGGGTCCGGGTTGGGGCTGGCCATGGTCAAACAAGTCGTCCTGAAACACGGTGGGATGATTCGGATCGAGGACACCGTGCCCGGTGGCGACCCGCCGGGTACCTCCATATATGTGTTGCTGGACGGCCGCCCCGTGCCGGCCGCCGCGGCGCCGGGCCCCGGTGCCGGTTATTTGGCTGGCGTAGCGGGCACCAATGGGGCAAAGTCTCCAGATGTATCGAACCAGCTCTCAGTCGGTTCTCAGTCGATGAGCGCACAGTAGAGGCGACGACGTGCTTTACCCCAACTCGAGAAAGAACATCTGAGCGAGATGACGAACCAACCGAGGTACTCGCCGCCGCCACAGCAACCGGGAAATCGTCCTGGGCCCGACAACCCTGCGCCGCAACAGTACCCGCGTCAGCCAGGGCTCGGTGGTTACCAGCAGCCCTACGACTGGCGCTACCCGCGGCAGCCTCAACAGCCGTACCGGCCACCATATGATCCCTACCGTGATCCACGCCAGGTGCCGCCCGGACAGGTACCCGCGGGACAACTCCCGCCCGGGCAGGTGCCCCCGGGGCAGGTGCCCCCGGGCGCTCCCGGCGCTTCGCCCCAGAAGCGTTCTCGCGCAGGGGGCTTGATGGCGGGCGCATTGGCGATCGCGGTTGTCTCCGCCGGCATCGGCGGTGCGGTCGCGGTGGCCGTGCATTCGGATCACGGCACGACGAGCACGATGGTCACCGCGCAGGGCGCGGCGCCGAGCCAGCCCGCCGCGAACGCGCCCAATGGCTCCATCGAACAGGTTGCGGCCAAGGTTGTGCCGAGTGTGGTCAAGCTCGAGGTGCAGATGGGTCGGCAGTCCGAGGAGGGCTCCGGGATCATCCTGTCGTCGGACGGCGTGATCCTGACCAACAATCACGTCGTTTCCGCGGCCGCGAAGGGCGCGCCGAGCGCCCCGGCCGAGCCCGGCGCACCGGGCGGACCGGGCGGACCCGGCGGACCGGGCGGACCGGGCGGCGCACCCGGCGCGCCGGGCGGTGGGGCTCCCACGACGACCGTGACATTCGCGGATGGCCGCACGGCCTCGTTCACCGTCGTCGGCACCGATCCGGCCAGCGACATCGCGGTGGTCAAGGTCCAGGGCGTCTCCGGGCTCACCCCGATCACGCTCGGAACCTCGTCCAACCTGCGGGTAGGCCAGGACGTGGTGGCGGTCGGCTCACCGCTGGGCCTTCAGGGCACCGTGACCACCGGCATCATCAGCGCACTGGACCGGCCGGTGTCGACGGCAGGCGACGTCGGTAACCAGACCACGGTGCTCGACGCGATCCAGACCGACGCCGCGATCAACCCCGGCAACTCCGGTGGCGCGCTGGTCAACATGAACGGCGAGTTGATCGGCGTGAACTCGGCTATCGCGACCATGGGTGGCGATTCGCCCGACGCGCAGAGCGGCTCGATCGGACTTGGCTTCGCGATCCCGGTCGACCAGGCCAAGCGCATCGCCGATGAGCTGATTCAGACGGGATCGGCCTCGCACGCCACCCTCGGTGTGCAGGTTCAAAGCGACCCGAACACCCACGGCGCCAAGATCGTTGACGTCACCAGCGGTGGTGCGGCCGCGTCGGCAGGACTGCCCAGTGGCGTCGTGGTCACCAAGCTCGACGACCGGGTGATCGACAGCGCCGACGCGCTCGTGGCGGCCGTGCGGTCCAAGGCTCCCGGGGACAAGGTGAAGTTGACCTACACCGATCCGTCGGGTGGCAACCAGACCGTTCAGGTCACGCTCGGCAAGGCCCAGCAGTGATCCTGAGAGTGGCTGCGCCGCTGTCGGCGGCCAGATATACGGTTGCATCCATGGAGAAGCCGGCGGAGTTGGTGGGCCGTGCGTTGGTCGTCGTGGTCGACGACCGCACCGCCCATGGCGACGAAGAGGATCACAGCGGACCGCTGGTCACTGAGCTCCTCACCGAGGCGGGATTTGTCGTCGACGGGGTCGTCGCGGTGGCGGCCGACGAGGTCGAAATCCGCAACGCGCTGAACACCGCGGTCATCGGGGGAGTGGATCTGGTGGTATCCGTCGGGGGCACCGGCGTGACGCCGCGTGACGTCACGCCGGACGCCACCCGCGACATCCTCGACCGGGAGCTGCTCGGGATCGCGGAGGCGCTGCGGGCGTCGGGGCTTTCGGCCGGCATCGTCGACGCGGGGCTGTCCCGGGGGCTTGCGGGGATCTCCGGGAGCACCCTGGTGGTCAACCTGGCCGGTTCGCGATATGCGGTCCGCGACGGCATGGCCACGCTCAATCCGCTGGCAACTCAGATCATCGGCCAGCTGTCGAGCCTCGAAATCTGACCCGAATCCCGCGCCGCGACTTTGAACTCGGCGACGCGACACGCCGATCGGCCGTCGCCGAGTTCAGTGTCGCGGAGCGGCAATGTGATCTTCGTCACAGGAGAGGCGGGTCATGGAAAAGAAGTCACAGCCCCATCAGACGGCAGTTAATGAGACGTCCCCTGAGTCGATATCCGGTCGCGCCGACGACGAGAGCTGCGACGACCGCTCCGGACATGATCAGTGGTTGCGCGACAACGTGCCTCCGCACCACCGTTGACATCGCTCTGCCGCAGCGTGACCCATTCAAGCGAACTACACCGACAATGGGTCGCCAGATCCATATGAGCTGTCTTCACAGCCGCGGCGCTTCACCCCGCTGACCCCCGCGCCGGCAAACAACCGGGCGGCCCCGGGCAGCCCGCGACGGCGGCTATCCATCCGTTTATCCATCCGTTGCCGGGGTGGTGCGGTCCCGTTATGTTTCTCGTGTCGGACACGGCTAGGGAGAACATGAAGGTTATCGGTCGGGTGCTCGCGGCACTCGTCGCCGCCATGGCGGCGCTGTTCGTGGGGCACGGCACGTCCCACGCCGGGATGGACAATCAGCTGACCCTGGTCGACGGGGGCGGCGACACCCTCGACATCGAGCAGTGGGACACGTTCCTCAACGGCGTGTATCCGCTGGACCGCAACCGGCTGACCCGGGAGTGGTTTCACTCCGGCAAGGCCGTCTACCACGTCACCGGCCCCAACGCCGCCCAATTCGCCGGCACGCTGGAGCTGGGTTATCAGATCGGGTTCCCGTGGTCGCTGGGGGTGGGCGTGAACTTCAGCTACACCACGCCGAACATCAACCTGGACCAGAGTTCGGTCGGATTTAACCCCGCGACCGGCGCCGTCACGCCCGCTCTGGTCGTGACCTCGCCGCCGTTGTTCCCGGGCGTGTCGATCTCCGCCAACCTGGGTAACGGCCCCGGTATTCAGGAGGTCGCGACGTTCTCGGTGGACGTCACCGGCCCGGACGGCGCGGTGGCGGTGTCCAACGCGCACGGCACGGTGACCGGCGCGGCCGGCGGTGTGCTGCTGCGCCCGTTCGCGCGGCTCATCTCCAAAGCGGGTGACAGCGTCACCACCTACGGCGACCCTTGGAACATGAACTAGCGCTTCCGGCCGGCTAATCCTTGTCGGCGCTCGTCGTCTCGGCGGTGTCCGGGCTGGGCCCGGTACCCGGGCCCAGCGTGCGCCGGCCCACCTGGCCGTCGGTTGACAGGATGTCGCGGATCTCCGTCAACAGGCTCAGCTCAGTATCCTGAGCCTGCTCGATCTCGCCGCGCTTGCGGTAGGTGTTGTAGGGCAACACCACCACGAAGTACACCAGCGCGCCGATCAGGATGAAGTTGATGGCTGCCGACAGCACGACGTTGAGGTCGATGGTCTGCCCGCCGCCGATGTTGATTCTCAAGATGCCGTAACTGGACTGGCTGCCCGCTCCGATCCGGTTGACGAGCGGCTGGATGATGCTGTCAGTGAATTTGGTGACGAGTGCCGTGAATGCGGTACCGATGACGACCGCGACCGACAGGTCGACGATGTTGCCGCGCGCCAGAAACTCCTTGAAGCCTTTCAGCATGGGATGACCCTCCCGTAGTTCGGCCAACGGACCGTGAGCCGAACGTTAGTCCCATCGGGGCTCGGGGGAGGGCAAGCGTGAGGTTTCGGCCGGCAGATGATGTCAGCTGGCCGCGGCCGCCGGCGCGGGAGACGGCGCGGACTTGCTTGCGGAGGAACTCGACGTGTCGGACCCGCCCGACGAGTCGCCGCCGCCGCTCGCGGGCTTGTCGCCGCCCGGCGAGCCCTTTCCCGACGGCAACCGGCTGTCGGTGCGGTAGAAGCCGGGACCCTTGAACACCACGCCCACCGAGTTGAACAGCTTGCGCAGCCGGCCGGAGCACTTCGGGCAGGTCGTCAGCGCATCATCGGTGAAGGCCTGCACCGCATCGAACCGGTTGTCGCATTCGGTGCACGCGTAGGAATAGGTCGGCACAGAAACCTCCGATTAGGCTAGCTTGTTAGCACTCTACCTATTCAAGTGCCAACGGGAAAGCCGCATTCCCGGGTCGAGACAACGTCACAAGCCCACGGGCGGGCGTCAGCGCATGCGTCATCGGCACGTCGTGGGGTTCGGCCGGCAACTCGTCGACGAGCTCGTCGTCGCGTACCACGGCGATCAGTCGTGCGCCCGGATCGCGGAAGCTCAGCGAGCGGTCGTAGAACCCGGCACCGCGGCCCAGCCGTGCCCCGTGGCGGTCGACGGCCAGCGCGGGCACGAACACCGTGCCCGCGCTCGCCAGCGCGGCCGGCGCCAGCCACGGACCACTCGGCTCGAGTAACCCGAACGGGGCAGCCACCAGCCCGGCGCGCCGGTACTCGGCCCACCGCAACGGCAGCGGCGTCCCGTCATCCGACGTGCGCGCCACCGGCAGCAGCACCCGAACGCGCAGGTCGAGCAGGATGCCCGGCAGGTCGGGATAGCCCGGCTCGGTTTCGAGCGGCGCGTACGCGGCAACAATCTCGTCATCGCTCACCAAGGCGGCCAGGTGCTCACCGA